>MTKW01002688.1_pt1 | contig 55363 bp, 44 predicted proteins | sample 1042761 | NCBI WGS metagenome assembly MTKW01 (sample SAMN06205366, study PRJNA360243) | anaerobic digester metagenome | biome: Wastewater treatment plant; feature: Anaerobic digester sludge; material: sludge; isolation source: anaerobic digester fed with sludge from wastewater treatment plant ... | reverse complement strand
ACACCCCATGTAGCATATAGGAATAGGTTATATAAATAACAGCCGATTGTAGATTCACGACCCGATTTTGCCACAAAGCAATAAAGGCACAACGACGAGATAAACCGCCCTCCCAGATCTATCCACAGAAAAAAGTGAAGAACAAAAAAAAGGATGCATGGCGCGACTCTATCGCCCCTGCATCTTTCTTTTTATCTGCCGCTGCAGCCGATCCAGCTCTCCGGTCTGATACAGATATACTCCTGCTCCGATGGCAATTAGCAGGACGAGGATAAAGCCAATCAGCCAATTGCTGGTTTGAGCCTCCTCCACATTCACCGTTCCTGTCTTCCCGTCCAGGCTGAATCTATGCAGCCCCGGCTCCTCCGGCTTATAGCTGAACTGCACTGTGCTGTTCTCTCCACCCCTTACAGTCACATTCTTGCTCTCGACAAAGGACTTATTTGCCATCAGATTGAGGGTGATGGTCTCCTCTTCCAGGCCTGCGTTCTGCACCACAGCCGAGATCTTCATGGACTGCTTGACACGAGCACCCTCTGGCAGGTTGAGCTCCAGGACCTTCAGTGCTGAGGTCACCATTATCTTTCTGCTAGCAGGGCTGTAGCCCTCCTTCTCTCCCTTCAAGGAGTGCTCACCAGTGAAATTGGCGGCATAGGTGAAGGTACCCTGTGAGCTGGTGTTTCCTATCACCCTGTCATCCAGCAGTATCTGTGCTTCAGCAACTGGTGTCTGGTTTATTCCCTCGGTGATGGTTATCAAGAAGCTCTCTCCTGCAGCCACCTCCGCCGGGGCATTGAGGGTCAGTTGGTTGGCCAGGGTGAGATTGGCCCTTTGGGCGGCGGTGAGATTGGCGGCTTCTGCTGCTGTCCTCACCACCATACTGGCACTGACATCCTTGTAGCCGGTCTTCCGGGCAAGAACATTCTTTGTGCCTGTGCTCTTCGGTGTATAGCTGATCGATCCGGCCAAATCGGTGATGCCGATGGTGCTGCCATCAATTGAGATCGCCACTCCAGATAGAGGAGCAGTTCCAGACCGGACAGAGATCCCGGTTGATCTCTCCACCACAGCATCCGGAGCAGTCAGAGACATCTCAGCCCCCTCCGCTGTCTTGGTGGCAACAGGAGCCAGCAGCCTATCATCGCTATCGGCAACCTGAATCCTCAGATTTTCCATGATATCGACATCCTTGCCCCTGGACAGGCTTATGGTGCCATCGTTCTTCATCACCACCTCATCCCGATCAAGGGTATCGACCTTCATCTTGCCATGCATCTCCCCTTCTTCGACCGACTTGGGGCTATCGGATATCTGGAATATGCCATCTACAGTAGCCAGATCTGACTCTGTGCTCCTGAAGACGCTCTCCACATGAGCAGCAATGAGGGGAACATCCTTTGCCGCCCCCATCTTTACCTTATACAGATAATTGGAGGATCTGTCAGATGGATCATTGGATGGGGTGACCACCTTGCTGTCCACTTCTTCTCCATCCTTGGCCAGGGACAGGTAGACCTTATTCCCGTTGAGGTCCACCTGCTTGATGCGCAGCTCATAGCCCTCCTCCAAAGAGAGGACCGATCCGCTGGCAATGGTGCGGCTGTCATCGCTGTCCATCAGCACGCGCCTCAGCTCGCCCTCTCCAATGGCGCTGGCCTCGTCTGTGAACTCCGTCTGATCGTTGTAGCCGGCAAAGTACTTATCAGCCATGAAACCGATGACATCATACCTGCCCCAGGAATCGAACTCAAACTTCACCGGCAGGGGTTTGGTTATATAGACCAGGTCCTTCTCCTCGATCTTGTTGCCACCACTGATTTTGATGGTCATCTCCTCAGTTCCGACATCATCATCTATATCATAATAGAATCCCTCGAAGTTATAAGGGGTCCAGGTGAAACTATCCCTCTCCGAGGGGTTTATCACTGTACCTCTGACATCATAGCTTCCCGTCTTCTGAACAAATGGGGCAAACCGTAGTTCATCGGCATCGGCAACCAGGAATGAGACATCTCCGAAGATCCCCACTGTGCTCCCTCTCCTCAGGGTGATGGAGTCTTTGTTCTCCATGTCCACACCGGAATCGGATACGCTTCTCACCTCCATCTTGCCGTACTTATCGCCATCCTCCACCGAGGCATAGCTATCGGAGATCTGGAAAAGGCCGTCGATGGTCACCAGGGCGGACTCGGTGCTGGCAAAGACATTGGAGATATGGGCCAGGATCAGTGAGGTGTCCTCTCCAGCGACCTTGGTCTCATAATTGTAGGTGGAGCTTCGAAGGCTCAGCGGATCTATGACCTTGCTGTCGATCTCCTCTCCGTCCTTGGCCAAAGCCATATAGACCTTATTGCCATTGAGATCTATCTGCTTGATGCGCAGCTCATAGCCCTCCTCCAGGGCTAGAACCGATCCGGTGGTAACAGTCTTCTCCTCGTCACTGTCGACCAGTACCTTTCTCAACTGACCGTCATTTATCAGGCTTCTATCGCGCTTAAAGAAGTCGCTTGCCTTATAACCCGCGAAGTACTTCTCAGCCATAAAGCCTATGACCTCATACTTTCCCCAATCATCGAACTCGAAGTCCGTGTCCTCGGGCTTGGTGGAATAGGCCAACTGGCCGGATTTAAGGGATCTATCATTGGGCTGAAGGCGTACTGTTAGCGTTTCACTGCCCACCTCATTGTCCAGATCATAGAAGAATCCAGAGAACGTCCTGGGCGTCCAGGTGTACTTGTAGGGACTATCAGGCTCACTCCAGATCCTGTTCTCCCCTTCTGCTACCTCCTCCCTCTCAGCCGCGCCGGATTTTGTTCCAGTCTCGTTCTCAGAGGCATCTTCTGCTGTACGCTCTTCAGCCGGTTGCTCAGCAGAAGCGTTCTCCGTCTTCCGGATCTCGGCAGAGGATTTATTGGAAGCAGTGGCTGCAGGATCAGTACCCGAGATCACCGTCCCTGTGGCAACATCCTCAGGAGGGGTTATGACCTCGCCGGCGGATGCATTGGTAGAGGCCGGCCGGGCGGTTTCACTGCTGGCAGAGGATGTAGATGTGCTGGCAGCGCTTGAATCTGCTTTCGTCTTCCCCTGGTCGATCTGGTCAGGGGTGATGGTGTTCACAGGTGGCGAGGTGGTTGCACTCCCGGGTTTCGCCTGAGTGGAGCTGGTGGCCTCAGCAGGTGTGGACTCTGCCTGAGCACTTGATGCCATTTGGTCTGGCACAGGGGGGCTGGCCGGGGCCGCTCTCTGGGGCGTCGCTGCAGCTTTTGCCGCGGAGGGCGTGGCTGCCGTCTGGGCCGGTGTCGTGGCCTGGGCAGATGAAGCCTGTGCTGTTATCGGCTCAGATGCCGCAGCGCTGGATGATGTGCTGCTGCTGCTCTTGCTTCCCAGGGGCTTCAGCCCGGCATTCCTTTTCGACAATGTATCTGCTGAAATCGGCGATTCCTTTGCGCTGCTTCCTGAGAGCAGGCTATGGCTTATGCTTGAGGCAGCCTCGTTTGATGATGATGGTGAGGGCTGCGCTAATACATCTGCTGGCAGAGCCGCAGCTAGAAGCATGAGAAGCAGACAGACTCCACCGATCCTGATATAGTCCATGATTATCCTCCCGTACCTGATGCTATATCCCTTTTATCCTTAACGGGCTCTTTAATTCTCATATCAAAGCCCGATACTGTTTTTTCATTCCACCCTGCTTTAGAGGACAAAAGGCGTTTTACATTTATAAATTGATTACGAAGGGATATATCAAGGGATCGCATCCCTCCTCTCCGTTGGCCTTTTATATCTTCGAATGCCGCCTGATAAGATTGGATATGATGATGCAGATGGATGACGGGCCAGGGCTGCGGCGGATAGAGGGCTGATAGATAGCGAGTTGATGGATAGAGGCTAATGGACAGAGAGCTGATGGATAGAGGCTAATGGATAGAGAGCTGATGGATAGAGGGCCGATGGATAGAGGGCTGATGGATAGAGGGCTGATGGATCGAGAGCTGGCAAATGGCATTGAGAGAGAAGCCAGACCGGCAAAAGCAGTAGATGATGCAGCAATCTCTGCAAGAGGCCTCACCAAGAGGTTTGGCGAGACGACTGCAGTAGACAACATCGATCTCTTGATCAGAAAGGGCGAGCTCTTCGGCCTTCTGGGGGCCAATGGAGCGGGCAAGAGCACCATCATCAAGATGCTCACCACCATGCTCACCCCAACGTCCGGTGAGGCAAAGGTCTGGGGCTACGACATCGTCCGGGAGAGAAGCCAGGTTCGATCATCCATCGGTGTCGTCTTCCAGGACCCGGCTCTGGATGGCATGCTAACCGGCAGGGAGAACCTGGACTTTCATGGCAGGATGTATGGAATGGATTCAGCCCTCAGAAAGGCCCGGATAGCCGATGTCCTGGAGCTGGTCGACCTGAAGGACAAGGCAGACATTCAGATGCAGGACTACTCCGGGGGCATGAAGCGCCGGCTGGAGATCGCCCGCGGCCTGATGCACCGCCCTCATGTCCTCTTTCTCGATGAGCCCACCATCGGACTGGATGCCCAAACCAGACGCTATATCTGGGAGTACATCAGCCGAATGAACAGGGAAATGGGCGTGACCATCATCCTCACCACCCATTATATGGAGGAGGCGGACTTCCTCTGCGACCGGGTGGCCATCATGGACCGGGGCAGGATAGTTGCCCTGGACAGGCCGGAGAACCTCAAGGACGCCATCGGCTCGGATACCATAACCCTGGTGACTGATAGCGACAAGGATGCCCTCATCCGCTCATTTCAATCATTCTCCTGGATCAAGTCCATAAGCTCAGATAATGGAAGCATAAAGCTTCAGGTGGACCATGCCCAATCCAGAGTGGCGGAAATAGTCCTGGAGGCGAGCAGGAATAATGCAGTCATAAGCTCCGTCGGCCTGCATAAACCCACATTGGAGGATGTCTTCATCAAATACACTGGCAAGAGGATGGAAGAGAGCGGCAGCAGGAACAAAAGGGCGGAGATGGCACCCCCCAGAGGCGGCAGATGAGCGCAGCGAGGCTCAAGGGCGATCTATATGCCATCTACAGCATCTGGCTCAGGGAGATGCTGCGCTTCTTCCGGCTCAAGAGCCGCCTGTTCGGCTCCATTGCCTCCCCCTTCTTCTTCCTGGCATTCCTGGGAATGGGCTTCAGAAACATCGGCAGGATACCCGGAATTCCAGAAGGAGTTGATTACATGAGCTTTCTTACCCCCGGGATCATAGGAATGACCCTGCTCTTCTCGGCGACATTTGCCGGCCTATCCGTCCTCTGGGACAGGGAGTTTGGCTTTTTAAAGGAGATCATGGTCTCGCCGGTGAGCAGAATAGCCATCGTCCTGGGGCGTACTGCTGGCGGCCTGACCACCGGCATTCTTCAGGCCTTGATCATACTGTTCCTGGGGATAATGCTGGGCATGAGCCTTCCCAGCATTCAGGGACTGATCCTCTCCCTGGTCTTCATGATCCTCATTGCGACGACCTTCATCGGCCTGGGCCTGGCCTTCGCCTCCAAGATGGAGGATATGTCGGGATTCAGTCTGATCATGAACTTCTTGATCTTCCCTCTGTTCTTCCTCTCTGGAGCACTCTATCCACTGGACCAATTCCCGGAGTTGATCAAGATCCTGGCCTATTTCAATCCCCTCACCTATGGTGTGGACGGGCTGAGGTACTGCCTGATTGGCACAAGCGCATTCTCGCCCCTAACCGATTTTGCCGTCCTCGGGGTATGCTGTGCAGCAATGCTGTTCCTTGGCGCTTATCTGTTTGATACCACAGAGGTCAACTGATCTGACTGCAGATATGGGCATGCATATGGACTGACTGCAGATATGAGTAGGTCTATTGAATGAGATTCAGCCGAAGGGTTACATTCTTGCCATCAGTTTTATATAACAGACAAAAGTTATTAATATAAGGGATACATACTGAGCAAGGGAGCAGCCAAGATGGAAGACAACGATCAGGAGTTTTTGCGAGCCCTTCATGAGGAGAAGATAAGAACTCAGAATGAGCGCGCAAAGCTGATCACTATGAAGCTGGCTTTTATCACCGTTTTATTTGGAGTAAGCTCTGTGGATCTTCAAATTGAGATCGCGAGGATCTTCTGGCTCATCTACTTCGTCCCTTTAGTGGCGATAAGCTATGACCTTTACATCATGTCCGCCGATTCCAGGATCAAACGCATAGGGGTATTCCTGGGAAGGAATCCCATCTCACTGGCAGGAGCGGCAGAGCAGGAATGGGAGCGCTTCTGCACATCCTATAGGGATGGCCTGGCTCCATCCGCCAATATGTTCTTCTCAGTGATTGTAACCCTGGGAGCAGCAGCTTTCATCCATTCTCAGCAGAGCTGGACTGAGAACTCCGCCAGGCTGTATTTTGCCGTCTGGCTGGTATTGTCTCTTGCAGTCATCGCCGCCCTCTGGTTGCGGCATCAGACCCTTATAAAAAACATTGGTGATTATAAACCGAATAATGATAATAATACAAGAAATGTATAAGATTACGGAAAATAATATTCACGCCGCCATCGACTGATCATCGTCAAAGAAAAGCCTTAATTATGAGCTGTGATCAAGCAGCCAGAACGGATTTCCCAGATGATCAGTCCTGTCATGATGGAAGAGCGGGGATTGGTGGGTCTTATGCTGACACTTAAGGAGAGAGAGATCAAGAGAGTGGTCAAGGCGGGCTATGCCCGAATAGCCAAGCAAGCAACATCTGAATACGCCTCCCGGTGCTGCTTGGGAGAGGCTGATGCCCAGGAGGAGATGAGCAAGAGGATGGGCTATACAGATGAAGAGATCCAGGCAGCTCCGCCCGAGTCAAACCTGGGATTGGGTTGCGGCAACCCCGTCGCCCTGGCTTCGATTTCTGAAGGGGAGATAGTATTGGATATGGGGGCAGGGGCGGGATTTGACTGCTTCTTGGCATCCAACAGGGTGGGAGCATCGGGCAAGGTGATCGGAGTTGACATCACCTCAGAGATGGTGGAAAAGGCGAGGGTCAACTGCCGGAATGGTGGATACACAAACATAGACTTCCGGCAAGGAGATCTGGAGAACATGCCGGTGGCAGATGAGTATGTGGATGTGGTCATATCAAACTGTGTGATCAACCTCATCCCCAATAAGAGACTGGCCTTCAGAGAGGCTTTCCGGGTAATGAAGCCCGGTGGAAGACTGGCAGTATCTGATGTTGTTCTGCTCAAGGAGCTGCCCCAGTTCGTCAAAAACTGCACTGAAGCCTATATAAGCTGCCTGTCCGGGGCCATAATGAAGGAGGATTACATCGATATCATCAAGGGCGTGGGCTTCAAAGATGTCAGGCTGGTGGCGGAATCCAGGTTTCCGGTTGAATCATTGATCTTCGAGAGCTCTGGATGCTCAGCCTGCGGGGATCCGGAGATCACCCCAGAGCAGGAGAAGGAGATCAGAGATTCTGTTTTGAGCATAAAGGTGACTGCAGTCAAGCCCTGAGAGGAGCATTCCATTGCTCTTCCATCGCTCTCTCATTGCTTTTTCGTTGCTCTTTCATTGCTCTTTCATTGCTCTTCTCCAGCCCCTTCTCTTGCTCGACCATATCAAAGTTCACGAAATACCTCCTGATAGCACTGGAATGCCCTTTCACTGAAGCAGACGGCGAATACACTCATTCTCTCATCCCCTTCTCTCTCAGTCAGATGGTCGATCATCACACGGAGGGCGATATGGCAGGCCCGTTCTAAGGGAAAACCGTAAGCTCCCGTGCTTATCGCCGGGAAGGCAATGCTCCTGATCTTGTTTTTCTCTGCCAGGGCAAAGCAGCTCTGATAACACCTGGAGAGAAGCTGATCCTCTCCGTGCTCCCCCCCTCTCCAGATCGGCCCCACAGTATGAATGACAGATCTGGCAGGAAGCCGATACCCACCGGTTATGCGGGCCTCTCCCACTGGACAGCCCCCGATCCAGCGGCATTCCTCCAGGAGCCCTGCTCCCGCCGCCCTGTGGATGGCGCCATCAACCCCACCCCCACCCAAAAGAGAGCTGTTGGCAGCATTGACAATGGCATCAACCCCCAATGTGGTGATGTCAGCCATCACAATATCAATTGTTCCAGATCCGAGATGATTTTTTCCTGCTCCAGAATGAATTATTTTTGATCTATTATACATACAGATCTCCGCAATTATTTTCTTCAATCGGATGATGATGATGAAGCTTTCCCATGGCAAATGGGGCATGGAAATACAGATATTGTACATATTTGCTGATCAAGGCTCCATTACTCTGTTCGGGCTCCAAGGGATGCTCAAATGGACCAATACCAAAAGCTTTTTTTAGTTAAGGTACAATATAATATCAGGTGAAATTCGATCGCCCCTAAAGACTCCATAAAAAATTTGCATATACCCTCCTTTCGCACTGCAGCCAAGATATCAATACTAGTGGTACTGCTCCAGATCCTCATCCTTATATGGATTAAGGATAGCTCGCTTTCTCTTCTCATCGATGACGCCCTATTGATATCAAGCGCAGCAGTCTCTGCTCTGCTCCTGTTTTATGCAGCACAAAAAACGGATGGAAGATTCAAAAAAGCCTGGATGCTCCTCGCCATTGCTATGATCTTTCAGACCTTTGGAGAGCTGTCATGGGCTATAATAGAGCTTGTATTCGATAATGATCCATTGGAATCTATCGCGAATATTGGCTACCTTCCCTTCTATCCTCTCTTTTCTGCAGGCATCCTGCTATTGCCAGATGCAGTCGCTTCAACCCGGGAGCGGCACAGAATCCTCCTGGATACAGCCATCGTGGTGGTCTCTGCCGCCCTGGTATTCTGGGTCTTCATCATCGCACCAGTCCTGTCATCGCTCTCTACAGGTAATACAAAATTATTAATAATCGCATTCTATTCGATAATGGACCTGGTCGTATTCTCAGCCTCCATCCATCTGCTATTAAGAAAGCTCAACTCTCCCGGACGCTTTCCGATCTTCTTTCTTGCCATTGGTACAGCAGTATTTCTGATCACAGATGTGCTCTGGGCCATTGAAGTGCAAAAATCAATATATATCTCTGGAGGCTTCAAAGATGTCGCCTGGATCTCAAGCTACCTATTATTCGGACTGGCAGGCCTCCTGCAAGCAAGCGAGAACCCATCCGACTCTCTGAAGTTCCTGAGCAATTCAAGAATTGGCAGATCATCCATCATGCCCTATCTGCCCCACCTGGGGATTGGAGGAGCATTCTCCCTTCTCATGTGGAGTTATGAGTATCCGCAAACGATCAGCCAATCCATAATAGCGGCCTGCACAGGATTGGTCATAGCTTTGATGCTCGTGCGCCAGAAGATAAACCTTGATGAGAGGAGCCAATTGCTGACAACGACTCTGATGGAGATTGAGGAGCGCAAGAGAGCAGAGGTCTCCTTGCGCAATTCCGAGCAGGAGAAAGCGGCAATTCTCAGTGGACTGAAGAATGTCACAGTGGCATATCTCGATCCATCAATGCACCTGCTCTGGATCAATAATTCCCTGCAGGATCTGCTGGGCGTCGACGGAAATGGGTGCAGGAAGCTCCACTGCTATGAGCTCCTCTACGGCCGCAGTGAGCCCTGCTCAGGCTGCAGTGCAGCAGGATCTTTGAAGGTGGGCCAGTCCCAGGAGGGAGATATGGTCACTCCAGACGGAAGGGCATGGATCTCCCGGAGCAACCCTCTCCGGGATGCAGACGGCAATATAACCGGATTGGTTCATGTGGCCCTGGACATCAGCGCCCGGAAGAGTGCAGAGAGGGCACTGCAGGAGTCTGAACGCCGCCTGGCGGAGATCATCGACTTCCTGCCCGATCCAACATTTGTCATTAACAAAGAGGGAAAAGTGACCGCCTGGAACCGGGCTATGGAGAATATGACCGGAGTTGGAGCAGATCAGATTTTGGGCAAAGGAGACTATGAATATGCCATTCCCTTCTACGGGAAACGCAGACCGATCTTGATAGATATGATAAAGGGCATCTTTCCGGATGGCGATCCTGCTGCCGATTCATCAGTGAATGAAGCCATCTGTCTGGATTATGAGAAGAGCTATGATATCTTGAAGAAAGAGGACAACTACCTAGTAGGAGAGTCCTATGTGCCCGCACTGAACGGTGGAGAGACATATCTTCAGGGAAGTGCATCTGCCCTTTACGACTCAAATGGCCACTACTGGGGAGCGATCGAGTCCATCCGTGACATCACAGATAGAAAGCATGTGGAAGAGGAGCTGCAAAGATCCAAGGAAGAAGCCGAATCGGCTACAAAGGCCAAGTCAGAATTCCTGGCCAATATGAGCCATGAGATCCGCACGCCTATGAATGCTGTCATAGGCCTGGCCGACCTGCTCATGGATGAGAAAGAGGAGAATCTGACTGCCGGACAGAGGGAATGCCTGGATATCATCCGCAGCAGCGGTGATACCCTCCTCTCCATAATCAATAATATCCTGGATCTGACGAAGATCGAGGCCAACATGGCTGAGCTTGACCGCAGGCCGTTTGATCTGAATGAATGTATCCAGTCTTCTTTGAATCTGGTGATAACCAGCGCCAATGATAAGGGATTAAAGACCTCCTATACCATCGAGGAGGGCGTCCCTCAGGTGATTCTGGGCGATCCCACAAGGATCAGCCAGATCTTAATCAATCTGCTCAACAATGCAGTAAAATTCACCGATCAAGGGGAGGTCACACTCTCCGTCTCCAGCGATCGACTGAAAGATGGAAGGCTTGAGCTTCATTTTGCAGTTAAAGATACTGGAATCGGAATACCGGCAGATAAGATGTCACGCCTGTTCCAGTCTTTCAGCCAGATCGATGCCACGACGGCACGGAGATATGGGGGGACAGGACTGGGCCTCGCCATCAGCAAGAAGCTCACAGAGATGATGGATGGAAGAATGTGGGCTATAAGCAAGGTCGGAGAAGGCTCAACCTTTCATTTCACAATTCAGGTGGATCCAGTCATCGGGGATGACGGGGATGCTCTCGAATCATCCCATCTCGGATTGGCTAAATTACATCCCGGCTCAGCCCGAGATAGGCTGATCTCAGATCGGAGACAGATCGATAATGAATTAAATATCCTGCTGGCAGAGGATAATGCAATCAATCAAATAGTGACCAAGAAGATGCTCAATAAGCTGGGCTATCAGGCAGATGTGGCGGCCAGCGGCATTGAGGCCATTCAGGCACTGGAGCGAAAGAGATACGATATAATATTCATGGATGTTCAGATGCCGGAGATGGATGGACTGGAGGCAGCAAGGGAGATACGCCGCCGCTGGCCGGAGAATGGCCCCCGGATAATAGCAGTAACCGCCTCCGCTCTGAAAGGAGATCAGGAGCTGTGTCTGGAAGCGGGGATGGATGGCTATATTGCCAAACCCACCCGGATCGAGGCCATAAGAGAGGCTCTGGCCAGCTGCCGCAAAGAAGAGATCTTAAGCTGAGTGTATCGGACTGCTCCTGCGGTTTTCCCTATCTATGAAGAAAGGTTGAAATAGAGCCTGAACCAAATATCACCGGGATAGAGGCAGGGATGATTTTTGATCAGATACCGAGTATGTTTTATGTGCCTGATTCTGCTCTTGACATTGACAGCAGCATCAGGAGACGATTATGCAATGGTGATCTCCGGCGGCGATAGCTACAACGAATACTGTCAGGACTGCTATGCTAACATCATTTGCACTGACCATCAGATCATCGAGGGGATCAATCTGGGGGTGTCCAGCGGACTGTTCAATGTGGGGGTGGGAAATGAGGGGCTTAGCGCTGCTATTGCATGTGCGGCGTCTCCCTGGCAGGAGAGCAGTGGCGCCTATGTTTTTGAAGGGTTTGCACTGAATGGCCTGCCCGGAAATGGGATAATGATCGCCGATACCCAGACTCCAATAATTCTGAAAAATGTCAGTGTCGACAGTAGAGGAGGCAAGTTACTATCATCCCAGCCTGTGGGCATAGGCATGGTAAATGCTAAAAATGTGATAATCGAGAACTGCATAGCCCTCAGCGGCTCGATGTTTCGTATCTCCAGGTCCAATAACATTCAGATCAAGAATGATACTGCGAAGAACATCTTCTTGGAGGGCATCTCTGATAGCATTGTTGATAACTGCACTGCCGATTGCATCATGATCAAGGGCGCAATCTCACCACTCTACTCTGAGAGGCCAAAGGTATTGGCCAATGCGACGGTGGATCATGGCCCTTTGAGGATGGCAGAGAGCATCATTGAGATCTCGAGGAATTGCACCATCAAGAACTGCAACCGGGTAAAGGAGATCGATCTATTTAATACCAAGGACTGCGCCATCGAGGGCTGCACAATGAAGGATGTGGGTCTGTGGGTGCTCAATTCCCAGAATGCCACTGTTTGCAATGCAACAGTGGTCAACGGCACTCTATGCGTTGACTGGTCAAAGGAGATCATCTTTAAGAATCTGTCCCTGATCAATTCGGAGATATCAATGGCCGGATCGGTCCTGGAGGACTTCTCCATTGTGTTTGAGGGCTGCCAGAAGAATGGGATGCCCATTCTCTATTATGAGGATCAAAAGCAGCTTGAGCTAAAAAACCTCACAGCAGGGCAGATCTGGCTCAGAGGGTGTCCGGAAGCTCATATCGACGGCTGTGTGTTTGAAGAGGCCTATGTGATCGATTCCGATGGCACAGTTATAGAGAACTCGAAGATAAGTGGAGAAGGGATAAATCTCATGTTCTCCAAGGACTGCCTCCTCTCCAATAACATCCTTTCCAGTGGGGAAGATGACAGACAACAGCACATAGGGAGATAGAATCAAACTGAGTAGCGCCAAGCCTCAGGCAGATCAGTGATGATCGGGCTCGCATCAACTGGAGGAATCTGTATTCCGGATGGCGGTGGTTTGATCTGCCTGGGCTTGACACTTGGGCCGAGTACGAGTGGCACACACCCAATCGCGCAAACATCCCCTCAGGGATTCCCACAGAATCTCACTGTGTGGCCTCATCCCGGTTTCGGCATCATCTTGATCAGGTGTCGCCTCATGCCCCGAATGTGTATTAGCGCGAGATCCCAGGCAGATTGCTGTACCAGTTAAGGGACGCAATTTTTTTGATCCTGCCCTGTTATCCCACAGGCGCGCAGCCGAATGCAACTGCCACGACGGCATGCATCTTCTGCAGCATGGGCCATCGAGCTGCTCCTGAGAGCGGCACGAATTCGTTTGCTCGCAGGAAGAGGCGAATTAATGGCCAGATTCTGCAGATCGCTCTCGGATGCGTTTCAGCCCACAGTACACCCACCATGCCCTCGCATGAGGCGACATTCTATGTGTATAATCATTATAGATATTTGTAGTTTTCGGTGGGACTGGCTTTGCATGCAAAGCCCCTAAAATGAGGGACTTTCTTTGCAGACGCGAGACTTTATTTGCGGGCCATTCCAGTAGGTAGGAGACTTCCTAAAGGCGTGTTTACCGAATATTGTTTTTTGATTATTTCACCTGCATTTGGTGAAGATTCAATCTATTCACTCGAAACTTATTTCACTAGGCAAACAAACCATGCGCGCCAGAGGGATGGCCAGATGGCTTGCGGGTTAACAGATGCTGAACTATTTCTTCTCAATGTTATGCGCATTGGGCGCAACTTCAATGATAAAGCAAGCTACAATCCCAAACAAATTGCATCTCAATGCAGAGATAAATATGGTGAAGATCCGAATGATATTGCTCAAAGACTCGTTTCCAAAGAATATCTTACTCCAAAGAGAAAAAAAGACATAAAGTACTGGATATCCAACTTACCCAAGACATATAATGCTCTTGGTCAACATGGATTTAATGTTGGCAACGAGAAAAGAATTATTCGCAGAAATGTTTTTCGGTTGACAGAATAATTTAACATCGATGTAAAAAATGATTTATAGCACAACTACTTAGAGGGTTATATCATCGGGGGATTTGAATTGGCTCGGCCATTTGAAGGTGTATTTGGGGATAGCAGCGAATTGAAAGTGATTCAATTCCTGTTGCCTTTAAGCGATCTCGAATTCAATATCAGCGAAATCGCTCGGAACGTCGGTGTATCCCGCCAGACTTTGGTGCCTGTGATAAAGAAACTCACAAAATGGAATGTGCTAAAGGTAGTTAGCAGACACGGCAATGCCAAATATTATGCGATGAACAAAGAATCTGGCTTTATTGAGGCCTTTGAGAATTTAAATAACCGCATCATTGAGCAGATGCTTGGAGAAGAGACCTTATCGCAGATCGAGCAGTATTGCCGAGAGCATTCTCCAATGATTATTCCTTTGAGAGAGGAAATTAATAGCCTCTATGTCACCGATAATCCAGATTCTCCAGAGAAGCGTTGGATGCAATTCAATTCGGTGAATGTCAGATGGGTAGAGATTCCTCCAGAACAATCAAATGTTATGCACGCGAAAAGCAGGAAAGGTGAGACTTATGCCAACGCGGGCGCGGCGTGATCGCGAAGATTTTTTTAAAAAAGAGTTGGTTGATGAATTAAAGCGAGTTGCAGATTTGGTTCGCCAAGAACCATCAATAGAGAAAAAAACATACTATTTTTCTGCAGCATATGGGATAACTAATAGGACATATAGATATTCTTTTTCAAAGGAGGTACTTATCGCAGATCTCCTGCTCACAGGCGTATATAATATGCTCATGGAGCGGTTAAATGCCATTAAAGCGGGCAATCAGAATGTTCTTCTAGAACCACTTGTTTTTGAAAAAATTTGTGATGGTCTCATAGAGTTAGCAAAATGCATCGAATCCAATGAAAGCATATTTGAACCGCTAGGGGATATAGCAGTAGCAGGATTCTCAATAACCGGTATAGGAAATTACTTAAAAGAGAAGGGAGAGCTTAAATTATAGATTTTTATAATTTCCCTCCACACCCCAGTTTAGTTACATTTCTCGTTTCGCCTGAATGAGGAATTCAGGTTGTATCCCATTTTCGTACATTTCATGGATTACCACGGTTAGGTTGTATGCAATAATTTTAACCAGTAGTTCGTTTACCTGAGCAACAGGACTCTTGGATTTCAAGGTCTCTCCGAACTTCCTCTTTATGGCTGCATTGGTAGCCTCGATATTGCTCCTCTTATGGTAGTGCTCCATGCACTCATCACGATTGAGTTGGAAGTAGGATACATCTTGCTCCACAGGGCTGAACCTCTAGCTTTACCAGTAGCGTTCTTCCTGAATGGGATGTATGCCTTGCCGCCTTCATTCGCCACTAATTGGAGATTGGGCCTTGATGAGTAGGCCATATCGACAGATACCTCATTGATAGTGAAGCCCTCTGAGGTTTTCTTCAACAAAGGTCCAAACTGCGGCGAATCGCCGCCATTGCTATATGTAATAGTCACAGCAGCAACGATGTTTGTCTTAACTCCCGCACAAAGGTGAGCCTTAACCCATTGATGCTCTTTCTTTTGGCCGTACTTCGCGCCGCTGTAGACATTGAATTGAGTAGTCCTGAATCCGGTAGAGTCTACTGCAAAAAAATTTGCAGAAACGAGTTTACATGCAAAGCCAGTAGGACCATACAGTCGGACTACAGTAAGATTGCACAATGAAACGGCACAATAAGACTGCACAATAGGACTGCACTGTGCTGGATAGAAGTATCCTCTACGAGGAGCCGCCAGAATAAAAGGGGGCTGTCGCACCCTCCAGCAGGGTTTTTTCTAGAGAGCCCATGAGAAGCTGACCGCCCAGTAATTTTACCACATCTTTTTGCCCCATCTCCTTAATTCAATAATAATACCAGATGCTCCTGTAATCCTCCGGATCTTCACCTCTCTTGATCAGCCTCTGAAGGTATCGATGTATGGAGACATCAGTGTAGACAAAAGGCGAGACCTGAGCTATGTTCTTCTCCCAGGGAAGGAAGGAGTACACCCTTCTGCCCTCAGAGGTGATAGCGATGAGCTCATGGTTCTGCCAGGCCCGGAGGTGGTCCTTACCCAAGCCGGGGACATTGAACACCGGCTCATCGGTGCGAAATATCCCGGGAAGCAGCCTGGCCTCCTCTTTACGCTCCTGCAGGATACGAGCTATGGGAACGGCATAGTCCTCGATCTCCGTCTTGCCCTTCATATTAAAGGTATAATAGGGATCCACTCCAATCTGCTTCAGGATGATTCTCAGGGATGCCGTCTCAAACTTCCGGCTGTTGGCAAAGGTGAAGACCTGCTGGTTGTAGATCTCAACTCCCGTTCTCTTCACCATTCCTGTTGCCGCCAAAGTCTCCGGTGTTATCTCATAGGGATGCATGAAGTGAGTTACCAGGCAGAGGTTTCTCCTTCCCAGCTCCTGATAATAGCCCAGGATCTCGCACAGCTCCTCAGTGATCCTCTGAGGGACTGTGGCCGGCATCCTGCTGGCCACTCTTATGTTCTTCAGATGAGGAATCTGGGCCAGCCTGGACAGGATCCTATCGATCAAGGAGTCGCTCATAACCAAGGGGTCTCCGCCTGTGAGAAGAATGTCCATCATCTCTTCATGCTCTAAAAACCAATCCAGTGCCGCCTCAATCTTCTCCATAGGAGCCTGGGCCGAGACCATGAGGGGGGAGGTGATCTCCCAGTTGCGCTGGCAGTAGACGCAGATCTGAGGACATGATTCATAGGGTTTGACAATGGCCACCCGGGGATAGCGCCTGGTCACGAGATCTATAGGAGAGGTGTCCCTCTCCCTCATGAAGTCGAAGGCCCACATCTTGTCCTTTCTGTGGGCCATCATATTCTCCACATAGCTGAGCGGGGGGAAGACCTGCCTGCGCACGGCATAATCCATGTCACAGGGCTCTTTATCCATAAGATGGAGATAATAAGGGGTAACACCAAAGGGCACATTGTTATCTATGGCCAGCCTTATAGAGCTCTCATGCTCTTCGTCTAGCTCAATCACCTGGCGGATTATATTTAATCCATTATCATCTTTAAAAATATGGCGAAATTGCCAATGCCAATCATGCCAATCATCCTCAGAGGAGTTGAGGATATCGAGAATCCTCCTCTTATTCCCCTCTCGCTTTTCAATGATCCCCGGGTCAAGCCCGGATTTATATCTTGACAGATATCTATCCATCCGCCTTCCCATCTGGTCCAGGTAGTCAGAGCGCATAATTCCCGCTTTCCGGCCCTCGAATTCATCAAAATTTGGGATATCTATCCCCTCCATCAGCCGGGAGGGATACACGTCCGCCTTTAATTTCAGGGCCTTGAAGAGATGGATGAACTCATAGACGAAGTCATCGGCCACATCAGCATCGCCATTGACTGCCGCCACCCACAATTTTTCCAGGGAAGAGGTGCCGGTGATGCGTTCATTTTTTGGTGATATTATATTTTTTAGCGTTCGTACGGCCTCTTTAAAAAGGGTATAATCCCATGCCTCAATCTCGCTCACATCACAGGCATAAGTCCATTCTCTGGCTTCGATGTATCGAGCTACTTTGTTGCGTGCGCTCTCTAATGATTTGCTCTCTTTGAGCAGCACATATAGCCCTGGTGCTGCGTCCCAGCATGTATCCCATCTATCAGTCATATCTTATGCTATCCATATCACATTTTACTTTAATTTTTCCCAAGAAAAAGGATCTTTGATAAAAAATTATCCTTGATAAGAGGAATATAAAGTTAGATCGAAGAGAAATCGATCAACTTATAATAAAATTTTTTATGTTTTATGCGATTGGCCCATTATTTATATAAAGACCGAAAAAGTATTTCATAGGATCTGCAATCCAATCCCATATGAAGCTATGCTTATTCCCTCTGCAATATCAATCTCTTCAGGCATCCCTCTGCCTCATCCTGTCTCATCCAGAATCATCCCGTCTCATCCTGTATCATCCTGTATCATCTGTATCATCCTGTATCATCTGTATCATCCTGTATCATCTGTCTCATCCTGTATCATCTGTCTCATCCTGTATCATCCAGCACCATCCTATGATGGCTACTCCGACCAGGTCTCCGGCAGAAACATCAAAACCACAGGAAGGATCTCCAGCCGGCCGATGTACATACAAAATACAGCCAAGATCTTTCCTCCATCGGATACGGCATTAAAATCCATTGCCACCACCCCGAAGCCCGGACCGATTATCCCCAGGGAGCATGCTGCAGCAGAGATAGCGGAGAGGGCGCCAAACTGGGGATTCGATGATTCAGTGATGGAAAAGATCAAAGTGGCAAGGATGAATATCATTATGTACAACTGCACGAATAAAACCACAGCCCTTACGGTATTCTCCCTGACCACCTTATCCGCCATCTTTATGGTGATGACCGCCTTGGGATGAAGGCTTCTGATCAGCTCGGCATGAACATATTTCAGCACTATTATCACCCGCCCTACCTTCATGCCCCCACCAGTGGACCCTGTGCAGCCGCCAATGGTCATCAACAGCAGCAGGACCAGCTTGGCCGCTAAAGACCAGGCATCATACTCGAAGTTGTTCACAAAGCCGGTGGTGGTCATGGTAGAGATCACCTGAAAGACAGATGAGCGCAGGGCATTGGTGATACCACCTGGTATTTGCCCAAAGAGTATTAGTATTATAATAGCTATAAACATAATAAAAATATAGCCTCTGAACTCTGCATCTTTCAAAAGATAATTCAAATTCTTCTTCAGCACAATCTGATGATATATTATAAAATTGGTTCCTCCAAGCAAGAGAAAGATGCAGATTATGGCCTCCACCAGAATGCTATTGTATTCTGCAATGCTGTAGGCTCTCGGGGAAAAGCCGGCAGTGGAAATGCTTGAAAATGATGTGCAGAGGGAGTCGAAGAGGGGCAGGCCCGCAGCCACAAGCAGCAGAGCCTCCAGCCCTGCCAGCCCCAGGTAAATCCCCCAGAAGGCCTTCGCTGCACTCTTCACCCTGGGGGTCAAGGCCTCCTTCATCAGCCCCAGGCCCTCGACTGAGTAAAGCTCCCTTCCCGCCACGCCCAGGTTGGGAAGGATGGCGATGAACAGGAGGATTATTCCCAGGCCGCCCAGAAACTGGGAGAACGATCTCCAGAATAGCAGGCCGAAATAGCTTCCCTTAATGGTTAGCAGATCGATAAAATCCAGGCTGATGCCGAATCCAAGCTCGATTATCCCCGCTGGAGACCAGTGGATGAGCTGATGTGTGGCCCTCTCCACCAGTGCATAGGCCAGGCTGCTGCGTACCACCTCCTGGCTCAGTATCCAGTAATATTGCGAATCGTAATGGCTGAGAATGGTAGCTCCAGTAGTGGTGAAGCCGGACATAGATTCAAAGAATGCATCCACTGGCCCCAATCCCAGAAGAAGGTAAGGGAGAGCGCCGATCAGCCCGGCCATGAGCCAGCCGAAGGAGACGGCTGCAAATGCATCCTTCCGCCCCATATCGGATCTCTCCCCGAAATGCTTCAGGATCAGGCCGGCGACAATTGCCAGAAGAGAGCTGATGCCGAAGGCCACCACACCCAAGGGCTCCTTGTAGATGGCGGAGACGATCCCTGGTATGAGCATGATTGTGCCCAGAAGCACAGCCAGCAAGCCCAGGATCCTGAGGATGATCCTTATCTTCATTATGTCCGGGAGTCTGGTCAGGGAGTTAATAAGAATTGCCGGTAAAAAAGTAATAAATTCAATTCGATTAAGCTCTTCTCAGAGTTATCAAGGCTGCTGACAGAAGTCCAAGAACAGCAAAGGCCGCTCCAAATCCGGGCACCTTTTCTGCAGCCTCTTCTGCCTTCTCAGCAGCCTCATCTGCCTTGGCAGCTGCCTGGCTGACCTCTTCTGCCTTCTGTTCGACCTTCTCTGTCGCCTGGGTTATGTTCTCAGCCTCAGTGTTGTTGGCGGTCAGGTTCTCTACTTCGGCAGCGGAAGCCATCAGATCTGCTGATGCATTCTCTGCATGCTGTGCTGCTTCTTCTACCTGTTTTGCAGACTCTTCCACCTGCTCTGCCGCCTCAGCGACTTTGCTGGTCTCTTGCGCGCTTGCAGTTGTGACTGCAACCAGCAGCATCAAGGCCGCTGCCAAGATCACTACTACATTCTTCATGCTCATTCCTCAGGATTATGCGCGAGAGGTGGAAAATGGTTGTATATATATCTGCTGAATGAAAAATTCAAGATAAAAGAAAGAAAAGGAGTTCTATAAAGGCGATATGCCCAGAGAAATCCTGCCATAGAGGAGGGCAGAAGCGACATCAGTGCAGCAGGGGATGGTCCCAGCAGGAGCAGCTGCCGGATATGTGATCCTGACCCCCCATAACATATCCGCCCGGCGGGTGGCATCCCTCAGAGCAGGCATTCGGAGAGAGCAGACTACTTCATCGCTTCTGCATACACTTGCGAGAACTCCTCACATTGATCTATGATTCTGGATGTAGCCTCCTTCAGAATTAGGACGGGGTCATCCCCTTTGGTGATGAGCCGGAAGATGGGGTTGTCCATTACCGGAAACCTGGTGTCGTAAGTTGCCAGGAGCACCCTCTCGTCCTTCAACAGCTCAGTTCGGAGCAGGTTGAGAATGGTATGGCCTTCCCTCAGAAACTCGATGACGGCCTCATTCTCGGTCTTGGAAATTATCTTCAGATTCATCTACACAACCCCCAGCCCATAGGCAGAGCTCATCTTTCTTGTCTCGTTATTGCCGCAGTTGGGGCAGACAAGCTTTCCATCCTTTTTCATCAGGCCGGTGAGACAGCGGTTGCAATAAGCCTTTATCACTCCCAGATCCTCATCCCCTGTCGATAGCCTCATCTGCCGTCCATCGACGATCTTCGCCTTGAGGATATCGCGCATAGAGAAGAGAGAGCGCAGGTCCTTGACATAGGAGTTTCTCACATTGGATATGTGAATAGTGGCCTCCTCATCTGAGATCGGCCTGTCCTCATGCCCCTTCTTGAAGGCCAGGGAGACTATCACCAGGCTATCTTTGAGATCGATCACCTCACCCACCACTATATCGCCCTGGCTGAGCTTGACTGGGGGGTTGGTCTTGGGTATGATGCTGGCAGACCTGGTCTTGGGATCAACCCTGACCAAGCCGGCTGTATTTGCAAAGATCATTCCTTCCCTGGCATAGGTATAGTCTCCGGGAATGAACTCCTCCAATGACCCCACCATATCTCCAGGAAGCACAAAGCAACCGTCCATCATTTATTCCTCTGTAAATTCGCTATACTCATCGCTAACATCTCTCATCTAGAAATTACTAGTATCTAAAGCCTGGCATGAAGACACAGCTCCATCCGGATCTTGAGTACTGATCCAAAAGGGCATATGAGATTGCTGCCGTCCCAATGGCAGCAGGCGCTATAGCTCTTAATCGCCGCAGTCGCTGCAATCACCACAGTCGCTGCAATCGCCGCAGGTTATTCTGTACAGCTCAACCTCAATCATCTTCAGATCATGGCTGTGAAACTCAAAGCACCTCTTCAAAGGAAAGGGGATGCAATATACCTCCTGCACCAGGTTAGGATATATATATTTTTTAATGAAATGGGAGCTTCCCCGATTGTGAAGAGAGTAAATCCTCTTGGCAATCCTCTGGGCACAGGAGAGGAAAGCGCGATCTCCTTCACTTGTCTTCTGAGCACCAAAAGGGGGGTTCATGACCACTGTATCTATGCCCTTCAGCTCCAGGCTTTTGACATCGGCCCAGATAAAATCCACATCCACGCCCAGTTTATCTGCGTTCTTCCTGGCCGTGGCCAGAGCATCCCGATCTATCTCCACCCCCACTGCCTGCGCACCCATGAGCGCCGCGCCTATAGCAAGAACGCCAGTCCCGCTCCCCAGATCGCAGACCCTGCCCAGATCATTATGCATTGCAGCCAGGAAGAGAAGCTCGGCTGCCACAGAGGCAGGGGTTGAGTACTGCTCTCGGGCAAATGAGTGTTTAGAGAAGCCCTCCAGCCGCTCTAGCATCATCTCCAACTGCTTTCTCTTCATCCTATCAGTGCAGATATAGCTGACCCTTCTATATCAAATATAGCACCGCCTCGATGGCCATGAGCAGAATCACCACCACTGCCATGACCTTGATCAGGAGTACTGCAGTCTTTGAACTGAACAGGCAGACCCTGTTTTTTGCCTCTTTATCCTTCTCCCCCTCCCCCTCCAAGAGGGGCTCGCGAGGCCCAGGACCGGGATGTTCAAGCTCGTTCTCCCATCTCTCCTTCTCTCCCGCTCCATCGCCATTGAGATGAAGCGCCTCCAGAAGTCCACCATCCGCCCCTTCCTCAATCCTCTCCATACCGTCGCTGGGCTTCTCCAGGCGGTCGAAGGGGCCAGGCCCATAGAATTGCGATTGCCTCCAGGAATTAAAACCGATGGGATTGCCCTTCCTGCAAATGGCACTGCCCCTGGCAGGAACCAGCCAGTTCTCAGTGGGATATACGATCTCGGATAGATAGAACTCAGAGGGCTCAACTGTGCCATCGGCTAAAATCAGTTCCTGTGCCTGCGCCCTATCCTCTGAGATCTCCAGATCGGGCAGCATTTCATAATCCCTTTCCGGATCGGAGGTGATCTCCTCATCCGTTTCGCATCCTTCTCCACTCTCCCCGTATCCTTCTCCACTCTCCCCGTATCCTTCTCCACTCTCCCCGTATCCTTCTCCATCCTCTTCGACGATATCGATCTGTATCCTCTTTTCACTGGGAATCAGATTCAAAGATTCATCCCAGACCAGGATCTCCCTGGTATCATCGATCTGCTCTAGCAGGCTGTTGATCATCGCACTGCCTATGAGCAGCAATGCATCCCTCTCCGGGCCAAAGCATATCCGGTTGTGGCCACCATCCTCGCCAGCCGGTGCAGAGATATCATTCCTGCTCCTCTGTCCCTCCAGAATTGCTGCCGCCTCGATCAGCCTGCGAGCATCCCTCTCCCTGGAGTCCCTTTTTAAAGCAGAGGAATGAGCGGGGAGATGAGAAGAAGGATGGGCAGAGAGATGCTCTCCAGCATGGCGCAGCTGTGCAACTGCGATACTGAGGCCCTCGGCGGGGTACTCTGCTGCATTCTTGACCTTCATGCTGGCCAAAAAGCCCTCCAGAGCAAGGGTCATACTGCTGCTTACATCTGAGGCCTCGCAAACCCGGGCTCCTGCCAGAAGATGCTCGATTGCTCTGCAGACCGACCTGGACAGCCGCCAGGGTTCATCTCCCATCAGACCGATCGATCTTGCCTCTCTGATCCCGGTGATGCCCCTCTCCAGCCCTTTGATCCGGGAGCTCTTCGGCTCATCTGCATTATCTGCTGCCAGATCCAGCGATGCCAGAGCCTTATCTGCGAGGTCTACCGCCTCCTCATCAGAGATGTAGCCTGATAACCTGGCAAGGTGAGACCTGCATTCAGCAATTTTTGCATTTCTCTCCACACTCCCCTCTATCCCGGGAAGGGTGGACTGAAGCTCCAAGAAGCAGCCTGAAGCCAGGCTGAAGTTCCTTGATGCCTCTTGCCTTTGCAGCCGGCCTGAGCCCAGTCCCAGGTCCTCATTATCCTCCGCCTCCAGCAGGCTGCCTTCTGCCAGGGTGCTGTAGGTCGCAGCCAGGGCAGAGAGGGCATTCGCCCTGCCGGGCAGTGAACGCTGGCCGATCAGGGGGATGGCATCCTCCAGGCATTCGCGAGCCTTTGAAGCATCCCCCCTCTCCAGATGCACCCGCCCCATATTGGAGAGGACAATCCCCTTGCTTGGGGTATGACCTTGCTCCTCGAATAAAGCGAGGCTCTGCTGATAGCAGCTCAAGGCACCATCCCAGTCATATCTCTCACTGGCAATCCTCCCCATCCGATCCAGTATCCAGGCGGCGCTCTTCTTATCCCCCAGCCCTTGGAAGTCCTCCAGGCTCCTCTCGAAGTATCGGGCTGCTAGATCTCTCTCACCCATATCGGCATAGATCCGCCCCAGGCTTCCAGTCATCTGAGCAATGCCGAGATCATCCCCCTTCTCCTCGAAGGTCTTCAGGCTGCGATAGCAGTATTCTATGGCCCGATCCCAATCTTTGTTCTGTCTATAGGCAGATCCCAGGTTTCCCAGGACATGAGCAAGGCCTATGAGATCCCCGGACTTCTCAAAGCAGCAGGCGGATTTCTTATAATAGAAGACGGCTCTGGCCAGATCACCCTGACGGGCATAGGCCTGGCCGAGGTTGTTCTGAAGCACCGGCCTGAGAACGGAATCGTGGCAGAGAGAAAGGGCTTTGTTGTAGTTGTTTATGGCCAGAGCATACATGCCCACCCCGCGACAGATATCCCCCATCCGCTTGATCTCATAGACATCCACAAGGCAGCCCGAAAGCTGGCGACAGACATCCTCATCGATCTGGCCATGCTTCGCACCTTCCAACAATTTGGCTATCAGCTCCGGGCAACTTCCTTCAATGGCCCTGCTGCTGATTTCTTGCAGGCCATCCCCCCCCCGGGAAAACGATGAATAGATCTCCTGGAGAACGACTAATTGGTCCATAGATTATAAGATAACTTATATCTTTATATAGTTTTTGAATAGATCAAATCTTGAAATTTCTATTGAACAGTTTGCACTTGTCGATTAAACTGGGATGCCAGGTTGAAACCCATTCTTTATAACAGTCATCTAATTTGAATTATTGATATAGTAATAATAATCGATCTCGATCAGGAATGATGAGCCTCAAGAACGATTCACTGAAGAAATCCTTTTGGAGAAGCCTTTTATATCTTGATCCAGGAGAAAATTTGGAGATCAGCCAGAATGGAGTTTACAGCGCAGGAAAGGTATGAATTTAAGCGTCTTCTTGACAACATCCGGAGCAAGAAGGGCAGGGGAACGGAGCTCATTTCCCTTTATATTCCTCCTGACAAGCAGATATCCGATGTCACCAGCCAGTTGCGGGAGGAGTATGGACAGGCAGCCAACATCAAGTCAAGGGTAACAAGGCTCAGCGTCCAGGGATCCCTGGAGTCGGCCATGTCCAGGCTCAAGCTCATCCCAAAACCTCCAGAGAATGGCGTCGTCCTGTTCATCGGCAGCGTGGACATAGGTGCCAATCGCACAGAGCTCTTCAGCACCGCTCTGGAGCCGCCCGACCCCCTGATCACATACCGATATCACTGCGACTCCTCCTTTTATCTTGAGCCGTTGGAGGAGATGCTGGCCGACAAGAGGACCTTTGGCCTGATCGTCCTGGACAGGCGGGAGGCGGCAATCGGCCTGTTGAAAGGGAAGTACATCGAGCCCATCAAGACACTGACCTCCACCGTTCCGGGCAAGCAGAGAAAGGGCGGCCAGTCCAGCCACAGGTTCCAGCAGCTCCGTCTGATCGCCATTCATGATTTCTATAAGAGAATAGGCGAGTCGGCCAATGACGCATTTCTGCCCATCGATCCCAAGAACCTGGAGGGAATCCTTATCGGCGGCCCATCACCCACCAAAGAGGAATTTGTGGAGGGCAGTTTTCTGCACCATGAGCTGCAGCGAAAGATCCTGGCGGTCTTGGATGTCTCTTACACCGATGAGTCAGGGCTGTATGAGCTGGTTGATTCCGCTCAAGAGCAGCTTGCCGGCCTGGAGGTAACCCAGGATAAAGAGATCATGCGCCGGTTCATGAGAGAGCTGGTTTCAGATAAGGGTCTGGCGGCATACGGAGAGAGAGAGGTTCGCCACAACCTTGAGCTTGGAGCAGTGGATACCCTTCTCCTGTCTGAGGATCTGAGGAAGACCAGGGCCAAGATCGTCTGCACCAACCGCAGTTGCGATTTTTCCGAGAGCCGGACAAGGAGCAGCTCATCTGAGCCTCTGGGCAACTGCCTGAAGTGCTCCAGCCCCCTGGCCATAGAGGAGGAGGAGGATATAGTCTCAGATCTATCCAAGCTGGCAGAGCTGAGCGGGGCGGAGGTCAAGATCATCTCCACAGAATTTGAGGAAGGGGCGCAACTGAATAAAGCATTTGGAGGCATAGCTGCTATTCTCAGATACAAGACCAGCCACATCTAGGGGCGATGAGAACGATCGAGGTCACAGTCTATTCAGCCGTCCAGCCTACTGAAAGGGTGGATAGGGTAGTCCTGGCGATCGAGAATATCTTCCCCGGACTGATAATGGATATTCGCACCGATCGCATCAATGCTTATAACGGCCCCCGATCACTGATCAGATTGCATCGTCTCCTTAGAAGCCAGAAAATTCTGGATGCTGCGCGATCGGTCCTGCAGGGAGGCATCAGAGGCAATGTCATCCAGTTTCAGCTCAGCAAGCAGGCGGCCTATATGGGGATGGTGAGCTTCCCGCCCCAAGAGGAGCCACTGGGTTCATTGCATATCCAGGTTCTGGCCACAGAGGGGGAGAGGATCATCGATTGGCTGGCTCCGGTAACTGAGAACGGGGTGGCAGTGGAGGAGATCGATCTATTCGAAGGGGGAATGGAGGAGGATGTTTAGTTTTTCATCCAGCAAGCTGGTGGACAGGCCCTTCGACTGGGCCTACCAACTGGAGGATCTGGGATACAGTGGTTGGGAGATAGTGAACGAGGGGAGGCAGAGGCTGACGGCAGAGAACCTGCCCGAGGCTAAGAGGATTGTAGAGACCACAAATCTGGTCATCACCATCCATCTGCCCTATTCGGACCTGAATTTAGCCTCAGTCAACCAGCCCATATGGGAGGAGACAGTGAGGCAGATGAAGAGCTGTCTGGACCTGGCATGCGATTTTGCCCGCCTGGCGGTGGTCCACCCCGGCCACTTCTCCCCCCTGGGAATGCACATGCCGGATGCTGCTTGGCTGCAGAACATCAAGGGGATTCAGGAGATCTGCGATCATGCCTCGAATCTGGATATGATGATAGCTGTCGAGAACATGGTGAATATGCCTGCCATCTTGGGGAGACGCCCGGAGGAGATCGAGGGCATAATTGAGACTGTTGACAGGGATAACCTGGGATTCATCCTCGATATAGGGCATGCCAACACCAACGGGAATGTAGAGGAGTTCCTGAAGCTTCGGGATTTGATAATCCATGTTCATGCCCATGATAACTGCGGAGAGAGGGATGAGCACCTGCCAGTGGGCAATGGCACTGTGCCCTGGGAGAAGGTAGCAGCCAGCCTGAACGGCTATAGTGGTCGTATAGTCACTGAATCACGCTCCTTGGAAGAGGGGCAGAGATCTGTGAAGAGGCTTAAAAAGATGTTTAATAGATGAGAGGCATAAAGATGCCCGGACCGTCCATATTTGAGAGCATCTCAACTGAACTGCTCAGAGGCTTTGATGACAAAGACCGGGCTCGCGAGGAGGCACTGCTCCTCTCCCGGAAGGCGATCCGCCTGTGCTCCTCGTCCATCAGATCAATACACAGAGGAGAGATCGAGGCGGCAGAGAGGCTCATCGATCAGGCAGGAGAAGAGCTGGAGAAGATCCGGACGCTCTTGGTTAACCACCAGGATGTGCGCTATGCCGGCTTTGTGGATGGGGCAGAGCAGGAGTACGCTGAGGCCCTTTCAGTCTATTCCATTATCACCAGACATGAGATCCTCAGCCCAGATGAGATAGCAGTGGAGAGGGTGAACTATCTGGCCGGACTGGGCGACGCCACAGGAGAGCTTCGCCGCCATATTCTCGATCTCATACGCTCCGGCAGGGCAAAGGATGGAGAGTACTATCTGCAGGTCATGGAGGAGATCTACTATCTGCTGATGCTCTTTGACTATCCGGACGCCATAACCAGAGGTCTGCGAAGGAAGAGCGATCTTGCCCGATCCATGCTGGAGAGAACACGAGGAGATCTCACCAATGCCCTGGAGATCTCCAGGATGGAATCATCACTGCTTAAAAATCAATGCTCGAAATAGAGGGCTCAAGGAGCTTAAATCAAGAGCTCATGATGTTCAATCATAAAATCAAGATCATAGTGTCAAGATCATAGAGTCAAGGTCATAGAGTCAAGGTCATGGAGTTGAGATAATGGAGTCAAGATCATGAAGTTTGATCCCAATCAGATCAAGGAGGCGGCCCGAGAGGATTTCGATAAGACCTGGCAGCAAGGAAAAGAGTACCTCGGCCGGCCGTCCTTAAATGAGAGGTATCCGCGAAATAGCTATTCCTTTGGCTCAGTTCATCCCATCTTCGATACCATTCAGAGGCTGCGAGAGGCTTACGTTCGCCTTGGCTTCAATGAGGCCATGAATCCAGTGATGGTCGATGCCCAGGATGTCTACCGCCAATTCGGCTCTGAGGCTTTGGCAGTGCTGGACAGATGCTTCTACCTCGCCGGACTCCCCCGGCCGGATATAGGCATATCAGACGAGAGGATCGCCCAGATAAATGCCCTTCTCAGCCGCGAGCTCACAGCAGAGGAGGTGGAGGCATTCCGGCAGATCCTCCACTCCTATAAGAAAGGCCAGGTAGAGGGGGACGACCTGGTGGGAGAGATCGCCAAAGCCCTTTCTGCTCCCGATGCCCTGATCGGCACCGTCCTGGAAAGGGTCTTTCCCGAGTTCAGGGACCTGAAGGCCGAAGCCACCACCCGCACATTGAGAAGCCATATGACCAGCGGGTGGTTCATCTCCCTCTCCGATCTGCACTATCGCCAGAAGCTGCCCATCAGACTGTTCTCTGTGGACAGATGCTTCCGCCGGGAGCAGGCCGAGGATGCCGCCCGGCTGATGAGCTACTACTCTGCGAGCTGCGTGATCATGGATGAGGATGTATCGGTTGAGGATGGAAAAGCAGTTGCCGATGGCCTTCTCAGTCAGTTCGGCTTCCAGAAGTTTCAGTTCCGGCCGGACGAGAAGAGGAGCAAATACTACATTCCCGGAACGCAGATCGAGGTCTATGCTTATCATCCGGGCCTGGTCGGCTCGGCCACCAAGTACAGCAGCGGCTGGGTGGAGGTGGCGACATTCGGCATCTATTCGCCCATTGCACTCTCTCAATATGATATTCCCTATCCAGTAATGAATCTGGGGTTGGGTGTGGAGCGGCTGGCCATGATACTGCATAATTCTCAGGATGTAAGAGCACTCTCTTATCCCCAGTTCCAGACCGGCTGGGAGCTCTCCCCCCGGGAGATGGCTCAGATGATCACTGTTGACAATACCCCCTGCACTCCAGAGGGGCAGGCAATAGCCGAGTCGGTGATCGGGGTATGCCTTGAGCAGGGGGATGCCGCCTCTCCCTGCGAGTTTCTCGCCTGGGAGGGAGAGCTCTTCGGCAGGCGTATTCAGGTCTCTGTGGTCGAGCCGGAGGAGAACACCAAGCTCTGCGGACCAGCCTCCCTCAATGAGATCGTTGTCCACAAGAAGAACATCATGGGCATTCCCCGAACCCCCCGCTGGGAGGAGGCCTTCAATGAGGGGGTGAGCACAGGGATTCGGTTCATCGATTCCTTTGCTGCCCTGGCCGCCTATGAGGTTGAGGAGAGGGCAATGGCCGGAGAGGAGTCTGAGACCAGGGCGAGGATAGTGAGAAGCCCGGCTGATATCAACATCAAGATCCACCCCGCTCTGGAGAGATATATCACCAGCTACAAGCACAAGATGGACCTGCGCGGTCCGGTCTTCACCACAGTGAGAAGCAGACTGCTCTGATTATGGATGGAGATGGAGCAAGATGGGTCGAGATAGAGTGAGATGGGATAGCGTGAGAAAAATTTGGATTAATCGCCATGAATTGAGAGGAGCATGAAGGACGCATCATCCAATGCCTCTGCCAAGAGGGCGGCAGGCGAGGCGGCAGCAGAGCTGGTCAGCGATAGAATGGTGGTGGGCCTGGGCACGGGCTCCACTGTCGCCTGGACAATAAAAAGGCTGGGGGAGAGGGTCAGGGAGGAGGGGCTGGACTTTTATGGCGTTCCCACCTCTTTTCAGGCAGAGGAGCTGGCCATCGAATCTAATATCAGCCTCACCAGCCTCAACCAGCATCCGGTTCTTGATCTGGCCATAGACGGAGCAGATCAGGTGAGCTGGGACCTGATGGCGATCAAGGGGGGAGGGGCAGCTCATACCCAGGAGAAGGTGGTATCCTGCTCGGCCCGAGCTTTCGTTATCGTTGCCGACCAGTCCAAGTTTGTGGAAAGGCTGAGCTGGCCGGTGCCGGTGGAGGTTCTGCCATTTGCCGCAAAGCTGGCTGGAAGGCTGCTCGAGGAGATGGGAGGAAGACCTGTGCTGCGCCTGGGGAGGATGAAGGACGGGCCGGTAATCACCGATAACGGGAACTTTGTTATGGATGTTGACTTCGGGATCATCGAGGACCCCCGGTCAATAGCTGCCAGAATCAGCCCCATTCCGGGAGTGGTCGAGCACGGCATATTCGATAATCTGGATGAGCTTTATCTCGCCCGGGAGGATGGGGTGGAGAGGATCAAGAGGAGATGATCCTCAGGGTCTGCCTGCAAAGCCCCTGAATCTCTCAGGGCTTCAATGAATAGATCCTCGATCTCCCCTTCTTTTTCACATCGATCTTGTCCTCCCGGCCCAGCCAGCCCAGTGCGCCGTGGACATCCTCTATTCTCAGGGCGGCAGAGCTGGCCAATCCCCCAGCTGACATCGGTCCGTTCAGGTTGAGCAGGTCCCAAATGATGCCGGCATTGATGCCGAATACCAGATCCACTGACTCTATCGTCTCCCCTCCCCCCCGGGCCGCGCCCTTAGGCCTGACCCTGGCCGCCCCTTCTCCGGCCATCTCCTTCTTCTTCCTCTTGGATCTTGGTTTCTTCACAGTATCATTGGCCATTTTTATATCCTCCAATATGTTTCCTCTTTTTAATACGACTTCTTTGAATTTAAGGTTTTTCTGAGCTAAAATCACATGTATATTCAGATTCCGGCCCAAAAGCAATAAATACAGAGCACTATCACCAAAGGGCTCGTAATGGTTCTGCATAAAGGATGCAAAAGATCAATGGCCGGCGGTTTTCTCTGGAGCTTTTTCCTCATCACTGCCGGGCTGCGCTTCATGTCAGGGAATCTCTTTGCAGATGCAATAGAGCCTGTGGAGCCCTCTCCCAGGGGTGCATTGCCAGCAGGTCCAATATGGCTGGAATTTTTGCAGATCTCCATTGTTGATCTCTGCTGCAAGAGATAGTAATCTCTAAATATTCAAATAAAGAACGGAGAAAGAAAAAGTAGGAGGTCTAAATCATGCTTGATGGATTCAAAATTTCCTTAATGTTTTTGATCATATCTCTTCTGGCCGTCTCTCTTCTGGCCATCCCTCTTTCAGGCAATGCTCTGGCAGAGGATGATGGCAGCTTCAATCCAGAGCACTCTGTGGGCATGGATGATTCTGATTGGTGGACAGTCTATCCGCATAAAAATGTAAACTCGGGGTCTGCCGTCGAGCATCCGGACTGGGTCCTGAAGGCTCTGGAGGACAAGCCCCTGCTCATCCTGATCCATCAGAACAACTGCGTACCATGCAAGATTCATGTGCCCAGGATCAATGAGGCAGTGCAGACATATCGGGATGATATCCATTACTATGATGTGCTGGCGGAGGGAAGCGGATACCTGAAGGCTAAGGAGATCCTTGATGCCTATAACCCCACCGGAAAGCGGAATTTTGTCCCCACCACCATCTTTCTCACCCTGATCGAGAACGAGGATGGCCAGGTCGAGGTTGGCTGGCATAGCGAGGTCGATATCATGAGCACTGCCCAGATCAATAGCTATATAGAAGACTCCATCTATTACTATGAGAAGAATGCAGCCGACTGGGAGCAGTGATCTGTCCGATGGCAGTGAAAGATGAGCTGAGCTCTCCGAAGCAGTCCAGAGGGAGGAGCAGGTGGAGCGGACCGGGCCCGGGATATGCCCGTTTTCTCATTCTGCTGCTTTCCCTCATCTCCCTGCTCTCGATTCTTGCCCTATCCGCCAATCCCGCGCTTGCGGAGAGGTTGCAGGCTCCTGATTTCAGCACTAGAAGCTGGGATGATAAGAGCTTCAATCTCACCGATCTGAAGGGCTCGCCGGCCGTCCTGCATATAACTAATATCGAGGATCCACTCTGCATCGAATGCGAAGAGTCCCTGCAGGGGCAGGTAAGGGAGCTGGCCGCCCTCAAGGCCATGCATCCTGCTGTTCAGATAGTCACATTGAACCTGAGGAAGAACCCCTACTCCATGAACGGCTGGGAGCTGGTCCAGGCCTGGTGGGAGATCAATATAACCTGGACCTGGATCGAGGACCTGGATCCCTATCCCATCGGCAGCAAATATCTGGACTACTGGATGGTGAGGGGAGGCTCCTCCAATCCCACCATTATCCTGATCGATGAAGAGGGCAGGATCGGCCCGATCTATCACGTCTACCGGGTGGGCGAGGGGATAGCAGATGGTGTACAGAAGGCGGAGAGCCTTTTTAAGGATCTGCAGGATCTGCAGGATGCGCAGGATCTGAACCGGACTGCTCTGAAAGGAGGTGGAGCAGCCCCTCCCTCCGGTGGACAGGATGCTGGACAGAATGCTGGGCAGGATGCTGGACAGGATGTTGGAGAGGGTGCTGGACAAGATGTTGGAGAGGGTGCCGGCCCGGCAGAAGGGAAGGGCATACTCTCCTCCCTCTGGGCGGGGATGGAGAGAGAGGTCTCAAGAAAGGATGCCACCGCCTTAGGCATGTTTCTTTTGGGCATCTTCACCTCTCTTGCCCCCTGCTCCATCGCCCTGATGATTGCCGTGTTCTCTTATGTCATGACTGTGCGGCGAAAGGAGGAGTACCTGCGGGCCAGTGCCTCCACCTCGAAGGAGGGGTTCATGATCGGAGTCGCCTTCACCATTGGCATGGCTGCAGTCTTCTTTGTGCTCGGCCTGTTCATATCTCAGGTGGGGGTCTTCTTCCGGGACTCCAGGATCTTCGACCTGCTCGCCGGAAGCATCATGGTGCTGCTTGGTGTGAGCAGCTTCAAGCCTCTGGGGGAGATCATCGAGCCGGTCACAATTCGTTTGCCCCTGGGCCGACTCTCTCTCTCTCGGGATGATCCCTCCGGAGAGGGTTCAGACAAGCCTATGGAGGAGAGAAAGAGCCTGCTGCAGAAGGCAGTGGAGTTCTCCCTCAACCTCTTCCGCTATTCGGCATTCATCGGTGCCTTCACCCTGGGAATCTTCTTCGCCCTCGGCTGGGCTCCCTGTGCCCTCTCCATGGTGATGCCGGTCCTGATCTGGCTGGCAAGCCAAAGCGTCACCCCCCTGGTCGGCGGAACGTTGCTCTTCTTCTTTGGCATCGGTCATGGAGTGCCCATCATCCCCATCACCACGTTCTCCAGAATGGTGGGTGGCAGGATCGGGGAGAAGTATGTATCTGTGGGAGAGTGGACCAGCAGGATCTTCGGGCTGCTGGTGATCCTGGTGGGCCTGGTCTATGCCGCCAGGTATTTTGGATACCTGTTATGGTGAGGTATATACAGTATTAGCGAATGAGGTCATCCCAAAGGTGAATGATGGATTGGAACAGCCTTTATGATGCCTAGGCGCAAAGGCACCAAGGATATGCAGAGCATTTAGTTCCAGATAAGAGAGCTTCGGCTCTTTCATTGGAGTGATCGACATGTTTCCTGGTTTAGGTGGTTTGGGAGGAAGGGGTGGCATGAGCCCCAAGAAGATGAAAGGCATGCTCAAGAACATGGGAATAAACATCGATGAACTGGAGGGCGTCACCGAGGTCATCATCCGCATGTCTGACAAGGAGATCGTTCTGAATAACGCTTCTGTTGCGATAATGGACGCCCACGGCCAGCGCAGCTATCAGATCTCAGGCGATGCCTCGGAGCGTCCTTTATCCGGAGCAGCGGAGACGGAGGAGAAGGAGATTGAGATCCCAGAATCCGATGTGGATTTAGTGGTTGCCCAGACCGGCGCGAAGGAGGAGGAGGCAAGAGCTGCCCTTGTGGAGGCCAAGGGAGATCTGGCGGCGGCCATATTGCTCCTCGCTCCGAAGTGAGATATCCAGAGCCCTTCGACTGATCAGAAATCATCTGGCGACCTATGGTGAGCGCTGTAAGAGATGCCATTCGCGATCCGGTTCACGGCTCCATTCCCGTTGATCTGCTGGAGTGGCATATCATCCGATCCCGGCCAGTGCAAAGGCTGAAGGGGATTAAGCAGTTGGGCCTGGTGGAAGCTGTCTACCCCGGAGCCAATCACACCCGCTTCGAGCACTCCTTAGGAACCATGCATATGGCGGGGAGGATAGCCGAGCACCTGGAGCTCCCGGGGGATGATATCCGCAAGGTCAGGCTGGCTGGCCTGCTCCACGATCTGGGCCACTCCGCCCTCTCTCATGCTGTGGAGGGGGTTTTGGGCCGCAACCCGGAGATCCAGCCCCTGCTGCGCGGCAAGAGAGCCACCGGGCATGAGGAGTTCACCCAGGATATAATCACCTCCCATCCCTTCGGCCAGGAGGCGATAATGATAGCAGAACGGGATTTCGGCGATGCAGATGGGCTATTTGCTGAGGTCGCCGAGATCGCCAGTGGCAGGATTCCGCCTTTGGGCCAGATCATTGTGGGCGACCTGGATGCAGATCGGGTGGACTTTCTGCTCAGGGACTCTCATCACTCTGGCGTCTCTTTGGGCCTGGTGGATACAGACCAGATCCTGCAGTCCCTCATCATTTATAAGGGCAGGATAACCCTAGCCGGCCAGGGCGACTACCGGGCAGAGATGTCCCAGACCGCAGCAGAATCAATGCTCATCGCCCGCGCCCATCATTATAATGCCCTAATCTACCATCCCTCTGTCCAATCCATAAGAGCCATGCTTCTCTTGGCGCTGGAGAACGCCCTGGCCAGGATGGATCAGGATGATGCCCAGAGGAGGATAGAGCTCTTCTTCCGGGAGTACACCGATCCAGACCTGCTGCGGTTCATCTGGGATAAGGGAGACGAGACCGCCCGCGATCTTCTCCAGCGGATAAAGTTCGGCCAGGAGATTCCGCTGGCTGCCAGGTTTGACCACCGCACCCTGGCCCCGGATATCAGAATGGCCCTCTCCACCATCTCCCGCCACGGGAGGATGAGAAAGCTCTTCGAGGATACCCTCTGCAAAAAGTATGGGGCCCTGGTGAGCATCACTGCCGGGAGTGGAGTGCCAAGGTCGATGAGAACCCAGACCGATGGCTTCCTTTATGATGAATCTGCTCTGGCAGCAGGCCTGGTCAAGTCTCTGACCCGCCAGATCGCCATATCCTTTTTTTCTGATCAGCAGCCGGATATCTCCCTGAAGGATATAAGGGAGCAGTCGGCGAAGCTGCTCTCATTTATCCGTTCTGAGAGCTATCTTCCCATTGATGGATTGCTGCTGCTCTTTTACACCCTGCAGAATCTGCTCTCAGAGAGGTACGGCGAGAAGATCCTGGTCCCCAGGATCAGAAACATAACCTGGCTTTACCGAACGGTGGCCCGGCTGAAGGATCAGGGCCCCGGAGGCCTCTTTGGCCTTTTCGACTACAGCTTTCATACTGAATATGGATTTCCCTATAGCGAGAGGCTATTTGAGGATATCCAGATCCTGGTGGCCAATGGCATGATCTATCAGGACCAAAGGCACTATGAGATGGAGGGCCGGTGGCTGCAAAGGTATGAATACATGCTAACCGCAGAGGGAATGGCTTATGCCAGAGAGGTCGCCTCATCCTATAGAAGAGAGTGCCAGATGCTTCAGGAGAATCTCCGGCAGGAGAGGCATACCATCCCCTTTGATGTGGTGAGCCTCAATATCAGAAGATACGCCGGAACAAGAGCATGAGGGCATCATTCCCGAAAGCAGAAAGCCATTCTCCCGGATTAAAAGCAGAAAGCCTAAAAGCAGAAAGCCGTTCTCCCGGATTAAATCATTCGGGCCAGCAGAGAGTGCATTGGGCCCTTCTGCCAGCCCAGATCCAGCCAAATAATCAAAGGTCAGAGATCGATCAGCTGAGACCAATCACCGGAAATCGATCACCGGAAATCGATCACCGAAAACCGATCATCGGAAATCGATTCAACCCCAGTGCTCTAGCTCATCTTGCCCTTGGTGAAAGGAGCCGTCTGGATGACCTCAACCGGAGTGGAGGGGGTCCAGTTGTCCTTCAGGAACTGGTAAATGCTGCCGCCTTTTACCATATAGTTGTCCACTGTGGCATTGGTTGTGATATTGGTCTCGTTTTTAAGGAAGTCGTGGATGGCATATGTGGTGTTGGTGGTGTTATTGCTGAAGGATTTCTTCTTGTAGAGAGGAGCGCTTGCAGAGGGTGCCACAAAGGGAGTTGGTTTCCAGCTATCATTCAAGAAAGCAGCAATGGAAGGAGTGGTCAGTAGAGAGGCATCGCCTGCTTCTCTAATGGTTGTCATTTCGAACGGTGCAGGATCCTTGCTCATGCCGGCCGACATAAGCCCTACCAGAGCAATCAGAGCAATCAATACAAGCATAATATGTCTCATGAGGCCTGCATTTTCCATCAGGTATCAATAAAGCTTTCCGTCGGTGAAGAATATATTCTGGATGACAAGCGGCGATGCTATATGCTCCCAGGGCAGAGCCATTGGATCAGTCTACGAGGGCTTTGAGCTCTTCTGTTGTTGATTCTGGATGAAGGGAGAGATATCTTGCCACATTCGGCAGATGAACGAGCTTGCAGTCGATGCAGCTCCAGAACCTCTTCCCCCTCTTCGTTCTCACGAACCTGCCCAACTCCTCGTCCTTGCATGGATACAGAGGACAGAAGCAATGGGTGCAATCCTGGCCCTCGAAATGGCAGGGATAGTATTCGCAGTTTGACCGGCCAGTGGCCTGGACAGGCTGAAGAAGCGCCTCCTCGATGAGGCATGGATCGTCCGTCAGCAATCCATCTGCCCCCAGCCTCAAAAGCCAGGTCGCTTGGGAGAGGCTGTTGACCACCCCCGGATAGACCTCAATTCTCTTCTGATGCGCCTCCTTGAAGAGACGGGGATTGACCCTCTCAGGGAATATGGCATCCGCTTCAGCCCAGAGGGCTAGCTCTACTGGCTTTATGGGCAATGAGGTGATGACGATCCCGGTTTTAAGACGGGAGATATCCTTGATCTCGCGCAGGCTGGTGTGATAGGGAGAGATGATGATGCTCTTCTCCTCCGGTACCACCTCCGCCACCAGGGCCTCCAGACCCTCCTCTCTCATCTCCACCACCACCCCCAGGCCCAGCTCTTCTGCCAGAGATAGAGCCTCAGTCAGAGTGGGGACCGGCCCCTTTCCGGCATGCATGGCCCGGAGCTCCATCCAGCCCAGATCCTCTACCAACCCCTTTCCGTCTGTGGTTCTGTCCACGCTCTCATCACGCATCAGCATGAGCTTGCCGTCACAGGAGAGCCTCACATCCATATGAACAAAATCCGCCCGGCAGCGTTTGGCGGCAATTATCCCCTCCAGGCTGTTTTCTGCTGCCTGGGCGGCTGTTGTGCTGTGAGCTATCAGCAGGGCCATTGAAAGTAATCTGCCTGGAAAATATATCACCTTTTGCCTGATGCTGGCAAAGTATTATACTGAAAGAGGATAACCGATGGGTGAATGCTTGAAAATCTAGAGAGGTTCACCAGGCTTAAGAGGGATATCGCCCAGATAAATGTCGATCCCCTGCAGAGAGGGGGGATATTGACCCCCGAGGCAAGGGCCGCGTTGCTGGAATGGGGCGACGGCTACTCCATCTGCGACTTCTGTGCCGGGATGCTGGATCGCATCAGGAATCCTCCGGTGGAGGAGTTTGTGCACAGCGTCCTTCCGGAATTCCTGGACACAGACGAGGTTAGGGTCACCCATGGCGCGCGGGAGGGGAAGTTCGCTGCCATGCACAGCCTCTGCCAGAAGGGGGATTTCGTGGTGATGGATGGCAATGCCCACTACACCTCAGTTCTGGCAGCGGAGCGGGCAGGGCTCGAAGTGGAGTATGTGCCGCCCAGCAAGGAGCCTGATTATGCCATCAGCGCGGAGGGATATGCCCAGGCCATAGAGAGGGCCTATGAGCGGAAGGGGGATGTGACACTGGCCCTGCTGACCTACCCCGATGGCAACTATGGCAACCTGCCCGATGCGCGAGCAATCGCCGATATCTGCCATGATTATAATGTGCCACTGCTCCTGAACGGCGCCTACTCCATCGGTAGAATGCCGGTCAGAGCCCGCGAGCTAGGGGCGGACATCATCGTGGGCAGCGGCCACAAGTCCATGGCCGCCAGCGGTCCGGTGGGGGTCCTGGGGGCCTCAGAAGAGTACGCCCGGATCATATTCAAGCCCTCTGCCACCAAGAAGAACAAGGAGGTAGAGCTCTTGGGCTGCACAGTCAGGGGAGCGCCCCTCATAACCCTGATGGCCTCATTCCCGGCGGTGGTGGAGAGGGTGGGCCGCTGGCAAAAGGAGGTGGAGAATGCCCGCTGGTTCTCTGAAGAGATGGAGAAGATGGATCTGGTGCAGATGGGGGACCGCCCGCATAACCATGATCTGATGTTCTTTTTGGCTGAGAGGCTCTATCAGATATCCCAAACCGCCAAAGGAGGCCGTTATTTCCTCTACCGGGAGATGAAAGAGAGGGGAGTGTGCGGAATCAAGCCCGGCCTCACCCGCCAGTTCAAGCTGAGCACCTACGGACTGGCCCGCCCGGAGCTGGAGAGGGTCATAAATGCATTCTCTGAGATCATCCAGTCCCATGAAAAGGATGAGAAAGGAGACAAAGGAGAGAAGAGAGAAAAGAAGAGAGAAAAAGGGAAGAGAAGCTGAAGTGCTCTTCGCTGTCTCTTATGGGAAGACCTGGGGCCACATCCCTCAAGATAGGCCGCTTCCTCCCATTCCAATTGGTATCTGGCTGAGATCTCCCACTCCAGTCAGGATCCTCGCTGCATCCTTGCGGACATCATAGTAGTAGCCCTCTGAGCCCGTGCCCGTTCTTACAGCAACCGGCCTATCCACGGAAGGCTCCGGGCTGCTCGGTGTGCTCTGAACTACTGCCGCTTCAGCCTTTTGGGCTATAGTTGCAGGGGTGTAGCTGGAGGTATCGGGATTTATCCACATGGCCTCGAAGCTGCCCCGCTCCGAGATCGCGCCATCCTTCAGCTTCAACAGTTCGCCTTTTATCGATTGGTCCGAGGGATCATACGTCCCGTTCAGACGGGTGATGGTCTCCACACCACCATCGATATAGGTCAGGACCAGCTCTACCCGATCGTCATTTACCGAACCGATCACCACTGCATTCCAGGCATCCTGATCCTCGGGCTCGTATTTTGCCTGGCCATAGAGTATCTCGTTCTCCTGGTTGAGGGCCATTATCACCCGATCGGTCTCGATGCCTGAAACAGACCATATATAGCTAAGATCCAATATGCTCTGCCCGGATTCAGGAGCTGACCGGCTCGCATTGGAGGAGAGATCATCCTCAGCCGATAGCAATGCCGGCAGCGGTGCTGCTGCCTTGAGCCCGGCCACCTCTGCCCCCGCAGCCTCCTCCCCCATGGCAGGAGAGGAGGCGAGAGCACAGATGAGAAAAAGGATCAGGGGATGCCATCCCCTATTCAAATGCTCAGTATTCATTAGAACCACCACATTCTTCCTTGACCAATGAGTTATCGTTATTTTGCTATAAATATCTAAGGTAAAAAAGAGATCTGTGGCAAAAAAAGAGATGCTGCGCCAGCTTCCTGGCGCCACCATTCATTTATCTAAAATCCGCTCATACCAGGAGGAATGCCGCTCAGGTCGCCACCCATGCCGATCTTATCCTTGAACTCCCGAACGTCTGTATATTTTTTCTCATTCACCTTGCTGGTGGTCTTATTCACAGCAGCGTCAGCAGTATCTGCAGTGCTGGTGACCTCTGCCGGAGCGGGGGCTGTCACTGCAGCCGGCGCCTCGACCTTTGCAGGAGTGTAGCTGGAGATGTCCGGATTGATCCACGTGGCATTGAAGGTGCCATTGGCTACGATCTTGCCATCCCTCACCTGGGTGAAGTTGCCCCTTATGGCCTCATCAGCAAAGATCCCAGATAATCTGGTGGTGGTCAATGCATTATCCTTCATGGCGCTCATTGTCAGCTCCACTTTATCTCCTTCCACGGAGCCCAAAACATCAGCATTCCAGGCCATTCCATCATCTGGCTCGTACTTGGCCCGGCCCAAAATGACGCTTCCATTCTGCTCCAGGGCCATGGTTATGAGGCCTGCCTCAATCCCGGAGAACGACCAGATGTAGTTCAGATCGGCCTTCAACGGGGCTGCTATAGCATTGACTGCAGCACTGCTCACATTTCCAGTCTCATTTAGAGAGAGGCTTTCATTGAGGGAAGTGCTCTCATTGATGCTCTCATTCAAGGAGAGGGTGGCGCTCTGATCAACGACTGCCTCTATGCTGGAATTATCATCTGCAATGCTTGTACTGCCGGCGGGCTGCCCCAGGGACAGGCCTGCTGTGAGCAATGCAAGCAGCAGGGGAAGAATCATGTATCTTAAGCTCAAGTATTAGCCTCCAGTTATCCCACTGTTCGGCGATAGACTTTTCGTCGTTTGCCTATAACGACTCCCTGTCACATCTTCTCCTTAATAAGCCTTTGTCGAGCAGTGCCTGATGAGCAGCCATTCAGGCAGGCTATACTGAGGAGATGCCACTGAAGCGGAGGGGATGAAATAAGCTATCCGGGAACGACTGCGCGAGAGCTCAAAAGGACTTTAGTGTCAATCAAATTAATTTGAATTAAATAATGTAGCGTTGATTTAATATACCCAGATCGCCGGATTATATCTCATGCCAGAATGGATCTACTCCGATTTCGGGCCGCTGCCCAGGCGGCCTTTATTCCTCTGCATCATATCGAATACGGACACCGGCAAGATACCCGGCCTCTCTGCGGCTGGAACCACACCCGAGCTGACCGACTACACCCCGGGCGCTGATGCTGAGCTGGTGGAGACCAATAAGATCATCACCATGCCCGAGCTGCCCGAGGCTCCCGGCGGCTCGCCCACCCCGGCAGTGGTAACCAAAGCCGCCCTGAACCTTACGGGCATCAGCTCCCTTTTCATCGCCTCAGGATTGCGAAAGAAGCCTGCCATCCCTTATATCGAGCTGGGAGGAGAGCCGGGCAGCGACATCCGAGAGCAGAGGGGGGTCAGAGATCCTCAGGGGATATTTGAGAGGGGCAGACGGCTGGGAGGCAAGCTTGCTGCGCTCTCAGACTGCATTCTAATCGGGGAGTCAATAGCAGGCGGCACAACCACTGCTCTTGCTGTCCTGAGGGCCCTCGGCTACAGAGAAAACGTAAGCAGCAGCTTTTCCTCCAATCCGATAGGGCTGAAGGAGCAGGTGGCAGCAGAGGCGATGGCCAGGGCGGGAGCGTCTCCGGGCAGCCTGAAGGATGATCCAATGGAGGCGATAAAAGAATTAGGAGATCCTATGATGCCCTGCGCCCTGGGGTTGATGAGCGGCCTGTCCGGCAGCAGATCCGGCTGCAGAGTGGTGCTGGCGGGAGGAACACAGATGGCTGCAGTGCTGGCATTGGGAAAGGCCCTGGGCCTTGAGGGGGATGTATCCATAGCCACCACGAAGTACATCATGGAGGACAGGAGCGCCAGCTTCCGGCAGATAGTGGAGGCTGCGGGCAGGCCATACCACTATGTCGATCCAGGCCTGGAGAGATCGAAGGTTCCCGGGCTGCAGGTCTATGCCCAGGGCTACGTCAAGGAGGGAGTGGGCATGGGCGGAGCCAGCCTTCTGGCCGGTTTATATGGATTCTCTCAAGAGCAACTGGTCAGCGAGAGCGATCGGGTATTGATGACAGTCGAGCTTCCCAAAAAGCAGGTCTAAAAGAATGAGGGCAGCAGTGCTGAAAAGCCCCAAGAACCTGATGCTATTGGATCTGCCTGAGCCCAGCTCCCCTCCGGGAGGGGCGCTGATAAGGGTCGAGGCCTGTGCTGTCTGTGGCACGGATATCAAGATGCTCGATCAGGGGCATAGAGATCTGCAGTACCCCCGCATCCTGGGGCATGAGGTTGTGGGCCGGATAGAAGAGATCGATCCTGAGGCAAAGGCCGGCTGCCCCTCAGAGCTCAAGGCGGGCGAGCTGGTGCAGCTCTGGCCGGGGATCGCCTGCGGATGCTGCCCTGCCTGTCTGCAGGGGGCGGACAACCGCTGCCAGAAGATGAGGATAATCGGCTTTAGCTGCGACGGCGGATTTGCCGAACGCCTGGCCCTCCCCAGGCAGAGCCTCTCCTGCTCAATCAATCCCCTCCCCGAGGGGGCAGACCCTGTCCTCTTCACACTGACCGAACCTCTGGCCTGCTGCGTCAACGGCCAGGAGCAGGCCAGGCTCAGTGAGGGAGAGAGCGTTCTCATCTGGGGTGGCGGGCCCATTGGTGCTCTTCATGCCCTGCTGGCGGAATTGAAAGGGGCGGAGAAGATCCTGGTAGCAGAGAGGCTGCCCGGCCGGATCGGGGAGATCAGGAGGAATACCTCTGCCCAGGTGATTGACCTATCCCCAGACGACAGGGATGGGGATGGACGGGATCTCTTCAGGGAGGCGGAAAGAACTATTCTGAGCGAGACCGATGGCAGAGGAGTGGATGCTATCCTGACTGCCACCCCGGAGATTAAGATCAACCAATGGCAGATGAGTCTGCTCGCCCCCGGAGGGAGGATCTGCATATTCTCCGGTCCCCGGCCAGGAGATGATGCAGAGATGCTTGACCTGCGCTCGATGCATTACCTTGAGCAGACGATCACCGGCTCGTACGGCTGCAGCAGCAGGCATAACAGATTGGCTGCCCGCCTCCTGCTGTCCGGGCAGATAAAGGCAGACTGGATCATCACCAAGAGGACGGATCTGCCCCGGATCGAGGAGGCATTTGCGCATTCCTCCCGGCGAGCGGGATTCAAGTCCGTGGTTTGTTTTGCCTGAAGGGATGCTGATCGATCGGAACGACGTCGATTGCAGCCCAGTGGGGGATGGGATGTCGAGGGGAGTTGAGATGTCAAGGGATGGGGGGATGAGATGTCGGGGGATGGAAGGAAGGGATTCTCAGAGGAGAGGCTGAGGCATTTTGGGAGGAGGGTTGATGCTCTGATCAAGGGCCAGAGCCTCAGCAGAGAAGAGGCCTTTGATCTATTCACTCAGATCCTGAAAGCTGAGCAGCCGGATCTGCAGCAAGGGGCATTTCTGGCGGCCATCACCGCCAAGGGGGCCACAGCAGAGGAGATCGCCGGCATTTGGGAGGCGGTCTATGAGATGGATACATTGAAGGTCAGTCCAAACGTCCAGGGGCTGCTGGCGGAGAACTGCGGCACAGGCATGGACTCGATCAAGACCTTCAACATCAGCACAGCGGCCTCGATTGTGGCTGCAGCAGAGGGCATCAGCATGGCCAAGCACGGCAGCCGGGCGGTAACATCGCGCTGCGGGACAGTGGATATACTGGAGGTGCTGGGAGTCGATGTGGACTGCGAGGTCGGCCTGGTCAAAAGAAGCATCGAGGTTGCAGGCATTGGCATCTTCAACGGCACCAGCAAAAGGGTACACCCCTCCGCCCTCTCCAGGATCCTCTCCCAGATCCGTTTCGGGACGATCCTCAATGTGGCAGCCTCACTGGCCAACCCCGCTCTGCCCACTTACGGCGTCCGCGGGGTCTACAGCCGGGAGATGATTCTGCCTGTGGCGCGGGCGATGAGGGAGATAGGCTACAAGAGGGCTTTTGTGGTTCATGGCCGGAGCAGCGATGGCCTGCGGGGGATGGATGAGATCTCCACCCTTGGAAGGACAGATGTGGCGGAGCTGGACGGGGATGGCAGGATCAGGGAGTATGCCCTGAATGCCTGCGAGCTGGGCCTGAAGAGGGGGGACGAATCGGCCCTCCTCAACCTCGGGGATGTCGAAGAGGAGGCAGTAAGGCTCCTTCAGCTCCTGTCGGGCTTGGACAGGGAGGACAGAAGGGAGATTGTATGCCTGAATGCAGCGCCATTGCTCTGCATCGCCGGCCGCTCAGATGAGCTGCGAGAGGGGGTGGAGAGGGCGGGAGATATCATCGACAGCGGCCGGGCAGTGAAGAAGCTGATTGATTGGGTACGTGAGCAGAACAGCGATCCGGGTGAGAAGCTGGAGCGGCTGGAGAGGATGCTGGAGCTGGCCTATGCCTGAGGCAGGAAGAGCACTCGAGGGATACAGCTTCAAGATTAAAAGAAATGTGCGTGTTTAGCTGGCCAGTCTTATGGTTAGCATTTGGAGGCAATCCAATCCTCTCCGTCCCCATGTTGTCAGCGCCGCCATGATCAGCTCGTGAATAGCAGTTCCCTTGCTATTTCTCAAAGTTGTGCTTTACAGCGACCTCTATAAGCAGTTATTGTATGGAGTTATCCACGAGTATGAATTCCCTCAAGAAGCAATAGAGATCATCATAGACAGATTCCTGTATGGAGCTGCTCAGGAAAGATTTGATAATTACCTGGCAGACGGCTTGATGAGAAGCTTCCCGAAAGGCAGATCGATACAGGGCTTGAGCCCTAGGGCTTCCTTCGGGGGAGGAATGAGCTTACATTGGCTCAGCAATCCTCCTGGGTCAGATCCGCGGACGGGCCTGCTTTGGCCTCAGGGGCCTTTAGCAGCCTCTTTTCATGGGCCTTGAGAGATGTGCAGCCGCGTTATGCTTCGCTGAGAGAACAATAGGGGTTCAGGATCGAGCCATTATAGGTTCTTGTGCGCTTGGTTTTCTTTATGGTTAAATAATTAGCTGTGCAATCAAAAACCAAATTATATAACCTTCCACAAAGCGCACAAAATCACAGAGACTGATAGAAACGATCAAAGCAGAAAAGGGGCAGAGAAAAGGGAAGGCAAGCTCTCGGGAAGAGTTCATCTGCTGAGATTGGAGAACGATCAGCTACACGAGAGGCCCTGATCTCCTCCGCCCCCAACCCGGCAAGCCTCTTCCCACCCCACTCATCATACCCTTGAAACATTGCTAAAGCGTCACTCATATTTAGCATAAAAAATCAACCATCCACAAAACCGCCAAATTCTCCGGTGTGATTCATGGACTACGACCCTGGCAGATGGTCTGGAGAGCATAAGAGCATTTTGATCCTAGCCCTGGCTGCAGTCTGCATGACAGCCTACTATGCCTTTCCATTCTTAGACGGCATAATCCTGGGCAGCGTCTTCGCTTATGTGGGCCGGCCCATCCGGAACAGGTTCGGCAGAAGAAAGAGGCTGGGCTCGCTTGTCGCCGCCATATGCGTCGTTGTGCCCATCTTCCTCATGCTGGGCCTGGGAAGCCTGGAGGTGGCCGGCCAGATAATAGCCCTGGCGAAAAGCCAGGAGGCTCTCAGATCATGGATAGGCTTCCTCCTGCAGCAGACAGCAGATGACCTCCCCCTCTGGATCAGGGAGGGGCTGATCTCCGCCCTGGAGAATGCCTTCGGCCTGATCGGCCCCCTGGCGACATCCGTCCCCATCCTCCAGATCGGCCGGCTGGCCTCCCTGGGGATAATCAACTTTCTCATCTCATTTCCCATCTGCTACTTCATCCTCCTGGATGGCGAGGCCTTTGTGGGGTCTGTGATATCCCTTCTGCCAGATGGCGAGATGAGGATACTGGAAAGGTACATCGAGAGAATCGACAGAATTCTCGGCGGCATATACATCGGCACCGTCTATACCTCAATTGTGGGAAGCCTGATTGCAGCACTCACATTCTATCTCTTCGGCATCCCCAGGCCCATAGCCCTGGCGAGCATCGTTTTTATCGCGGGCATGGTCCCGGTTCTCACCTCCTGGGTGGTCATACTTCCCCTGGCCGTCTACCGCTACTTCAATGTGGGCCTGGAGGGGGCACTATTCTTTCTGGTCATCAGCTCCGCCCTCATCTACCTTCCCTCAGAGCTGTTCATAAGGCCCTACATAGTCTCCACCCGGTCCTCAATGCATCCTCTGCTGGTAATGCTCTCCTTCTTTGGGGGGGCCCTGGTGGCCGGCATCGGCGGCTTCTTCCTCGCCCCTGCAGTGATGGGGGCGATCAATGGCATCTATCAGGTGCAAAGGGAGGATATGGCCTTGAGTGAGGCTATAGAATGAGGTTTTATATCGAGACCTTCGGCTGCACATCCAACTTCGGAGATTCCCGGGAGCTGGCAGAAGCCCTGCAGGAGATGGGCCATATCCCCTCCCGCCTGGAGGAGGCAGATATGGTGATAGTGAATACCTGTGCCGTCACAGAGAGGACGGAGAGAAAGGTCCTCCGCAGGCTGCGGCAACTGGAGGGCGATCGGCTGCTCATAGGCGGGTGCCTGGCAGCGGCAATGCCCCAATCAATTCAATCCCTGCGCTGCCAGGGGAGGTTGGGGCCCCTAAAGAGAGGGGATGCCACCTGGATCTCTCAGCTCTATGCTGGCCGGGCCATGCCTTCGCGGCATCAGCAATCAAGGCATCAGCAATCGCAGCATCAGCAATTCTGGAATCAGCAATCAAGGCAATTGCCGCCCCAGGGCGCCCTTCTCGAGCAGATGCCATTCAATAGGCGCATTGGTGCACCTCTTCGCGAATCCTCCTCCAGAGAAGATAGCTGCGGCATAGTCAATGTGGCGGAAGGTTGTGCCGGCTCATGCAGCTATTGCATAGTCTCAAGGGCCAGGGGCAGGCTGAAGAGCCGGCCGGTCGAGGATGTGCTCCTTGCCACAGAGAGGCTGGTGCAGCTTGGCACAGCAGAGATTCAGATCTCTGCCCAGGATACTGCTGCATTTGGATCCGATATCGGATCAGACCTGGCCGGGCTGCTGGAGGCGCTGGCTGAGATTCCCGGGGATTTCAGGCTCAGAGTGGGTATGATGAACCCCGATAGCGTCAAGCCCATTCAGGATAGGTTGATTGAGGCATTTCAGAGCCCCAAGATCTATCGCTTCCTGCACATCCCTGTCCAGTCCGGCTCGGATGACGTCCTGAGAGATATGGGACGAAGATACTCCTCAGATGAGTTCCTGGAGATTGTGGGCGCCTTTCGCTCTGCCTATCCTGAGATCTCCATTATCACCGACATCATCGCCGGCTTTCCAGGTGAGACGGAGGAGGAGTTCCAAGAGAGCATGAACCTCATTGAGCGGCTGCAGCCGGATAAGGTGAATATCACCAGATTCTCCTCCCGGCCGGGAACTCCAGCCGCCAGCCTCTACGATATGCCGGACAGGATCAAGAAGGAGCGCTCAAGGAGGATGACCAGGCTATGGCTGAGGATCGCTGAGAGGAGGAACAGCCGCTATTTGGGAAGATCATTGCCTGCCCTTGTCACCGAGTGCGGGAGAGGCAAGACAGTGAAGGCCAGATCTTCTAATTATGCTGGCATTGTAATCCCGGGCGCACTGGACCTGGGTAGCTGGTGCAGGATAAAGATCACAGAAACCAATCCATACTATTTGAGTGGAATTCTGCAATAATGACGGCTGGGCCGGCATTGCCAGTATTCTTCCAGCTGCCCCGGGATGACTTCCTCCAGGCTCTTTGTGGTTTTGCCGCTTTTTGAAGCGGGGTATCCATAGACGTTATTATTTATAATTATTAACAAGCAAAAACCTTATTTATCTGAAAGGCCTATCAGAATTCGGAAAACAAATGCTGTTCTCTGTGTTGAATTAGAGTGGACAGCGGGCAGATTCTTCGCGCCAGATCTGCTCTGATATCGAGGAGGAAAGTGCACAAAATATTTGATTATGATCTAGGAGGTGTTAAAAGTGGCTGGAGAAGAAAAAAAGATGAAAACGGCGGTATTCCAAGAAGAGACCAGAATCTTCAATCCGCCAAAGGATCTGGTAGAGAATTCAAACGTAATGCAATGGATGAAGAAGAAGGGGTTCAAGACTGAGAAGGAGATGCGAGCCTGGTGTTCCTCTGATGAGCATTACCTGGAGTTCTGGGATGAGATGGCGAAGACTTATGTCGATTGGCATAAGCCCTACACCACGATAATGGACGACTCTGAGATGCCCTACTTCCACTGGTTCACCGGCGGTGAGATCAATATCACATACAACGCCGTGGACAGGCATGCCAAGGGCGCAAAGAAGGACAAGATAGCATATATCTGGATTCCTGAGCCGACCGATCAGCCGACCCAGAAGATCACCTATGGCGAGCTTTACAAAGAGATCAATAAATTCGCTAACGGTCTCAAGAGCCTTGGCCTGGGAAAGGGAGACAGGGTTAGCATCTATATGCCGATGATACCCCAGCTTCCCATCGCCATGCTCGCCTGCGTCAAGCTCGGCATCATCCATAGCATAGTCTTCTCGGGATTCAGCTCCAAAGGCCTGATGGATAGGGCTGCTGACTGTGGCTCCAGAGCGATCATCACCGTTGACGGCTTCTACAGGCGTGGAAAGCCATTGCCCTTGAAGCCCAATGCAGACGAGGCCGCTGCTGGTGCCCCCTCTGTCGAGAAGATAATCGTATTCAAGCGCTCCGGCGTTGATGTAACGATGCAAGAGGGAAGGGATGTCTGGTGGCATGATCTGGTCAAAGACCAACCCGAGGAGTGTGACCCGGTATGGCTTGACCCCGAGCACAGACTGTATATCCTCTACACCTCAGGCACAACCGGCAAGCCCAAGGGCATCGAGCATGCCACAGGCGGAAATGCCGTTGGAACGCCTCAGACGCTTCATTGGGTATTCGATCTGAAGGAAGACGATGTGTGGTGGTGCACTGCCGATATCGGATGGGTCACCGGCCATTCCTACGTCGTCTACGGACCGCTTATCCTGGGCATGACCAGCCTCATATACGAGGGTGCTGCGGATTATCCAGACATTGGAAGATGGTGGAAGATCATACAGGACCATAAGGTCACTGTCCTTTACACTGCTCCCACTGCGATAAGGATGTTCATGAAGCAGGGCCCGGAGTGGCCTGCAAAATATGATATCTCAAGCCTGAGGCTGCTGGGTTCAGTGGGAGAGCCGATCAATCCAGAGGCATGGATGTGGTACCGTGAGCACATCGGACGGGGCGAGCTCCAGATCATGGACACCTGGTGGCAGACGGAGACCGGAACATTCCTTACCTCCCCCCTCCCCATCACCCCCCTGAAGCCCGGGTCGTGTACATTCTCGCTCCCCGGGTACGACATATCAGTGCTGGATGAGGATGGGCACGAGGTTCCACTGGGGTCTGGAGGAAATATCGTCTCCTTAAAGCCCTATCCATCGATGCTGAGGGCATTCTGGGGCGATAAAGAGAGGTTCATGAAGGAGTACTGGCAGTTCTACTGGGATGTCCCCGGCCGCCGCGGCGTCTATCTGGCTGGAGACAAGGCGACGAGGGACAAGGACGGCTACTTCTTCATCCAGGGAAGGATCGATGATGTCCTCAGCGTGGCTGGCCATAGAATAGCCAATGCCGAGGTCGAATCAGCCCTGGTGGCCCATCCCAAGATCGCCGAGGCGGCTGTTGTTGGGAAGCCCGATGAGGTCAAGGGTGAATCGATCATAGCCTTCGTTATCTTGAGAGTTGGCAATGAGCCATCTCCTGAGCTGGCAAAGGATGCAATCACCTTCGTCAGAAAGACCCTCGGCCCGGTGGCGGCGCCTTCAGAGATTCATTTTGTTAATGATCTCCCGAAGACGAGAAGCGGCAAGATCATGCGCCGTGTCGTCAAGGCAAAGGCCCTCGGCAATCCAGTCGGAGACACATCTACCCTAATGAACCCAGAAGCAGTAGATGGCATCCCCAAGGTCGTCTGATGGGGATCTCCGCCTCTTTTTTTTAACCAGTACCTGTTATCGATCATTGATCATTATTCATCTGTTTGCCAGCTGCTCTGCCCTCATCAATACTACATGAAAATGCCACATGGAAATGCTGCATAGAGATGTTGCATGGAACGTACATGTAAATGCTGAATGGAACGTACATGTAAATGCTGCATGGAATGATACATAGAGATCTCGAATGGAGAGCCATACTTAATAATAGTAAATAATGATAATCATCAACCATAATGTTAATTCGCCCCGGCAAATTTGTGAATGAAAGAACAGGCTAATTATCAATCATTGATATTTACAATGGGCCCTGCTGGCCAGGATCCAGGCCGATATGACAACAAATAAAGCCCGATGGCTGTATTGAATTGGCCGTGGGAATCAGGACAGATCGGGCAGGGGGTTGGGAGGAAAAGGGACTGAAGGAGGTTATAAATTTGGCTGAACAAAAAGCAACAACATCTGTTCTATATGAAGAGACCCAGATATTCGAGCCGTCCAGGGATCTGGTTGAGAATTCCAATGTCATGCAGTGGATGAAGAAGAGAGGATTCAAGAGCGAGCGCGAGATGCGTGCCTGGACAGGCCAGCATTATATCCAGTTCTGGGCGGAGATGGCCAAAACCTATGCCGATTGGTTTGAGCCCTGGGCACAGGTATTGGAGTGGAAGCCGCCTTATGCTCGCTGGTATGTGGGTGCCAAGTGCAATGTGGCCTATAATGCTGTGGATAGACATGCCAAGGGCGCCAGGAAGGACAAGGCAGCCTATATATTCGTGCCTGAGCCCGTCGACCAGCCCACAATAAAGATCACTTATAGCAAGCTCTACGATCGGGTAAACAGGTTCGCGGCTGGACTCAAGAGCCTGGGTGTGATCAAGGGTGACAGGGTCTCTATATACATGCCCATGATCCCCGAGACTGCAGTAGCCATGCTGGCCTGCGCCAAGATCGGTGCCATTCATAGCGTAATATTCTCCGGCTTCTCTGCTGGCGGCCTGAACAGCAGGATTCTCGATGCCGAGTCCAAGGTAGTGGTCACCACTGATGGCTTCTTCAGTCGCGGCAAGCCTCTGCCACTCAAACCCAATGTGGATGAAGCAACCTCCGATACCCCCAGTGTGCAGAATGTGGTGGTGGTGAAGAGGACGGGCATGGATGTCCCCATGAGGGAGGGAAGGGATATCTGGTACCATGAGCTCATCGGCCTGAAGAAGCCCGACGACTGGATTACAGATCCTCCCGACATCCCGGCGCTTGAGGCTGAGCCCATGGACTCAGAGGATAGACTGTTCATCCTCTACACCTCGGGAACAACCAGCAAACCCAAGGGCATCGAGCATGTCCATGGAGGATACTGCGTCACCCCAGCCCAAACCCTCGCCTGGGTCTTCGATATCAAGGAAGATGATATATGGTGGTGCACTGCAGATGTCGGATGGATCACCGGCCATAGCTATGTGATCTACGGACCCCTCTGCTTGGGCGCAACCAGCATCCTGTACGAGGGATCGCCCGATTACCCGGACTTTGGCCGCTGGTTCAAGATCGTAGAGGAGAACGAGGTCAGCGTCTTTTACACCACACCCACAGCCATCAGGATGTTCATGAAGGCGGGAGAGAAGTGGCCCGAGAAGTACGATCTATCCAGCCTGAGGCTGCTGGGAACTGTGGGCGAGCCCATTAACCCCCAGGCCTGGATCTGGTACCGGAAGTTCTTTGGCAATGATAAGTGCCAGATTATGGACACCTGGTGGCAGACTGAGGCGGGCTGTTTCCTGATCTCTCCTCTGCCCATCACCCCTCTGAAGCCCGGCTCCCCGACCTTCCCCTTGCCCGGATTCAACATCGACATCTATGACGAGGATGCCAATCCTGTATCCCCCGGCTCTGGAGGCAACATCATCAGCATGACCCCCTGGCCGTCAATGCTCAGGGCCTTCTATAGAGATCCTGAGAGATACAACAAGGAGTACTGGTCGGCCTATTGGGATATCAGGCCCGGCACCTATCTGGCAGGCGACAAGGCCACCAAGGACAAGGATGGATACTTCACCATCCAGGGAAGAATCGATGATGTGCTGAAGGTGGCCGGACACAAGATATCCAATGCCGAGGTCGAGTCCGCACTGGTCTCCCACCCCAAGGTGGCGGAGGCTGCTGTGATAGGCAAGCCGGATGAGGTGAAAGGTGAGGTCATAGTGGCCTTTGTGATCCTCAAGACGAGCGTGGAACCGGCCGATGATCTCAAGCCCGTACTGGCCAAGCATGTTCGTTCTGTTCTTGGTCCTGTGGCCTATCCAGAGGTGGTTTACTTCGCCAATGATCTGCCCAAGGCCAGATCTGGCGATATCATGCGCCAGGTCATCAAGGCCAAGGCCCTGGGCAATCCAGTGGGGGATATATCCGCTCTGGCTAACCCGGAGTCGGTCGATGCCATTCCCATCATCAAGTGAGCAGAGAGCGGGATCTTTGCAGATATAGTCCCCTGAGATTGCTTTTGCAGCTCAGACAGAAAAGAGGCAATAAAGAAGGCCGGGCTCAGGATTGTGGGCTTTTCCATGATCTATCAAAGGATGCTCTCTGACTTCAAGGAGCTGATTGCATCTTTGCATGAGGACCGGATCGGCTGCCATTTCGCCATGGGGGGCTGCTTTCCCACCCTGGAGTACAATAGAGCATTAGAGATGTATTTCGCGGCCAGATTCCATCATCAGACATGAGGAGAGCCGGCCCCGGTGGAGCTGTGCTGCCATCTGGACAGTCCAGAGCATTGGGCGGAGATCAAGGAATTGCTCTATAGAAGAGATGGCAGGATCCATGGTTGCAGACCCAGACCTCTGATCGATCTGCAGCCGGGAGGAATCAGGGCGGGCAAACGAGATTATAGTGAAAAATAATTATTATTAAAGATCATGATGATTTTTATCTCGATAGCTTTATAAATGATCACGTAGGTTTCGCTTCGATGGTTACCAACTCCCACCGGTGTGCAAGATATGCAATTAAGAGGAGGGTCGGGCTGAATAGAAATCCTGGTTGGATTTCGCATCCTGATCGGATCCCATCTCCTGATCGGATCCCTTCAGCCATCGAGCCTGACAGAATCGGGAGCGGGGAACGCCAGATCTAGATTAGAAGGAGGTACTAAATTGGCTGAAACAGCAAAAACAGCTGCTCTGCAGGAAGAGACAAGGATTTTCAACACCCCCCAGGACATAATTGAGCACTCCAATTCCTATCAGTGGATGAAGAAGAAGGGCTTCAAGACTGAGGCGGAGATGCGCAAGTGGTGCTCTGATAATTATATTGAGTTTTGGGATGAGATGGCCAAGACCTTTGCCGATTGGTTTGAGCCCTACACCAAGGTCGTGGATGACTCCGGCAAGCCCTACTTCAAGTGGTTCACCGGCGGCAAGATCAATGTGGCCTACAATGCTGTGGACAGACATGCCCAGGGCGCCAAGAAGGACAAGATAGCCTACCACTTCATCGGCGAGCCACTGGGAGATACCAGGGATATCACCTACGGCCAGCTCTACAAAGAGGTCAACAAGATGGCCAATGCCCTCAAGAGCGTTGGCGTGGTCAAGGGAGATAGAGTGGTTGCATACCTTCCCATGATCCCCGAGCTGCCCATCACCATGCTGGCCTGCGCCAAGATCGGCGCCATTCACACCATCGTCTTCTCCGGATTCTCCTCTGGCGGCCTGAACAGCAGGGTCAATGATGCCGAGGCCAAGGTTGTCGTCACTGCTGATGGCTTCTACAGGCGCGGCAAGCCACTGCCTCTCAAGCCCAATGTGGATGAGGCCCTGAAGACTGCACCCTCTGTCCAGAAGGTAGTCGTGGTCAAGAGGACCAATGTGGATGTGCCCATGACCGAGGGGCGCGATGTATTCTATGATGATTTCGTGAAGGACCAGCCCGAGGAGTGCGAGACCGCAAAGCTCGACCCAGAAGACAGGCTGTTCATCCTCTACACCTCAGGCACAACCGGCAAGCCCAAGGGCATTGAGCATGCTCATGGCGGATATGCTGTCACCCCTGCTCAGACCACCGCCTGGGCCATGGACGTTCATGATGATGATGTCTTCTGGTGCACTGCAGACTGCGGATGGATCACCGGCCACAGCTACGTGGTTTACGGCCCGCTCTGCCTGGGTGCTACCACCATTCTGTATGAAGGATCGCCCGACTTCCCCGATCTTGGCCGCTGGTGGTCGATCGTCGACAAGTACAATGTCACTGTATTCTACACTGCACCCACTGCAATCAGGATGTTCATGAAGTCCGGCGAGGAGTTCGTGAAGAAGTACGATCTGTCCAGAGTGAGGATCCTGGCCTCTGTGGGCGAGCCCCTCAACCCAGAAGCCTATATGTGGTTCAGAAAGAACATAGGCTCTGACAGGGCCCCAATCATCGACACCTGGTGGCAGACTGAGAGCGGATGTCATATCATCGCTCCTCTGCCCATGACTCCAGAGAAGCCCGGCTCGGTCACATTCCCCCTGCCTGGATTCAATGTCGATATCTATGATGAGGATGCCAACTCCGTGCCACTCGGATACGGCGGCAACATCGTTCAGACAACTCCCTGGCCGAGCATGCTCCGTGCCTTCTTCAGAGATGAAGTCAGGTACAAGAAGGAGTACTGGGATATGTACTGGGATATCAAGCCCGGCACATACCTGGCTGGAGACAAGGCCACCCGCGATAAGGATGGCTACTGGTGGATCCAGGGCAGAATCGATGACGTACTGAAGGTTGCAGGGCACAGAATCTCCAATGCAGAGGTCGAGTCCGCTGCTGTCAGCCACCCCAAGGTCGCCGAGGCAGCTGTGGTCGGGCAGCCCGATGAGATCAAGGGAGAGAAGATAGTCGCCTTTGTCATTCTCAGGGATGGAGTTGCCGAGTCTGATGATCTCAAGAAGGAGATCTCTGTTCACGTCCGCAAGGTCCTAGGCCCGGTGGCATACCCGGACAAGGTCTACTTCGTGAAGGATGTCCCCAAGACCAGGTCCGGCAAGATCATGCGCCGTGTCATCAAGGCCAAGGCCCTGGGCAAGGATACCGGAGACCTTTCTGCTCTGGCCAACCCCGAGTCCGTGGACAACATCCCGCGCATTGATCTGTAAGCGGGATATCACCTTCTTTTTTTTATTGCTCTGGTTATTCGAGCTGTTTTATCCTGTGCTGCCTTTGGCTGAGAGGCATCGCACTTTCCAGGACGGAATGAAATCAGTCTATTGCATCGTTGAGGAATAAATTTTTATCATTCGACTGCAATTAGTGCCTGGTGTAGTCTCTTTGCTAGATCAAGCTGAGATCCACAGGCTGACCCAGGATGAAGACAGCTCTGTGCGAATGCGAGCTGCAGAAGCTCTGGGATGGGCTTTCGCCCAGGTTCCCGACAAAACAATGGCCTGGCAGGATCTTCACAGGCTGACCCAGGACGAAGACAGCAACGTGCGATCACAAGCTGCAGAAGCTCTGGGATGGGCTTTCGCCCAGGTTCCCGACAAAACAATGGCCTGGCAGGAACTTCAAAGGCTGACCCAGGATGATGACAGCTTTGTGCGATCACAAGCTGCAGAAGCTCTGGGATGGGC
>MTKW01000482.1_pt1 | contig 55487 bp, 58 predicted proteins | sample 1042761 | NCBI WGS metagenome assembly MTKW01 (sample SAMN06205366, study PRJNA360243) | anaerobic digester metagenome | biome: Wastewater treatment plant; feature: Anaerobic digester sludge; material: sludge; isolation source: anaerobic digester fed with sludge from wastewater treatment plant ... | reverse complement strand
CTTCACCTGTATTATCGAACTTCTTAACCACATGGGCTACTAACCGCAGGTTGCGCTCTACTAATATGTTGCGTGCGATCTCGTCTCCATGCTCCATAGCTACGATATAACGGAGCTCTTCTTCAGCGGAAAGTGGTTGGGGGAAAGCGCTGCTATTGGTTATGTATGAAATTAGTATGAAGAATCCGGGTAGAAGGGTAACACTAACAATTAGGGTTGTAGAAAGCACGCGCCAAGCACCTCCATAAGTCAAAATGCCTTCTTTGAAATAATATGGGACTTGACGCTATTGTGTGCCTGTCTGTCGAACCAGTTTTCTCTTGTTCTGGTATAGACAAGACAATATTGGTATAATTAAAGAGTTCCAACATCTGTGGAGGAAGATAACATGCCCCAAGAGAGTTGTTCTCCTTTGCTTTGCCCCAAACTATACCTACGCTCGGTGTTTGATTTGCCGCTGGATCAGCTAAAGGAACGCGGAATTCGCGGACTTATCTTTGATTTGGACAATACGCTACTTTACTGGAACGCGTATGAGGTCACCCCGGAAGCGAAGGAGTTGTTCAGGCGGCTCAAGCAGACGGGCTTTTTATCCTGCTTGGTTTCAAACAACAAAAGGGATCGTGTGGAAAAAGTGGCCAGGGTTTTAGACGTCCCGGCTATTTCTAAAGCTCGCAAGCCTAGCCGAAGAGCTTTTCGTCAGGCACTGGCAACCTTAGGTACTACCGAAAAAGAGACAGCAGTTGTCGGAGACCAGTTGTTCACTGATGTCCTAGGAGGCAATCGCCTAGGTTTATACACTGTTTTAGTGATGCCGCTGTCTAAGAGGGAGTTTTTTGGCACCAAGGCTATAAGGAGCTTAGAGAGAATTGTCCTAAGGCGGCTGATAAGAAGAGGCTTGGTGGAAAAACCGGCCACAGAGGGTCAATAGGGCAGGAATCAGTTGTTAAGCTGTAGAAATAGGCTATTTGGCGGTTTGTGTGGGCGCTGGACTAAATTTAGAGTGTGAGGATAAACTAAGATCAGTAAGTAGTAATTCCCAACTGTGGCGGGGAGGAAATGTGATGTTATTGGATCGGAGCGACTTAGAACGGGTCTTGGCCGAGACACTGGCAGCCGGAGGAGACTTTGCCGAAGTCTTCTTAGAGCGGCGTCAAATCAGTAATATCGGTCTTGAAGCTGGCCGGGTAGAGAGAGTTCATTCAGGGTTGGATCAAGGAGCCGGCATACGCTTGTTAACAGGTGACAGCTCAATATATGTTTATACGAACGATATTTCGCTGCCTGGATTAATGAAAGCAGCAGCTGACGCCGGGACAGCGCTCAAACAAGACTCTGGGGAGCCGCAGGTGCTAACTTTAGTCCGGGAAGGGACTGAAAAGAGGGGCGCTGCTGTGAGCCCCATAAGCATTGACCAGGCAGTGGAACTGGTACATGCGGCTGACAATGAAGCGCGCTCGGCCGGAGATAAGATTCGGCAAGTATTAGTACGATATCGTAGTTCAGATCAGAAGGTGCAGGTTGCCAACTCTTTGGGTAAAATGGTGACCGACTACCGTAACCGTACCATCATGATTGTCCATGTAGTTGCTGCAGAAGGGACTGTAGTGCAGACAGGCTACGAATCGCTGGGCTCGTGCAATGATAATTCGATGTTTACTAGAAACGAAGCGCTAGAGATGGCAGCTGTCTCGGCTCGACGGGCGTTGATGCTTCTTGGCGCCAAACCGGCTCCGGCAGGCCGTATGCCGGTGGTGCTGGCTGGTGAAGCGGGCGGTACAATGATTCATGAGGCTTGTGGGCACGGGCTGGAAGCAGACATTGTCGGTAAAGAAATGTCGGTTTACGCCGGAAAATTAGGCCAACGGGTAGCATCTGAACTGGTAACGGTAATTGACGATCCAACGTTACCGGGCAAATACGGTTCTTATACCTATGATGATGAAGGCACGCCGGCTCAAGAGACGGTACTTATTCGTAATGGCATATTGGAAAGCTACATGTACGACCTGGAATGGGCTCGCCGCCAAGGAGTGAGATCCACCGGAAATGGTCGGCGCCAGTCTTTTCAATTCCATCCCATACCGCGGATGAGCAATACCTATTTGGCGTCAGGGGAAACCCCACCGGCAGAAATAATCGCTCAAACAGACCATGGCCTTCTGGTTAAGCGTATGGGCGGTGGGCAGGTAAACCCGACTACGGGAGACTTTGTTTTTGACGTGGCGGAAGGCTACTTGATTGAGAAGGGCCGAGTGAGTTATCCGGTTAGGGGAGCTACTTTGTCGGGCAACGGTCCCAGAGTTTTGTTAGCGGTAGATCTGGTGGGAACAGACTTGGGGTTTGGCATCGGTACGTGTGGTAAAGACGGACAAGGGGTGCCTGTTTCAGACGCGCAGCCCACCATACGCATACCGGAATTAGTTGTTGGCGGCCTACTGTAGGGGGTGTAGGGATGGAACGAGAAACAATTGTTCAGACAGGCCTGCAACTGGCAGAAAAAGCCGGAGCCGATGAGGTTGAGACCTACTTTCTGGACCGAGATAACCTGACGATAGAAGTTCGTGGCGGTAAGTTAGAGACTTTACATCGAAGCCGAGAACGGGGTCTGGGCATCCGAGTTGTCAAGGCCGGCAGCTTTGGCTATGCGTTTACTTCGGATCTGGGTCAGGCGGCAGTGGCAGACACGGTGGAACTGGCTGTGCAGGGTGCTAAATACTCCAGTTTAGATAGTGGTGCCAGTCTACCTACTCCTGCTTCTTACGATCGGTCGCTGGCTCAATTTGACGGCAAAATAGAGGAAACACCGCTTGAGGCCAAGCTAGATCTAGCTTTGGCCATTGAACAGGCTGCTTTGAACACAGATACTCGGATCACTAAGTCGGAACGTGCTGCCTATGAAGAAAACGACTACACTGTTTTGCTGGCCAATTCTCATGGACTGCGTGTAAGCTACCGAGCCAATTTTTGCGGTGGCTATGTATGGGTGGTAGCTGAGGCGAATGGGGATGTTCAAACAGGATCCGGGTTATCGTATTCAACGCAATTGGCCCAAATAGACCCTGTTGCCATCGGTCAGGAGGCTGCCTTAGAAGCAGTCCGGTTGCTGGGGGCTAGACCAATTAAGACTCAGAAATTGGCTCTGGTACTACCGCCTCAGGTAGCGGCACAGTTTCTTGGCATCCTAGCCACTGCTCTTACGGCTGAGGCTGTTCAAAAAGGGCGGTCGCTATTTGCGGACCAAATAGACAAGCAGATGGCATCACCGGTGGTCACTATCATCGATGATGGGTCGTTAGTGGGCGGGATTAACACTGCCCCGACCGATGGTGAAGGGGTCCCTAGCGAGCGCACAATCCTGGTGGAAAACGGTGTGCTCCGCACTTTTCTACACAATTCATATACTGCCGGCAAAGAAGAGACTGTGTCTACCGGCAATGGTGTTCGCGGTTCATTTAAGACCACGCCCGAGGTCGGCCCCACAAACATGTTTTTTCGTCCTGGCACCGCCAGCGAAGAGGAGCTAATTCAAAGTGTGGACCAGGGGCTTTATGTTTTTGATCTTATGGGCGCCCATACAGCTAATCCGATTTCAGGGGATTTTTCTCTGGGGGTTACAGGGTTGTTAATAGAACACGGCAAGCTTACCCGGCCGGTACGTCAAGTGATCTTGGCAGGGAATATTCAAGATATGTTGAACCAAGTACAGGCAGTTGCATCTAATCTCCGCTTTTACTTGGGCTTTGGTTCGCCAGCGCTACTGGTTGAACCCCTTACCATCAGCGGTGATTGATTCATAGCAGGAGGAAAACGGAGAAAGAGGGGGATTACTTGGTCCTAACCCGATTGGAGCAGTTACGGGATAAGCTTGAGTTGCAGCAGCTGGAAGGGTTGGTGGTTAGGCAAGCTCAGAACAGGCGCTATTTGAGTGGTTTTACCGGTTCGGAGGGTATGCTACTTGTTTTGCGCGATAAGGCTTATTTATGTACGGATTTTCGTTATGTTGAGCAAGCAGCAAAGCAGGCGCACGGCTGGGAAATCGTAAAGATTGAGGGCAGTTGGCAGAACGTTATCAAAGGATTATGGCCGCGGGGGCGAACAAAACTTGGTTTTGAAGCTCAGCACCTGAGCTACCATAGCTGGCACGAACTGGCTCAAGCTTTGCCGGCTGTCAACTTGACCCCGACTACCGGTTTGGTGGAGGCACTGCGAGCTCAAAAAGATAAACAAGAGCTAGCTTTGCTGAGACAAGCTATAGCTTTGGCCGATAAGGGCGCAGAGTACCTGCGAACGCGATTGATTCCGGGTCGTACTGAAAGAGAGATTGCCTTAGAACTAGAGTTTTTTCTGCGTAACCAGGGGGCTGAAAAGGCGGCGTTTCCGTTCATAGTTGCATCCGGGGTGAGAGGGTCATTACCACACGGGGAAGCAGGTGACAAAAAACTCCAGGTGGGTGAGATGGTTACAGTAGACTTCGGAGCCGTGTACCAGGGTTACCACTCTGATTTGACCCGTACCTTTGTCTTGGGGACACCGACTTTTAAGCAGCAATTAGTATATGAGACAGTACTAGAGGCTCAAACAAGAGCTATCGCTTGTGCCAGACCTGGAGCGCTTGGTGCTAAAGTGGACCAAGCTGCTCGGGACGTAATTACGGCGGCCGGCTATGGTGATTACTTTGGCCATGCTACCGGTCATGGAGTGGGTTTGGCTATTCATGAGGCACCTCGCTTGTCCGCGCAGTCCACCGATATCTTGTCACCGGGAACGGTGGTTACAGTAGAGCCAGGTATCTATCTGCCTGACTGGGGTGGTGTCCGCACTGAAGACATAATTCTGATCACGGAACAGGGTGTTGAAGTGTTATCCCAGGCACCGAGGGAGACTTTTGTTCTTTAGGAGGGTTTAACAAATGATTTCAACCAATGATTTTCGAACCGGGCTTACCATTGAACTTGAAGGTGAAGTATATACGGTGGTGGATTTTCAACATGTGAAGCCCGGCAAAGGGGCGGCTTTTGTCCGCTCGAAGCTAAAAAATGTTCGTAGCGGGGGAGTGATCGAACGCACGTTTCGAGCCGGAGAAAAGGTGGAAACGGCTCATGTTGAGCGTCGAGAAATGCAGTATCTGTACGCTGCCGGTGACAGTTATAATTTTATGGATACCCAAACGTTTGAACAGCTGGCGCTAACTGCAGACCACTTAGGCGAAAACTTAAAGTATATTACCGAAAACATGACAATTGTAGTACAGGTATACGAAGGTAGTATTCTAGGTATAGAAGTACCGAACTTTGTTGATCTTAAAGTGGTGGAGACCGCCCCGGGCGCTCGGGGAGATACTGTTTCTGGGGCCACCAAACCAGCAACCTTGGAGACGGGAGCAACAGTTCAAGTTCCCTTATTCATAGAGGAAGGGGATCTGATCCGTATCGATACTCGTACCGGCGAATATCTTACTAGGGCTTAATAAGGAGGAAGAGTTATGAGCAAGCTTCAGGAAAAAGTGGCTTATTTGAAGGGGTTAGCTGAAGGCTTAGGGGTGGAAAAGGCCAGTCGTGAAGGTCGATTATTAACAGAAATCATTTCTGTGTTGTATGACATGACTGAAGAACTGTGTCGCCTTAGTGAAACTCAACAGGAAATTGAGGAGTATATCAGCGCTTTAGACGAAAGTGTGGGTGAGCTAGAGGACGATTACTGGGGTTTTCATGAGGATGAAGAGGACGAGGATGACTATGAGGACGAAGATGACTACGAGGACGATGATTTCATTGAATTAGAGTGTCCTACCTGTCACGAAACAGTGTTTCTTGAAGGGGATATCCTAGATGATGACAGTGTGGACGAAGTGTCTTGTCCTGAGTGTGGCGGAGTAATCTTTGATTTCGGCAGGGCCAACGCTGAGGACGAAGCAGATATAACTGTTCCGCCAGAAGACTGACACTTACTGTTTTGCCGACCTGCAACGCAAGTTGCAGGTCTTTTTGCTTTGGCTCAGCATAAAGATGGTAATGGGACAACATGGGAGGGGAACGAAGTGAAGCGCCGATCTCAGGTTGAAATACTGGAAAAAGAAATCATTCCTTACCTGGCGCTTTCTCTTCATGAACCCCTAAGATTGCTACCGGCGAAAGTTAAGGAAGGGATTTTAGAAATAAGGCTCCGAGTTGGACGTCCGGTAATGCTAGTTCACGACCACAGTGATACAGTGTTAGCTGGAAGTGGGCTGTTGGCCAAGGAAGAGATGGAGCAATGTGTACAATTTATCACCCAATCGTCTGTTTACGCCTGCGAGGAGGAACTGCGACAAGGTTACATAACCCTTCCTGCCGGCCATCGTGTCGGGATAGTAGGTAAAGCCGTTTTGGCAGAAGGGTGTATCCGCACGATAAAGCACATAAGTGGTCTAAACATTCGCTTAGCAAAACAGGTAATTGGTGCCGCTGATTTGGTGCTGCCCTATCTTGTACAAGGGCATGCTTTTATCAGTACGTTGATAGTGTCGCCGCCTGGCTGTGGAAAAACCACTTTGCTAAGGGATCTGATTCGGCAGCTTAGCAGCGGCATTACCAGTCTAAAATTGAAGGGTTACAAGATTGGAGTAGTGGACGAGCGTTCGGAAATAGCAGCTTGTTTTCAAGGTGCACCTCAAAACGATGTGGGTCCGCGCACCGATGTTTTAGACGGGGCGAAAAAAGTCGAAGGCATAATGTTACTACTTAGATCTATGTCCCCGGAGATCATTGCCACCGATGAAGTTGGCTCGTCGGCAGACATAATGGCTCTGGAAGAAGCATTGGTTAGTGGTGTGAAACTGATAGCGACAAGTCATGGGGACGGGGTGGATGATCTCGTACTGCGACCGGTGCTGCGGCAATTGGTGGACCGAGGTCTCTTCGGTCGGATAGTGTTCTTAGGATTATCTCAGGGAGTGGGAACAATAGAAGCCATTTATGACGGACATAGCCTACAGCCTGTTCTTACGTGCCGGGCAGCAGCTGGAGGGAAGGGATATGAAGATAAGGTTTCTAGGCGGCCTCATACTGATCTTTGCTACAGGTAACATGGGCTTTGCCATAGCTCGTAGTATTAAAGAACGAGTTGCGCTGCTTATTCGATTGCAAGGGCTCCTTCAATTTCTTATTACAGAGATAGATTTTGCGGTTACACTTTTTCCCGAAGCGCTGACAAAAGTCGGCCAGTCTTTAGGACCGGAGACTAATGCTTTTTGTCATCAAGTAGTAGAGAATCTGCAGGCTGGTGTTCCTTTATCTGTGGCCTGGGAACGAGCATTACTAATACTTGTTGACAATAGCCCACTGTATCCCGACGATGTAAAGCCGTTGTTGTCCTTGGCTCCCATTATCGGGTTAACAGATCGCCAAGATCAGCTACGGCATTTAAAACTGGCTCAAGAACATTTACGCCAAAGGCAGCTTGAGGTTGAACGGGAAGCTAACAAGAACCAAAAATTATGGCGCTATCTAGGTGTGTTGAGCGGCTTAGTAGCGGTACTGATTCTAATTTGACTTGTGGCAGAGGAGGAGAAGCATGAGCATAGACCTTATCTTTCAGATTGCTGGTATCGGCCTCCTAATTTCAATCTTGAACATAGTACTTAAACAAGCGGGAAAAGAAGAGCAAGCCCATTTGTTGGCTTTGGTGGGGGTGGTAATAGTCCTACTTCTTATCATTCCTACGATTAACCAGCTGTTTTTGACCATTAGAACCGTATTCCGGCTGTAAAGGTGAGGGTAAACATGGAGATAATACCGATTTTGGGCGTAGCCATAGCTTCCACTTTACTTATTTTGATTGTACGCCAGGAACAGCCGGAGTTGGCCCTACTCTTAAGTCTGACAGTAGGAGCACTGATTTTTTTGTTTGCTGTTACTCGCCTAGGCAGTGTTATTGGTGTGCTAGAGTCTTTGGCCCAACGTACCGGTGTTAATCCGCAATACTTTACCCTAATTTTGAAAATTATTGCCATTGCTTATATAGCTGAATTTGGCTCCCAAATTTGTCGTGATGCCGGGCAGGAGGCTTTGGCCGGTACGGTAGAACTGGCCGGCCGAGTGGTAATTCTCCTTTTGGCTGTACCGATTCTACTCACGGTATTTGACTTGGCCCTAAAACTTCTTCCTTGAGGTGAAATACATGAAGAAGCAGTGCCTGCTGATAGCTTTGCTGGTTGCCATTATGTTTCCATCTGTTGGTGTCCGAGCTGAAGGCATCGAAGAAACAAATGATCTGGATCTGTGGGCGTTGGAAGACATCGTTAGAGCTTTGGAAGGCGACTGGGCCCTATTTGTGCCTAGTTTTCAGTGGAGAGACCTGCTGGCTCAGGCCAGGAGCGGTAAAGGATTTGACTGGCGAGCGGTGATAACCGGGCTGACAAGGTACTTTTTCCGTGAAGTTGTGGTAGGATCAAGACTTTTGGGCCAGTTGCTAGTCATGGTTGTGTTTACTGCTTTACTGACCACGTTAGAACATAGCTTTCAGGTTCAAGGAACTGTGCGGGTTGCTCAAACGCTGGTTTTCATAGCTATCATGGGAGTAGCTGTCCAGAGCTTTCATGTGGCTCTATCAACAGGCAAGACGGCTATTTCTAACATGGTTTCCTTTATGCAGGCCTTGCTCCCTGTTTTATTTACCATGTTAGTGGCTAGCGGTGCTGTGGCCAGCACAGCGCTCATGCATCCATTTCTGTTAGCCACTATTACTATTTTAGGTACCCTTACCAAAGACATAGTCTTTCCTTTACTTTATCTAAGTACAGTACTAAACCTGGTAACATACGTGGTTCCGGAGATAAACGTGGGGCGGCTGGCTTCGTTCATATCCGGAGTATGTGTTACGCTGTTGGGAATGGTATTATGTGTGTTTGTCGGCGTGAGTGCCGTCCAAGGAGCAGCAGGTAAGGTGGTTGACAGCGTGTCGATTCGGAGCGCTAAGTTCTTGGCCGGTTCTTTTATTCCTGTAGTTGGGAAGCTGTTTGCAGATGCTGTGGAAGCTGTGGTTGGTTATTCGGCTGTGGTGCAAACGGCGGTAAGTACTGCGGGAATGGTAATGTTACTGCTCCTTTGCGCTTTTCCACTCCTTAAAATTTTGGCTTTGATTTTCGTCTATAAATTGGCAGCTGCGTTGGCAGAGCCTATTGCTAATGCCCGAGTCGCCCGGTGTTTAGGGGGCTTAGGTAACAGTCTGGGGCTAATTTTTGCTACCGTGGGAGTTGTGGCTTTATTGTTTTTTCTAGCACTGACAGCTTTAGTAGGGCTGACCAGCTTGTCACTGGGGCGGGGTGGATGAAGACATGGTGTGGTTGCAAGATTGGGTACGAACCATAATCATTCTGGTGTTCTTTGCTGGGTTTTTGGAATTATTGTTACCGTCAGGCAACATGAAGCCGATGGTACAAGTGTTGGTTGGGCTCTTTGTTTTGATATTGTTACTCGGACCGGTATCGGCCTTGGTGGACCAGATCCAAAACCAAACAGAACCGGGGTTACCACGAATAGCTGAAGCAGAGACCGATGAAGTCTTAGCTCGAGGAAAAGATTTGGAACAGCAGCAATTACAACAAGTTCTAACCCAATATCGGACCAATATCGAACAGCAGGTGTTGTGGCTGCTGAGATCTCAAGACGAGACAGTGAGAGCGGCGGTAACGGTTGACGTTGCAGATCGCGCCAATGGGGTCGATTTTGGGCAGTTGCGTTCACTGACAGTTGTACTCCAGGCGGATAAGCAGCAACGAGAGCAAGTCAACATAGAGAGTATTGCCACCTTCCTCGCCGATTTCTATGGCTTAGCAAAGGACAAGGTGGCAGTAAGCTGGATCGACTGACGAAACAAAAGGGGGACAGGGTGGATGACAGACAAAGATACGTGGTCACTGAAGACGAAACCCAGAAAACATATGAGCTGGCAATGGTTAAAGATCGACCGCTACACACTGGTAAAGTTGGGATTGTTGGCCGGCTTAGGCCTAATCCTCCTTATAGCCGGACAGTTGGTGAAAGGTCCGGCTCAGGATAGACCCTCGTCCAGTCCCTCACCTGGTTCCACTGTAGCCAGCGCTTCAAAGCAGATTGGGTCGGTATCTTACCAGGAGACGCTAGAGCTGCAGCTGGCAAACACCCTATCCCAAGTACGAGGAGCTGGACAAGTGCTGGTTCATCTTAGCTTGGAGGGCGGTAACCGAGTCACCTACGCTACTAACCGGCAGGAAGAAGTGAGGAGCACGGAAGAAAAAGCGCCGGCAGGTAGTACAGTTCGTGTTAGTGAAGAAAAACGTACAGAAGCGCAGTTGGTGATGGCTAGGGAAGGAAATGCAGAGTACCCGGTAGTGGTAGATGAGTTCCTACCGACTGTTCGCGGCGTGCTGGTGATCGCAGAGGGTGCCAAGAACCCATTCATAAAAGAGGAACTTAGCCAGGCGGTACAAGTAGTACTGGGTTTACCGGCTCACAAGGTGAAGGTTTTGGAAAGGGTGGATTGAAGATGCGTTGGCAGGAAAGAAACATAACTACATGGTTATTGATTTGTGTTGCGGTTTTGCTGGCATCAGCGTTTTATCTTCGCAATCAGCAACTGGCTAAAAGCTACAAGTTGGCTGAACCCCCTCCAAAAGAAAACTCTGAGCCTGGCCCGTCAGCTGAGCTCGGGTCGGAGAAACAGCAAACGGAACCGCGCCGACAGGATTTTTATGTGGAACAACGGTTGGATCGAGATCGTGTCCGTAGTCAAGAAATCGATACTTTACGGGAGATCATACACAATCCAAACACTGATGAAGAGAACCGTAAAGAAGCCCAGGCCCGGTTAATTCTGCTCAGTGAAGAACTGGCCAAAGAAGTAGAAATAGAGGCATTGATCAAAGCCAAAGGTTTTGCCGATGCATTGGTCTATTTGCATTCTGATTCAGTGCATGTGCTAGTGAAAGCTCCTGATCTTACCGCCGACGAGGCCGCTCGTATAGGTGATGTGGTAGCCAGGAGCTCAGGGCTACCGTTGGAAAACATCATTATTGATACGCGGCTTTGAATTCATTGTCAGCCTGTACCAATTCTGCTATAATGAAGAAACAGAAGACGAAGGCAAGGGAGAGATTGTTTTGGATAGACTACCGGATGGAGTTCAAGTTGTGGAGTCTGAGAGCGATTTGGGAAGTGTGAAAATTGCTGATGAGGTTGTTGCTATTATTGCCGGTTTAGCGGCTACAGAAGTATCAGGTGTTGCCGGCATGAGCGGAGGGTTGGCCGGAGGTATTGCGGAAATGCTGGGCCGCAAGAATTTTACCAAAGGTGTTAAGGTAGAAGTGGGTGAAAGGCAAACGGCAGTGGACTTGTTCCTCATTGTGGAATACGGGGTGAAGATTCCGGAGGTTGCCTGGCACGTGCAAGTTGATGTCAAGAAAGCTATCGAAAGCATGACCGGTCTGGATGTGGTTGAGGTTAATGTTCATGTTCAGGGAGTAAAGATAGCAGGCGAAGAAAAAGAAGAAGAAGCTCGTGTTAAGTAAAGGAAGTGGAGCTGTGAGTACAGGTGATCGATTCTTACTTATTGTAGCTGCTATTTTACTGGTAGTTGCAGCGGTGAGCGTTGTCCTTATGGCCTTTAATTGGGGTCCTGCTATCAATCTGGGGATGCGGTTAACCAGTGAGTTTGTTTATGGCCGCTGGGAAGCTGCGATTGTAGGCGGGGTAATGTTGGCAATAGGCTTACGGCTGATACGTCTTTCCCTGGCTAGGCGCAAGGTGTTAGGGGCCCTAGTTGCCCGTTCGGAACTGGGAGAAATAAGTATTACAGTGGCAGCAGTGGAGAATATGGTTCAACGAACAGCATTGCAGGTAGCTGGGATACGGGAAGTCCGCCCCGCTGTTGTGGCTCAACCGGAGGGAGTTGCAGTAAGAATTAAGGCCTGGGTTGAGAAGGAAGCCAATGTTCCGGAGTTGGCAGAGGAGGTTCAGGAAATCCTTAGCTCACACCTCAAGGAAGTTGCCGGGCTTACGGCCACTTCCATCAGTGTAGAGGTACAGGGCGTAGGAACCGAACCGACCTTCAGAACCCGAGCGCCCCGCTAGGAAAGAGGTATTACCATGGCAAATTTTTGGTTCAATTTCCTCACCCGTCATGGCGGCAAGGTAATATTTTCTATCCTGGGGCTAGTCTTTGGCTTGACAGTTCTAGCGAAAGGGTTTTTTGCCGCCTTCTTTCTCCTTATTTGTTTGATAGCGGGCTATATGTTAGGAAAGCAAGTTGATCAAGGAGAGAAGCCATCTTCTTTGTTAGACAAAATATTTCCGCCTCGCTAAGGGAAAGGGGCGATACAGTTGGGTCGGCGACAAGGGCGCGAAGCTGCTCTAAAAACTCTGTTTCAGGTTGAGTTGGGAGGAGCTCAACCTGATTTTGCTTTACAGCAACTAATATTGGAAGACAGGCTAACCGAAGATGAAGCCAGCTTTGCCTGTGAGTTGGTTAATGGCGTACTGGCCAAACAGGAGGAAGTGGACATAATCTTAGCCCAATTCAGCCCGGATTGGAGCTTAGAACGCATGGCCAACATAGACCGAATGGTATTGAGGCTAGCGGCATATGAACTGCTTTTTTGTCCTGATGTACCGGCTGCGGTGGCTATAAACGAAGCTGTGGAGTTGGCTAAGTTATATTCTACCGGCCAATCGAGTCGCTTTGTGAACGGTATCCTTAGCTCTGTAGCTAAACTCAAATTTGCAGAGGATGACAAAACCAAGTGGAAGAAATAGTACTGGGGTTTGACAGCAGCTGCTACACCACTTCGGTAGCGGCTGTTTCCCTAGCGGGGGAAATAGTGGCCGACTGGCGCCGGCTGCTGGCAGTAGAGCCAGGAACTGCCGGTCTTCGACAGCAAGAGGCCTTGTTTCAACATTGGCAGAACTTTCCTCAGCTGTTGCAACAAATGCGGTCGTTACCTCACTTAAGACCGGTCGCGATAGCTTATAGCGAAAGACCTACCGCTCGGCCGGATTCCTATCTGCCAGTCTTTACCGCGGCTTCGTCTTTAGCTCAGTCCATAGCCGGGGTAATGGGTATACCGTCGTTACCTTTTACTCATCAAGAAGGTCACTTAGCTGCCGGGCGACTGGGGGCCGGGGGCCCATCTGCAGGTGCGTTTCTGGCGGTTCATATGTCGGGCGGGACCACAGAATTACTGGCAGTGCAGGAAAAGGCAGACGGCTTTGAGTTATCTGTTTTGGGGAAAACCATGGACCTAAATGCCGGACAATTTGTCGATCGCGTTGGCGTCGCTCTCGGCCTTCGTTTCCCAGCCGGACCGGACCTGGAAAAATTGGCCCTAACAGACCCAACTGCGGACGAGCTGGTAGTACCTTCTCATACAAAGGGATATCAAGTCAGCTTTTCAGGTCCTACCACAGCCGCCTTGCGGCTTGTGTCTAATGACGCCAATAAGGCGGCCATTGCACGAGCCGTGTTTCGTTGTATTGCCAATTCTATGGAGAAGATACTGCGCCTGGCAATTACTGAGCTTGGGATTGGTGATGTCTTACTAGTAGGCGGCGTTGCCGCTAACAAGATTATCCGTGAGCGCTTAAGGGACCGGCTCGAGCATCAGGCAGTAGGAGGAAAATTGTTTTTTGCCCCACCCAAGCTCAGTACAGACAATGCCGTTGGCATAGCCTGGTTAGGTTTGTCGACCTTAAGGAGGGGAAAGCCATGACCCCTACGTGGCCTTTGCCGGCGCTGGTGTACAGTGTAGCTGAGCTTACACGTCTGGTTAAGGACAACTTGGAAGCAGACCCTCGCTTAGGGAGCGTATGGGTACGCGGTGAGATCGGTACGTTTAGATGTCATTCATCGGGACATGTCTATTTTTCCCTAAGAGATGCCGATAGTCTACTGCGCTGTGTTATGTTCCGCAGCTTTGCCAGGCGTTTGCGCTTTGAACCCGCTTCCGGCCTGAGTGTGTTGGCGCTGGGCGAGGTCGGTGTATATGAGCGTGACGGCGCATATCAGCTCTATGTCCGGGAGCTACAACCGGATGGTCTAGGAGCACAGTATCTGGCTTTAGAACAGACCAAAGAGCGCTTAGCTAAAGAGGGGCTCTTTGCACCTGAACGCAAACGGCCACTGCCGTCATTTCCACAGCGGGTTGCTGTGGTGACCTCCCCAGTGGGAGCCGCCTTGCAGGACATACTGGCCGTGGCTCGGCGACGTTTTGCCGGCATTGAAATAGTCGTTTGTCCGGTACTGGTTCAAGGCCAGAACGCCCCCGGTCAGATCGTCCATGCTTTAAGCAGATTGAATGAAATGGAGGGTATAGATGTAATTATCTTGGCCCGGGGAGGTGGAAGTAGGGAAGATCTCTGGGCTTTCAATCATGAGCAGGTGGCTCGCCAAGTGGCAGCTTGTCGATCACCCGTCATCAGTGCGGTGGGCCACGAGATTGACTATACCTTGGCTGATTTGGCTGCCGATGTAAGGGCAGCCACTCCATCAGCGGCCGCTGAAATAGTGTTTCCTGATATCAAGCATATTGAGAAGGAGTTATTCTATTTTTCACGGCGGTTGGACGAGGCTCTTAATCAGCGCCTTTCCCGTCATCGCCAGGCCCTAAGCGGCATGATAGAACGGAAACCGTGGCGTGAACCGGTGGCTCAGCTAGCTGACCGAAGGCAGGCGCTTGGGTATATCAAAAGTGAATTGCTGCACGCTAAGACCCGGTTCTTGGCCGATAAAAAAAGAGCGCTGGCAGAGATAAGACGGGCTCTACTGGCACTTGATCCGGTAGCGGTACTAGAGCGCGGTTTTGTAGCTGCCTTAGACCAAGATAGCGGTTGCCTGGTGTCTCGTGTTGGCCAAACGTATCCTGGCCAGGTTCTTAGATTAAGATTCTTGGACGGTGAGGTGTTGACCCAAGTATCGGTACCCAATCGAGGAGATGAGGATAATGGCTAAGTTGGATCAGGTAAAAGAACAGCAGCTAAGTTTTGAAGAAGCGCTGGAACGATTAGAGGAGTTGACGGCAGCCCTTGAACAGGGAAACCTTAGTCTCGAAGCAACCCTAACGGCTTTCAAGGAAGGGAAAGAGTTGCTCAAGTATTGCGAAGGGTTGCTGGGAGAGGCTGAAGAGACTCTAAAGGTGATGGATTTCAATAGTCTGTCTCCAGGGCCTGAATCTGATTGGGAGGAAGAGGAATGAATCTAAAACAGTACTTGGTTGACCGAGCCCAACAAATAGAAGAAGCGTTGCTGTCCTACATGCCGAAGTTGCCCCCGGAAGTGGAGCAACTGGGAGCTGCTATGCGTTATAGCCTGTTTGCCGGGGGCAAGAGGCTAAGGCCGATCTTAGCTCTAGCCAGCGCTGAGGCGGTTGGTGCTGATCCCCGAGCTGCCATGCCAGCTGCTTGTGCCATTGAATTCATTCATACTTACTCTCTTATTCATGATGATTTACCGGCCATGGACGATGATGATTGGCGACGCGGCCAGCCAACCAGTCATAAGGTATTTGGCGAAGCCCAGGCAATATTGGCTGGTGATGCTCTTCTTACCCATGCGTTTTCTATTTTGGCTACTCCCAATAACTTTCCCTCGGTTCCAGCCGAAACAATACTACAGGTTGTGCTGGAAATTGCCGACGCGGCCGGTCCTAAAGGGATGGTAGGGGGTCAAAGTGCAGACATTAAGGAAGAGGGCACAATTCAAGCACAAGATGCGCCTTCTATGCTTAAGTACATCCATGCTCACAAGACCGGCGCCTTACTAACAGCTGCTGTTCGGGTAGGCGCTATTATTGGAGCAGCTAATTCGGAGCAACTGGCATCCCTCACTACATACGGGCAGAAGTTAGGACTAGCTTTTCAAATCTGCGACGATATTCTCGATGCTACTGGAGATCCAGAATTGTTGGGAAAACCGGTGAAGACAGACGCGCAGCACCAAAAACTAACCTACGTAACGGTGTACGGATTGCAGGAAGCTAAACATGCGGCCCAACGGCTAGCTACTGAGGCCTCAGTAGCTCTCGCCAATTTTGATGAGGCGGCTGAACCGCTCACGGCTTTAGCTTGCTATGCGATACAGCGGAAGTATTAAGGTCAGTTAACCATCCGAACAGTTAGTATATAAGTGGAGGTACCTGATCATGTCCGGATTAGGGGATAATAGGATTCTCCTCACGGCTCTTATTGCCTGGGCCACCGCTCAAAGCTTGAAGGTGCCTAGCACACTGCTTGCCAAGCGTCGCTGGGATTTTATGCGTCTGGTCAGCCCCGGTGGAATGCCCAGTTCACATTCCGCCTTGGTTACAGCTCTGTCTATCGCGGTAGGCCGAGTCAAGGGTTTTGCTTCAGCTGAGGCAGCTATCGCCATAGTCCTGGCCTTTATTGTTATGTACGATTCGGCCGGTGTTCGTCGGGCAGCAGGAGCTCAGGCCATTGTTCTAAATCAAATCGTTGATGAAGTGTTCAAAGGGGGCCGCATACGGGAAGAACGTTTGCGTGAGCTTCTAGGGCACACTCCGATAGAGGTATTTGCCGGTGCGTTTTTAGGGGCGGTTGTGGCAGTCCTTATGCGTCTCTAAAGTCCGTTGCACCAGTTTTTGAGCCATGATATAATAGTTTCGAACTGCCAATATGATTCACTTGATCTTTGAGGTAGTAGCTTTCCGAGGTCAGGTGGTGCAGTATTCTAGTCAACACTTTTGCTTTCAAAAACGGGCCTAAAAATCCGTCAAGGGCACAGCGATGAAGTTTCTGGTGGTGGCCGTATACGCCCAGTGTGCGGCTGGTGCTGGGAGTTAAGGGAACAGGGCAACCACAACGGCATGTGGCCGCTGACCCTCTTCCCGCGGAGACCCAAGTGCGTGGCTCTAAGTTACGGCTTGGGACATGAACCTGCATGCGGTGCAAGCTGTGTGCAGCGTAGCCTGCCTTGAGTGTAAGGGGTGAATACAGGTCCGACTTGCTGTCTAAGGGCCCAAAGACAGCCGGTCGCTGCTGTTGAAACCTTTTATGCAAAAGAGGCTAGAAAGCAGAAGTGTTGTCGGGGAAAACTCCTAGACTGCCCAACCAAGTTGGGACAGAATAAGGATTAAAGTGCGGGCTAAGTGGTAATCTAGTCCGATGTTCGGCAACGGCATCGAGCAATCGTAAAGGGAAACCGCCTCTTCGGTGACGACAAGGTGATTGTTGGGAAAACCTACTAGACCTGAAGCCGCAACATTTACTTATTCTGTTACCACCTGCCATTGTCTGGAGAGCCGAGAAAAAGAGTCGGAGTGTGGTGGGGTGAAATCTAAGGATACGGAAGTAGATGCCTGGCGACATGGATTCAAAGTAGGAGCGCTAACTCTTGGGCTTTCTTTGTTATTAGGCTTTTGTTCGGGGTATGTGGTACGCGCGGTACCATTTTTTTTAGCCTTTTTGGTGCTGCTGACTATTGTAGGGCTCGGCATTCTGTTTGATGTTATGGGGGTAGCTGTAACCGTGGCTGATGAACCGCCCCTACATGCTATGGCAGCGAAAAAAGTCCCTGGAGCACGTCAGGCCATTCGACTGTTGCGCCAAGCACCGGCTGTAAGCAATTTCTGCAATGACATGGTCGGTGATATGGCCGGCACCTTATCTGGAGCCACTGGCGCTATTATTGTATTTAGTCTGGTTAAGCGCTACCCTGCACTGAAGGAAGAGTGGGTGGCTTTGGTAGTTGTAGCCTTTATTTCCGCCTTAACAGTGGGGGGAAAGGCTGTGAGCAAGCATTTTTCTTTACAACGGGCCAACGCCATAACACTACAGATGGGACGCGTACTGTTCCTGGCAGAACGCATCCGGGGTCGAGAGTTGTTGGGGACGAAAAATAACAGTGGGGGTAAGAGATAATGACAGGAATTCTAGCTCGAATACATAACCCGTCGGACCTAAAGGGTCTCAAGCTACAAGAGCTTGAGGCCCTGTGTGAGGAATTGAGGGAAAGAATAATAACCACCGTAGCGGTAAACGGAGGACATTTGGCTCCCAATTTGGGTGTGGTAGAACTTACGGTGGCTTTACATTATGTCTACAATCAGCCAGGAGACAAGATTATTTGGGACGTTGGTCATCAAGCCTATGCCCACAAGCTACTTACCGGTCGCCGTACCACCTTTTCCAGTTTGCGCCTGGCCGGAGGTTTAAGCGGATATCCAAACCGTTCTGAGAGTACCTACGACTACTTTGGAGCCGGTCACAGCAGCACATCAATCTCTGCTGCTTTAGGTTACGCGATCGCTCGCGACCTTAACGGCGCGGATGGAGTAACGTGTGCAGTTATTGGTGACGGCTCTTTAACCGGAGGCATGGCGTTCGAAGCTCTTAACCATGCTGGACAGCTGGGCAAACGACTCGTTGTGGTTCTCAATGACAACAAAATGTCCATTAGTCACAATGTCGGCGCGCTCTCATTGTACCTGACAAGGCTAAGATCTAATCCGAATTATTTTCGATTAAAAGAAGACATTGAGTTCTTACTGAAACGGATTCCAGCCATAGGAACACAAATGGCCCGGACAGCCGAACGGGTTAAAGATGGTGTTCGGTTTATGCTAATTCCGGGCACACTATTTGAAGAACTCGGTTTTACTTATTTCGGCCCGCTGGACGGACACGATATTGCTCATTTACGGAGTGTGTTCGATCATGCCCGTAAGATTAACGGTCCGGTGCTAATTCATGTGCTGACAAAAAAAGGGAAGGGCTATCCACCGGCAGAAAAAAGTCCGGATAAGTACCATGGGATTGGGCCTTTCGATGTGAGTACCGGCCGGCCCCGCACTGATGGTAGTATCACTTATACGGACGTTTTTGCCAAGACCATGTTAGAGCTTGGAGCCAAGAAGCACGATCTGGTCGCTGTTTGTGCCGCCATGGCTTCCGGTACAGGTCTAGCAGAATTTGCGAAGCGCTATCCGGAGCGTTTTTTTGACGTAGGCATTGCTGAACAACATGCTGTCACCATGGCAGCTGCCTTGGCAGCCGCCGGCAAGCGCCCGGTGGTAGCTATTTACAGCACATTCCTCCAACGAGCTTACGATCAAGTTATTCATGACGTTTGCCTCCAAAATCTTCCGGTAACTTTTTGCCTGGATCGGGCCGGCTTGGTGGGTGAGGATGGAGCCACACACCAAGGCTTGTTTGACCTAGCCTATTTGCGCCATATTCCTAATATGACTGTGTTAGCACCGCGTGATGCCGGTGAGCTGGAGTACATGTTACATTCTGCTGTTGAGTACCCGGGGCCGGTGGCAATCCGTTATCCCCGTGCTGCGGTCGAATCTGCTCCATGGATAACCAGCACAGCCGGTTGGGGTGAAGGGGAAATCCTCAAGGAAGGCTCGCAAGGCATGGTGTTAGCTGTGGGCAGTATGGTGCTACCCAGCCTCAGAGTGGCCCGGGCCTTGTCCAAAGAAGGTCTGGACATTGGGGTATGCGATGTACGATTTGTCAAGCCTTTACCAACCGATTTGATTTTGGGCCTTGTTCGCCGACATAATCGACTTATTACTGTGGAAGATCATGCTTTGGCGGGGGGCTTCGGTAGTGCTGTCTTAGAGCTGGTAAGTGACGCCGCCATGGGTATTCCGATCAAACGCTTAGGAACAAAGGACCGGTTTATCGAACAGGCCAGCCGACAGGAACAGCTCAAGTTATGCGGCTTAGATGAGCAAAACCTCACGACCTGTTTTCATAACTATTTTAGCCTCAGCCGAAACAGAAAAGAGCTAAAGGCAAGTGATGGCCGTGACAACTAAGAGGCTAGACCTATTGCTGGTGGAACGAGGACTGGCTCCCAGCCGGGAGCGGGCACAGGCTCGAATTCTGGCCGGGGAGGTTTTAGTGGATGGACAGCTCACCGACAAATCCGGAACCAAAGTACGCCCAGATGCAGAAGTGGTACTTCTCGGAGAAGATCTACCCTATGTAAGTCGTGGGGGCCTAAAACTGGAAAAAGCGATCCGTTGTTTTGGGCTAAATTTTGAGGGCAAGATTGTGTTAGATGGTGGGGCCTCAACAGGGGGTTTCACTGATTGTGCCCTGCAACACGGAGCGGCGAAGGTGTACGCGGTGGATGTAGGTTACGGGCAGCTGGCTTGGAGACTGAGACAAAATCCGAAAGTGGCAGTGTTGGAGCGCACTAATATCAGATACTTAGCTAAAGAACAACTGGTTCCCTTGCCGGAAATAGCCTGTATTGATGTGTCTTTCATTTCCTTAGAGAAAGTCGTCCCGCCAGTGATCAATGTCCTGGTAGGAGAGAGAGAAATAGTGGCACTGATAAAACCACAATTCGAAGTGGGCAAGGGCAAAGTGGGCAAGGGAGGAATTGTCAAGGATCCGCTTTTACACCAGGAAGTACTAACCAGAATCATGTGCATGCTTAACCGGTACCTGAGTTGTGTAGGTCTTGATTATTCTCCCATCAAAGGAGCCAAAGGTAACATCGAATACTTGGTCTATGCTCGCCATTCCCCCTCCAAGGTAAGCCTTGACGTTGCTCAAGTGATAGAAGCTGCCCATACTGAACTGGCATAGCAAGCTAGCGGCATTTTTGAGGAGACAACAGGTTGCAGTGCTGCTTGGTAACCAGTCTGGAACAAGTCCGGTGGCCTCTCCAGTAGATCTAATTGTAAGTCAGTACAGGAATTGAGCGTTGGTTGGCGAACTAGGAAATGGGGGGGAGAACATAAGTGACCCGGGGTGACGTGTTTATCCTTGGGATAATACTAGGTGGGGCAAGTCTATACTTGATTTGTACACTGTGGCAGCGTTGGCTTCGTAAGCGTCGGTTTGTCGGAGCTAAGCGTTCGGAAGAAAAGGCGGCGAATTTACTGGAGCAACAGGGCTTTCACATTGTCTGTCGTCAGCCTAAAGCTTCTTCTTTGGCCTACGTTAACGGCATGGCACGCACAACTACGATAAGAGCCGATTTTATAGCTAGGAAAGGTTGGCGTAGGTACGTGGTAGAGGTTAAAAGCGGGCGCACAGCCTCGAGGCTGAATGCTCGCACCCGACGTCAGTTATTAGAGTACCAACTGGCATTTCAACCCGACAGTATTTTGCTGGTGGACATGAGCAAGAACAATTATCGAGAGATATCCTTTCGCCGACCTGTTCATTGGCGCAGTCTATTGCCGACTGTCACCGCTTGCGCAATTGCTTTTGTGTTGGGGGGAACAACTGTCTATATCCTGGGCAAGGGGATGTGGTGATGATTTTCAAGAAAATAGCTATAGTAGTCAATAAGGAAAAAAGGCGGGCGTATAGGTTAGGCCGCCAACTGGTTACATATTGTCAAGAACATGCTCTTGAAACAGCATTGTTGCCGGTAGATGCCGAGTTCTTAGGCTATCCGCAGCAGGGCAGATCCCTGGAGGAGCTCAGACAATGGTCTGATTTGGTTATTTCATTGGGAGGTGATGGTACCCTTTTGGGTGCAGTCCGGTTGTTTGTTCCAGCAGGAGTTCCTATTCTGGGAATTAACCTTGGACATCTAGGCTTCTTAACTGCGGCTGAACCTGAACATGTGGAACAGATGTTCTTAGATTTGGTGGCCGGCCATTGTTCCTTGGAGGAACGTAATCTGGCCCAAGCCACAATATACCGACAGGGAGAAGTGTTAGGAGAATTCTTGGCGTTAAACGATGTAGTCATCACCAAGAATGCTTTTGCTCGAATACAGGTTGCATGTTACGTTGGGGACGAATATTTAGCTACATATCGCGGTGATGGTGTAATAGTGGCCACGGCTACCGGTTCTACAGCTTATTCACTGTCGGCCGGGGGACCGATTGTCAGTCCGGCTCTAGACTGCTTGATTATTACCCCTATTTGTGCCCATGCCTTGGGCGTACGCAGCTTGGTAATTTCCGGGCGGGAGACATTCCAGGCTTTTGTTGCTGCTCACAAAGGGGACATTATGATTACAGTAGACGGTCAAAGGGCACAGCCGTTAGAGCAGGGCGATAAGGTGAAGGTGATGCTAGCTGATCAGACAGTGAAGTTCATTCGCCTGCCAGGACAAGAATTCTACCGTGCGTTGCAGGCTCGCCTGCTGGATAACAGTTGTAGGTTGCCGGAAGACGAGAGAGTTGAGGAGTAAGGGGGGGTACTTAGGCGGTGAAAGTCCGGCGACAAATGAAAATAATGGAGCTGATCAGTTCCCGACCCATCGAAACCCAGGAAGAATTAGCCACACTACTTAGCCAAAGCGGTTTTGAAGTAACCCAGGCAACCGTATCACGGGATGTCAAAGAACTACGGTTAGTAAAAGTGCCTCTGGGTGAAAACAGGTACGGTTATGCTTTACCTCCAGACATGCCGAAGGGAAGCATTGATCCTCGACTAAGACGTATTTTCCGCGAATCGGTTATTAGCATGGACTACAGTGAGAACTTGATTGTAATCAAGACCTTGCCCGGTTCGGCACAAGGGGTGGCCTATGCGGTTGATAACATGGATTGGGAAGAGATCCTAGGTAGTTTAGCCGGTGACGATACAATCCTGGTGATAGCAAAGCACAAGGATCAAGTCACCAAGGTTATGGAGCGCTTTGAGAAATTTCTTGGCTAGAAGGTGGTACATTTTGCTGGAGGCAATTTCCATCAGCAATTTTGCCTTAATTGATAAGCTTACAATAGAATTTGAGCCCGGCTTGAACATTCTAACCGGCGAAACAGGAGCCGGCAAGTCAATTATTATCGACGCTTTGGGCATGGCTTTAGGAGAAAGGGCGTCGTCCGACTTCTTACGTACAGGGGCAGAGTCGGCTCGGGTTGAGGCAGTATTTGCGTTGGAATCTGGCTCTCGGCCATTGCTTACATTGACAGAAGCTGGAATTCCTCATGACGACTACCGGATAATACTAGTTCGTGAGCTGAATGCGTCGGGGCGCAATTATTCCCGGATTAACGGTCACCTGGTAACTACAACCCAGCTTAAAGAAATTGCCCAACAATTAGTGGACATACACGGCCAACACCAACATCAATCTTTGTTACATCCGTCGACACACTTGAGTTTCCTTGATGCTTTCGGAGGCTCTGACCAGATGGCGCTAGTTCATAAGGTACGTGAGCTGTACTCTCAGCATAACCGCCTGGTAACTGCACGGGAAAACTATGAACAAGCGCAAAGAGAACGTGCCCAAAGGATAGATATGCTTCAGTATCAAATTGAGGAAATAGAAGCAGCCAGGCTTATACCTGGTGAGTGGGAGGAGCTGGAACAGGAAAAGGAGCGCCTAAAGCAGCGCGAAAGCTTACTGGAAGCTGTGGGTAATTCTTACGTGCTATTATACGGTGGGCCTCGGGAACAAGGTGCGATCGATCTTGTGGGGCAGGCCCAGACGCTCCTTGATCAAGCAGCTACAACCGACCAGGAGTTGGCTGCGGTGGCCGAAGAATTAACGGTTAGTCTGTACAATCTGGAAGAATTGGTACCGAAATTGCGGCAGTATCAAGAGGAGTTCCCTCAAGACCCTAACCGTTTGACTGAAGTAGAGGAACGGTTGGAATTAATCCGTTCCCTGAAGCGGAAGTACGGAAAAGACATTCCTGCTATCTTAGATTATGTCCAAGCTGCGATCACCGAGTTGGGACGATTGCAGCAGGAAGAAGCAGACCGAACCAAGCTAACTGACGAGTTAACCCGGATAAAGGACCAGTTGACAGAAGCTGCTGGCCGGTTAACCAACAAAAGGCGGCAAACGGCAACCGCTTTCGAACAGCAGTTAGAAGAAGAACTAACCGATTTGGGCCTGGACAAAGCACAATTACAGGTAGCGTTCTCCATGCAAGAAGATGATTCCGGCCTGGACTATGGTGAGCGAAAGCTCAAAATTTTGGCCACAGGTTTTGAACAAGCTGAATTCCTGCTGACAGCAAATCCCGGGGAAGAACCGCGGCCGCTGACCAAGATTGCTTCCGGAGGTGAAACTGCTCGAACAATGCTAGCAATAAAAACGGTATTGGCAGGAGCAGATGCTGTACCAACGCTGATTTTTGACGAAGTCGATGCCGGCATCGGTGGTCGAGCAGCTCAAAAGGTTGCCTCTAAACTGGGTCAGGTCAGTCAATTCCATCAAGTGATCTGCATTACCCATTTGCCACAAATTGCTGCTATCGGCAGCACTCACTTTTATATTTATAAACAGACTATTGACGGGAAAACTTATACCAGAATCGACCGACTGTCTCCGTCAGCCCGAATTCAAGAGCTGGCCCGAATGCTAGCGGGATCAAATGTCACCGCAGTAGTTTTGCAGCATGCCGAACAGTTACTGCAACAGTATGGATCGATACCGTCGTAAAATATTACCAAATCAGGTAAGCGCTCTCAGCATAAAGGAGCTTGAGACAGGGAAACCTGTTCTCAGGTTCTTTTTTTTAATGGAAAGGAGGTGGAGATTGGTCAAGTTGGGGCAAGGAGTGACCGGACGTGGAACGTAGAACAGTCGGACTAGTTCTCATGGTTGCGGTCATTGTTGTTTTTCTGGTTCCTAATTGCTTTTCTTTGGTTGCTTTTCCCAAAACCATCGGATTGCCTGTGGGGCAAAGCCAGTCTTTTCATCTTAATGTACTGTTGCCGGTGAGGGTTCGACTTGTCAACGGACCAGGACTGAAACTCAATGAAACTTGGCTAACCAACACACCGGTACAATTACACTTGGGTTATCCGCTGACTTTAGAAACAGCTGAAGTTGGGCAATCTGAAATGGAATTTCAGTTGTTTGGTGTCCCTTGGCGTCGTGTTCTGGTTGAAGCTAGGGAGCCTGATGTGGTGGTGCCAGGGGGCCATGCTGTTGGAGTCTTACTAACTAGTGAAGGAATTATTGTTGTCGGTTACGATAATGTTGCGGGACCGTATGGGTATTCCTCTCCGGCCCGGGACGCCGGCATTTTGCCGGGAGACCTGTTGCTTAAAGCAAACGGAAGCAGCTTATTAACGGTAGCAGACTTAATCCGATCGGTAGAGCAAGCAGGACTTGAAAACCAGGCCTTAGTATTGACGCTAAGGCGGGGAACAGAGACTAGGATAGCAGAGTTATATCCGCTCAAGACGCCCAAAGGATCTTTTCGGATTGGCCTCTATGTGCGAGATGGAGCCAATGGAGTAGGCACTCTGTCTTTTTACGATCTCGATACAGGTTGCTTCGGTGCCCTGGGTCACGTGGTAACTGACGTGGATACAGGTACAACACTAGCTATCAGAGACGGATCCATTGTCAAAGCCTTTATTTCCAGTGTAAATGCCGGTACACGAGGTCAACCAGGAGAAAAGATAGGTGTCTTCCAACCGGGAGAAAGCAACCTAGGTAAGATAGTGGCCAACACTGAGTTTGGGATATTCGGCTTGCTTAATGAGCCGTTGGAGAATCCCTATTTCCAGGAAGGGATTCCGGTTGCCATGGCCAGTGAAGTGCATCCGGGACCGGCTGAGATATATACAGTTCTGGAACGGGATCGAATTGATAGTTTCGAGGTGGAGATCGAACGGGTAATTAACCAATACAGTCCCACTGACAAAGGGCTAGTACTGAAAATTACGGATGATCGATTAATTGAAAAAGCCGGTGGAATTGTCCAAGGGATGAGCGGGAGTCCGATAATACAAGACGGTAAGTTAGCCGGAATTGTTACTCACGTATTTATCAATGATCCCAGCCGGGGTTTTGGAATCTTAGCCGAATGGATGGTGGAAAAAGGTAAGTCAATTACTGAAGGAGCCGTCAAGGCTCCTTCAGTGCTTGCGGCTTTTTCTACCAAATGAGGAGGATTATGGTAACGTGGTGTCGAATATCTGCAGCAACCTAATTGGATTCAACCCAGGTCAACTAGATCGAACAAAGAAGGGGGAAGTAGAGTGTCAGGGAGTATTCGAGTAATGATTGCTGACGATAACAAGGAGTTTTGTGTTTTAGTTCAAGAATACATTGAAGAACAAGCTGATATGGAATTGGTAGAAGTAGCGTACAATGGTATGGAGGTGCTGGAAAAACTCGACACAGCCTTGCCGGATGTCCTAGTATTGGACATTATTATGCCTCATTTGGACGGACTGGGTGTATTAGAGAAATTAGTGGAAAGGCCATTAGATAAACGTCCCAAAGTTATTATGTTAACAGCGTTTGGGCAGGAAAGCATTACTCAACGGGTGGTAGACTTGGGAGCTGACTATTACATTCTTAAACCGTTTAATCTCGATGTGCTCATTAACCGTATTAGGCAACTGGCTGGAGAAAGCTATGTCTCGAAACGAACAGCGCCGGTAAAAGCCAAGAGCCTTGATGTGGAGGTGACCAATATTATTCACCAAATTGGGGTACCGGCTCATATTAAAGGCTATCTTTATTTGCGCGAAGCTATCCTAATGGTCATTCGCGACGTAGATTTGTTGGGGGCAGTTACCAAAGAGCTGTATCCCCTGATTGCAGACAAGTACAACACTACTCCTAGTCGAGTAGAGCGCGCGATCCGACACGCGATTGAAGTTGCTTGGAGCCGAGGAAATGTAGATGTAGTAAACAGCCTTTTTGGCTATACCATAGACGTAAACCGGGGCAAACCGACAAACTCGGAGTTTATTGCCATGATTGCTGACAAGCTGCGCGTAGAAAACAAGGCCAGTTAAGAAGGGGACAGGTCAACTGTCCCTTTTACGTTTAGATGGTTGCTCATAAATAGACCATGCAGTCTAAATGGGAATAATAGGTTAATTGGCCAAGGGCTAACATTCTGTTGGGCAGTTGGTAACATACTGGGTAAAAGTGGGGGGCCGGCGCAACTGGGAACAAAAAAAGACCAAGTGGCGAGGCCATTTAGAGGAGTTTTGTCTAGCAATGACGAATAAAGGGCGATGAAGGTTTATTAAAATGAATGCCTTAAGTGAGGGGGAAAACTAACTTGATCGGGGTGGCAATAAGCGATCTTGCAGCCGACGATGCCAGGGGAGTGGCAGAATGCTTTGAGGAGAGCACATTTCTGCAACCTCTGGCTTATGTACGTTGTGGGGATGAAAATCTCCATGATCTTCCTCCATCCTTACGGGCTTTACCAGGAGTAGCTATTGAAGAACTTGCCTTTTTACCGGGATTAGACATGGTCATTTGTGGTAGCACCGAAGCCCAAAGGCTGGTCCAGTCACTCAGATTAAGGGGAATGTTAGTAGTGGGCCCGGAAGCTTTGCCGGTGTTTTTGTTCTTAACTGCTCGACTTCGTCACGAGATTAATAACCTCATCCAAGCAAAACTTATGTTGGCAGCTATTATCGACGCCACTCAAGATGCTATTTCGGTGGTTGATGAGCGCGGCTACGGCATCTTGGTCAATCCGGCCTATACCCGTCTGACTGGACTGACTCAAAAAGATGTGCTGGGAAAACCGGCCACTGTCGATATTGCCGAAGGAGAAAGTATTCATTTGAAAGTGTTAGGTACTGGAAAGCCGATCCAAGGCGCCAGACTCAAAGTAGGTCCCCAGAAAAGAGATGTCATTGTGAATGTAGCCCCTATTGTCGTGCATGGACACTTGCGCGGTAGTGTCGGAGTCATTCATGATGTGTCCCAAATTAAGCAGCTTACAGAAGAGTTGGCTCAAGCCAAGCAGAGAATCAGACACTTGGAAGCCAAATACACCTTTGAGGATATTATCGGCGACAGTCCGGAGCTGAAGGCGGCAATAGACCAAGCTAAACGAGCAGCAGACCTACCGGCCACAGTTCTGCTACGGGGCGAAAGCGGCACTGGGAAAGAGCTGTTTGCCCACGCTATTCATAATGCCAGTCGATGGCGGCGGGGACAGTTTGTCCGGGTCAATTGTACTGCTATTGCCGAATCCCTACTGGAAAGCGAACTTTTCGGCTATGAAGAAGGAGCCTTCACCGGAGCTAGAAGGCAGGGCAAGAAAGGATATTTCGAAGAAGCAGTCGGAGGGACCATCTTTTTGGATGAAATAGGAGAGATTAGCCCTGCGTTACAAGCAAAATTGCTCCGAGTACTGCAAGAAAAAGAGATTGTCCGGGTTGGGGGGACGCGAGCTATCACTGTCAATACGCGGGTTATTGCAGCTACTAATGCTAATTTGGAGCAAGCTGTAGAAGAGGGACGTTTTCGAGAGGACCTATATTATCGGTTGAATGTGGTCCCCATCTTCATTCCGCCGCTGCGCTATCGGAAAGATGATGTGCCTCCCTTGGTTGTCTTTCTTTTACGTAAGTTCAATCAACAATTTGGCCGGGCCGTAGAGAAAGCAGCTCCGCAGGTTCTTTCTGCTTTAGTAGCTTATGATTGGCCGGGCAATGTTCGTGAGCTAGAGAATTTGCTGGGCCGAGCCATGATCAATATGAAGTACAACGAAACGGTGATGCAGTCACACCACCTGCCTCCTATGGGCGGCTTTGGCATGGATACTCGGGCTACCCGCAGCTTACCCACTGCTCGCTGGGTTCCGGGAAAAACCCTGGCCCAATTGACGGCGATAACTGAACAGAGGGCTGTGGAGCAGGCGTTGGACCATGCCAAGGGCAACAAGACTGTAGCGGCTAAATTACTTGGCATTTCACCGCGAACGCTGTACTACAAGCTGGACAAGTATGGCATTACAACTTAAGGCAACTCTGCAGTATACTGCAGGCAATGTATTGCAGAGTTGCAACCTTCTGCGACCTAAGACCGTTCTTTTGCTAGAAAGGAATGGCTTTTTTATTGACTAAGAGCACAACAGGCTTGTAACTGCGCACTGATCGTGGTAGATATTGTATAAAAAGGATCATTGAGCGTTGGCATGTTACTTGCAATACATAAGTCGGGTACTACCCTTGCGGCTCAATAGGTATTACTAAGGAGGGGGTGAAGGGAAACGCGTATTTTGGTTTTAAACCCGGGTTCTACATCCACCAAGCTTGCTTTGTTTGATAACAATCAGTTGCTTTATACGGAAAGCCTGTCTCACCTGCCGGCAGAATTAGAAGCCTGTGCCTCTGTAACAAAGCAATACGGCCTTCGTAAAAAGGCTATTTTGGCTGTTATGACTAAGAAGAATACTACTTTGACCTCATTGTCAGCAGTGGTTGGCAGAGGAGGACTCACCAAGCCCCTCTCTGGTGGTACGTACAGCATTAGCCAACAGATGGTTGAGGATTTGAAATCCGCTAAGTGGGGTGAACATGCGTCCAATCTAGGGCCGATTTTGGCTTATGAACTAGCCCAAGAGGCCGGAGGAATCCCGGCTTTCACCGTGGATCCGGTGGTGGTGGATGAGCTCGACGATGTGGCCCGCATCTCAGGTCTGCCGGAATTGCCGCGCCAGAGCAAGTTTCATGCCCTGAACCAAAAAGCAGTTGCTCGTCGAGCAGCAAAAGCGTTGGCTCGTCCTTATCAAGAGCTTAACCTCATTGTTGCTCATATGGGCGGCGGTATCTCTATCGGTGCGCATAAGATGGGGCGGGTGGTGGACGTTAACAATGCTCTGGACGGGGAAGGGCCGATGACGCCTGAAAGAAGCGGCACCCTTCCTGTAGGCGATTTGGTTCGGTTGTGTTATAGCGGTCGTTTTACCTACGAAGAGATTATGCGTATGGTGAAAGGTTCCGGCGGTTTCATGGCACATTTGGGGACAATTGATACCCGGGAAGTACAAGAACGGGCCATGGCCGGAGATAAGGAAGCAGAGTTGATTTTTCGAGCCTTAGCCTACCAAGTAGCAAAAAACATCGGTGCTTTGACAGCAACCTTTGGTGGCAAACTGGATGCCATTGTTCTGACCGGGGGGATGGCTCATTCCGAACTGTTGACCACTTGGATTAAAGAGCGGGTGGATTTCTTGGCACCGGTATTGGTCTATCCTGGTGAGAGTGAGATGGAAGCTTTGGCGCAAGGAGCCCTTCGTGTTCTTAACCAGGAGGAAACAGCGCGCAAGTATGTTTGAGGCTGAAATACTTTAAGCTGAGAGGGCAGATTATGCATTTTGAGAGTCGGATCACAATTTTCGTTGGGGCATTCGGCAGCGGTAAAACGGAAATCGCCATCAATTATGTCCGTGCTCTGGCAAAGCAACGGGAGAAAGTCGCTATTGTAGATATGGATATAGTCAGCCCCTATTTTCGATCCCGAGACGTGACCGAAGAACTCACAGCTCAAGGAATCGAGGTGATTGTGCCGCCGGGGGAATTGGCACAAGCGGATCTCCCTATTATAGTTCCGCGTATCAAAGGAGCATTCGACGATCCTGAATTGCATGTAGTGGTGGATGTGGGCGGTGACGATATTGGTGCTACAGCCCTGGGCCGTTTCAGTGATCAATTAGAATCGCTGCCACATGAGCTGCTACTGGTAATCAATACTTGTCGACCTTTTACCAAGGATGTTAACGGTATCAAAAACATGCTATTGGCAATTGAGAATGCTACGCACCTGAAAGTGACCGGTCTGGTGGCTAATTCCAACCTTGCTTTGGAAACTACACCCGAGGTCATTCAGACCGGATTAGAAATCATCGCCGCTGCGGGAGCAGATAGCGGTATTCCAGTAGTGGGGGTAGGGGTGCGAGAAGACCTGATTTTAAGTATCGGCACTTTAGCAGCACCAATATTTCCAATCACTATCACTTTGTTGCCCCCTTGGTATAAGAGCCCTGTTCTTGCCCGGGATCGGAGATCGGTCATGGCCGCCCAAGCGGCCCTAACTCACCGTCAGCAGAGACAGTAAGGAGGGGAAGAAATGGCCCGTGGGAAAGTGGTGTTCAATGAAGATCGGTGCAAAGGCTGCGAACTTTGCACAACCGTATGTCCCACCAAGATCTTAGTTATGAGCGAAAAGATTAACAAATTGGGCTATCATCCAGCTTCAGTATCTGATCCGGACAAATGTACCGGCTGCGCTACCTGCGCCCGTATATGCCCGGACTGTGTTATTCAAGTGTATCGAGAATAAAGAAGCGAACGGAGGGGAGAAGTATGAGCGAAAAGCTCTTGATGAAAGGTAACGAGGCCTTGGGGGAAGCAGCGCTGAAAGCCGGCTGCCGACTTTATTTTGCTTATCCTATTACACCTCAGAGCGAGTTACCGGAGTATCTATCACGGCGCATGCCGGAAATTGGTCGAGTGTTCCTACAAGCGGAATCCGAAATTGCTGCTATCAACATGGTATACGGTGCTGCCGGTGCCGGTGCTCGGGTAATGACATCTTCCTCCAGCCCCGGTATCAGCCTTAAACAAGAAGGGCTGTCGTATATTGCCGGGGCCGAGCTACCTTGTGTAATTGTAAACATGTCTCGTGGTGGACCGGGACTAGGAAGTATCCAACCGGCCCAATCAGATTACCTCCAGGCTACTAAAGGCGGCGGCCATGGAGATTATCACCTTATTGTGTTGGCTCCCGCTTCAGCCCAAGAGATTGTGGATCTAACCATCTTGGCTTTTGACTTGGCGGACAAGTATCGTAACCCGGTAATGATAATGGGGGACGGACTGCTAGGTCAAATGATGGAGCCGGTGAGTTTTCCGGACAGAAGCGAGGTAAAGCTACCGGAAAAGCCTTGGGCTACCACCGGTTATAAAGGAGATCGTCAGAGAAACATCATCCATTCTCTGGAGTTAATGCCTGAGCGTCTTGAAGCCCACAACCGAAAATTACAAGAGAAATACGCTGACATTATGGCCACTCAAAAGCGGTCGGAAGAATACTTGACCGACGATGCCGACATAGTTTTGGTTGCTTTCGGCACAGTGGCTCGCATCTGCCGGAGCGCTATTGATATGGCCCGCGAAAAGGGTATTAAGGCCGGACTATTTCGTCCGATAAGCTTATGGCCGTTTCCTGATGAAAGCTTGGCTCGCTTAGGCGAAAAAGAGCGCGTATTTCTATCAGTAGAAATGAACTGTGGCCAGATGATAGAAGATGTCCAGCTTGCTCTTAAGTGCCGCCGACCAGTGCACTTCTTGGGGCGTGTAGGCGGTATTGTACCATCGCCGGAAGAAGTCCTGGCAAAGATTGAAAAGATTATGGCCGGGAGGTGTGAGGCATGAAACTAGTATTTGATCGCCCCCGTTCCTTGGCAGATGTACAGACCCACTATTGTCCCGGGTGTACTCATGGCGTAATTCACCGCTTGGTGGCCGAAGCCATTGACGAATTAGATGTGGCCGAGCGCACCGTTGGAGTGGCGCCCGTGGGCTGTTCAGTCTTGGCCTATAATTACTTTAACCTGGATTTCCAGGAAGCGGCGCATGGTCGAGCTCCTGCTGTAGCTACCGGCATCAAGCGGGCGCTTCCAGATCGCATTGTCTTTACGTATCAAGGGGACGGAGACTTGGCTTCTATCGGTACAGCTGAGATTGTGCATGCAGCTAATCGCGGTGAGGCTATCACTGTTATTTATGTCAATAACGCTATTTATGGCATGACCGGTGGGCAGATGGCGCCCACTACCTTACCCGGCCAAAAGACGACCACTTCGCCCTACGGCCGTGATGTAGATTTCTGTGGATATCCTATCCGTATGGCCGAAATGCTATCCACCCTTGTTGCTCCGCAATATATTGCCCGGGTGGCAGTCAACTCTCCGGCCAATATCCAAAAAGCAAAACGAGCTATCAAGAAAGCCTTTGAAATTCAAGTTAAGAACAACGGTTTCGCCTTAGTGGAAGTTCTGTCCACTTGTCCTACGAACTGGGGTCTTGCACCTGAAAAAGCTCTAAGATGGCTTGAAGACAATATGATGCCATACTACCCCTTAGGTGACTTCAAGGTTCCCAAGGAGGTGGAGTAGATGCAACATGAGTTTATTTTTGCTGGTTTCGGTGGTCAGGGTGTATTGCTCATGGGCCAGCTACTAGCCCACGCAGCCATGGATGAGGGTAAGAAAGTATCCTGGATTCCGTCGTACGGACCGGAGATGCGGGGCGGTACCGCTAACTGCACTGTGATTGTTTCGGAACGCGAAATCGGCTCACCGGTGGTAAGCAGTCCAAGTTGCGTTGTCGCTATGAATCTACCTTCACTGGATAAGTTTGAGAAGGCAGTGAAGCCCGGCGGTGTGCTGGTAATTAATTCTTCCTTGGTAACCCGTGAGCCCAAACGGCAGGATGTAACCGTAGTTAAGGTGCCGGCTACTGGAGTTGCCAATGAATTGGGGAACGCTCGGGTAGCTAACATGGTGGCCTTAGGCGCGGTGGTAGAAGCTACCGCGGTGGTGACTCCCGACAGTGTGTTGGAAGCACTAAGAAAAAACCTACCAGCACACAGACAGAATCTCCTCCCGCTTAACAGAGAAGCGATTGAAAAAGGACGAGACGCTGCTAGAAAGTAGGACTTAACAGCTGCCCCCGCTAAGCCGGGGGCAGCTTTTTTGGAAAACCATGAATGATGTGCAGGAATTTCCTACTGTGGTCACGAATATGACTATGACTTATGCCTTATATTACGAGTGACCAGAAGAAGGAAGATAGTTGTGAAGATTATTCGTGCGGACCCATGCGGGTTTTGTCCCGGTGTTAAGCGGGCACTAACCCTGGCCAAGCAGGCTTTGGCTAATGGAACAAAAGTGTATAGCTTTGGCCCGTTAGTTCATAATGAACATGTAGTGGCCAAATTGCGTAATCAAGGAGTAGAACCTATTGATCGACTAATGGGCGTAGATTCGGCGGCATTGATAATTCGAGCGCATGGCGTCAGCCCGGAAACGGTTGCTGAAGCTCGAACCTGTGGTTTTACTCTTTATGATGCCACTTGTCCCCGGGTACGAAAAGTGCAGGAGTTGGCTGCGCATCTTAGCGGTGCAGGCAAGACAGTTGTGTTGGTGGGAGAGAGTGAGCATCCCGAAGTAAAAGGGATTGTCGCCCACGCCCAAGGTCCTGGTAGAATAATCGTAGTGGGGCATGCCGATCAGGTGAAGAGCCTGTCTGAACTGCCTCAGACCATAGAACTTTTGGCTCAAACAACACAGGCACCAACCAGCGTACAGTCCGTGGCCTGTGCACTGCGGAACCGAGGGGCCCGCGTGAATATCCATGACACATTATGTGATGCGACCACGCAGCGTCAGATGGCCGCGCAAGCTCTTGCGCGGCGTGTGGACGTTATGATAGTGGTAGGTAGTAACCAGAGCGCTAATACCCGCCGCCTGGTCCAAATTTGTCGGGCAGAGGGTGTTCCTACCTATCTGGTCACCAGCGGAGAAGAGCTTGATCCAAAGTGGTTTGCTGGCAAGGAGACGGTTGGAATAACGGCTGGTGCGTCGGCGCCTGAGGAAATGATCGAGGAGGTTTACGGCAGAATGACTGAAGACATTCTAAAGGAAGAGGTACAAGCGGTGACAGAAGAGGAACAAGTAGAAGCGGCGTCGGAAACGCCGAAGGAAGAGGAAACAGCAGTCCAGGAGTCTCCAAGTGCTCCTGCGGAAGCGGAAGCCGCGGAAGGCGCGGAAACCACAGAAGCCGCGGAAACCACAGAAGCCGCGGAAACCACAGAAGCCACCGATGCCATGGAAGCTATGGAAGCGAAGGAAACAGTTGAAGAACTGTATGCTAGCTCATTGCTTACCTTGCAGGAGGGCCAGGTTGTCACTGGAAAAGTAGTACGAGTGGACAACGATGGAGTACTCGTGGATGTTGGCTATAAATCAGAAGGGCTTATTCCTTTGGCAGAACTCAGCGATGCACCTTTCTCCAGCCCGGAAGAGGTTACTCAGGTTGGAGAAGAGATTAAAGTCGCTGTCCTGAAAGTGGATGCAGAAGGAAACAATCTTCTTTTGTCCAAGCGGCGAGCCGATCAAGAAGAAGCTTGGGAGCTGCTGAAAAAGCATTACGAGAATGCGGAACCAATAGAAGGTAAAGTTACAGAAGTTGTAAGGGGCGGCCTCATTGTTTACTTGGGATTAAGAGCGTTTATGCCAGCTTCCCAAGTGGGACTGCGCTACGAAGCGGATCTTTCACATTATGTAGGGCAGACTTTAAAGGCCAAGATTATTGAGTTAGAACCTGCTCGAAGGCGGGTAATACTATCGCATCGAGCTGTGCTGGAAGAAGAGAGGGAAGCCAAGCGGGAAGCCCTCTGGGCAGAACTGGAAGAAGGCCAAATACGACATGGAACGGTAACCAAGCTTACTGATTTTGGTGCCTTTGTAGATTTAGGCGGGGCCGAAGGCTTGGTTCATATCTCAGAAATGGCCTGGTCTCGAGTTCGCCACCCGTCCGAAGTGGTAGCCGAGGGAGAAGAAGTAGATGTTAAGGTGTTGCGTCTGGATCCGGAACGGAATCGCATATCTTTAGGGCTTAAGCAAGTCAAACCAGATCCGTGGTTGGAAATCAGGCACAATTTCCCTGTGGCTACTGTTCACGAAGGTCTAGTTACCAACATTCTTGACTTCGGCGCTTTTGTCAAGCTAATGGATGGAGTGGAAGGGCTAGTCCATATTTCACAGTTGGCTCCACGTCACGTGGGTCATCCCACTGAGATAGTGGAAATTGGCCAACAAGTGAAAGTGAAAGTGCTTGATATTAACGAAGACGAAAGAAGAATTAGTCTGTCTATCAAGCAAGTACCTCCCGAATTACAGATATTGACTCCCACGGAAGATGGGGAAGACGAAATTGAGACTGCAGACGCTGTCGAAGCCGATGCCCCTGAAGAGATTAGTCCGGACAATGAACCCGAGACAGATGGTGACGAATAGCATAGTTCGGCAGAGGAGAAAAGACCAACATCTAAAACTGGCCCTGAAGCTCTCTGACGGTGCCAGAGGCAGTTTATTTGGCGGCATTAGTTTTCAGCCGGAGGCTTTACCTGAGTTATCACAACAGGACATCGACATTACGACAGAGTTTTGTGGTATGAAGTTTAGTGCCCCTCTGCTGATCAATGCCCTCACCGGCGGCACCCGCCGAGGTGCGTGCATTAATGCGCAGCTAGCACAGGTTGCTAAATGTTCTGGTTTGCCCATGGCTGTGGGGTCACAACGAATAGCTTTAGATGATCCGCGGGTTGCCTCCAGTTTTACTATAGTCCGCCGTATCTATCCTGACGGGGTGATTTTTGCCAATCTAGGTGCCGACAGCAGTGCAGACGATGCCCGCGGCGCAGTTGAAATGCTCCAAGCTCAGGGGTTACAGCTGCATCTGAATGCGGCTCAGGAGCTGGCTATGAAAGAAGGAGACCGTTCCTTCTATTGGGGCGAACGTATCATGGCCGTGTCCCAACAGCTGCCAGTCCCAGTTATTGCCAAAGAAGTCGGCTGTGGGATAACGGGAGTAACAGCCAGGCGTTTGCTTGAACTGGGTGTAGCAGCTATCGATGTGAGCGGCTCAGGCGGTACTAATTTTGTGCTTATAGAACACACCCGTCGAGATCGTTCAAATTCCCCGTTAACCGGCTGGGGCTTGTCCACGGCACGAAGCTTACTAGACGTCCTGGGAGCCAATCCCAAGGCTGAAGTATGCGCGTCAGGGGGTATTAGAAGCGGTCTTGACATGGCTAAAGCTTTGGCCCTGGGTGCTAAGATCTGCGGTGTTGCCAAACCGCTGCTGCAGGCGGTGACAGTTGGTGGTGTTAAAGCCGGGGTGTGTTTGGTCCAGCGTTATCTGGCTGAGTTAAGAACGGTTATGATCTTAGTTGGAGCTAAGGATTTACCTGCTTTGCGAAGGAAACCTCTGGTATTTGACTGTGAGACCTGGGCCTATTTACAGCAGTTGGAATTGACTGACGTATGGACGCGCAAATAGAGTAATCAAATTACGGGCTTCCTTGCAAGCAAGGAGGCTTTTCTTTTGTATAAGGATAAGAGAGGCTGGATACGCTAACCACTGCTACCACTTCAAAAGTGAGGTAATGCTTGTGCCTACTGGCCTTATTGTCCTTGTCGCTATTACTGTCCTGGTTTATTTTGGGCTGCTTCAGCGAGTCTTAGATCGAATGCACCTGACTGATAAAGAAGCACTTTTTTTCTTAGCGCTCATGATTCTGGGAGCTTATATCAACATCCCCCTGTGGCGTCGACCATCTTTGACAATTAATGTTGGTGGAGGTTTAGTACCGATAATCCTCGCAGGTTATGTTATGAGCCGTGTTGGCACCGTGCAGGAGTGGCAACGGGCAGTGTTAGCCACTATTATCACCGCAATTGGTATTTATACGGCCGGGCGCCTACTACCTTCTGAACCGGGAACCATGATACTCGATCCGACTTACCTGTATGCTCTTCTCGGTGGTACAGTGGCCTACTTAAGTGGGCGCTCGCGGCGGGGAGCATTTATCGCCGGGATGTTAGGAGTAATCTTATCTGATCTGGGTCACTTTGTCCGCTTAGTTATGCTGAGGCTTCCAGGTCGAACCGTCATCGGAGGAGCCGGTGCCTACGACACAGTCATCTTATCGGGGATGTTGGCGGTGAGCCTGGCTGAGATTGTGGGAGAAACAAGAGAAAAACTCGCCGGTGGTTCCCGGGAAGAAGTCTTCGAGCACCGTTTGCGTCGGATTAATGCAGCCGACAAGAACAAAGGCGATACAGGAAAAGGTGAGGGCAATGGGTAAAGGCAGCCGAGCAATGTTGGTGTCGATGGCACTTGTTATGGCGCTGTTACTTGGCAGTAACAAAGCTTGGGCTCATGAGGAACGGTTCGATGGGCACTTTTCCCTTATTGATTCCAAAGGTGATGTCTTGTTTCAAACGGCCCTGGCCGTTTCATTAGGGGATGAATTCATCGCCGAAGACAACAGTCATTATCGCGTTGCCAACCTAGAGGGTGATAACGCTCATTGTGAATATCTGGGCCTGGCTACCCCCTCAGAAGCCGCCCGTTCTACCTGGGCTAGGTATCTACCTATCCCCTTCTGGACAACACAGGCAGTTGGGGCTCTGAGACCTCCGGTGGTGGGTATTTACCACACACATAGCGATGAATCATATGTCCCGACGGATGGATCGACTAGCATCTTTGGCAAAGGCGGAATTCTAAAAGTTGGGAGTGTGTTGAGCGCTGCCCTCCAAAAACTAGGTCTAAACGCTATCCACGATACCTCATCCCATGATCCACACGATGCCATGAGCTACACACGATCCCGCCGAACAGCTGCTCAGCTGTTACGACGTAGCCCGGTAGCCTTGTTTGACGTACACCGTGACGCAGTGCCAAGAGAACTTTATGTGGCTTCTGTAAAGGGACAAGACGTGGCTAAACTCACGTTGGTGGTAGGACGGGAAAATCCTAAGATCAAAGCCAACTTGAACTTTGCCAAGCAATTAAAAGAGCTTAACGATGAGGAAAACCCCGGACTCATTAAGGGCATTTTTCTGGCGCGGGGAACATTTAATCAGGATTTGTTTGACCGGTCTATCCTTATTGAAGTCGGTACCCATGAAAATAGCCGGCCCGCTGCAGAACGAGGAATTTCTTTATTTGCAGCTACAGTGCCACGGGCCGTAGGGACCAAAGGGCGACCGGCCCAAACTCAACCTGCGAAGGTAACACAGCGTACAGGTTCTTGGTCTGCTGTGGGGTGGATATTGGTACTTCTCATTGTTGGTGGTGCAGCGTATCTCTACCTAGCCACAGGCAGTTGGGCAGAATTACAGAGACAGGTCAGACGTTTTCTCGGTCGGGAATTGAAGGAATTGCGTAGCCGCAATAGAGATTCTAACGACAAACCCTAACCCTAGTTAGTCACTCTGGTGCCGCTCAAACAAAAAAACAGGGCGAGCGGCTTTGTTTTTTGCAGTGTTAAAAACAAGAAAACCCACTCTGAACTCGGTGGGAGGGCAGGAGCATTTATATGTGGGTGATCTATCACGGCCATTATGCTTCCTCACTGCCTTTGCTGGCGGCTATCCTGCATCAGCACTGTTACTCAACTGCAGTTAGCAGTGTTGGTTCAGAAACGCTGCCTTTTTTGGATTGTAATTGTTTTGAGGAACACATCTTTCGGGCTCTTTCGCACAGGAATTCTGCTGTTCTCACATATTTAGGCACTGATGGCGGCGGAAATAAGATCTTGATATTGGGCCGAAATCGTTTCTTTACAATTTTGGAGCGAGCGATTCGAGCCGCGTTGGTTCTAAGCGATACCCATGACGGAGTGCTGTTTGTAAACACATCAACTTGTGAGAACTATAGAATCTGGCTGGGCTTACAATTACGGCAACATCTTAACCGACAACTGGATCTCATGGGGCCGAGCAGCTTTTTGACCATGATACTTGCACCAGTCAGGGGACTAAGCGATCTGTTGGTAGAACAGGGTACCCGGCAGGCCTTTCCCAAAATCCTGGCCCAGGTTCGGAGTTTAGAGGTGCACTTATGCTAATATTCTACTGCTGCTATGGGAGGGCCCACTCATCGGTAGTAGCCGCAGCTATACATCTAGAGAAACTTTCACCAGGTACACCAAGGGATATTGTCAAGCTACAGCATTTCGACCAAGCAACTGCGGAAGATCTCGGAGTTCCCAAGTTAATTGGCACCGATCCCGATGGCAACCAAATCTTCATCCTGGGACGCGGAGCGGCAGGCGCTCTAGTTGAGGAAGCCATCAAGAGCATTTTCTCGCTGGCAGGAATAGACGCTCATGATATCTTGTTTGTAGATTTACAACCCCACTTGAATTTCTGTACTCGTCTCGGTGGATTCTTATCGCGCCGCTTAGGATTCGTCTATTTGGGTCGTCGGCTCGCTGCCCTTGGAATTTGGCGGGCTCTAAAGCGGATCAAAGAGTGCGTACAGCAGGCTAAGGTGCAGGCGGAAAAAGTACAAAGCCTTGACGTGCAGCAGGAAAATAGAGCATAATGGTACCGATTTAACTGCACAAAAGGCGGGATTTGATTTGCCAGGATTAGAGATAGCCAGGGTATGTGCAGACAGCATAGCTAACGAGTTAGGACTGGTGCCGGGTGACAGAATCACCGAGGTAAATGGCAAGCCTCTGGAGGATCTGATTGCTTTTATCTTTGCCTGTGCCGACGAGAAGCTGTCTGTGACCGTGACTAAGAAAGACGGTGGGCAGGAGCTACTGGTGATAGACAAAGATCAACATGATGAGCTCGGCTTAGTATTTGCAGAGGCGGCCTCTGACGGCATCCGGCACTGTAATAACAACTGTTGTTTTTGCTTTGTCGACCAGATGCCACCAAATTTGAGACCCAGCTTGTATGTTAAAGATGATGATTGGCGGCTATCAGTCTTGCAGGGCAATTTTATCACTCTCACTAACATTAAGCCCAAAGATATGCAGCGTTTAGTGGCTGAGCATCTCGGCCCACTCTATATTTCAGTCCACACCCTAAATGGACGGTTGCGCAGCCAAATGATGGGAAATCCAACAGCAGCTGCCATAAAAGGGCAGCTGACTGCTTTAGCCAGAGCTAAGGTAGAAATGCATTGCCAGATAGTACTTTGCCCCGGACTAAATGACGCTGCGGAACTTGAACGCACCGTGGAAGGATTGGCCCGACTTTACCCTGCGGTAGCGTCAGTAGCCGCAGTCCCGGTAGGCCTAACCAAGTTCCGCAATAATCTTCTACCCCTTAAATCTTATAATAAAGAAAGCGCCTTGGAACTAATTAATTGGGCAGCCGACAAGCAAGCTGCCTTCCGTCGGAAATTTGATTGCACGTTCTTTTATCTTAGCGATGAGTTCTATGGGCTGGCAGAACAAGAAGTACCACCGGCCAGCCATTACGATGGGTTCCCTCAGTTAGAGAACGGGGTAGGGTTGACCAGACAGTTCTTAGATGACTTGGCCGCTTTGCCGTCCTCGATGATTGTGTCTGAGAACAAGCAGGATATTATGCTGGTAACCGGCGTGGCGGCTGCCAACACCATCCGGCAACTTGCTGACTGGTGTAACTGCGTCATGGGATGGAAAGCCCAGGTCACCATAGTACAGAATAGCTTCTGGGGCCCGAACGTCACCGCTGCCGGGCTCCTTACCGGCAGGGACGTGATCTGCGCCCTTCAATCAGCCTCGCCGGCAGATCACATTTTCTTACCGCAAGCAATGTTTTCTGCTGATGGATTAACCATCGACAATTTAAGTCTGCAAGAAATGGAGCAGGCTCTGGGAGCCAGGCCCAAAATAGCACATTTGCCCTGCCAACTATGGCCACAGTTGGCTGAAAGGAGTGAACGTGATGACTAAACCATCAGTTGCCATTATCGGCCGACCCAACGTAGGTAAATCCACTCTTTTTAACCGACTGATCGGCATGAGATTGGCGATAGTAGAGGACGAACCCGGTGTGACCAGGGACCGTCTGCAGGCGCTGTGTGATTGGAACGGGCGCGAGTTTACTCTCATCGATACTGGTGGGCTGCAACCGGCTACTGAGGAAGAGTTATACGAGAATGTGGAAGAGCAAGCAAAACAAGCTCTGTTTGAAGCAGATGTACTGGTGTTCCTATTAGACGGTAGAGATGGAATCACACCTGGAGATTGGGAGATTGCCGATCTTGTACGCAAAAGTAACAAACCAGTGGTTCTGGCAGTGAACAAGCTGGACAACGTCCACCAAGAAAACAAAGCGGTGGAGTTTTTCGCCTTAGGGCTAGGTGATCCGATCCCTGTTTCGGCCCTGAACGGTATTAACACCGGCGACTTATTGGACCAGATTGTGGCCTTACTTCCACCGAAAAAAGAGTCGCCGTCCCCGTTAAAACAGTTACGAATAGCCATTGTGGGTCGACCTAACGTGGGTAAGTCCTCACTGGTAAACAAGATTTTAGGTGCCGAGCGGCTGGTGACCAGTTCCATACCTGGAACTACCCGCGATGCAGTTGACGTTGTGTTCTCTTTCCAGGGTTATCGATTTGTTTTTGTTGATACGGCTGGCATGCGACGCAGAACCCGGATTAAAGAAAAAATAGAATATTACAGTTCTTTAAGAGCACGACGGGCCATTGAACACTCGGATATCACTGTGCTGGTGCTGGAGGGCCTGGAAGGCGTGACTGAAATGGACCAACGGATTGCCGGCTATGCCCATGAGGCAGGTAAAGGCTTGATTATCGCCGTCAACAAGTGGGATCTAGTAAAACTCGATCAGGAACAGTTTCGGTACTACCAAGAGGAAATCAGGCGTCGGCTGTCCTTTTGTGATTATGCTCCGCTGGTCTTTTTGTCGGCGCTAAGCGGCCGCAATGTTGAGCGCTTACTAAACACAATTATTGAGGTTCGGGAATCGCAAACGCATACGTTACCCCAAGCTGAACTGAACATGCTTCTTCGAGACCTTCTGGCGGTCACGCCCCTACCGCAGCTAAAAGGACAGAGCACCCGCATTTTCAACTTAACCCAGTTGGGTATTAGCCCACCGCGTTTTAAGTTGACTGTTAGTAATCCTAAGGCTATTCATTTCTCATATTTACGCCGGGTAGAAAACCGGATCCGGCAGCTGTACCGCTATCCCGGTACCCCAATAAGACTTTTTGCGGCGGAAAAATAGACTTACGCCGGCTACCCGCCGGCGCTATTTTTTTGGTCTCAGATGCTAGTAGAGTCCATATAAATGTAATGGGTTGGAAGAACGGCATCTGTTCTAAGTTTGGGGACAAGAAAGTAAGATATGGTAAGGGAGGGATAAAAAGTGGAGAAGTTTGACCTTTTTCAGGACATAATTGAGCGCACAGGCGGCGATATTTACATCGGTACGGTGGGCCCTGTGCGCAGCGGGAAATCCACGTTTGTTAAGCGTTTTATGGAGCTCTTGGTTTTGCCCTATATGGAGGACAGTCCGGAGCGCGACCGCGCCTTGGATGAGTTACCGGTGAGTGGGACCGGACGGACAGTTACAACTACTGAACCCAAGTTTATTCCGGAAGAAGCGGTAGAAGTAGTTCTCAGAGAAAATATCAAATTCAGGGTGCGAATTGTGGACTGTGTGGGTTATGCTGTAGACGGGGCCTTAGGTTATCTTGAGGATGAGGACGCACGTATGGTACGAACTCCTTGGTTCGAAGAAGAAATAGCGTTTGAACAGGCGGCCGAAGTTGGTACCCGCAAAGTTATCACCGAGCACGCCACTATCGGCTTGGTTGTAACCAGCGACGGCTCCATTGTTGATATTGCGCGCCGCAGCTATGAACCGGCCGAGGAAAAAGTAATTGCCGAACTGAAAGAAATAGGGAAACCGTTTGTGGTTGTCTTGAACTCGCTTCATCCCACTGCCACAGAAACACAGGAACTGGCAGCAGAACTTACTGGGAAATACCAAGTTCCAGTGTTGCCGGTTAATGCGCTGAGAATGACGTTGTCAGATATCTATGATCTGTTACAGGAAATCCTGTATGAGTTCCCGGTGCAAGAGGTTAATGTTCATCTACCAGGCTGGCTATTGGAACTCGATTCGGTTCATTGGCTGCGTTCTCAGTTCGAGGACTGCGTGCGAAATACTGTGGACGTTATTCATAAAGTCAGAGACATTGATCAAGCTGTAACTACGTTTCAGGAACAAGATTTTGTTGACCAGGCTGTACTTGTAGATTTGGATTTGGGTCAAGGTATTACCACACTGCAGCTTACCGCCCCACAGCGCCTCCTTTTCCAAATCTTAGAGGAAACATGTGGCCGGACGTTAAAAGACGACCAAGACCTGCTGCGAGTACTCAAGGAATATACCGCCGCCAAGGTAGAATACGATAAAGTCGCGGATGCTCTCTATGATGTAGATCGCGTTGGTTACGGGATTGTTCCGCCGCGGCTGGAAGAAATGGTTTTAGAAGAGCCTGAAGTTTTAAAAAGCGGAGGTCGCTTTGGAATCCGATTGCGTGCCAGTGCTCCTTCGATCCACATGATTCGAACGGACATAAGAGCAGAAGTAGCGCCGATTATCGGTACCGAAAAACAATCGGAAGAACTGGCACAGTATTTGTTAGACGAATTTGAAGATAATCCCCAGAAGCTGTGGGAGACCAACTTGTTCAGCAAGTCGCTTCATGATCTGGTAAAGGAAACCATCCAAAGCAAACTGTATCACATGCCGGAGGATGCACAACAGAAACTGAAAGAAACGTTAGAACGAATTGTCAATGAGGGGAGTGGCGGCCTAATCTGCATTATCCTGTAGACTTAAGTCGGTCTTTAGACCGGCTTTTTCTCTCGCTAACAGGATTTAAGTATAAAAAAAAGCCCTCTTCGGGCAAAGAATGGAGGTGCGGGCCGGATTCGAACCGGCGCATAGTGGTTTTGCAGACCACGGCGTTAGCCTCTTCGCCACCGCACCTTGCGTTTTCATTATAACATGCCTTGGTTCCAGCGGCAAGAGCAAGTTCTAGCAGGAGGTGAAGATACGAGCAAAGACACAGTTTGTCTTGAAAGTTTTGCGGATAGATGGTAGAATAATATCGTCAGTGCCGGAGTGGCGGAACAGGCAGACGCAAGGGACTTAAAATCCCTCGGGTGGTTAACACCCGTACCGGTTCGATTCCGGTCTCCGGCACCAACTAAAACCAGTGTACGACACAAGCTCGAGATATCCTAAGCGGCAGTCATGATTATTGCCGCTTATTGTTGTTATTGTGGTGTGTCGGCAGTGACAGAGACCATGCTTGAACCTGGTTGGAAGCGTACGATACAATGGGATGGGGACAGGGTACATAAGATTTTGAGAAACGGGGGAACATCTATGCTGAAATGGGCTCAAGTAAACACGATTTTGGGACCGGGGTCAATAGCGAGTTCGGATATTGGCTTATGTTACTTTAGTGTCTACAGCGGCCTGAGAGATATGAAATACTGGCTAGCCAGCCATTACCCTGAAGAAGATATGATTATGGTACCGGAGTCCCCCTATTTGGCTGAGGCTTTAAGGCAGCTAGACGAGTATCTGGGCGGGAGGCGGCGGGTATTTACCATCTCTTTAGATCTTAAAGGGACCCAATTTCAAACAAGAGTCTGGGAGACCTTATTGAAGGTACCATATGGACTTACCATAACCTATAGTGCTTTAGCAACAAAGGCAGGATACCCGCAAGCAGCGCGAGCAGTGGGCAATGCTATGCGGGCTAATCCGCTACCTGTATTTGTGCCCTGCCATCGGGTGTTACCGGCAAACGGTTCTCTAGGCACTTATGCCGGGGGCAAAGACCTAAAGCGCTGGTTGTTGGAATTGGAGGGTAAGCAGTAACTGGAAAGGAGACCGTAGGTTGAAGCCTAGTGACAAGAAATGGTTTCTTGACAAAATAAAGCGGGCCATCCGCCGTTATCGGCTGCTGGATCGTGGCGATCGCGTGGCTGTGGCCGTTTCCGGAGGAAAGGACAGCTTGTTTTTGTTACATACCCTTGACTGGCTCTGTCAGAGGTCCTTTCAGGATGTACAACTGTTTCCTCTCCGGGTGGACTTAGGATGGCAAGAGGATACAATCCCGTTAGCAGATTTTTGCCGAACCAAGGGGCTGAAACTGACCGAGGTTAAGACTCAAATTGGCACCATAATCTATGATGTCAGGCAAGAACGTAATCCATGTTCTCTTTGTTCGCATATGCGTCGAGGGGCTCTAAACAATGCTGCTCTAGACCTGGGATGCAACAAGGTTGCTTTAGGTCACCATTTAGATGATGTTTTGGCCACATTGTTCATGAATTTCTTTTATACCGGTCGTTTGGCCACCTTCCAACCTCGAACCGAGTTAAGCCGTAGTGGTCTGGTGGCTATAAGACCGTTGGTTTACATACCTGAGGAAATAATTAGTGCTGTTGTGAAGCGCGACCAGCTCCCGGTGTGCAAGAGCCGCTGCCCGGCAGCAGGAAACACCAGACGGGCAGAAATGGAGGACTTAATAGCCAGGTTAAGCGAACATTTTCCCAATTGGCGCCAACGCTTCCTCAGCGCATGGGAAAGCAGCATACCACTGGCTACTTGGAGTTATGTTATGCCTATGGCCGAAAAATGTGATAAACTAGGAAAGAATCATTCATGAGGAGGAGTTATTACGTGAAAGAAGATAACGTGGGCAAAAGGCTCATGGACAAACTGTCTTTTGAAACCAAGTCAGCTTGGGATCGTCTCAGCAAGGAACAGTTAAAAAGAGTTTTTGCTTTTGCCGACGGCTACAAAATGTTTCTAACCCAAGCTAAAACAGAACGCGAAGCTAACAACTACATCCTCACCGAAGCTGAGAAGCGTGGTTTTGTTCCTGCCGATAAGGTTTCCGGTCAGTTGCGCCCGGGGACTAAGCTATACTTTAATAACCGAGGGCGGAGCTCGGTTTTGGTGGTTTTGGGCCAGAAGCCCGTTACTGCCGGTTTTCGGTTGGTGGGCTCACATATCGATGCCCCCCGACTAGACTTAAAAGCCCGGCCGCTGTACGAAGAAGAGGGGCTGGTTTTGCTCAAGACCCAGTATTATGGTGGTATTAAGAAGTACCAGTGGCCCGTTCAGCCTCTGGCTTTGCACGGGGTAGTGGTTCTGGCCAACGGAGACCGTCTTGATCTGCGCTTGGGCGAAGATCCTGGGGACCCGGTATTTTGTGTGAGCGATCTGCTGCCCCATCTAGCTTATGAACAGATGGAGAAGAAAGCCAAGAACGCGGTGGCTGGTGAAGCCCTTAACATCATCGTGGGCAATCTGCCTTATCCAGAAGACAAGGACGTGAAAGAACGAGTAAAGCTAGGCGTTCTTAAGCTGCTGTACGATACTTATGGAATCAGTGAAGAGGATCTGGTAAGTGCAGACCTGGTAGCAGTGCCGGCGGGAGCGGCCAGGGATGTGGGTTTTGATCGCAGCTTGGTTGGAGCCTACGGCCAAGACGACCGTGTCTGCGCTTATACTTCGCTACTTGGGTTTTTTGACGTAATGTCACCGGAGTATAGTGCCTTTTGTCTGTTCACTGACCGCGAAGAGGTCGGAAGCATGGGTAATACCGGGGCGCGCTCGCGTTTTTTTGACAACGTGGTGGCTGAATTGGTGTACCGGGAAGGTGCGGCTAATGTAGATCTAGAGGTTCGGAGGGCGCTGGCTCGAGCAGAAGCTTTGTCAGCCGATGTGAATGCTGCGCTGGATCCTTCCTATGCCGAGGTAAGCGACAAACGCAATGCAGCCCGCTTAGGATACGGCCTCAGCCTGACTAAGTATACGGGGGGGCGCGGCAAGGGCGGTGCCAGCGAAGCCAGTGCTGAGTTTGTAGGTAAAGTACGTAGGCTCCTGAATGACCATAGTATCCCCTGGCAGCCAGGAGATCTAGGTAAAGTAGATGAGGGAGGAGGCGGCACCATCGCCCAATTCTTAGCAGACTTGGGTATGGATGTCCTGGATGCCGGCGTTCCGATTCTTAGTATGCATGCTCCGTTTGAGTTAGCCAGCAAAGTGGACATTTATTCCGCCTACAGGGCTTATAATGTCTTTTGGGAACCGGAGCGGTAACTAATTCTCGATACCTACTCGAGCAGGAACACCTTGGTGGTAATAATGTTTTACCTCTCTCATTTCGGTAACTAAGTCAGCGCAATCAATCAACTCTTCGGGAGCACCGCGGCCGGTTATTACTACTTCTACCGTCTGTGGGCGCTCCTCTAGTATTGTCTGTACTTCCTGCCAAGTGATCAACCCCAGGTGCAAAGCCACACAAAGTTCGTCCAAAACTATCACGTCGTAGTCTCTGCTCCGAAATGCTGCTTGGGCCAAGGACAGCCCGGTGCGAATGAGGGCTACATAATCGGCAGGTGGCTGTCCGGGCTCATATAATACAATCTTGTCCCCCATGGCAGTGGCAGTCTCTGGCGAGACTTGGTCAGAACGCGCTATAAAATACGGCTTTCCTAAAGTTACCAGCTTAAGATTAGGTGAAAAATTGCTCAGCATTTCATGCTCACTGTAAGTCGGTTGTTTCATGAATTGTACAAACAGTACTTTTTTCCCGGCACCTAAAGCTCGAATTGCCAGGCCGATGGCTGCTGTAGTCTTTCCTTTGCCGTCGCCGGTGTAGACCTGTACGTATCCCCTATTGCTGTCAGGCGTCATGACTGTACCCCCTGTTTCTATTATAACCAATGATGGGATTGCTTGATGATTCGCTACCAGCAGAACAAATCCTGCTAAAAAGAACAGGAGCGGGAAGCAAGTACTAAGAAAGGCGGCGCCTGAGCGCCGCCTTTCTTGTAGTGTCCGCAGGTCTAAATTTTGATTATACCTACGCTGCTCATGAATACAACGGCAATCAAAATGGGCGCTACATACTTAATCAGGACGTTAGCCCACAAGTTGCCCCAAGCAAGTTCGATTGTGCCGTCGTTAGTGGCTTCTTGTAAGGCATTTTTGCTGCCCCAGACCCAAGCTACAAAAATGGCCGTAAGCATTCCGCTGATGGGAAGTAAAACGTTGCCGGAAATGAAATCCAACAGATCAAAGATATTTCTGTCGAGAACAATGAATCCGCTCCAGATCCCATTTGATAATGAACAGGCGATGCCAACTACGAATATCAGACCACCCATGGTGATTGTAGCTTTCTTACGCTCCCAACCATGTTCTTCCATCATGTAAGCTACCACAGGCTCCAACAGGGAAATGGACGAAGTGAGCGCTGCCAAGAAGAGCAGGAAGAAGAAAGCGCCACCGAACAGGTTACCTGCCGGCATTTCATTGAAAACAGCCGGTAAGGTAATAAAAGCCAGGCCGCCACCGGAACCGGGTTCAAAGCCGTAGGCGAACACAGCCGGGAAAATAACCAGTCCGGCTAAGAACGCGATCAGTGTATCCATCATAGGGACAATAGTGCAAACAAAGGGAATGTTTTCGTCTTGGCTGAGGTAACTACCGTAGGTTAAAATAGATCCCATGCCCAAGCTTAGCGAGAAGAACACCTGTCCTAAAGCAGCTAACAGGGTTTCGCCATCAATCTTTGACAAGTCCGGCTTTAAGTAGAACTCTAACCCGGCGCCGGCACCAGGCAACGTTAGCGAGCGAATAGCCAAGATAATAATAATCACAAATAGAGCTGGCATCATGATGTTAGAGTACTTTTCTATGCCATCCTGTATACCTTTGTAGACTATATAGATAGTCGTGGCCATGAATATGGCTGTATAAATAAGCGGCGAGATGGCATTACTGATAAAGCCGACAAACAAATCGGTACTGGCACCGGGGTTAGGAAAAGCAAAGCCAGCAATTGCTTTGAAAAAATAGTAAATAGTCCAACCGCCAACGACGCCGTAGAATGAGAGAATCATAAACCCGGCGATAATTCCAATTAGGCCTACTGGGGCCCAGGAGGGCTTGATAGCTTTGAAGGCACCGACGTTGGACTGTCTGGTGTGGCGGCCCAACGCCACTTCAGAGATGAAACACACGACACCTATTATTACCACGATGGCCAAATAGACCACCAAGAAAGCTGCACCGCCATAGACACCGACCAAATACGGAAAGCGCCAAATGTTGCCCAAACCAATGGCCGATCCTGCGGCGGCAAAGATAAATCCTAGTCTACTACCAAACGTTTCACGACTTTCTCCACCCATTCATCGAACCTCCTTGTCAATCATTTAACATGGTTATTGCAATTATGATAATTCCAGGCACACCTCCTTCGCTCGCCAACCCTAATTTACTAATTAGACATTAAGACAGAAAATCCTGCCTAAACTTACAAGTTTTTGGCGATCCAATTTCATTGTGCGTCTATTAAATTCGCAATACCGTTAATGGTGGCGATTGAGCGAACACATAACCGTTATAAAGCCAAGAAGGTGTCTATTCAAGAGTCAATGGTTATTGGATATCCAGCGATGCCCGTAGCACGGCAAATGAATAGACTACCTGTCATTCCGAAGGAGCAAAGCGACTGAGGAATCCTAAGATCTTTCGGGCAAAGCCCTCAGGTGGCAATGGTGTGAAGGGGACTTGTTCGATGCCCTTGTACGCGCTTCATTGACTTCCGATTACCCCTGAAAAGACACCCAAAAAGGAGGTGGCGCTCCAAAAGCGCCACCTTCTTGCTTGACTACCTGTTAGATGCTTTATTATCCTAGAGCTTGATCAAGCCAACACTGCTTAGGAACACAACGGCAATCAAAATCGGAGCTACGTATTTAATCAGCACGCTGCCCCACAGATTGCCCCAACCGAACTTAACAGTGCCGTCATTAGTGGCTTCTTGCAGGGCGTTTTTGCTTCCCCAAACCCAAGCCACAAAGATGGCGGTAAGCATGCCGCTAACGGGAAGGAAAATGTTCCCAGAAACGAAGTCCATGAAATCAAAGAAATTTTTACCAGCGATGAGAAACCCGCTCCATACCCCGTTAGACAGCGAGCAAGCAATACCAACAACAAATATAATGGTACCCATAACGAGCACAGCCTTCTTGCGCTCCCAACCATGTTCTTCGATCATATAAGCTGCCACCGGCTCCAACAGGGAAATGGCCGAAGTGAGCGCAGCCAAGAAGAGCAGGAAGAAGAAAGCTCCACCGAACAGGTTCCCGGCGGGCATCTCATTAAAGATAGCCGGCAGGGTGATAAAGGCCAGACCACCACCGGAACCAGGTTCGAAACCGTAAGCAAATACAGCCGGGAAAACAACCAGTCCAGCTAAGAATGCGACTAGTGTATCCATAAGGGGTACAACAGTGCAAACATAGGGAATGTTTTCGTCCTTACTCAGATAGCTACCGTAGGTTAAGATAGATCCCATGCCCAAGCTCAAGGAGAAAAACACCTGTCCCAAAGCAGCCAGCAGAGTTTCGCCGTCAATCTTGGAGAAGTCCGGTTTCAAGTAGAACTCTAACCCAGCGCCGCCGCCAGGCAAAGTCATGGATCGAATAGCCAAGATTACTATGATTACAAACAAGGCGGGCATCATAATGTTAGAGTACTTTTCAATACCGCCTTGAATGCCCTGATAAACGATCCAGATAGTAGCACCCATGAACAAGGCGTGGAAGAGAACAGGCGACAATGGGTTGCTGATAAAACCGACAAATAAATCGGCACTGACGCTGGGATCAGCAAATTTAAAGCCGGCAACAGCACGGAAAAAGTAGTAAATAGTCCAGCCACCAACCACACTGTAAAATGATAGAATCATAAACCCTGCCGTAATACCGATTAGGCCCACCGGAGCCCAGGACGGTTTCAGGGCTTTGAAGGCACCGACGTTTGACTGCCGTGTATGTCGACCTAGCGACACTTCAGCAATGAAACAGACAACACCAATTATGATGACAATAGCCAAATAAACAACGAGGAAAGCTGCACCGCCATAAACACCGACTAAATACGGGAAACGCCAAATATTACCTAAACCAATGGCCGATCCGGCGGCAGCGAAGATAAAGCCCATTCTACTGCCAAACGTCTCACGAGTTTGTTCACCCATAAGTCCAACCTCCTTATCAATGCTTTACTACGGTTACCATGATTCTACTAGTGCGCAAACATCACCCCCTTACTTGGCCGTTTGCTTAGTAAACCAGGCCGCATCGGTAAGACAATTCGGAATGTACTGTCTCCCGTTATAATTGTGACAATTTTTCCTGCTAATGTGCTGCTATTTCGCCCCTGTCTCCTGGTATAAAATACTTTGACATAACTCTAGAAAATCCTGCTATAAAAAGCATGTTTTTAGGTAACTTTTTAGCCTTGCCTTAAAGGTAAAAGAGTAAATCCCTTGGCACAACATATTCGCGGTCCATCGATAGATTCCTGCTATGTTATGCTGGAAGAACATAACCTTTTTGGTTGTAGTCTGCCGCCGAAACAAATACGAAACAAATTGTACTACCATCTACTTCTGATAACGTTGTTTAAAGAACGATGAGCAGCAGGAATTATCGTATTGAAGAGAGAAAGCAAGGGTCAGGAAGAAGGGATAATCGGCGAAGTATTTCCTAGCCTAGATTCAGTTTGCCTTCCAGGTGAAATAAAAAGATAGGAGCAAGAGACATGAACTTGGACGAGGATACCCTACAGATAAGACGCATCTATGAAGGTCGTATCTTTCGGGTCGAACAAGCTCTGGTAAGGCTACCCAACGGCAAAGAGACGTGCCGAGACGTGGTCAAGCATCCCGGAGCAGTGGCTGTTTTGGCTTGGTCCAGTCCCCGCGATATTATTTTAGTACGCCAGTTTCGCTACGCCACCGACAGACAATTGTGGGAAATACCGGCCGGGAAGTTAGAACCTAATGAAGATCCGGCCGACTGTGCTGCCAGGGAGCTGGCTGAAGAAACAGGATACTATCCCCAGCAATTGGAACACATCTATTCGTTTTATACCAGCCCAGGGTTTAGTTCAGAATTACTGCATTTGTTTAGTGCCACAAATTTGAAACCGGTTCTAAGCAACACAGACGTTGATGAGTTTTTGGCTCTGACCACAATCCCGTTGGCAGATACCTTTTGCTGGTTGAGCCAAGGTAAAATCAGAGACGCCAAGACTATCATCGCTCTGCAGTGGGCTGCTTGTCAACAGATGGCATAGCAGTCCTGCCCCCTGCATATGGATGAAGGTAAGTGGGCAGGGGGAGATGCTTATGCGCTGGCGACGGTTTGAGGAAGAAGTGGAGCGGCACATACGCTCAAACCAAGGTATATATTTTTTTGTGGTCATATTGTTTCTTACCGGGGTGGTATTCGGTGCCTTAGCGGTACGAACATTGGCCAGCCACCAAAAAACTGAGCTTATGGAGTATCTACAGGTTTTCGTCGGTGATGTCACCTCCGAAGTACTGCCGAGCGGAAACGAGCTTCTACTTCCCACTCTGTGGGCAAACGCTAAAACCATTATCTTATTATGGCTGGGCGGGCTTACTGTAGTTGGACTTCCGCTAACTCTAATACTGCTCTTTACCAAGGGCTTTAGCAGCGGATTTACAGTAGCCTTTTTGGTGGAAGAAGTCAAATGGCGAGGTTTTGTCCTGGCTACTACAGCCATACTGCCACACAGCCTGTTTGTGATTCCTGCGCTCTTGTTTTTGTCTGCAGGAGCAATATCGTTCGCTTATTGCGTGTTGCGACAACGCTTTTTCAATCGTCGGAGCCATCGTGAGGCTTCACCCTTCTGGAGCTATACGCTTTTCATCTGTTACGCTGGACTGGCGATATTCTTGGCTGCTCTGGTTGAAGCTTACATAACACCTGTGTTAGCCAAAATCACCGCCGCTTGGTTGCTCTAGCCTCTGTTGGCGATCGCGTTGACCAGTACAGTTTGGCTGCGGGTACTCTAGACTTAAGAGGTGTTTGCTTTGCACAGTAAAGATTCAAATACAGATTTATCCCAGCAAGACATCGATCGTTTTTGTGCGTATGTTTTGGCTGAACGTGGTCTGTCGCTTAACACTGCTACCAGTTATCGTCGGGACCTAAAAAAACTATCGGCATATCTTTCGGCCCAAGGTTATACCTTACGCACTGCTAACCATGCCTTGCTGGTAGGTTATTTTCAGCTGCTAGCTCGCCACAAGATGGCACCTTCTTCCATAGCGCGTGCAGCTGCGGCTGCACGGACGTTTTATCGCTATCTAAAAGAAGAAGAGATAATACAAGAGAACCCAGCCCGTAACATAGACACTCCGCGCCCGAACTTTTATTTACCCCGCTATTTGGGACAAGCTGAGATTGGGGTATTACTGGAACAAGTAAATGGACCTGCTCCTGCTAAGCTCCGTGACCGAGCCATGTTGGAACTTATTTATGCTTGCGGACTGAGGGTATCGGAGCTGGTGGGACTTGATGTGGGAGACATTCATCTTAAAGAACGATATGTGCTTTGCCAGGGGAAAGGAGGTAAAGAGCGCATCGTGCCCCTGGGCGAACAGGCTGCTGCTGCAATAGAAGCCTGGCTGGACAAAGGGCGGCGGCTGTTATTGGCTAAGCGCACGAGTGAGAAGGCTTTGTTCGTAAACTGCCAGGGTAGGCGCCTCACCCGTCAGGGATTCTGGCTTATTTTAAAACAGTATGTTCGTGCCGCCAAGCTGCCTGAAGATGTGAGTCCCCACACTCTACGCCATTCTTTTGCTACTCACTTGCTGGAAGGTGGAGCTAACCTACGCACAGTCCAAGAGCTTCTAGGGCACGCTGATATTAGCACCACCCAAGTGTATACCCAGGTGACTCCCCAACACTTGCTGACGGTCTACCGACAATGCCATCCCCACGCAACAACAAGATCGCCCTCGGATCAAGCAGAAAAGAGGTGAGTAGAACTTGGCGGTAATAATACTGGTAGTGGATAGTCTTGGCATTGGAGCGCTACCGGATGCCGGTTCGTATCAAGACGAAGGCTCTAACACTTTTTTTAATATGGCTCAGGCCGCAGGCGGGCTAACGCTGCCTTCTCTGTCACGTTTGGGTATAGGGAATATTGCCCCGGCCGAGGGAGTTGTGCCTGCAATTCTTCCGGAAGCTGCCTATGGCCGTATGGTTGAGACTTCGGCCGGAAAAGACACCACTACCGGCCATTGGGAACTTATGGGCTTGATATTAGATCAGCCGTTTCCCGTCTACCCTACCGGTTTTCCCCGCGATATTATTGCTGCTTTCGAAGAACGTATCGGACGACGGACATTGGGTAACAAGCCTGCTTCCGGAACCGAGATCATTGCCGAGCTGGGTGAACGGCACCTGGCCACAGGTTACCCTATTATATACACATCTGGGGACAGTGTTTTTCAAGTGGCTGCTCACGAAGAAGTCATTCCGCTGGCTGATCTCTACCGTATGTGCACGGAAGCTAGAGCTCTGCTTGCGGGTCCGAATGCGGTAGGAAGAGTGATTGCCCGACCTTTTGTCGGGGCACCGGGAGATTTTCACCGGACTGCCAATCGTCGCGATTTTTCACTGCCGCCGCCGGCTCCGACGGTGTTGGATATTGCCCTCAGTGCTGGCCGAGCCGTATTGGGCGTTGGTAAAATTGGAGATATTTTTGCCGGTCGCGGTCTAAGTGACATTTGGCCCAGCCATAACAACAAAGAAGGTATGAGGCTAACAAAGAAAGCTGTTACCAGCGGGCAATGGGACCTGATTTTCACTAACCTGGTAGATTTCGACATGTTGTACGGGCACCGTAACGATCCGTTAGGATACGCACGTTGTTTGGAAGAATTCGATCAAGATTTAGGTGACTTCCTCAAATATCTGGAGCCGGACGATGTGCTGATTATCACTGCTGACCACGGTTGCGATCCCACTACCCACAGTACCAATCATTCAAGAGAATACGTGCCTCTCTTGGCCTACGGTGATCGAATCAGGCCAAAAAATCTTGGTACCCGAGAGACTTTCGCCGATGTTGGGGCCACCACCGCTGAAATCTTGGGAGTCCCTTGGCATGGTGCCGGTACTAGTTTTTGGGCCGCCGTTGCCAATCATACTTAATATAGGGGGTGATTTCCAGTGCTGGAAATCAAGAAAAAGGCCACTGAAGCTTCTGCCTATCTGCAAACTTTACGTGGCCTTCGTCCGGACGTGGGTCTTATCTTGGGTTCCGGATTAGGCCAGGTGGCGGAGGAAATCGAAGACAAGTTGGTAGTGCC
>MTKW01000667.1_pt1 | contig 55599 bp, 50 predicted proteins | sample 1042761 | NCBI WGS metagenome assembly MTKW01 (sample SAMN06205366, study PRJNA360243) | anaerobic digester metagenome | biome: Wastewater treatment plant; feature: Anaerobic digester sludge; material: sludge; isolation source: anaerobic digester fed with sludge from wastewater treatment plant ... | reverse complement strand
GCACAAGCGGGGGTTCGCTATTCCATTATCAACCCGGATGCCTATATTGAGGCCAATTTGATCGGTTTTTACAATATTCTGGAGGCCTGTCGCCACTCATATGAGAGGTATCAAGGGGGTGTGAATCACCTTGTGTTCGCTTCTTCATCTTCAGTTTACGGAGCCAATAAAAAAGTGCCTTATTCTACTGATGATAAGGTTGACAATCCGGTGTCGCTTTATGCGGCTACGAAAATGAGCAATGAACTGATGGCACGCGCCTATTCCAAACTTTACGACATTCCCACTACCGGATTGCGTTTTTTTACAGTTTACGGTCCTGCCGGTCGTCCTGATATGGCCTATTTTGAGTTTACCGATAAACTGCTTAAGGGTGAGAAGATTCAAATCTTCAATTACGGCAATTGTCAGCGTGATTTTACCTATATAGATGACATAGTGGAGGGTGTGGCCCGAGTTATGCAGAAGGCTCCTGAGAGGTCGGTTGGGGAAGACGGACTTCCTATTCCTCCTTATGCTATTTACAATATTGGTAATAATTCTCCTGAAAATCTGCTCGATTTCATTGCCGTTCTTCAGGAGGAATTAGTACGAGCAGAGGTGCTACCTGCCGATTATGATTTTGATTCGCACAAGGAGTTTGTGCCTATGCAGCCAGGTGATGTGCCGGTAACATTTGCAGATACTTCTGCTCTGGAGAGGGATTTTGGCTTCAAGCCTTCGACAACGATACGCAAGGGGTTACGTGCATTCGTAGAGTGGTACAAGGATTTTTATTTAGAAAAATAATTGATAAAATAGATAACAGATATGAAAATTGCAGTAGCAGGTACAGGATATGTCGGACTTTCGATAGCAACATTATTGAGCCAGCGTCACACTGTAGTAGCGGTGGATATTATTCCCGAAAAGGTGGAAATGATCAATCGCAGGCAGTCGCCCATTCAGGACGAATATATAGAGAAATATTTTGCTGAAAAGGATCTCGACCTTACGGCGACGCTCGATGCCGAAACGGCGTATAAGGATGCCGATTTTGTGGTGATAGCCGCTCCTACCAATTACGATTCAAAACTAAATTTCTTTGACACTTCGGCAGTAGAGACGGTCATTCAAACCGTGATGAAATATAATTCCGATGCAATGATGGTCATCAGGAGTACCGTTCCGGTTGGATTTACCGTGCAGGTGCGTGAAAAACATGATTGTGACAACATAATGTTTTCACCGGAGTTTCTCCGCGAATCCAAAGCCCTTTATGATAATCTTTATCCCTCCCGCATAATCGTCGGGACTGATAAAGGCAATCCCGGACTTATGAAGGCGGCTCGCACATTTGCCTCTCTTCTCAATGAAGCCTCCCTCCAGCCCGATGTAGCAACTATTTTCATGGGATATACTGAGGCTGAGGCGGTCAAACTCTTTGCAAACACATTTCTGGCACTCAGAGTCTCTTTTTTCAATGAACTGGACACTTACGCAGAGATGAAGGGGCTCGATACTCGGGAGATAATCCACGGTGTTAGTCTTGATCCGCGCATAGGTGACTACTACAACAATCCCTCTTTCGGTTATGGAGGGTATTGTTTGCCTAAGGATACCAAACAATTGCTGGCCAACTATGCAGATGTTCCGCAGGATCTGATGCGTGCGATAGTGGAATCCAACAGAACCAGGAAGGAGTTCATTGCCGACAGAGTACTTGAGATGGCAGGCTACTATGTGGCCAATTCCGCTTATGACGCAACACGGGAACGTGAATGTATCATTGGAGTTTACCGTTTGACCATGAAGGCACATTCCGATAATTTCCGTCAGAGTTCAATACAGGGTGTCATGAAGCGTATAAAGGCAAAAGGGGCAACGGTTATCATATACGAGCCTTCTCTCAAGGACGGAACCACATTTTTCGGTTCCAAGGTGGTAAATGACCTTGAAGAATTCAAGTCCAGAAGCCATTCCATTATAGCCAATCGTTATGACAGTGTGCTGGATGACGTTCGTGAAAAGGTTTATACGAGAGACATATTCAGGAGAGACTGAGGGTAGTATGTAGTGTGTAGATGGAGGGTGGTGCAATTAGCAATAAAGAATACAGAATTAAGAATTAAGAGCCAATAGCTGGTTATTTGAAGAAATGTAAAAGAATCACTGTGTGCTAGGTGAAAAAATGACAGTTATGAATATATTTGTAGGGTAATAGTGTGGATAGTTGCATTAATACTCCTCTGAAGCAAAAGAACAGAAAAATATAGATATGAAATTTCCCGGAATCAAGAATAATCCAATACCATTTCTAGCGGCTGTTTTGCTATCGTCGCTACTTATTTCATGTTGCAAGCCCAAGGAAGAACTTTCACTTTCCATACTGTTGCCGGAGGCTGAATATACGGCAGGCAGCCAGTTTATATCCATTAAGGCTTCAGGCGACTGGACTTTGACTATCGAGAGTTCCAGCACTGCATCTGCCGACTGGGTATGGCTCACTTCTTATTCCTCCAATGATCGTCAAATCTCATTGCGTGGCAGCGGAAATTCCAATAATATAGCGTTAAATTGGGATGCGAACGATTCACAGGATGCACGTAACTGTATTTTGACACTAAGTAGTGCGGGCGAACGTGTACAACACAACTTCTCGCAGAAGGGTTCGGATAAGATTGACGGCATAGCCACGGAACTTAAGAGTGACAAATTGACCAATTGGCTCGAGCTTCCTGCTACAAAGGAGGGTGATGGACTCTACTTCATTACCCATAGCGCCACCATCGGAGGAAAGTATGGCCGCAATTACTCATTCTACTGGGACCCCAAGGCACTTGTAGCTCACTGGGTGGCTTATCCGCTCAATAGAGGACTCATCAGCACCGGTAGTCGGACTGATCTCTGGGACCTCAATCCCAAGGTGCCACGTCAATATCAACCGGTACTACTGAGAGGCTACAGCGGCGGGACATTTCAGAGAGGACATCAGCTCCCTTCAGCTGACCGCTATTCTTATGAAGCCAATGTCCAGACCTTCTATGGCACCAACATAACCCCTCAAAGAGGAGCCCTAAACGAGAATATCTGGGCTACTCTTGAAACTACGGTACGTGACTGGTCGAAAAACCTGGACACCCTGTATGTGGTTACCGGCTGTGTGATCGAAGGTAGTACTGAGTTTGTCAATGACAACGAAGGGAAGAAGGTTACTGTGCCTACCGGTTACTATAAGGCGCTTTTGGGCTATAAGCAGAATGCCTCCATTGGTGGCTCTACCAAAGGTTTTGTGGGTATTGCCTTCTATTTTGATCACAAAGGCTACTCCAACGACTACACTACAATGATGAAACAGTCGATGACCATATCCGCTCTTGAGAAGAAAGTCGGTGTGGACTTCTTTGTCAATTTACCTGCCAAAATAGGAGCAGATCTTGCCCAAAAGGTGGAAACCAACATCGATTCTTTCTGGAAATAAATATAAACAAATAATAATCTGTTATGAAACGCAATTTTAAATGGATAGCATATGCGGTAGTAGCGGTGATGGTGACTATTGGCTGCAGCTCGGTTGCCTTTACGGGACGTAAAAGGGTGCTGCTCTATTCAGACTCACAAATTTCTTCCCTGTCAGACCAATCCTATCAGGAGTTTATGACCAAAGCAAAACTCTCTACCAACAAGCAGATGCAAGCGGCCGTGCAGGAGGTTGGCCGAAAAATGACTGTTGCCCTTGAAAAATATCTTACCTCGGTAGGCGCGACACATTATCTCCAGGGACTTAAATGGGATTTTCAGTTAGTACAGTCGGAAGAGGTAAATGCTTTTTGCCTTCCCAATGGCAAAATTGTCTTTTATGAGGGTATAATGAAATTTACAAATACCCCTGATTATATTGCCGTGGTGATGGGGCACGAGATAGCTCATGCTGTTGCTCAGCATGGAAATGAACGTATGAGCCAGCAAAATCTCATGAGTATGGCAGGTTCGCTACTCAGTTCTGTGGCAGGCCGGAAATCGGATACCACTCAGGCATTGTTCGAGATTGCATTCGGCCTTGGAGGACAACTTGGCGTTGTATTACCCTATTCGCGTAAGCACGAGTATGAAGCTGACAGGATTGGACTTATCATCATGGCCATAGCCGGATATGACGTTGATAAGGCCCCTATTTTCTGGCAGGCAATGTCTGCGAAGGGCGGACCTACTATTCCGGAGTTTCTCAGCACGCATCCCAGCGATGAAAACCGTATAAAAAAAATCATAGAGGCCATTCCTGATGCTAAAGCTTATATCGGCAAATGAGAAGTTTCGCAAGTGACAACAATTCAGGCGTCCATCCTTCCGTGATGGAAGCTTTGATAAAAGCCAATAAAGACCATGCGGTAGGTTACGGTGATGATCCGTGTAGTGAAGCCGCAGAAAAATTGATAAAGGAATATTTCAGCGAGAACGCTACCCCATTTCTGGTTTTTAACGGTACGGGAGCCAATTCGGTAGCACTTCAGGCAGTGACTCGTTCCTTCAACTCCATCATTTGCGCTGCTACTGCGCACATCTTTGTGGATGAGTGTGGAGCTCCTGCAAAAATGAGCGGTTGTCCTCTAATTCCTGTGGTGACTCCTGATGGCAAGCTGACCCCTGAGTTGGTAGCTCCCCACCTCAATAATTTTGGCGTTTGCCACCATTCACAGCCCGGAGCAGTTTATATCTCGCAGGCTACCGAACTGGGTACTCTTTATACTGTGGAAGAGATAAGGAGGCTGGCCGACTTCATTCACTCTTACGGGCTCTTTCTCCATATGGATGGTGCACGGCTGGCTAATGCCTGTGTAGCGCTGGATTGCACCTTCAAAGAGATGACGGTTGATGCGGGAGTGGATATCCTCAGCTTTGGCGGGACGAAGAATGGTATGATGATGGGGGAGGCGGTAATCAGTTTCCTCCCGGAAATTTCCGGAAATATAAAGTATTATCGCAAGCAATCGGCACAACTGGCCTCAAAGCACCGCTATCTGGCTGCACAGTTTCTACCCTACCTGGGCGAAGGATTATGGCGCACCAATGCCCTTCACGCCAATAATATGGCGTTAAAGCTGCTCAAAGTGCTACAGAAATATCCTCAGATTCGGCTCTCGCAAAAGCCCGAGAGCAACCAACTCTTCTTCTATGCGCCTAAGGATTTTCTGGAGGAACTGATGAAGGAATATTTCTTCTACTACTGGAACGAAGAAGCAGGGGAGGCGCGTCTTGTAACCTCGTGGGATACAACCGATGAGGACATTGCGGCATTCGAATCTTCAGTAGATAGGATTTTCTCCGCCAAGGAGTGATTAATGTTGCAATTATTTTGTAGAAGCAAAAAATATATCTACATTTGCACTCCCAAATGGGAAAAAGGTCTCTTAGCTCAGCTGGTAGAGCACGACACTCTTAATGTTGGGGTCCAGGGTTCGAGCCCCTGAGGGACCACGTCGGTCCCCTCTGTAAATGAAGCAGAGGGGATTTTTTGTTACTCCACCTTAATGAACTTTCTGCTCTTCTTATCGTAATTGTAAATACGTCCCTCTTCAATGCTGTAGTACCATCCATATAAGGTTAGTTTGCCTGCTCTTACGCGTGACCGAATATAGGGGTAACGCATTAAATGGCGCAATTGAAGCACGACATTCATTTTCTCCGTATATTCTTCGCGTTTTTCCAAAGGAATTTTCTTTTTGGCTATTTTTTCTTCCACAATCTCTTTTACCGGCTGAGCAAGTTCGAGCCATTTTTTCGTATGATGCAGTTTATCCAACTCTTTCCCCATATAGAGAGCTCCGCAACCACCACAGTTTGAATGTCCGCAAACCACTATATTTTCAACCTTGAGTTCTAATACAGCGTATTCTATTACGGCAGATGTGGCCACGAATTTTTTAGTTTCAGTTTCATAGAAAGGAACAAGGTTGGCTATATTGCGTACAACAAAAAGATCTCCGGCCAAACTGTTTGTCAACATGTGCGGAACCACACGTGAATCGGAACATCCGATAAACAGGGTATGCGGTTTTTGCTCTCCTTTCAAGCCTTCAAAAAGTTCTTGTCTGGGAATATATTCCCTCTCGTTGAAATCGCGAATAGAGTCAAGCAACAGTTCGCGTTCATCATGTTTATTTATCTCTTCCGTTGTCATGATATTATCTCATTTTAATTATTCAAAGTTAAACAATCTTTTATTTACTCTTGCTTTTACCATCACTTTTATCCTCAATATTCACCTTCACGTCAAATGCAGGACCTTTATAGCCTTTTGGTATATATTCAGGATTCATAACCATATGTTGTGCAGTACGATGTGCCAAATAGTGCGGCAAAATAAGTTCTATTCCATTTTCGTTGCAAACATCTTGAATGTGCCCGTGAAGTTCCGATAGTACTTTTAATTGAAGTTTTGCGTCATTTATATAAACATGTATCTTATATGATGCATAAAATTCATTCAGTGCTGATTGAATGACATATGGCTTAGGTTCCCGCAGCACATCTTTACAACGCAAACCGGCTTCGATCAACATCTCGTGTGCCTTCTTCCAGGGCACGTCGTAGGCTATTGTGGCTATGGTACTGAGAATCAATCCCGGATTTTTTTCAAACCTACTGTAATTGATTGTATTTCCCGTCAATATGGCAGAATTGGGAATGGTTATCTCTTCGTTGGTAATTGTTTTTAACCGTGTTACCAAAATCGTTTTCTCTATAACATCACCTGAAATATCGTTGATTTTAATTCTGTCGCCAATTGCAAATGGACGCATATACGTTATTACCAAACCTGCTACCATATTGGCAATTGCCGACGAGGATCCCAAGGATACCAACAATCCTAAGAATACGGAAACACCTTTAAATATAGGAGAGTCGGAGCCAGGCAAATATGGAAATATCATAATGAACGCAAATGCATAAAGCAGCACACGAATAATGGTAAACGTAGGCAAAGCCCACTCTTTATGAAATCCGCTAATTTTTAGCTTCCCTGATTCAATCTCTTTAAAGAAATAACGAATCAGACGAACTAAATACTTAAACACAATATATATTATAAGTATTGTGAAAAGATTGGGAAGATAATTCCAAAAAGAGAACAACATTTTCCTAACAGGTTTCCATATCATCCCAAAGAGCATATCCGCCCAACCTCTTGTAAATGGGAAAATGCTGAATATTATAGGAATAACGAGGAAAAGCAACACTATTATCGTTACCCAACGTAAAAAATTGAATAATTTGCTTACCAGTTTTATCTCTTGCTCGGCGGACAAATAGGTATAATCGCGATATTTCAGATTTTTGAACCAATGTTTTTTCTTCTCTTGAATATATTTATTCAAAAATCTGAAAAGCTTGTTTACACCGAATATCATCGAAATCAGAACTACTAATGTAAGAATGACCAAGCCTATTCTGGTAAGTAAACGTGGCAAACTCTTTTCCGTACGCGCATTTTTAATGGAAGTCTGTATCCTTTGCAAATAATCTTGAGCAACTTCGTCTATGGATGCATTATTCCAAATAGCATCGGTTTCTGTTACACTCATTATAATTTTGTCTTGATACATAATATCCCGATAGTTTTCGGAAATCGCTATATAAAGTGAATCGGGATTCATAAAATCATCATCGTACAAAATTTCTATTCGAGCACTGATATTCTCAGCCCTTTCCTTAGGAGTGAATGAACCGAGACGTGCATATAATGAGAAAATGGTATCATTTAGCACACCGATTATAGGATATGCTGTCGCCACGCTACGGAGGGAATCAACCCTTGCTTTCTCCCGTGCAATTCTGTCCGTTTCTCTTCTCTGAATATCGGCAAGTTGTCTTTGGATGTCCTCTATTTTCAGATTGTCTGTAGTCTTAAGGGAAGCCAGTTGTTCTTCAAGTTTCACCTGTTTTATTGAATCCAATCTGCGGAGAGAGTCCATTTCCAAGAGACGACTTTTATAATCTTGAAGTAATGCTCTATTTAAAGAATCATTCTGATGGGCTAAGCTATCGGATGAATTATTAGTAGTTCCTACTTGTTGAGCCATTAAACAAGAGAAAGATGACATTAAAAAAACGATAAGGATAGATAATATACGCTTATTGTAGTTCATAATAAATTTGGGGTTTTCTGACGTAATAATGGTAAAGATATAAAACAAAACCCATTATAAGTTCCACAAATTATCCTTGAAACTAATTTTTTGAAAAAAAGTTGTTTTTTTGTCAAATTATTTGGTTTATAAAATAAACCGATTTGTATTGTGTCAAATTTTAATAATGAACTAAACAAATAACACTTTAAATATTTATCCAAATGGAAGAAAAACAACTGAATGAGAAAGAGAGTTTGGAACTCATCACTCAAATGATCCGCAACACGCAACAGCGTATTGAAAAAGGGAATGGGATACCATTTCTTATTTGGGGCTATACAACCGTACTGGTTTCGCTCCTGGTTTGGTATATGCTCAAGTCAACCGGAAATGATTACTGGAATTTATTATGGTTCCTGATTCCTTCAATTGGTTTTACGGCAATGACAATAACTATGCAAAAAGAGAATAAAGGAGTAAAAACATACCTTGACAAAGTAATCATGTATGTATGGATTGTCGTTGGAATTGCTGCTTTTCTTCCCGCACCGGCTGCCACCCTCATAGAAGGCTTTCCAATACTATTTATGGTAATCATGCTCATCAGTATTGGGTCAGCCATTACTGGGCTGATTATCAGTTTCTTACCCTTAATATGCTCAGGATTCGCAGGAATGTTTTTGTCAATATTTTGCCTGATATTGGGCAATACTCTCGATTCAATTCTCGTATTTGCAGCCCTTTTCCTTTTAGTACAAGTTATTCCGGGGCATATTTTAAATTGGAAAGGTCGTAAGAAATGAAACCACAAAAATTTATTTTATCTCGGTGGTTTTTGGTTGTCATGTTTATAATGGCTTTCATATTGCCACCTTACGCCGCAAAAGATTTCGTAGCTCAAAATATTGGCAATATCGTAAACGCCACGCTATCCAACTCTTTTGTGCGTAACTTGCTGCCATATTCTACCCTGTTTCAGATAGTGGTTTTGATTTTTTTTGTGGGCTTGTTTTTCTTTAAAAATCGGGTTGGAAAAGCATTCACAATATTTGTCGGCATCTCGTATTCAGTCTATGCTCTAGTCCAAAATATCGCCATAACCGATCAGTTCGGCTTAAGTATGATCTTGTCCAATATTATTTTGTGCCTTATGACATCTTTTGTATGGCTGAGTGATGTTAGGAGTAACAAAAACAGTTACACATTTAATAATTTTAACAAAAAGAATGCTTGGCTTATAATTGTTGCTCTATTTTGTNNACAGGACATGTGGCTCAATCCCTGCAATTTTGCTCTATGACCCCCATTTTTTTGATTATTCTTATTTACTGTAAGCCTGCAATCAGTTTGCCGGTATATAGGATGACAGGAATTTCGGGAACGATCATAGGATTTTGGAATATGATGAGCTTCTTCAATCCTTCAACCGTTTTTGTTGGAGTTTATCATTTACCACTATTCCTGATTTCAATTTATGTATTAATTGACAGTTTCAAACTACAGAAAAATTATGTTCAAACAACTTGGCCCCTTACTTCATTCCGAACTCAGGTTGGCAATTATGTCCATATTGCTATCTGCTGAAGAGGCCGACTTTGTCTATTTGAAAGAACGAACCAAGTCCACCTCGGGAAACTTGAGTGTGCAAATAGACAAGTTGAGTGAAGCGGGTTATATTGAAGTTGAAAGGGGATTTGTAGGAAAACGAACCCGCACCGTATGCAAAATTACAGAAGTAGGCATAAAAGCCTTCGAAAAATATGTTGAATCCTTAAAAGGATATCTGAATTTATAACTCGTAAATAATACAAAAATGAAACGCTTATTATTACTAACTACCACTATTATTCTTTTTGCTGCCCAGATGTATGCCCAAAACGGAAAGCTGATCGTTCGCTTTGAAAACCTGAAAAGCAATGAGGGTAAAGTTATGGTTGCCCTGTTCGACGGCAAGGAGAGCTTTTCCAAACATGAGTCAACTCAAACAGTAGCTCTATCTATCGAAAACAACTCTGCCATTTGGAATATGGAATCGCTTCCTGAAGGTCAGTATATCATTATAGCTTATCACGATGAAAATGAGAATCAAAAGATAGACTTGGGAATAATGGGAATACCTGCCGAAGGATATGCTTTCTCCAACAATACGGTCTCCGAGATGGGACCGCCCAATCCCGATCAGATGCTTTTTGACGTAAAGTCGGATGAAACCACAACACAAGTATTAAAGATGGTCTATTTCGATTTTTCGGTATTCCAAAAATAGATAAAAACGGAACCGAATTGCCTCAAGAAACCTCTTTGTAAAACCCTAACTACAATATAGTCAATGAACCGGATGATTTAACCTAACATACTATGTTGTAATTGTTAAATTTTATAATAATCCGTCCGGATTTTCACCGGATACCTATGACAAGCAAGTATGAAATCCAAACTATTTATTATTACACTACTTACCTTGTTGGTGGCTGGTTGTACCCGTGAGCCTCTTCCCGAACTTGAGAGGGAAGGAGGTAAGATCGTGACTATCAGTGCAACTATCCCACCTGAGACACGTGTGTTATATGATGACACCGATCTCAGCCTCACATGGCAGACCGGTGACACACTCTTGCTGGCCGGATATGATGGTACGACTTATAAGGGAAGCGAGAAATTTCACTGGACAGGAGGCGATAGTTTTCAGGGGACGGACGTACCTGGTGCCACAACGTACAAGGCCTACTATCCCGCGGGTGCCATAACGCTGAATGAAACCACCGGAGACGTGCAACTTCCCGACAACTTCTGGGAACAAACACAGAACGGAGATGGTACAACGGTGCATCTGCGCAACAAACTGCTATTGTTCGACGAACAGGCTCACTCAATCAATCAGATATTTAATTTGGTTGCTAAGAGCAGTATCATCAAATTTAATCTCAGCGGAATACCGCAAGAAGTAGGAGCTCTTAGAAAACTGATTTATAGGGTAGAAACTGCGCCTGGAGTCTTCAAATCCGTACCGCTTGATGTGACCGGCGTTACTTTCTCGGCCTCTACAAGCAGTTTGACCGCTTTTCTCTCCTTTGACCCCACTGTAATGACTAATACCGTTGCAGGCGGCAAGGTAATCATAAGACTGAAAGGCGATAAATTGTACCAGTGGAGTCAGAGTGTTGCTCTCGGAAAAGATTATGTCGCTGGAAATCGATATACAGGTGCAGTAAGCAGCGGCTGGGCAGATATAACCACTCCGCTCTACTATGTTGCCGAGTATAATGTAACACAAGACGGTGATGGCTTCGTGACTGACTTAACCTCTTGCTCGGGCAGCGGTTATTTCACTTGGAGTGAAGCCTTTGATCTGTTCAACAATACAACAACTATTGGTGGGGTAAACTATCACTGGCCGAGCGATTCCGAGTGGTTTGGTATCGTCCCAAAATATGTTAAAACAGGTTATTATGTTCACTTCAAGACTGAATATTCTTATGATAATGTATATGAGTCTGTCAAAGTTAGAAGTGAGTTCTTCAATGTGTATGGCAATTTTCGCACCACTCCCAACAATATCTCTTACGCTCTTCGCTATAGGAATACCGTTTGGTACTCTGCCTGGAGATATGAGTATATAGCAGACGGCAATAATACCCATATGAAGATTACCTCTCGAAAGGTAGCAACTTCCGTAACAGTTGGTGCTATCGCTCAGGAATCATTCTGGACTTCCGGCACCGAGAAGGATATTGTTCGTTATTTTCCTGCAGGTGGCTATGGCTCCTCCAGCTATCAAGGTGAAAGAGGCTACTTCTGGTCTTCCACAGCGCATAGCAGTAACAACTCTTATGCATGGTACATGCTCTTCAACACCGATAGAGCTTACTCGAACAACACACCTAAAATTTTCAAGAACACGGTTCGTCTTTTCTACGATTAAGCGGGAGTTTTATCGAATTATGTACTATACAATAGGGTGACAATCCTAAATTGTTCCTGAGTTATGAGAAATTAATAATAAACAATAAACTAAAGGTCACCAGCCTGAAAATTAATAAATATGAAATCCAAACTATATATTTTTGCATTACTAGCCTTATCCGTGATAAGTTGTACACGTGAACCTCTTCCCGAGCCTGAGAAGGAAGAGGCAAAGATAGTTACCATAAGCGCCTCCATTCCACCGGAGACTCGCGTGTTATATGATGACACCGATCGCAGTCTCTCATGGCAGCCCGGCGACAAAATCAAGCTGGCCGGATATGATGTAAGCAATGCTTACATAGGAGAATCCACTTTTACTTGGACGGAAACCGGCAATGTCTTTACCGGAACAACGGTACAGGGTGCCACCACCTACAAGGCCTACTATCCTGCAACTGTCACGCTGGATGAAACTACCGGAGAGGTGCAACTTCCAGCTGCCTTCTGGCAACAGACACAGAACGGAGATGGTACGACGGGGCATCTCCGTAACAAACTGCTCCTATTTGATGAGACGGCAAGGCCTATCACTCAGACCTTTGCCCTAAGTGCTAAGAGCAGCATCATCAAGTTGGATCTTAACGGTATTCCGGAACATGCCGGGGAGCTGTATCATCTGACTTATACGGTAGAGACAGCAACGGGAGTCTTCAAATCCGTGTCGATTGGTGTGACAGAGGTTACCTTTTCTCCTACTGTAAGCAGTATTACCGCATACCTCGCTTTTGACCCCACAGAAGTTACGAAGGTCATCTCCGGCGGAAAAGTGAGAATAACTCTCTACGGGGATAGGTTATATATGTGGAAGATTGATGCAGTTACACAAGAAAAGAGCTATGCTGCAGGAAAGCGCTATACAGGCACAGTTAGCAGCGGTTGGACACAGGTAGTCAACCCACTCAGCTATGTTGCACAATCTAATGTAAATCCTGCCGGAACAGGCTTCGTGGAGGATTTGACTGCTTGCAACGTAAGTGGGTACTTTACTTGGAGTGATGCGGTTACTCGCTTCAATACAAATAAGAACATTCCCGGTTACCACCTGCCGAGCCGACAAGAGTGGCGAAGTATTGTGCCTGAGGCTTATGGTTATGTTTTCTTTAAGAATCCAGTTGATAAAAATAATATTACAGAGCATGTCACAGTCGGGAATCAGAACATAACTATGACCTGCGATTATCGCAGTGTCGGAAGTTCAACTAATCCTGCTCCCGCCTATGCTCTTCGCTACAAGGGTACCGATATGCTCTCTGCCTGGAAATATGAGTATTTTAACTATAATACAAACAACTGCTACCTGAAGGTTACTTGTTGTAATGTAGTGCCATCCGTTACTATCGATGATGTTGCCAAACCGGGTGCCTGGTTTATCGGCAACAATGTAGTTCGTTATTTTCCGGCGAGTGGAGAGGAAACTTTAGGTGACTATGAATATGTAGGCAGGACAGGTTATTTCTGGTCCTCCACATACAACACTAATAATAAAGCCTACATTATGTACTTCACCTCTGGCGCCGTACAAATGTACGCCTACAAGACGTCCAATAAGTATTCGGTTCGTCTCTTCTACGATTAAGCGTGAGTTTCATCGAATTATGTACTATACGATAAAGTGACAAACCTGCATTGTCCCCAAGTTATGAAGATTTAACAATAAACTAACGGTCATCCGATTAAACAAGAACAGTTATGAAATTAAAACTATATATTATTGCATTACTAGCCTTATCCGTGATAAGTTGTACACGGGAACCTCTTCCCGAACTTGAGAATGGAGAAGGAAAGATCGTGACTATCAGCGCTACTATTCCACCTGAGACCCGCGTTGCATACGATGATGCCGACCGCAGCCTTTCATGGCAGATTGGCGACACACTCCTGCTTGCCGGATATGATGGCATGACTTATATAGGAAGAAAGAAATTTGGCTGGACCGGAACCGGTTGCACTTTTTCCGGAGAAGAGGTACCGGGGGCCACCACCTACAAGGCCTACTATCCCGGGAATGTCATCACGCTGGATAATGACGGCAATGTACAACTTCCCGACAACTTCTGGGATCAGAGACAGAATGGAGATAGTACAACTGCGCATCTTCGTAACAAGCTGCTATTATTCGACGAAGAGGCTCACTCCATCACTCAGATCTTTAACTTGGCCTTGAAGAGCAGCATCATCAAACTGGATCTCAGTAGTGTTCCGAAAGAGGTAGGGAAGCTCCATCAATTGGTTTATACGGTAGAGACTGCATGGGGAGTATTCGAATCCGTGTCACTTGATGTAACCAACGTTACCTTCTCGCTCGCTAAACACAGCCTGCTCGCTTTCCTCGCTTTTGACCCTGTTGAGATGAAAATCAATGCCGGCAGAAAGGTAATGGTAACACTATCCGGCAAAAAATTATACCAGTGGAGTAAGCCCGTTACAGACGGGAAAGAGTATGCCGCGGGACATCGCTATACGGGTACTGTGAGCAGTGGTTGGAAAGAGATGATCAACCCATTAAGCTTTGTCGCCAAATATAATGTAAATCCTGCCGGTACAGGCTTCGTGGGGGATTCAACTTCTTGTACAGGCAGTGGTTATTTCAATTGGGAACAAGCCAATGCTATCTCTGTTCCCGGTTACCACCTGCCGAGCAGAAAAGAGTGGCGAAGTATTGTGCCGGAGGCGTATGGTTATGTTTTCTTCAAGACTACAGTTGATAAAAATAATATTACCGAGTATGTCACAGTTAGGAATCAGAACATAACCATGACTTGCGATTATCGCAATGTCGGAACTGAAACCAATCCGGCTCCCAGCTATGCTCTTCGCTACAAGGGTACCGATATGCTCTCTGCCTGGAAATATGAGTATCTTAACTATAATACAAACAACTGCCATCTGAAGGTTACTTGTCGTAATGTAGTACCCTCTGTTACTATTGGTGATATCGCCAATGCGGAGTACTGGACTACCAACACTAAGAACGATGTTGTTCGTTATTTTCCGGCTAGTGGTTGGATGAGTTCAGGCTCCACAAATATTGTGGGCACGGGCGGCAACTTCTGGTCCTCTACCAAGTACATACATCAAACTTATGATCATTTATATTATTGTATGTACTTCAGCCCTACTGTCGTTCAATTTCACAGAGACGATCAGCTCTTAGAGTATTCGGTTCGTCTCTTCGTCAACACCGACTAATCAATTGCATTTACCAAATTATGTACTATACAATAAAGTGATAAACCCGCATTGCTTCCAAGTTATGAGGAATTAACAATAAACTAAAGGCCACTATTCTGAAAACAATAGATATGAAATCCAAACTATTCATTATCGCATTACTTGCCGTATTGGGGGCGAGTTGTACGCGGGAACCTCCTCTTGAACTTGATTATAAAGAGGGAAAGATAGTAACCATTAGCGCGACCATCCCACCGGAGACTCGTGTGGCATACGATGACACCGATCGCAGCCTTTCATGGCAGACCGGCGACACACTCCTGCTTGCCGGATATGATGGCACGACTTATAAGGGAAGCAAGAAATTTCACTGGACCGGAGGCGATAGTTTTCAGGGAACAGAGGTACCGGGTGCCACCACCTACAAGGCCTACTATCCCGGGAATGTCATTACGCTGGATAATAACGGCAATTTACAATTTCCCGCCTACTTTTGGCAACAGACACAGGAGGGAAACAATTCGACGGCACATCTCAGAGATAAGCTATTTTTAAGTGACACAGTGGCCAAGGCCACAAATAACGCCTTTTCCTTAACCTTACGTAGCAGCATAATCAGATTGAATCTAAGTGGTATTCCGCAAGAGGTTGGAGAACTGGATCAACTGATTTATATGGTGGAGACTGCATCGGGAGTCTTCAAATCCGTGCCACTTAATGTTTCCGGAGTAACTTTTTCTGCTGCCGTAAGTAGTATTACCGCTTTCCTCGCTTTTGACCCTCTCTTCGTGACGAATATCGCTGCAAACGGAAAGGTGAGAATAACACTGCTCGGAGAGCAGCCGTATGAGTGGAGTGCCACAAGTGCCGACGGCAAGAACTACACCGCCGGAAATCGCTATACAGGTACGGTAACCGGCGGTTGGACAGGAAAAGAGTTAATCAACCCGCTCAGTTTTGTTGCCGAGTATAATGTAAATCCTGCCGGTAACGGCTTCGTGACAGATTTAACTGCTTGCGATGTGAGTGGTTACTTCACTTGGGATAATACAGGAACTATCAATATTTCCGGTTATCACCTGCCGAGTATAGAGGAGTGGTATGGTATCGTTCCAAAGCGTGGCAGTAATGTTACGTATGTTTCCTTCAAAGCGGAATCTTCTCATTATGGTATTAGTGAGAATGTTATAGTTCAAGGTGAGAGCATCAGTATGACAAGCGATTTTTACAATACAGGAAACGATGTTTCTTACGCTCTTCGGTACAAGGGAACCGATATGGTCTCCGCCTGGAAATATGAGTATCTAAGCGACGGTAATAATACTCATATGAAGATTACCTCTCGCAATGTAGCACCTTTCATAATAATTGATAGCATCACCGTTAACAACGGTACCTTCTGGAATAGCGGCAACGAAAACGACGTAGTTCGTTATTTCCCCGCAAGCGGTTACTATGAAGTCAGCTCACGTAAATATTTAGGCACTAATGGCTATTTCTGGTCATCGACGAAAAAGGGCACGGACTTCGCGTTTGCCATGATTTTCAGAAGTGGCGACACCTCCTCTTCTTCCGGTGGCTACTGGAAGACCAACAGATATACTGTTCGTTTGTTTACCCCGGAAAATTAATTATTTGTTTTTCTGACTTTTGTGGTTTAAGCCTTGGAGTTTTGTGCCCTAAACCCCTTATTATAGTGCAGAATTATCAAATATTGGTAAAGTCTCCATTTGCATCTTAACCTACTCCCCCACCGGTGATATAGGGGATTCTGGTGATTAGTTCTCCATTCTCTCCGTTTTCACGCATTTCGAAAATTTCAATCGTTTCCAGACTAGGGTAATAGGTGTAGGAGCGGCCGTCATTGAGTTCGAGAAGAATAATGTGATTGGCAAATCCGTCGTCGGGCGTGTAGCGGTAGGTTGCCGTTTTGATGTCGCCCAGTTTTGCGGGTTTTATGGGGCCTTGCTCATTTTCACCTGCAATTAAATCACATATAAAATCTTCTTTATTTCCCTCAAAAGTTCTCATACATTGTTCCGACACATAATTAGGCAGGATGTATTGTAAACAACGGTCTGCATCGTTACTAATAAGTGCTGCGGCAAATCCCTCCACAAGTCCCTGGTGTGTGCTGTTCCGGGTGGGATAATCGTTCAGTTGTACAAACTGCTCATTTTCCCATTTATATACCTGGGGATCCTGACTGTTGACAGAGAGGTAAACCGAAGTTCCGTACCGGGGAAGGTAAAAGTAAACCCAATTATCATAAGGATTCATTGCAAGACTGTTTTCTATTGCGCGTTCCATTTCCGTTATGCCAAAATCCGTGGTGGACTTTAACTCTCCATTGTTATAGAGGTAGAAAGAGTGCGCTCCGATACCACTTACTGCAACTAATTTGCCACCTTCATTCAATTCCCAATAGCACATTTCCCAGTAGCTCTGATCTTCAAATTCCAATCGAAGGTATCCGTTCTCACTGTCACATATTGCGATATATTGTTCCAGCTCGGCGGGTGTGTCGGCAGGTAAAAGGATAAATGCCTCTGAAGGCATCAAATCAAATAGTGTTTTTACATCTACTTCTTTCTGCGTATTCGCACAGGATGTTGCTCCCGCTGCTATCACTACGAACAGTGCAAGCATTATAAAGTTTTTAATAATCTTTTTCATGGTATTATGGTTTTTAAATGTTTTTATTATGTGCATATTTCACTTAAAAGGATCTAATTTTATCGTTCTCTTGTAAATGAACCGCCACCTTTGTATGTGTTTACAATACAAGTGAATTCCCAGCCGCATTTCGGACATTTTATAACATGATAAATAATATCATCAATCCAATACCCGTCTTTCTTATGTTCTCCTATGTTACAGTTGCCTTCGACGAAGATAAAGTTTTCTTTTTCAATTAGTTCTTTAATATATTCTATGGTTTCTTCGTACAGTTCCGGTGAAATAAAGTTATGAACTTCTTTGATATCAAAACAATGTAAACATGTTTCTGAATATTTTGTTGTACCGACCGGTTCGAAAATAATCAGGTTTTCTTTTATTGCTTGGTGAGTCAACTCTACAAGTTGCCGAACATCCTTTTCGACATCTGCATAATGAAAATAATTAGCTTTGGGGAATAGCATTAAGGGCCAGAAAACATCACCGGCTTTATTCTGTACTTCTATAACAATAAAACCGCGTTCACATTCCATTATTATCTTGTAATCGTAGGGCAAATAATGGTATTCCAGATAAAAAACACACATTTGAACAGGCCCCCAATATTCGACAAGCTGAACATCGTTACCAAAAATATCCAACATGATTTTATGGCAATTTTTCATGCTTTTGGCGGATGTAGAGTCATCTTCAAGTATAAGTTCCATAATATATCTATGTGATAACACAACAATAAATCAACGATACATTGCCAACTCCAAGCTGTCCATATATTGTCCCAGCGACATGTTGAACTTCTGATAATCAGCCTTCTCAAATTCACCTGCCATACACGGCACAGCAACATTTACGGTTTGAAGCTGATTGAAAAACGTTATCATAACCGGGGCTTTGATTATTGTCGATATCCCGCGAATTGTCATTGTCCCGGCTTCATCGAGTGTCAAAATATCATCTGCTGAGGAAATGTCGATTACTTCGTTATCTACTAAAACTTCTACCTTATCGTAATACCCGTAAGCCATACTTACAGCTTTGCAGATCTTGTCCCATCCGACCGGATAGGTCAGATTAAATGTTGACATAAGCCAACCTCGTTCTTCTCCTACTCCTAATAAAAGCATTACTCTGTTCTCCTATTGTATTTTTTTGCGGTTTTTAAATCTTTCCTGAGCTGCTTCCGTTTCCTCTTTAGAATAGCGCACATGCAGGTTTTCATCGATGATGTAGCAGGCGGTGGGTTCATAGTCTTTTGGGAAATTACTAACGTCGTCGTGTCCTAAGCTCAATTCATGGAGCCAAACGGTAACTACACCGGGTTTTAAGGCACGCCATCGATGGGAATAGTAATTTGTGCCGCCACATTGCTCATCACGATTCGGGTCAAGACGCTCTATAAACTCTCCCAGATCCTTCACCAAGTCTGCAGGCTCTGCGTGGGTATAAATTGCCGTAGGCGTTGCAATACCTTTAGAGTAATTAAAGCGAATTTCGAATTGTTTCTTGTACCTGTCAATCCAATCATACATCAAATCAACTGCTTGTTCCTCCAATTCCGCAGTTTTTTTGTCTTTGCGTTGATTGATAGAATAATTTAGATAAACAGTCTTGCCTTTTTTAATAAATGATACCTGAAGGGATTCCATTAAATCACGGACATAACCATGGCGTTCTTTGCGTGGTTTACTCATACCGAAAACAATAGTTGCTAACTCATCAAAGTCGCTTTTCTCTATCTCAAAACTTATCGTATTGTTTTCGTCGCGACCTGTTTCAAAAACCAGGGTATAGGTGTCCGCAGTTTTGTTAACCCTAATATCGGTGCAGTCATCAAAACGCATACCGGAACGGTGGTATGACACGGATGACAATTCTTTTGTCTGTGCGTTTGTGCATCCGAGAGAGGAGAGGAGTGCTAATGTCATAATAATCAGTTTTGTTTTCATAGGTATTTTACTGTTTTACCCATTTTTCATCTATCCATGAGAGAGTTAACTCCTTAAATGCTTCGTAAGGAATAGACTCAAAATCTTCTATTACTTCTTCATAGTCAATATGTACTTTTATAGCTGTACCTTCTTGTGGTAATTGATAATATAGTATATACTTTAAGCTTTCGACATTCTCTCTTACATCATCTATTATATCAGGATGCAGTTGAGAGACATCAACAAAATCTTCCAACGTTATGGTTATATCCTCCCACAAGAAATAATCTCCATCTTCGCGCAATTCTCCCTCTTCATAATAGAAAAACAGAAGCCTGGGACCCGTTTCAAAGCCCTGGTTTACCGCAACCAATTTTCTTCCGTCTTCTAGACTCCAATAACACATCTGCCATTCGTAATGGCCGCCGGCCAATTCCAGGTAGCCGTTTTCATAATCGCATTCGCAAATATACTCATCTCTGTCAAGTTCCCCCAATGCCACATGTTCGGGGAGAGCATCATAGGGAAGCATATCAAATAGAGTTTTAACATTTACTTCTTGCTGCTTATTGCCACAGAAAGTGGTTCCGGCTACTGTCATAAAGAACAGAACCAGCATTATTAAGATTTTCTTTGTTGTTTTCATGGTTGTTTTATTTTGTTGTTTTGTTTATTCAAGATAGAACTATGGCACTAAATTATGTTCAGGATAATGCTTTATATCGTATTTATTATTTCTAATTAATATTCTTTAATGATTTTCCATCTGTTATAGAGATCATCTATGGAAGATCTTGCATTGGCAGGACTCGTAGATGGTAGTTGAACTGCTTTGAATCCGGTTTGCTGCTCCTGATACTTTTTATAATAGCGATAAGCAGTCCCACCGTTGCAGAAAATCTGCTTTATATCCGCCTCTTTTAAAATTGGACTTAAATTCGAGGGAACTGCGTTTTGAATGCTGGCGTCGCTTGAGCCGATGATATCGCACCGGTAGATGACATCATATAAGGCGATATGATGCTGCAAAATAAAGGCTCTTCTTTCTTCAATATCCGTGCTAAGCTTAACATCAAAAATCCGCTCAAGCAAAGGCCAAAAACGATTCTGTGGATGCCCATAAAAGAAACCGTATTCTCTGGTTTTGACAGAGGGAAAAGAACCCAAAATCAAAATTTTTGAATCGGCTCGAAAAAGGGGCCGAAGCGGGTGAGTAACGGTTTGATGTTTGGTCATTCTTAAACTTTAATCTCATTTTCAGATTCATGTACAAAAATAAGATTTTTGTGTCACATTTTAAAGATTTATACAACCACGCACCGCGGAACACGCACCTCGTAACACGAAAAAGCGACCTTAAGGTCACGCATTCTAATTCAGCGCAGCTGAAGGCAGCGCTTCTGCGCTACTTTGGTTCCCCAAGGGAACCATCAAAAGGAGGGGTAGACAAGGAGCGAAGCGACTGATCACAAAAGACAAAAGCGACCCTAAGGTCGCTCCGTCTTTTGTGATCCGCCTGGGGCTCGAACCCAGGACCCCATCCTTAAAAGGGATGTGCTCTACCTGCTGAGCTAGCGAATCAAGAGGTGCAAAGGTATGGATAAAAGTAATATTTTGCAAAAAAAAGTACTTTTCGCCAAAAAACTCCCTTAAAACGCCATTTCGGGGCATATTAGACATCTTATTCCACCACCATTGCGAAGCCGCCGCCCGGAGCAAGATGAATGGTTAGGGGAGTGCTTTTGCGGGCGATATAATCAACTACATTGAGGGTGTGTATGGTATAGTCGTGTGCTGAACGATGTGCATTGGGACCATCCCTAAAGAGAGTTATAGTGCCTTTTCCGGCGCTTTTGCCGCTTTTAAGGAGAAAGCTCATATCGAGGGTGATATCCCTCGCTTCCCAGTCGGTAATGCCGCCTATATACCAGGTTCCGCCGCTTCGGCGGGCGGTAACTATATACTTGCCCAACTCTCCCTGAAGTACTCTTGTTTCATCCCATACGGTAGGTATGGCGGTGATGAAGTCGGTAGTTTCCTGCTCTTTGGTGTATATGGTAGGATTGTCACAAAGCATCACCAGCGGTGAATCAAAGATTATATACTCAGCTACTTGACGGGCGCGTGTCCCTTGGCTCATGGGATTGTTGTAGTTTGGGACATATTCGCGCCGCGTGGCATTGCGCATTGCTCCTTGGGTGTAGTCAACCGGACCGGAGAGCATCCTGATGTAGGGGAAGGTGACATCGTATGAGACCATATCCTCCTTACTCCATTTCATCTGCTCGAGTCCCCAGACTCCCTCGAAGTTGATCACATTGGGCCAGGTACGGTTGAGTCCCGCAGGCTTGTACATACCGTGGAAATTGATAAGCATCTTATGCCTTGCGGCGGCCTCTGCGATTCGATAGTTGAGTTCCACCACTTCCTGGTCGTCTCTGTCCATAAAGTCCACCTTGAATCCCTTTATACCCATCGCTGAATAGTGGCTGCAGGCCTGCTCAAGCTTTTTATCGAGAGTAAATGCTACTGCCCAGAGCATCAACTCCACATTGCGCTCCTTACCATAGTTAACGAGCTCCTCGAGATCTATTTCCGGGATTATTTTCATAATATCACCATCTTTGGAAGGAGACCATCCCTCGTCCAGTATCACATACTCAATGCCGTTGGCAGCTGCGAAGTCGATATAGTTCTTGTAGGTAGCTGTATTGATACCTACCTTGAAATCCACTCCTGTCACTCCCCAATTGTTCCACCAATCCCAGGCTACCTTACCGGGCTTGATCCAGGAAATGTCTTCTATACGACTTTCAGAAGCAAGCAGCCATACCAAATGGTTGTCCGGAAGCTGCGTATCCTTGTTGGAGATGGCAATCGCTCTCCATGGAAAGAACCTTGGGGCTTTTTTACTGCTATTGCTGCGGATTATCGCCAAAACATCGCTATATGCGGTGGGGCGTTCCTGACATCTGGTAGGATGTACCTCTATGGCTGAGGGGATAGGGGCAAAGCGTCCTCTGAGCGAGTGTTCCCCGCTTTTTTCCAGGAACATTCCGGGATAACTCTCGAGATCAGATTCGGTGATTACTGCTTTAGAGTCACCATCAAGGCATACCAGCAGCGGTGAGAAGGCGATTTTCTCTTTGTTGAAGCCACTTAGTGGCGTTATTTCGTATCTGTTTTCAAATGAAGTCTGATAAGGGTTGGGATTGCCGGTGCTGTAAGGAATGTAAGCGGTACGGTCTTTACCGAAGTTGAATTCTGCTCGTTCGGCCTTCACCTTGTCACCCTCTTTGAGCTTGTTTCCGTAGAAGCGATAGGCCACTCCATCGTCATAAGCTCTGAAGATGATCCCGAAGTCCTGACGGAAGGAGAGTTCCATCTGGTTGTAGTGCTCTTTGACGCTTGATGCCTTATATATCGGTGAGATGATTGTGCGGTCGGATGTGGTGCGACTGACCTTTCTAAGTCTGCTGCCATCACCCCAGTTAAAGGTTTTACTGCCATCTGCGCTCTCGATTTCCATCGAAATGGATGAGGGTGCTATGACTTCCTTGCCATCGTGCATCACCGACCATTTTATCTGTTCACCGACGGTGACAGTGATAATTGTGCGGTTATCGGGGGAATTGAGTGTCAATTTTTTCTCTTTTGCCGCTTCTGCGGAAAATGAAATAAAGAGGGTTGCGATGCATGTCGCAAATGCAATTATTCGTCTCATGTCATTTTATTTCTGATATAGGACAAAAATAAAGAAAATAGTCAATAGCGGCAATAAGTTATTCTGAAAGTCTTACTCCTTTCTTTTTCCACAAAATTAAGCCTATTATTGACATTAATGTGTATGCAATGTATAGAATCATTGTGGGCCACATTCCCTGTGAAATGTAGAGCCAAATGGAGATGGCATTGCATACAAGCCATACATACCATTGCTCAATGTATTTCTTCGAAAGCCAATAAGTGGCGAGCATACTTAGCACTGCGGCAGCCGAATCCACCCAGGGGCGGGGATTGTCCGTCAGTCCGAATATGAATCCGAGTGCTATGAAAGCAAGTGCGCTGACCCCGATGCTTGCCAGGGCAACACGAGGATTGAGTTTGCGTACCTGGATGCCGGAATCATTCTGATCTGACTTGACCCCTGTCCGGGAGCTTCTACCCCATATGATAAAGGTGCTGATGGCCATATAGATGTAATAAAATTGCAGTGCCATCATAGCGTAAAGTCCGGTGATGAAATATACTATTCCATAGCATATCGATGTAATGAATAGCATCACCCACATAGAGCGCTTTTGCAGCACTTCCAGTGTTACGTATGCGATGCCCATCATTGCGGCGAATATTTCGAAATAGAGGTCAAAGTTTTCCATATCCTTTCAATTGTCGGACAAAGATATAAAAAGTTGCGATTTTTACTTTATGAAAGGGTGAATTCAAGAAATAATGCTTACTTTCGTAATTCGGTTAAAATCGTAGTTATTTATATATATTAAAAATAAAAATTAACACATGGCTCGTGAAATAAAATTCTCTCTGTTGTATAGAGATATGTGGCAATCTTCGGGTAAGTATGTTCCCAGGGTTGACCAGTTGAACCAAATTGCTCCTGTTATCATTGACATGGGATGTTTTGACCGTATAGAGACGAATGGCGGTGCTTTTGAACAAGTCAATCTTCTTTTCGGTGAAAACCCCAACCGCGCCGTACGTGAGTGGTCTGCCCCCTTCAACAAAGCGGGCATTCAGACCCATATGCTTGAAAGAGGTCTTAACGCCTTGCGTATGAATCCGGTTCCCAATGATGTGCGTGAGCTCATGTATAAGGTGAAAATAAAACAGGGTACCAACATTGCCCGTTCTTTCTGTGGTCTGAACGACCACCGCAACCTCAAGGGATCAGTTCTGGGTGCAAAGAAGGCCGGTATGATTTCGCAGGTGGCTTTGAGTATCACTTACTCACCTGTACATACCGTTGAATATTATATGGGTATAGTTGACAAGGTTGTGGAATATGGTTGTGACGAGATCTGTCTGAAGGATATGGCAGGTATCGGACGTCCCGTATTCCTTGGCCGTCTTGTTGCGGAGATAAAGAAAAAATACCCTAAAATTTTAGTACAATATCACGGCCACTCCGGCCCAGGTTTCTCTGTGGCTTCCATGCTTGAAGTTGCACGTGCCGGTGCAGAGTATATCGACGTGGCAATGGAGCCGCTCTCCTGGGGTAAGATACACCCGGATGTTATCACTATCCAGGCGATGCTTAAGGATGCCGGATTCCTGGTAAAGGATATTAATATGGATGCCTATATGGAGGCACGCCATCTCACTCAGACATTTATTGACGATTTTCTCGGATACTTCATCGAGCCTACCAACTACCAAAGCTCGTCACTCCTCGTAGGTTGCGGGCTGCCCGGTGGTATGATGGGATCCATGATGGCCGACCTCCAGGGCTTCCTTGGTGCCATCAACATGTCTCTGAAAAATCAGGGCAAGAAAGAGGCTACCCTCGATGAACTCACAGTAGCTCTCTTCCAGGAGGTTGAATATGTGTGGCCTCGTCTGGGTTATCCTCCATTGGTGACTCCTTTCAGCCAGTACGTAAAGAACACTGCTTTGATGAACCTCATGCATACCCTCAAGGGCGAGCCCAGGTGGAAGACCATCGATAAGGATACAATGAACATGATTCTGGGCAAGACCGGTACCCTTCCGGGAGAGCTTGCGCCTGAAATCGTTGAGATCGTGAAAGAGAAGGGTCTCGAATTCTATACCGGCAATCCTCAGGATGAATTCCCCGATGAACTGCCTATGTTTGAGAAGATGATGGAAGAAGAGGGTTGGGATCGCGGTCAGGATGATGAAGAACTCTTCCAGTTTGCAATGCATGAGAGACAGTATCGCGACTATAAGAGTGGCATAGCCAAAGAGCGTTTCGAGAGAGATCTTGAGTCTGCAAGAGCCAAAGCGGGTGCTCCTATAATCGTTACTCGTCCGGTTGTTGAAATGCCCAAATTCGATGTTGAAAAGATTCTCGAAAAATTCCCTACCGCCGTTCCTGTACAAGCAACAGTCAACGGACAGCTTATCTGGCAATATGATGTGGCTCAGGCCTCTTCCAACCCCAATATAGGTGATAAAGTGGAGGCAGGTCAGCCCGTATGCTTTGTTCAGACTTTCTACGGTCTCGAGGAGATCAAAGCCAACTTTGACGGCAAGATAGTGATGGTATGTGCCAACCACGGCGACAAGGTTGTCAAAGGCGAGATTCTCGCATTTATAGCCAAGTAGCATTTTCCGGTTTTTCGGATGATAGATACCAATACGAAGGAGGCCGGCAATCGCCGGCCTCCTGCTTTTACCCTGCTCCTCAACTAGGACTTGAACCTAGGACCCCCTGATTAACAGTCAGGTGCTCTAACCGACTGAGCTATTGAGGAAAGTTTTGGAACTGCAAATGTAGAACATTTTTCTTTGATCACCAAAATAATTACATTCGAAATGTTGTAATAATTGTAAAAAATGAAAAATTGATAACGGATTTGTCGGATTTGATTATATTTGCAGCCTGAAACTAAAAAATGCCCGGATGGCGGAATTGGTAGACGCGCTAGTTTCAGGGACTAGTGGCCGTAAGGCTGTGCAGGTTCGACCCCTGTTCCGGGCACAAAAAGAGTGGTGAAGAAAATTCACCACTCTTTTTGTGCCAGTCGCTCCTCCGCGGTACACATACTACACACTTAGAACTCAGAACTTTAAAAATATTCTCTATATTTGTAATAATGAAACTTCAACACGCTAATTATGAGAAATATTTTGTCAAGAACCTTGGCTCTTCTGTTTTCGGTTACGGCAATTACCTGTGCTGTTAGCTGCGAGCCTGAAGAAAACAAAGAGACCCCATCCGGCCTTGAGGCGCTATTTACCGATTTCGAAAAAAACTGGCTTGATTATCCTCCGTGGGAGATGAAAAAAAGTGGTGAGAGGTTGACCGGAGAAGGCTGTACATTCTACTATTGGTGGGAGCATAGGTTTGAAGCTAAGAGTGCGAGTGAGTTATATGCAATGTGCCAGATCGATAATCGTTTGCTCTCTGCAATGTCAACCCAAAACCTTGTAAGATGCTGCTATGTTTATCCATATAACGGAATTGTAACAGCATATTGTAGTCCAACCCTCTCTTTTCTGGATGGAATTCATTATGTTATGACCATTTTCAATGGATATCGTGAACTTCATAATCGCAAAGATGCTCCGAGAGAAATGTTGCGTCTCTACAAAGAGGTGAAATACAGTGATAGGGGTGACACTTTTGTTGTTATATTGGAGAGTAAAGATTATAGAAAACAGGGAAGTATCGTAGGAGGAATTGCTTCTTTTTCGCTTGTTATGGCATCGGCTGTTGACAACGAATGCTTTACCTCTGCGCAGATCGTTGAACTTAGCAAATCAGTCCTAGATAAAATCGATGAAATTACTCTTGACCAGACAGGGACATACAGTTTCCACACTGCTTTCTATCCATATCTGCTGGGTGCCGTCATATCATTTCATTATGATAGCGAACTCTCTGAAAGCCAGTCTTCCATCCTTAAGACCTTTATTTACGACTGCGATCGCAGTCCGGTGGAAAGATCAACTATCGACTTGATTTATAGAAGTTTAAGCAGAATTGCAAATAAATGAAGTGAAAAATGATATTTTTTTAAAACCGACTCTCAAAGTCGGTTTTTTTTTATTGCTGATTGTTACTAACTTTGCAAGATATGGACATATCACTTTTTTCACGATGGACATATCACTTTTTTCACGCACAATTAAAGAGCTTATCCTTGAGAATGACAGGGTAGGCGTGCCCAGAGTAGGCCATTTCCTGGCCGAGTTGATGCCTGCGACTTTCTCCGCTTGCAGGACTATGATCAATCCTCCTTATAGGAGAATGTCTTTTTGTAAGGACGGAGTTACCGTTGCAGAAAGGGATATTTTTCTCAATAAGTTGGAGGAGGTTTCCGGCTTGCCATCTGCACAGGTAGCCGAAGAGTATGATATGTTTATAAGAGTCTTCATCTCTGACCTGGAAAATGAAAAGTCAGTTGATTTGCCTTCGCTCGGTCGTATGCATGCCACTTCCTGTAATGAATATTTTTTCGTCGCAGACGAAGATCTGGACATCTATCCCGACGGCATCGGTTTCGAGCCTGTCTCCGTCAAAGCCCCGGATCCGGACTTTGTGCCGGTAGCTCCACCCGAGTCGGAATCTACACCGGAGTCTGAGTCAGAACCTGCGCTCGAAATTACATCCGAACCTGAACCCGAGTCTATCTCTGAACAAGAACCCGAATCTGAGTCCATATCTGAACAGGATCCCGAATCAGAGCCGACACTTGCAGAGGAGCCCGCAGCAGAATTTGATACGGAAACTAAACAGGAATATGATACTGAAACTCAAGCCGAACAAAAACCCGAATCAGAGCCTCAAACAGAGTCAGAGCCCGTTGAGGTTGCCGTAATTGACCCTGAAACTATTGAAGACAACGAGTTTGTCGAGGAGCCTGAGGCAGAAAATGAACCTGATCTTGTATTAGCACCCTCCAAAAAGCGTGTGGGACTATGGGTGATTGTGACAATTATTGCTCTGGTGATAGTTGTGGCTCTGCTGCTCTATTTCTTCAGAGACTCGGAGTGGCTCTCACCTCTACTCGACAAGCTGCTTTATACCAAAGAGGAACTCAGAATACTCGGTAGATAACCTATTATGATTGACAGAGATACCATAAACAGAATCTTCGACGCAATAAAGATCGAGGAGGTAATAGGCGATTTCGTCTCCCTGAGGCGGAAAGGTTCCAACTGGTGGGGTCTCTGTCCATTTCATCCTGACAGGAATCCCTCAATGGCGGTATCTTCTGCCAAAAACCTTTTTAAATGCTTCTCCTGCGGCAAGGGAGGCAATGCTCTCTCATTCGTAATGGAGCATGAGCACATGAGTTATCCGGAAGCATTGCGCTATCTGGCTGCAAAGTACAATATCGAGGTGGTGGAAAAAGAACTTACTCCGGAAGAGGTAGCTCGTAACCAGCGCTATGACAATCTTCTTGTGGTAAGTGACTTTGCACAGAAATTCTATCAGAATCTGCTTTGGGACAACGATTTTGGAAGGACTGTAGGGCTCTCTTACTTCAGACAGAGGGGATATAATGATGATACCATCCGGAAATTCGGCCTTGGTTTTGCTTCGCACCATCCTGACACCCTTATCGACGCTGCTCGCAAAGAGGGGTATAAGGAGGATTACCTTGTTGGAGCCACCCTTTGCGTTATCCGTGAAAACGGTCAGGTGAGCGACAGATTTTATGACAGGGTGATGTTTCCCATCCATTCCATCAGCGGAAGGGTGATAGCTTTCGGCGGCCGTACCCTGAAAAAGGATAAGAATGTCCCCAAATATGTTAATAGCGAAAACAGCGAAATATACAAAAAGAGTGATGCTGTATATGGTATTTTCTTCGCCAAATCCGCTATTGCAAAAGAGAAAAAGTGTTATTTGGTGGAGGGATATACCGATGTTATTTCCATGCATCAGGCGGGAATCACAAATGTGGTGGCACCTTGTGGTACTGCACTGACGGCCGGCCAGATTCGCCTGATGAAGCGCTTTTCACCCGATATAACGATTATTTATGACAATGACGAGGCAGGAATCAATGCTTCTCTCAAGAATATCAATCTCCTTCTGGAAGAGGGCATGAATGTTCGGGTGCTGCTATTGCCCGAAGGCGAAGATCCCGACAGCTTTGCAATGGCCCATACGGGAGATGAGATACGGGATTTCATCACAAATAATGAGGAGGATTGTATTTTCTATAAATGCAGACTTCTGGTGGATAGTGAACTCGATCCGGTTCGTAAGTCAAGGGCAATAAGGGATGTGATAGAGACAATTGCTTATGTTTCGGACCCGGTCCTCAGAAATCTCTATGTGGATAATCTCTCAAAAAAATATGATCAAAAACCGGAGATGCTCTTCAAGGAGATTTCTTCCCTGCGTCGGAAGCGGCGTGAAGAGAAACAGCGTATGGAGCAGCGTAAGGCAGCTGAGACCTCTTCTGAGCACCTTAGACCGGTTTATGAACAGCAGCCACCGCCTCCCTCCGAAGAGTATTATGAGCCGGCCGGCGAACTTTTGATTGGGGATGTTTACAGTAGTAATACTCCTATGGATGTTTCCGAGAGGGAGCTCGTATATTATCTGGTCAAGTTTGGCTGCTATCCGATCCATTTTGTGGAGGATATGTTTTATGGAGTCCGGAAGAGGGAAGGGGTGACGGTTGCAGACTACATCCGTTCTGCGCTCAGTGAGGATGAACTTGAGTTTGAAAATCCTCTGTATCGTTCGATTTATGAGGAATTTTACTCTCTCTATGGTACGCTTGCCGGCAGTGGGGATCACGAGGAGCAGCAGAAGCAAGTTGTACGCTTTTTATCGGTTCACAAGAATGATGCGCTCCGCGAAACAGTCCTGGGATTGCTCCTGGAGACTCATCCTCTGACTGTTAAAGAGTATCGCAAGTCTATAGCTCCTGAAGAGACGATACTTGGCTTTACCGTGCCTAAATCTATGATTCTCTACAAATTGCGTATTACCGAACAGGCTTGTTTAGACCTCACTAAGGAAATAGCTGCCGCTGAGGCAAGTGGGGACATAGAGCGCCAGAAAGCTCTGATGATGCAGCTTCAGATGTTCAATCAGGTGAAAAATCGCTTTGCAAGAGAACTCAACCGCCTCTGATTGCAAATAATTCACTACCTTTGCGGGTCAATTTTAAAAATTTCAATACGATGAATACCAATTACAAAAGAAATCTCGTAACCTGTGCTTTACCTTATGCCAACGGGCCCATTCATATCGGTCATCTTGCAGGTGTTTATGTTCCTGCAGACATATATGTGCGGTACCTTCGTATGCGCGGCAGGGAGACTCTCTTTGTATGCGGTTCCGATGAGCATGGTGTTCCCATTACCATTAAGGCGCGAAAGGAGGGTTGTACCCCTCAGGATATTGTGGACAAATATCACGGCATCATCAAAAACTCTTTTGCCGATTTCGGTATAAAGTTTGACATCTATTCCCGTACCAGCTCCAAGATTCACTACAAAACTGCATCTGAATTTTTTAAGAAACTCTATGATGAGGGCAAGTTTGTGGAGAGGGAGAGCGAGCAGTATTATGATGAGGAGGCCAAGTGTTTCCTTGCGGACAGATATATAGTGGGTACCTGCTCAAAATGCGGTGCAGAGGGAGCCTACGGTGATCAGTGCGAGAAGTGCGGAAGCACTCTGAGTCCGGATGAATTGATCGATCCTCATTCGGCCATCAGCGGTGCCAAACCGGTTAAGAAGATGACAAAGCACTGGTATCTTCCGCTGGACGAATATGAGCCCTGGCTCAAGGAGTGGATCCTGGAAGGTCATAAAGAGTGGAAGAGCAACGTTTACGGACAATGCAAATCCTGGTTGGATGGCGGTCTTCAGCCGCGTGCCGTGAGCCGTGACCTCGACTGGGGTGTGCCCGTCCCTGTGGAAGGAGCCGAAGGTAAGGTGCTCTATGTTTGGTTTGATGCCCCTATCGGATACATTTCCAACACCATAGAACTTCTTCCCGATGAATGGGAGAAATGGTGGAAAAGTAAGGAAACCAAACTTGTGCATTTTATTGGTAAAGACAACATAGTATTTCATTGCATTGTCTTCCCCTCCATGCTTAAGGCATACGGTGATGGCTATATCCTTCCGGATAATGTCCCCGCCAATGAGTTCCTCAATCTTGAAGGTGAAAAGATATCCACCTCTCAAAACTGGGCTGTGTGGCTCCACGAATATCTTGAGGATTTCCCCGGACAGCAGGATGTGCTGCGTTATGCACTTTGTGCAAATGCTCCTGAGACCAAGGACAATGATTTTACCTGGAAAGAATTTCAGACACGCAATAATAGCGAATTGGTGGCCATTTTCGGCAATTTCGTCAACCGTGCCGTCGTGCTGACACACAAATATTTTAACGGTGAGGTGCCGGCAAATGCAAAACCTGAGCAGATAGATAGGGAAACACTCTCCCAGATCCCGGATATCCGTAAAGCAATAGAGGATAATCTCGAAAATTACAAATTCCGCGAAGCGCTTAAGGAAGCTATGAATCTTGCCCGTTTGGGAAACAAATATCTTGCAGACACTGAGCCCTGGAAGGTGGGTCAGAGTGATCTTGAGCGTACAGCCTCCATTCTCAATGTGTCGCTCCAGATCTGTGCCAATCTGACGATTGCCTTCGCACCTTTCCTCCCTTTTTCGGTTGAAAAGCTCAATCATATTCTTAATGTGGCAGTTCTTGATTCCGCATTGGCGTGGGATGAGCTCGGAAAGGATGGAATTCTCCCCGTAGGTCATAAACTCAATAAGGCCGAGTTGCTATTCGCCAAGATAGAGGATGCTCAGGTTGAGGCTCAGATAGCAAAATTAAATGCAACCAAGGTTGCAAATGAAGCAGCTGCCGCAGAAAAAGCTGCTCAGGAAGAGCCCGTGATTGCTCCGGCTAAGGCAGAATGCACTTTTGATGAGTTCCAGGCAATGGATATCCGCACTGCCACTGTTCTTGAGGCTGAAAGAGTGCCCAAAACCGATAAACTTCTCAAACTAACCATCGACACCGGTCTTGACACCCGCACTATTGTATCAGGTATCGCGGAATACTACACTCCCGAAGAGATGGTCGGCAAGCAGATATGCATTCTGGCCAACCTGCAGCCACGCAAAATCCGCGGTATCGAATCCAAGGGCATGATCCTGATGGCTCAGCAGGAAGATGGCAAAATGCGCATCGTCTCTCCGGAAGAAAAACTTATAAACGGAGCTTGCATAGGCTAATCCAAAGAAAAAAGGAGAAACCTACATAAGTTTCTCCTTTTCTATTTTGCTATAAACAGTACCTAGAGACTATATTTCTCAGCCTGAGCTGCTATCAACTCTTTGTCTTCAAAATAATTGATGCGCATGGCACGTTTGACATCCGCAAGAGTCTCTGCGGCTGCGGCTCGAGCTATCTCGGAGCCCTTTTTTAGAACATCATAAACATAGGGAATATTCTGCTCCAGCTCTTTACGGCGCTGTCTTATCGGCTCCAGAACATCATTGAGCACCGCGTTGAGGAATGTCTTGATCATCATATCACCGAGCCCTCCTTTGCGGTATTGTTCCTTGACCTCCTCCAGATTGTGGAAATCAAAACTCACCTTGCGCCCATGGAAACAGTCACCATACTTCTCGAAATGTTCATCCTTGCAGAATGCATCCAGATAGGTAAATACGGTGTTGCCCTCTACATGGCCGGGATCCGACACCTGAATATGCAGAGGATCCGTGTACATTCCCCTTACCTTTTGCCATACCTCTTCTGCGGAGTCCGCAAGATAGATACAGTTGCCAAGCGACTTGCTCATTTTGGACTTTCCATCGGTGCCCGGGAGACGCATACAGGCGGAATTATCGGGTAGAAGTGCCTGGGGCTCCACAAGGGTCTCTCCATAAGTTGAGTTGAATTTGCGTACAATCTCGCGTGCCTGCTCGATCATCGGTATCTGGTCTTCACCTACGGGAACAATGTCGGCCTTGAACGCTGTGATATCCGAAGCCTGACTTATGGGATAGCAGAAAAAACCAACCGGAATCCCCGCTTTATTGTCGGCCTCTTCGGCATGATCGCTATAGCCACGGAACTGTATTTCCTGCTTGACGGTAGGGTTGCGCTGGAGACGCTGCACAGTCACCAGATTCATATAATAGAATGTCAGCTCGGTGAGCTCACTTATCTGTGACTGTATAAAGAGGACTGACTTCTCGGGGTCAAGTCCCGCTGACATATAGTCAAGGGCTACTTCTATGATGTTGTCGCGTATTTTGTCTGGATTGTCCGCATTGTCCGTCAGGGCCTGCGCATCCGCTATCATAATGAATATTTTCTCATATTTACCGGAGTTCTGAAGCTCTACCCTACGGCGGAGCGAACCCACATAGTGTCCTATATGGAGACGGCCGGTAGGACGGTCTCCTGTCAAAATAATCTTTCCCATCAATTGGTCAATTAATCTTTTACTTCTTTGAGCTTTTCCCTGATCTTTACTTCGATCTCTTCACAGAGTTCAGGGTTATCCTGGAGGAGGCGTTTTACCGCATCACGTCCCTGTGCCAGACGTTGGTCACCATAACTGAACCAAGATCCGCTCTTTTTGATTATATCGAATTCAACTCCGAGGTCAACTATCTCACCTACACGGGAAATGCCCTCTCCGAATACGATGTCAAACTCTGCCTTACGGAAAGGGGGAGCTAATTTATTTTTAACGATCCTTGCTCGTGTGCGGTTACCGGTGGCCTCTTCGCCATCTTTGATCTGTGTGATTTTGCGGACATCAACACGTACTGAAGCGTAGAATTTGAGTGCGTTTCCACCTGTGGTAGTCTCCGGATTACCGAACATAATGCCGATCTTTTCGCGAAGCTGATTGATGAAAATACAGCAGGTGTTGGTCTTTGCAATGTTGGCTGTGAGTTTGCGGAGTGCCTGACTCATTAAGCGGGCCTGGAGGCCTACCTTATTGTCGCCCATATCGCCTTCGATCTCAGCCTTGGGGGTGAGAGCGGCGACTGAGTCTATGACCACGATGTCAATGGCACCGGAACGGATGAGGTTGTCGGCGATTTCGAGTGCCTGCTCTCCGTTGTCGGGCTGTGATATCAAAAGCGTGTCGATATCGACACCGAGGTTTATAGCATAGGTGCGGTCGAATGCATGCTCGGCATCAATGATGGCTGCTATTCCGCCGGCTTTCTGGGCTTCTGCAATCGCGTGGATAGCCAGAGTGGTCTTTCCACTGGCCTCAGGACCATAAATCTCGATAACCCTTCCACGAGGGTATCCCCCGATGCCGAGGGCGTTGTCCAGAGCAATGGAGCCGGTAGGAATAATAGAAACTTCGAAACTCGGCTGATCTCCCATCTTCATGATCGTCCCCTTTCCGAAATCCTTCTCAATCTTGTCAATAGTCGCCTGGAGGGCTTTTAGCTTCTCCAGATTCTTCCCTGCAGTTGTCTGTCCGGGTTCTTCTTTTCCTTTTGCCATAATCTGATTTTTTTGAATGTTAGTAAATAGCTGCAATAAATCTGCTTATTCCTGCCACAAATATACTCCATTTTTATGTGAAAACACTCATTTTGTATTAAATTTGCAAGGTGAAAACGAAATTTGCGAAAGATGAAACCTAAGTTGCTGGGAATGTCGTTATTACAGTTTCAAGAGGTCGCCGCAGACCTCTCGTTGCCTAAATTTGCGGCCAGACAGATAGCTGACTGGCTCTACGCCAAAGGCACCAGAGAAATATCCGGCATGACAAATCTTTCCACTGCGGCCCGTACGGCTCTCGAAGAGCGCTATCAGATAGGTCACACGCCTTACATAGAAAAGTTCATTTCTTCTGACGGTACCAAAAAATATATTTTTCCCACCTCAATTCCCGGAAAATATATCGAGACTGTGATGATCCCTGAATATGAGGATGATCAAGTCATGGAAATGGGCAGAGCTACAATTTGCGTTTCTTCGCAGGTGGGTTGCAAAATGAATTGCTCTTTCTGTATGACAGGTCGTGCAGGCTATCATGGCCAGCTTTCTGCGGCCGAGATCATTTCCCAGTTTATGAATATAGATGAGGCGCAGGAGCTCACCAATGCGGTCTTTATGGGGATGGGCGAGCCTTTGGACAACTGGGATGAGGTATCGAAAGCTCTTCAGATACTCACCTCCGATTGGGGTTTCGGCTGGAGTCCAAAGCGTATTACCCTTTCTACGGTAGGAGTTTTGCCAAATCTTAAGAACTTTTTGGATAACTTCAAGTGCCATCTGGCGTTGAGTTTGCATACTCCTTTTGACGAAGAGCGTGCTGCACTGATGCCGGTACAAAAGGCCTTTAAACTGGAGGATATACTTTCGCTTATTCGTCGTTATGATTTTACCGGCCAACGCAGGGTGAGTTTTGAGTATATAATGTTTTCCGGAGTCAACGATAGTAAACGTCATGCAGATGCTCTGATAAGAATGCTTTCGGGGCTTGAGTGCCGCATCAATCTCATCAGATTCCACTCCATCCCCGGTTTAGCATTGCAAACCTCTCCACGCTCGAGAATAGATGATTTTAAGGCGCGTCTCAACAACGCCGGCATTATAACTACTTTGCGCACTTCACGCGGTGAGGATATAATGGCAGCCTGCGGACTTCTGGCAGGACAAGAAAGATAGAATGTGTATGCAACGCTTTATTGCAATATCCATATTTCTGCTTATGCTCAGCATTAGCGCTTTTGGTCAAAGACCAAAGGTAGGGGTAGTGCTGTGTGGAGGCGGGGCAAAGGGAGCGGCTCATGTGGGAGTTCTCAAGGTGCTGGAAGAGTACGGTATACCTATCGATTATATTGCAGGTACCAGTATGGGTGCCATTGTGGGAGGTCTCTATGCCATAGGGTATTCTGCCGACGAATTGGATTCGCTCGTGATGGTGCAGGATTGGGATTTTGTGATGAGTGACAAGGTTCCTCGCAAGCAGGTTTCCTTCGAGGCCAAAAAATATGACGACCGTTTTTTGCTCAAGATTCCCTTTTCTTTCAGAAGAGATAGGGGCAACCAGGCCGACAAAAGGCAGTCGTTGCGGGATCGCAATATGGTCGGACCACCACCGCCACTCCGTGGGCAGCAGGAGACATCGCTACTCTCTAATATCCCGATGTATCTCACCAGCGGTCATAATGTTTACAATCTCTTCACCAAATATTCGGTAGGTTATCAGGATTCCATTGATTTTGACAATATGCCGATCCCTTTTGCTTGTGTGGCAGTAGATTTGGTCAGCAAAAAGGAGGTTGTGTTTCGCAGTGGCTATTTTGTAGATGCGATAAGGTCATCAATGGCTATTCCCGGATACTTTGCACCGGTGAGAATGAATGATATGGTGCTGGTAGATGGTGGCATACTCAATAATTATCCTGTTGATGTGGCCAAAGAGATGGGGGCGGATATCATAATAGGTGTCAAGCTTGGCTTTGGTGAGAGCCATAGTACTGATATAGATAATATCGGTGATATGCTGGGCGAACTCCTTGCTCTCTACATGGAGGAGAATACGGAGAAGGCAATAGATATGACGGATATTGTAATAGCTCCCAGTGTGAAAGACTTCTCCACTATGAGTTTCGACATACCGAGTCTCCGCAGATTGATCGATAATGGTGAAGCGGCCGCCAGGGAGAAAAGTCGTGAACTGGTACGCCTCAAGGCACATCTTGATGAGATGGAACGGAAGGAACANNTCGATAGTCATCGGCAAGGTATCTTTCACAGGACTCTCTCAAAGGGATGCCGAGTGGCTTTTGAAAAAAAGCAAATTTCAGCCTGGAGCGATAGTTACCGGTCGTGATATTGATGAAGAGATCTCCAAGTACTATAACACGGGATCATTTTCGTCGGTAACTTACCTGCTGAAAGGCACTGAGAGTCCCTATCATCTGGAGATCAATTTTGTCAAGGGACTCGCCTCCCAGCTCGGCGTAGGATTTAGGTTTGACTCAGAGGAAGTGGCTACCGTGATGCTCAACGTAAGCGCAAATAATCTGGCTCTGTATGGTTCCAAGGCCTCTATCACGGCAAAATTGGCTTACAATGCAATGTTTGTGGCGGACTACTCCTATGCATTCCGGGCCAATTTGCAGTTCAACACCTCCTACACTTTCAGGTCATCAGACCTAAATATATTTAACAAAGGATTGAGGGCTGACAATATCTCATTCTTCAGTCATATTGCTGACCTCAATTTTTCAACCAGGAGGTTTGTCAGTGGTCAGACTTCACTTGGAATGAAGTTCCAGTTCTTCAATTTCAGATCAGTACTCTCCTCTTCGGACGTGCCGTCAATTTATGACCCCGACATAGGTCGTTCCAATTTTATAAGTGCTTATGCCAAATTTAAACTTGACAGGATGGACCGGGAGCATTTCCCAACCAGTGGGTTTGTTTTGAATTCGGGGTTTTCATACCATTTCAACTGGCTTAAACCGGATGAATATCCCTTCTCCGTAGCCAATCTGCATTTCTCTATGGTAGTTCCCCTTTTTAGCGAATTGGCACTTATTCCAACGATTTACAATCGGACGCTTATCGGTGGCAATATTCCGGTGGCGTTTATGAATTTGATGGGAGGATATGAAGAAGGCAGATATATGGAACAGCAGATTCCATTTATGGGGTTCAACTATACTTATGCCTTTAAAAATATCCTTACCGTAGCCTCTCTGGATGCACGATTACGTCTCGGCCGAACGCACTACATATTTGCCTCCGGTAGTTATGCATTGGACAGTGAAGGCATTACGGACCTTTTTGCAGGGCCGGGGATTATAGGTGTACGTTTGGGATATTCTCACGACTCACCGATTGGTCCGATTTCGTTTAATTTACACTGGTCCAACTTCACCGCCAGGGTAGGAGCCTATCTGAGCCTGGGTTATTCATTTTGATCTATTATGGAGAGAGATGCTGTTTTGGATAGGATGAGGCGCCTCTGTAGCCGTGGAGAGCGTTGCAGTAGTGATATACTCCGCAAAGTGATCGCCTGTGGAATACCCGAGCCGGAATCGGTGGTGGAGCAGCTTGTCAAAGAAGGTTATATCGATGACGTAAGATATGCAAGGGCCTTTGCAAGAGATAAAAGTTCTCTTCAGGGTTGGGGAAAAGTAAAAATAAGAGTAGATTTGCAACGTAAAAGTATTGATGAGTTGGCCATTACGGCTGCGCTTTCTGAGATTGATTCCGTGGCAGCGGAAAAAAAACTCCAAAAGCTTGCCCTGGCAAAACTCAGACAACTGCAGAATGAAAACGATCCCCATGTACGTAAAGCCAAATTCATGCGTTATCTTATGGGCCGTGGCTACACTTATGATGAAATAGTGAAGATATATGATAACAACAGAACAGATTAAAGAATATAAACAGCGTGTAATGGCGTTGGGGAGGTCTCTTTGACATCGCTGCAAAGCGTGAAGAGCTCTCGACAAACCAATTGAAAACCACTGCTCCCGATTTTTGGGATGATCCAAAAGCAGCGGAACTGTTTCTGAAGGAGGTTTCCGATCTCCGTTTTTGGGTGGATAATTTTAATAGAATAGAATCACAGGTGGACGATCTTGAGATACTCCTCGAATTTGGAGAGGATGCCTCAGATGATATTGAAGCAGCGGCAAATTCGTTGCAGAGTGCAATTGAAGCGCTTGAACTGCGCAATATGCTCAGCGAAGAGGGCGACAACCTGGGAGCACTCTTAAAAATTAATTCAGGCGCCGGTGGCACTGAAAGCAATGACTGGTCGTCAATGCTGATGCGTATGTATATCCGCTGGGGTGAGCGCAACGGCTACAAAGTCCATGTTTCAGAGCTTCTGGAAGGTGATGAGGCGGGCATTAAGTCTGTAACCATTGAGTTTGAAGGTGACTATGCATTCGGTTATCTCAAGAGCGAGATAGGAGTTCATCGTCTCGTTAGGATATCTCCTTTCAATGCTCAAGGCAAACGTCAGACTACATTCTCCTCCGTATTTGTCTACCCATTGGTCGATGAAACCATAGAGATTGAGATAAGTCCATCTGACCTGGAGTGGGATACTTATCGCTCCTCTGGAGCCGGTGGGCAGAATGTCAATAAAGTCGAGACCGGAGTCAGGGTAAAACATATTCCCACAGGTATTGTTGTGGAAAATACCGAAACACGTTCCCAGATTGACAATCGTCAGAACGCTCTTCGTATCCTAAAATCCCATCTCTACGACCTGGAACTCAAGAAACGTCAGGAAAAGCAGACCGAACTTGAAGGACAGAAAAAGAAAATCGAATGGGGATCGCAAATTCGCAGTTATGTCCTCCATCCTTACAGGATGGTCAAGGATCTTCGTACCAATTACGAGACATCCGATATCCAAGGAGTCCTGGATGGTGATCTTAATGCATTTATGAAAGAATTTTTAATGAACTACTAACTATGAGAAAGAAAATTGTAGCAGGCAACTGGAAGATGAATACCACAGTTGCAGAAGGAAAATCTCTTGCACAGGAGATTGTTGCCGCTCTCGGGAGCGTTCCCTCAGATGTGCAGCTTGTACTCGCACCCCCTTTTACCCATCTGGTGACAGTCGCAAAAGTTATTAAAGGAACTCCCATAGCACTCGCGGCACAAAACTGCGCAGACCAGCCAAAAGGAGCATTTACGGGTGAAGTGTCAGTCTCGATGCTCAAAGATGCAGGTTGCACCTATATCATCCTCGGACACTCTGAGAGAAGGGAATATTATGGTGAAACCTCGGAAAAACTGGTAAAAAAGATCCGGCTCGTACTTGATGCCGGTATAAAACCTATTTTTTGCGTAGGGGAGAAACTTGAGGAGCGAAATGCCGGTAAACATTTCGAGGTTGTGGGAGCGCAAATTGAAGAGGTGCTGTTTCAATTTAACGCTGAGGCAATGAAAAATATCGTAATTGCCTATGAACCCGTATGGGCCATCGGTACAGGTGTAACCGCCACTTCCGAGCAGGCTCAAGAGATCCACTCCTTTATACGCAAATTCCTTGCAAATCGCTTCGGAAACGAGGTTGCGGAGGGGACATCCATTCTATACGGGGGCAGTTGCAAACCCTCAAATGCCCGTGAGCTTTTTGCTTGCAAGGATATAGACGGCGGACTCATCGGAGGGGCTGCACTCAAGGCAGAGGACTTTATAGGTATAGCCACCAGCTATTGATTATGGACTATATTGTAGTCCATATTGAGGTGAGACCCTTCACCGAAGAGAGGGCTGAGATAGTGCTGGCGGAGATTGAAGAACTTGGATTTGAGAGTTTTTCAATCGAGGAACCCCATCTAAATGCCTACATACCTAAAGAGAGGTTTTCAGAGAGCGCTCTGAAAGCTCTTCTCAGTGCCTATGCCACCGGTGAGTTCATGGTTTCCTACACCACGGAACTCATTATGGAACAAAATTGGAACGCACTCTGGGAATCCAATTTTGAACCCATTGTAATTGATGGACTTTGCACGGTCAAAGCTTCGCACCACAAAAACCTGCCTCCTACTAAATATAGCATCACAATTGATCCTAAGATGTCATTCGGCACAGGTCACCATCAGACCACTCACCTTATGATAGAAGGGCTACTGGAGTTAGGTGATGCCATAAAGGGTCTTCAGGTGCTGGATATGGGGTGCGGTACCGGTATTTTAGCCATTCTGGCTGCAAAAATGGGGGCAAAAGCCCCTGTTCATGCAATAGATGTCGACCATATATGTTTCTATGCTGCAAAAGAAAATGCCCACGCAAATGGAGTAGGGGAGATGATACATGTACTTTGCGGGGATGCATCATTGCTCCAGGCTTCGAAATACGATCTGATTTTAGCCAACATCAACCGCAATATACTTATTGAGGATATGAGGACTTACGCCAGATCTCTGCGTCCCGGAGGAGAACTATTTATCAGCGGGTTTTATACTGAAGATGTGCCGATGCTCTTGGAAGAGGCATCAAAATATTCTCTCGAAATGGTTTCGAGCAGAGAACGTGACCGATGGAGTATGGTAACGTTACGCTCTTATTCGTAGAAATAATTAACCCCGCCGGACACTCCATTGGTTGTTACTGTTTTTGCCAGAAATCCTATGGTGTAATTGAAATTGTTGTAGTAGATGTTATGGAAATGGTCGGAGCCTGTGACTGACCCTTTGAGATAGAGTTCGTAAGTCGTATTTGGAAGGATTTCAGGAGCGGATATTAGACAACTGATGGTTGGCTGGAATTTTCTGGTGGCCTTGTATACTGCTATGAAATTGCCCGAGAGTTGCTTAACCGCTACCACTGAAGGTTCGTAGAGCGTAGTGTTGTAAATCACAGATTGTTGAGTGGATCCTGATTCATCAGGTATACTGCTTTTTCCCCCCATTGCTACCAAACGTCCCCCTTTCATAAGTATTGAAGAATTGGTATTCAGGGCCTTGCCTGCTCCGTCAGAGCCCAGTGCAAGTATTAATCCTCCGGAGAAGGTCATATCGTCGTCGCTGTGCATTGCATAACCGGCCAGACTGTAACAGTAGACAAAGCCGCCGCTGATATCCATTGTGGAGGCGGTGCCCATGGATGTATTGAATGAGGTCAAATCTACTTTGCCACTGCTGATAGAGAGAGGGCCTTTGGAGTAGATGGCCATGTTATAGGAGGATTCGGTATGTATGGCTATAGATGCGTTGCTGATACTAAATCTGCCATCACTTCTCAGTATTGCTGCTCCTGCTTCAGTACTGATGGCGCTGATTGAGCCGCCAGTGATGGTAATGTCGCCTTTGCTGAATATCCCGGAACCTTTGGCGGTTATATGTGAGATACTACCTCCGGTAATGTCAATATCGTCTTCGCCATATATACAGGCCGGTATTTGAGAGCCTAGGGTGTAGGTACAGAGGATGGTATTGTTGATTAGGGCTTTACCTGAAGCGTATATGCTATGTGATGCATCGCCGTAGGTGTCAGTGATGATGGTGTCCCTATTAGATATGGCAAGGTTTCCGGCTGCTTGGATGGCAGGAGATTGCTCTGCGAGTGTAGAGAATCTGTGAATGCCGCCTGTAATGGTTATGGATCCTTTATCGTCATCTGTTGCGGTGAGTCCGCTTCGTGTTGAAAGTGATTTAATACGTCCCCCGGCAATCTTTATATCTCCCGAAGTGCAATTTATGGAGTGTCCGGCTGCCTCTTTTATAAGGATGTATGCTTGGTCGATTGTGATGGAGCCACCGCAACGGATGGCATCTGCTTTTTTGCCTCTGAGTTGCAAGGCACCTTTACCTATGATATCGAGGGGACCTTCACAGAGGAGAGTTGCTTTTGCTGTGTTTGTGGCGGCATTGCCGTCAACCAGACGATTGGAGGTGTTGTCCTCAATTTTCATATAGCAACCCTCTTCGGTGAGAATGGAAAGAGCCGGCCCATTTGGATTTGTTATGCCGATGCCGTTGAGGTTAAGTTTGATGCGATTTTTACCATGGATTTCCACGGAACCGTTATCTGTTATTCCCTGCAGGTAGTAGGAATAACTGCCTTCGCTTCGGGGTTTGATGACGATGTGCCCCTTATTGTTGGTGATGTCAAGGCATTTCACAGGATCATGTATCTCAGCATTTCCATCCTTGAATGTGATGACAATAGCATCTGAGGGTATGGTTGTCTGACTGTTAGGTACAAGAGTGGGATCTGTGGAATCCACTGTCGGAGGAGTGATGCTAATGGTGAGTTTTTCCTTTTCTCCTTCGTCAGGTTCGGGCTCAAGGTCCACTACTTCCCCATTGTCTTCCATGTCAGGCGTAATATCGCAGGAAACTGCAGTAAGAGTCAGGTAGAGGGTAACCGCTAAAATAGCCGTTATTATAGTTTTTAATTTCTTTATAATCATAACCTTCATATTTAAGTGCAAACCTAATATTTTCTCTAGAATATGAATACAAACGTAACCTTTTTTTGCCGAAATATAAAAAGTTGACTACTTTTGCAGGCCTTACACAATACTCTTATTTGCGGGCGTGTTGTAACTGGTAGCCAAGCTAGACTTAGGATCTAGTGCCGAAAGGCGTGGGGGTTCGAGTCCCTTCGCCCGCACAAAAATCCCCTCTTAATCGTCTGATTTTGAGGGGATTGTTTTTTGACTTATGCCGTTGCTTTGGGTTTGACCACAACTCGGTTGTAAATCAACAGGCCTATGATGCTGATAATTCCGATAATGGATAGTAGTGCCCATAACTGGCCGGGACGGCCCATTTCATCCACAAACTTTACATAGAGTGCTGAACCGAGGAAAGAACCTATGGAACTGCCTATTACTCCGTAGAGGAAGGAATAACCCATGTAGAGAGCTTTCTTATCTGGAGGGGATATCATTCCTATGTAGGAGAGGAACTTGGGGTGGGTGGTCATTTCACCGATAGTGAAGACCATAATTCCGATAATGAATACCCAAGGCTTTGAAGAGATACTCAAAATAAGCATACCCAGAGTGCCAAGTGAGAGACCGGTAATCATGGTAGGAAGGGGACGGGTTTTGGCTAAAATCTTAGACACGAAGAGCTGAAGACATATGATGACACCTGCATTGACTACAGTCACATGTTCCGTATCGAATACCCACGATGGATTGTCAACGAAAAGTCTGAGGAATGAATTGACCGCATTATTGACCGGGGTCATATCCATATGGTCCCTTAGATACCACAACACCGTACCATACATCTGGAAATAGAGGATCCAAAAACCAGAATAGAGCAGGATAAAGATAATGAACTTAAAGTCTTTGAGTACTGTAAGGATGCCAAGAAGCGTCTCTCCAACGCTCTTTTGCGGAGTCTCCGGATCATTAAGAGAGATGGGCTCTTTATAGAAAAAGGTATTGATAAGCAGAAGTATCAATCCCACAACTGCAGCCATATAGAAAATATATTCGTATCCTAAAGCTTTGAGGTTGGGAATCAGAAACAATGGGAAGAGGAATGCACCCAGATTGATAGACCAGTAGAATATTCCGAATCCGAGGGTGGAATTGGTCTCATCCGTGGATCTGGCTATTGTGCCGCTGATAACCGGCTTGAAAAAGCCCGCACCTATCGCCATAATTATAAGCGAGGCAAATACAAGAGCATAATTAGTAAATACACCTGTAAGCGCATAACCAACGATCATACACGCAAAGGCGAAAAATAGGGTTTTTCGGTAGCCGTATCGGTCAGCAATGCCACCGGCAACAATCGGAAGAAAGTAGAGAAGAGGCTGGATAGTACCTAAAATAGTACCTGCCTGCATTCTCGAAAAACCGAGGCCGCCATCCATAGCACCTGCTACCAGATAGACCGATAAAACCGACAATACACCATAATAGGCCCCTCTTTCGAAGAACTCCATCACAATAACTACCCAAAAGTTTCTTTGAAATTTGCTTCTCATAATGAATCTTAGAGATGAATTTTTTGAGCCTTTCACGGGACTCGAACCCGCGACCTGCTCATTACGAATGAGCCGCTCTAACCAACTGAGCTAAAAAGGCCTTATTGTGGCTGCAAAAATACAAATTTTTTAAAGAAAAAGAGTTTTAGGTGAACAACTTCACGTTATTTTACTTACCTTTGCCTACAGCACTGCATAAGAGTGCACGTTTGAGATGAACAGACTTTTGACTAACAACTATTACTACTACTATTACCGCCGTTCCACCGACCGGGGATAGTACCCTTTTGTATTCAATGTCTGTTTCATGTCCCGGTCCTTTTGGAGCGGGTTTTTTTTTGGAAAAAAATCAAACAACAATAAACAACACAAAAAACACACAATTATGGCAAACATTAAATTTTTCTCAGGCGAGGAGATTCCTCTGGAACTCCACAAAGTAAGAATTGTACAAAAGCTCCATCTGGTGCCTATTGAGCGCCGTCGTGATGCTATTAAAGAGGCGGGTTACAACACCTTCAAACTTACTACAAAGGATGTCTTCCTGGATATGCTTACCGACAGCGGCACCAATGCTATGAGCGACAACCAGCTGGCAGCGATGATGAGGGCGGATGACGCTTATGCCGGTTCAGAGTCATTTGAGCGTCTCCACAGGGGCGTAAAGGAAGTTCTTGGCAAGAAATACCTCCTTCCGGCCCACCAGGGTCGTGCCTGTGAGAATATCATAGCCAAGGCATTCATCAAACCCGGTCAGATAGTACTTACCAACTACCATTTCACCACTACCCTTGCACATATAACGGAAGTGGGCGGTCGGGTAATCGAACTTCTTCACGATGAAGCACTCGAACTTGAATCCTCCAATCCCTTCAAAGGTAACATCGATATTGATAAACTGGTGGCTGCAATTGAGGAGAACGGAGCCGAGAACATCGCGTTCATCCGTATGGAGGCTTCGACCAACCTGATCGGCGGACAACCCTTCTCCATCAGGAACATGATGGATGTGCGCAAGGTGGCAGATCAATACAACATAATGCTCGTTCTTGACGCCAGTCTTTTGGGCGAAAACGCATATCTGGTAAAGCAGCGCGAAGAGAAATGGAAAGAGAATACGATGGCTGACATCGTAAAGATGATGACGGGACTTGCCGACCTCGTATATTTCTCTGCAAGAAAACTTACCTCATCGAGGGGAGGAGGCATCTGTACCAATGTGAGGGAACTTTATATGACGATGGAACCGCTCATTCCCCTCTTCGAGGGGTTCCTCACCTATGGTGGAATGTCCATCAGAGAGATTGAGGCGATGGCGGTAGGTATCTATGAGACTATTGACGAGACGATGATCAAACAGAGTGTCAGTTTCATAAAATACTTCGTGGACAATGCCGTGAAGGCAGGAATTCCTATGGTGACCCCTGCAGGTGTGCTTGGAGCGCACGTAAATGCGGGTAAATTCTGTGAACACATTCCCCAACATGAATATCCTGCGGGGGCACTTGCAGCTGCATTCTATATAGTGTCCGGAGTCAGGGGTATGGAGCGTGGTACGGCTTCTAGCGTAAGGGATGAAAAGGGCAACGAAATTCCTGCGGATGTAGAGTTGCTGCGCCTCGCATTCCCCCGCAGGGTATTTACCCTTTCACAGACAATGTATGCCCTTGACCGATTAACCTGGCTCTATGAGAACAGGCACCTTATAGGTGGCTTGAGATTTACCTATGAGCCTCCTGTGCTGAGATTCTTTATGGGAGAATTGGAACCTCTCACCGACTGGCCTTCAAGACTTGTGGAGAAGTTCAGGAAGGATTTCGGTGATAGTCTGTAATGGAAGGTGTCGCTATTTTGCGGCTTATTTGAGCCGTACTACTCTGATACCGTTATTGCTTTTAATGCCGCTGATATACTCTGTCAGCGGTTTTTTGTTGATTATCACCTCCTTTTCTACCGAAGAGGCATGGATAAAGGTCAATTGGCCTCCCTGCCAATAGGCGTAGCCTACATGAGCGATGTCGAGTCCCTTGGTAGAGCTATTGAAGCAGATAATATCGCCGTCATTGATAAGATGCTCCCAGGCGGCGATTTCCTTCTTGGGGATGTAGTAATATTCGAAACCGCTGAGGTATTCCTCTGCAGTGCGGATCTTCTCCACAAGAGAGGGATTTTCCCTGAGTTGGCGGTATGAATCGGTATGGGTACTCATAAAGGAGAACTCTTGAGGCCAGATAATACCTCCTATCTCCGCGGTAATCTCTTCCATAATACCTCTCTCGGTAGCCTGCCTGATCCATTCCGAAGTGTAGTGGATGCGCGAAGAGTAGTCTTCCACAATACCGTTGCGGTAACGGAGTTTCAAGAGATTGTCGCAGTAGGAGTCGAAGTCGGGATTTTCCTCCTTGAGGGTGAGTGAGAATGCCAAACACATTTCAACAAAAAGGATGCAGTCGGTCTTGTCCATATAGACGGTGAGCATCTCGGGGTCCTGTTCGAGAGTTCCGGCGACATAGGGAGTGCCGAGTTTATGAAGTGCAGTCATGATTACCAGCTGATCCAATGGTTGCGCCTTGTGAGGCAACATCCGCTCCAGGAGTCTCTCGTAGGTGGCTTTATCTTTGGGAGTGAATCGTACCTGCGGTTGACTGCAGGATGTCGTAAGGGTGCAAAGAAGCACCAGAAGTGAAAGTATGTATCTCATAACGGTTGAATTGTCAAAAAAGGTGAGACATAAGCCGGATTCTGTGCCCTATATTAAATGGCTCCTATCATTTATCTAACGCGACCTACCCCCCGGCAGCGGGCGAGCAACCCTTAATTGTCGGTATATTTGGTCTTGCAGCCTTCCGGTGCGTACCCCGCCGGTGTCGCCATCGACGGTTGTGAGCTCTTACCTCACATTTTCACCCTTACCCTTGCGGGCGGTTGTTTTCTGTTACGCGCTCCACAAACTTTCATCTGTCTGTGCTTTCCACAGGGAAGTGCTCTGTGCTGTCCGGACTTTCCTCTCCCGAAAGAGCGATAGGAAGTCTCACCTGCAGTACAAAGATAGGAATATATTTTAGAAAAGGTCTTTAAGGAATCGAATAGTGAATCAATTGATTTTCTCTTCTTATCTCGTAAGTAAATCTTTATTTCTATCTTTGCGGAGATGAAATGGATAGTTAGGATATTGCTGGCGTCAGTTGCCTCTTTGTCGCTCTGTGTTGCTACGCAGAGCGGGCATGCCGTTGTCGGGCAACTCCTTTTTCCTGATGATATTTCAATTTTTGCCGAGAATACCGGCAAATTACCTCTGCCTGAGGTGGATCGCAGATGTGATTTGATGTTGCCGGTAAGTGCTGCCGGTGTCCCCAGTATACATTTTCAGCAGGTAGCAGGCTCCGCAAACAATTCCCCCGGCCATAAAAGACAGATAGATTCCTTTAAGCGCTATACTACACTTCTTTACGGCAGAATCTGTCCATGTGGCTTTATCAGGGAGAACAATATCTCATTTCTGGCCTTGTCATCACTTATGGATTCGGTAGCAAGGCGTATTTCAATTCGTATTCTGATAATTTAGTGGTAGCTGAGTCATTGCCTAAAGGGCAATTTAGGGAATGACCTCATTTGCAGTCTTCCCCTCTATCATATTTATCCAACCAAAAAAAGAATACTAAAATGGACAATTTATTTGTAAAAACCAGATCTACAAGAGACATAATCATATCTGCAGTTCTCATTATCGGAGGAGTCACAATGGTAGCACTCCCTACACCGGCATCGGTCAATATAGCAGGCCTATTTCTGGCCTGTTCGGGTATTGTGCTGTTCGCGGTACTGAAAACCGCCTGGAAAAACACCGAAACCCGTGAAAAATTCCATTCAAAAACCCTTTATTTCCCAAGAGAGATGGAGGTCAAGTTGAAAGAAGCCATGAGTGGCTCTCTCAAAAATATATCCGCTGATACCACAAGTCAGTCTTCAGCACTAAAACTGGACATTCTTTATAATAAAAGGACAGGCAAAGCATTTTGCCAGCTTTCAGAATATATCCCTTACCAGTATCACCCTTTCACCGGAATGGTCTCCAAGCCGGTGGATGAAGTGCTGCATCTTGTCTGAATGACATTTAGATGGATTATTTAATTCTGATAATATCTTTGGTTGCAATAGTCTTCGGAGCCGATCGTTTTGTGGATGGCTCCGTAGGCATTGCACGCCGTCTAAAAGTCTCTGACTTCGTAATCGGAGCGGTTGTAGTGGGATTCGGCACTTCATTTCCTGAATTGCTTGTAAGTTTCAAGGGAGCCATTTCCGGTAATGCTGATGTGGCCTTAGGCAATGTAGTCGGCTCAAATATATTCAACGTGCTTGGTATTCTCGGAGTGACTGCAATGTTTTTTCCGATAGCGACAAGCAGAGAAAATATTCGAAGGGATGCTCCATTTTGTTTCGCTGTCAGTCTATTGCTGGTTTTTCTCGCCTTTGATTTTTTCACAAAAGGTGAAACTCTAATTTCCAGAATAGATGGTGCAGTACTTCTTGCAATTTTTGCATTATTTCTCTGGATAACGCTTAGAAAGGGGAGTCAGGACACATCAGTCGATACTCAGGTTCAACCTTCTAATGGCAAACCCCTGTGGCATAGTGTTACAGTCGCCATTTTGGGACTAAGTGTTCTAATATTGGGATGTCATTTCTTTGTGGAGAAGGCCGTGGTTGTAGCGCGTAATTTAGGGGTAAGTGATGCCTATATCTCAATCACTCTCATAGCTTGTGGCACTTCTCTTCCTGAACTGGCGGCATCCATTGTTGCGGCTTTCAAAAAGAACACCCAGATGGCTCTTGGTAATGTTATAGGCTCCAATATTTTTAATATTACCCTTATACTGGGCGCCAGTTCTCTTATCAGACCGCTCCACAGTCCGGATATAGTGCTTACGGATTATCTTGTGATGACAGGCGCGGCATTCCTGTTGATGATTTTCGCCACCACAAAAGTGCGGATTTCACGTTTTGAAGGATTGCTGATGGTTCTCGCTTTTGTTGCCTACAATATCTGGCTTGTAAGTATTCAGGGTTGATTTTTACTCTGATTTGTCTTAAGGTTTCATTACTGCCTGCCAGCATGCTTTGCGGAGAGTGCCTTTTGCATCGTCCCCATCATACTGCCAATACATTATGCCTTTCATACCATTTCTGTGAAGCCATTCCCCTTTAAGAGCAATGCTTTTCGCATTGTCGTAACCGCAATAGAAACTGTTGTTGGATTTGAGTGTTACATAGGGGACACTTGCATTAACATCGAAATTATCAATCTTGTAAACATTGGGATCGAGAGAGAGGATTCTGTCGTAATTGATGGCTGTGGGTGCGGTGCTGAATGAGCGGCGGCCGTAGAACGGTATGCCAAGTACCAGTTTGGAGGGTTTGACACCGGCATCAAGGTAGGCGGCGAGAGCTCTTTCGCAATCGACATAGGCCCTTGGAGAGTTGATTGCAGAGTGGTGGTTGGGTGCGGCATCCATATCATAGGTCATGACATTTACAAAGTCCACATAGGGGTCCACGGCAGCGATGTCGATATATCGCCAGCCTGTGCTTATTGCAACCTTGTCTTTAACATATCCGGCATATGAAAGGATATATTTGTCACCCAGAGTTTCACGAAGCTGTTTCATCAGCAAAACGTGATTTTCAGTATCAATGCTGGGGTCGCAGGCGTGTCCGCTCCAGGAAAGGCCCGGAAATTCCCAGTCGATATCAATACCGTCGATGCCCCATTTTTCCAGAAAAGCCTTGCAATCTTCTGCGAACTTCTTTCTTCCCGCTTCAGTACTTGCCATTGCAGAAAAACCGCCGCCCTGTTTGTTGTCGGAGTTGGAGACGGTATGGGAAAAAGAGAGAGAGATTTTTAGGTCGGGATTGACCTTTTTAAGTTCCACTATCGTTTCGAAACGAGACTGGCTCCCCTGGAGTTTAAATCCGTTGTAAACACCATCCACTACATAAAGTTCCGCGAAAGCGTAGTTTAGGTGTGTCATAATGTTGGGTTCGGGTATTTTTACTCCCCAATATGTGACATAAGCGCAAACATTGCGTCCCTCAATTTTTGCATATGGTACAAATGGAGCCTCCGGCTCACCATTATTAGGGGTGTCAGGTTCGTCGGGATCGATAGGGTCTTTGTGACAGGATGCTACTGCAAAAGCACAAGCCAGGGCTATGATGAGTGTCAGTAATTTCTTAAGTTTCATCTTCAATAATATTATTTTAAATATCTCTTTTCGCAATCGCGTTTGAGTGCAGGTGTGATGTCTTTGCAAAGGGTGTGGCACTGCATGGAGAGGGTATACATCCTTCCTACGCAGAAATTGACTTGTTTGCAGGCACTGCAATGGTTTTTATCTTCGCGAAGCTTGTTTACGAAATCGGTATCCCTGATAAGGGCGCGTGCAATTTGCACCATTTCAAATCCGGCATCCATGATTTCATCAATGCCGCGTCTGGAAATTGCACCTCCGACATAGACCAGCGGGAGGTCGAGTACCTCGCGGAACTTTTTGGAGTCCTCCAGAAAATAATTTTCTTTGAATGGAACTGTGGGAGCTATAAAACGGCCGACCATGCGTACTCCAAGCTTGAGCCACCATTGCCTGAGGGGCATATAGTGGGCGATAGCCTTGACGGGAAATGGACCGCCCATCACATACATCGGCATCCTGCTCACAAATCCGCCGCTTAGTACGAGAGCGTGAGCACCGAGCTCTTGAAGCCTTTGTGCGACGCGGATGCATTCATCAATTTCCATTCCGCCCTTGAAACCATCGCGAGTATTGATCTTGACAAATACCGCCACTTTATCGGCTGCAGCTGCCATTACCTCCCTCATAACCCGCTCCATAAAGCGCATCCTATTCTCAAGTGAGCCCCCATATTCATCCTTCCGATGATTGGTATAAGGCGAAAGGAACTGCGATATCAAATAGCCGTGTCCCGCATGAATCTCCACAGCGTCAAATCCCGCTTTTATGGCCAAATGCACAGCTTTGCCGAAATCTGCCACTATCTCATCAATTTCATATACCTTCATCCCATGGACAAAGGTGGGGGAGTAGAGGTTGAATCCGCTGCTGGCACTCTTGGGACGACATTTGCAGAGAGCCCTATGCGACATATTGCCACAGTGACCGAGCTGAATTGAAGCCAATGCGCCCTCTTTGTGGATTGCATCCGTCAGGGCTTTGAGCTCCGGCACTATCTCTTCTCTCATCCAGAGCTGTCGTTCGAAAGAGAGTCCGCTTTGTGATACCGAAGCGTAGGCTATAGTGGTCATGCCTACGCCTCCGCGTGCCACTGCGGTGTGGTAGTCAAATAGTTCTTGCGAAGGCCGATGGCCGGGACACATCCCTTCAAAGGCGGCCGAGCGGATGGTACGGTTGCGAAGTTCTATCGGACCGATTTTGTAGGGTGTAAAGAGTGTATCACTCATCTTCAGGTAATTCTGTTGAGATTTCTTTTGCTTTGATGATTTCACTATAGCCGGGGATAACGAGCCCCGTGGCCTGATGGAGTTTGTCGTAATCGGTGTTCACCGAGATAACTTTGTTGTCAGGGGTGATGGCGAAATAGACATCATCCAATATCTGTGCTTTTCTCCTAATTATTTTCCTCACTATTCTCCCTACTTTTCTCCCCGCTAAAACCTCAGCTTTGACGCGGTAGTCGTAGTATGCTATCATATAGAGTGAGTCGCCCATTCTCTGCTTCACTATTTGGAGTGTGTCGAGGATTTCATAGTCCCTATGTATCTCGTCGTACTTAATGGCAGCATTTTTTTTAAGTCCTCTTCGGTAGTAGTCGTCGTGAAATTTTTTGTTCTGTTCAATTCGCATTTCAAACACGCTGATTCTGCGATTAAATTCCGTTAGGAATATGGTGGAGTCCATCTTTTCAACTTCAATTATGGAACATTTGGCAGGTCTGGAGAGTGATTCGACGAGTCCCTTTTCGATGGCTTTTTCGAGTGAGGTTTGTGGTTTCTCCTGCCTGCTACAGGAACAGACAATAACAGATGTCGCTAAAATGATAATGCCGATTCGTTTCATATTAGTGTCATTTTATATTGATTAATTTAATAGATAAAGGGAAATAAACGTTTGCGCTTGAGTTTGGTAAATTCTTCTCCAAACTCTTCCGTATATTTGTTATAGAGGGAATTGGCCCTCGGTATCAAGTTGGCGCAGGTCCAGAGTAGGAATACGACTCCGGGGAGCGACCAGGTAAGGATAGCAAATCCCGTCCATTCGAGTATCTCACCATAATAGTTGGCAGATGATACATATTTGAACATGCCTCCCATCGGGATATAGTGGGCATTGTCGCCGGGCTTGCGTAAGTGGCGTATTATGTAGTCGGAGTGGAGATTAATTACCATTCCGATGATGAAAATTATCGTACCGATAATGAATTGAGGGGTCGTGAGCCACTCCACCGTATACATTTCCTTCGGAGAGAGGTGGTAGAGCCAATAGCCCTGCATATAGGCGTTAGTGAAATTAAAAGTCATACCCAGGGCGATGATAGTCAATGGCATCTTATTTTTGCCCCTTATCAGTAGAGGGAATATGAATGTTCGCTGGAGGTAGTGTGTCAGAAAGAGCAGCGTAATGATAATTATGGTGGGTTCTCCAATTCGGTCGCTGTCGAGATAGAGAGCCAACATAGTGACGAAAATAGGTGCTTCCATCAATATCCATCCGATCTTATTGGGAATGGAAGGTCCCCATTTGGGAGTTCTCAGAAAACCGTATCCGGCTCCAAAGAAAAAGAGTGCAATGAAAACTACAACGGCCAGCGCAGTCATCGTAATCAGGGTTATGTTGTAGATACTCATATATTACTTAAATGAAATCAGAGACTGAAAAATATTGTGCCCATCGCTACGCCCCTCGACATAAAACGAATTTTCTGCCACGGGTGCCTTATAAATCTCCACGAGATTGTCAAAAGTACATTCGCTATTGTAGTTTATCTGAATCTCGTCCAGAGGATGCTCTTTTAGAAAGTCCATCGCGAAAGCATCTATGATCCAATCTGCATATCTGGCATTGTTTGCGTGGTAATTATAATCGATATCGGAGATGCGAACGCGCTTTGTATAAACAAGCTGCAGGTTGTCAGGTGCGGCAAGTTTGCCGCAACTTTTGGCAATCGCATCTCTATCCATATAGTGCATTCCCTTCTCTCCGAGAATGTCAGAAGTCCTTTTGAGACGGCGGCTCTCCATATTCATAATGAGCCAGGAACTGGTGGAAACGGCGATGCTTTCGCCCTCCTCGGTCAGCAGTTCGTAGTCGCGCAGGGCCATAAGCCCTTCTTCGCGTTTATGCCAGGTCTCCATTTTAACAAATTCTCTCCAACGCGGCGGGCGCAGGTATTTTACTTTCACCCTTGAGAGGACCCAGACATTGTTCTCCTTTATCAGGTCGTCATAGCCGAATCCCATTCTGGTGGCGCTCACGCCTGCAATTTCCTGGGCTACGCTCAGAAATGAAGAGAGTTTGAAGATCTTGAATGGGTCTGTCTCGAAACTTTTGATATAAAAGTGTTCGGTATAGAGGTTCTTGCGACTTTCTATGTCCATATCTTACCGGTACTTTATTTGATAATTAGACTGCTAATGTACGAAAAAATATCTACTTTTGTGTACGTAATGAAAAAACCTCTGTTGCATATCGTACTTTTTGTTCTCTGTGCATTGCTTACTGCCTGTGAGGGTAGTGCTCAGAATGCGAAGCATTACACTTTGAAAGTTGAGGAGAGTCTGCCTCACGATGTCGGTGCATATACACAGGGGCTCTTTTTTTACGAAGGAGAGCTTTATGAGTCTTGCGGGCAGTATGGTGAATCCTCATTCCGTAAAATGGAACTTGCCACCGGAAAAGTGCTCAAAAGGATCAATTTCGACAGGAAATACTTTCTTGAGGGTTCCTGTGCGCTCAAAGGTCGTATCTATATTCTCACCTGGCAGGAAAATGTATGCTTTGTGTACGATGTAAAAACGATGGAACTTATCGGATCGGTACGTTATATGGGTGAGGGCTGGGGTCTGACCACTGACGGTAAATACTTGATAATGAGTGATGGCACTTCCTCGCTGACTTTTCGCAACCCCGATAATTTCAAGGTTGAGAAACAGCTTACAGTTACACTTGACGGAAAGCCTTTGCGCTTCATAAACGAACTGGAGTACATCAACGGAGAGATTTGGGCCAATGTTTATGGCAGCGATGCAATAGTTACCATCAATCCTTCCAGTGGGGTAGTAACGGGCATGATCGACTGTCGCAATCTTCTGCATCGTACTTTGCGCAAACCATCTACAGATGTGCTCAACGGTATTGCGTATAATGATGAAGATGGCACTATTTGGCTAACCGGAAAATATTGGCCGAAAATCTTCCGCGTAACGCTCGTGGAGGACGAAAAATAGAAAGTTTCCCCTTTTGGGGTCTTTGACATAGATTTATTAACAATCGGGGGTGCTCCCCTTGCGGGGGCTGAGAACACACCCACTAAACCTGATCCGGATAATACCGGCGTAGGGAGGATTTTTATGAAAAAAACATTGATT
>MTKW01006844.1_pt1 | contig 55670 bp, 54 predicted proteins | sample 1042761 | NCBI WGS metagenome assembly MTKW01 (sample SAMN06205366, study PRJNA360243) | anaerobic digester metagenome | biome: Wastewater treatment plant; feature: Anaerobic digester sludge; material: sludge; isolation source: anaerobic digester fed with sludge from wastewater treatment plant ... | reverse complement strand
AGTTCTCCCGGAGTACCTTGGAAGGATGGAATAAATCCTCTTAATGCACCAGCCCAGTCAATATCTACAACGAAAAGAATAGCTATAAAGGATGCGAGTAAAATCCAAACCATCCACTGTAAGACTTGTTGAATTATTTTAACGCTCTTATCACCTTTTGCAGGATTAAAAACGATAAACATAACAAATAGAAATCCTATAATTACTCCGGTCTTTTCTGATACCCCGAATAGAGTATTCATAATATTTCCAATAAGCGCATATTGAATTGCATGAAATACGGTGTTTACAATGAAGATAGAAATACCTGTTATCCAAGCTGCTCCTTCACCAATATGCTTTCTAACCGTTCCAATGGGTCCAAGTTGTGTCTTCATAGTAATTTTTACAAATAGGATACAAACCATCCAAATAACAAAAACTTGCGGAACCAATGTCCAAAGGTAGGTAAAACCTGTCCTAGATGCTACAGAACCAGCATTTGCAACAGTAGCACCACCGATGTTAAGAGCAATTGCAAGCCAAGCTGGCCCCATTAGTTTAGAATAAGCTCTAAATTTTTCTAGCCCTGTTTTTAAATTTGCATTTTCGATTGCCATGTCCATACTTGCTACGTTGACATTTTCCTTGGCTGACACTTTATTCTCCTCCTTTATCAAATTTGTTTATATTTTTTTATTTGATTGCAAATACTCTCGCGGTTGAGGCCTCTAACCCTTCTAATTTAAGTGATCCTACAACCAATGTAAACTCACTGCCGATACCAGAATCTAATAGCTCAGGGATATTCGTTAGGTATTCAAGAATATAGATTTCATTTCTGAGTAATATGTTATGGACTGGGAAAGATGCATCACCGGGCTTATCCGTTTGAAAATCAATTGCTACCATGGCAATGCCCTTTTCAACCATCCACTCCGCTGCATCAACCGATAGATATGGTGACACTTTGAAATAATCTTCTTTGCCCCAATTCTTATCTGTATAACCTGTTGTAATTACTAAGCGAACTCCTTTAAGATCCTTCCCCTTGGTTGCTTCTTCAAGGTCTGCCGCAGTGATTTCTTCAAGATTTTCCTTGTCTGGAAAATGCGCCCATACTGCTTTCCCTACGAGAACCTCCGTTGGGACATTGTCAATTCTTTTTTCCTTGTTAAAATAATTGTAATGCATTGGTGAATCTAAATGCGTCCCCCCATGGCAAAACAGAAGTGCTTTGCTCGCATAGCGATGGGAACCTGTTGGATCAATGTCCGGTGTTAGTACATGATCAAAATATAATCATTTGTAATCATGTCATCCTTATATACAAAATAATTTAAGCGGCCATTATTAAATTGGCCGCTAATTTGTACATACACCTCTTTTTTTCATGTATAACTTTAGTAGTTCTCTGCTTTAGATTGTCTTTTTGATTTTAAATAATAACAATTAATAATCTTGAAAAGAAATGGTTAAGGACTGCTCTATCCCTATAGTACTCTCCAATATTCTGGTTTAAACTCTATCTCATCTTCTTGGGCTTTCGTTAAAATAGTAATTAGTTTATCCTTATCCCTGTTCAAAATCCCTTTTAAAGTAATATAGTTCGAAGGATGGTTACTACGAAAGACACAATCCGTTAACTCAAGGTTATCTAAAAATAATTTAGTCTCATCTATTACTTCCTCAGGACTTAAAAGGGAAAATGTACCACTTTCTACTTGGGAATATAGTTCCGTACCCTCTTCTACTAATAAAGTAAGTAATGCTAAGTAATCGGGATCAATAGCGCTTATAACTTTAGCACTTTCAAGGGCGTGTTCTTTCCAAAGTTCCTTTCCACCTAACCCAGAAATAATCATACAAGAAAGTTGAAAGCCTGCCCTTATCGCTCTTTGTCCTGCTTCAATCATTTTTTCTGGGGTTACTCCCTTTTTTATATTTTTCAGTACTTGTGTGCTTCCACTTTCTACCCCTAGATATAGCATAGTTAACCCTGAACTTCTCAATTCCTCCAGCTCTTTATCTGTTTTTCGCAGAATATCATTTGGTCCAGCATATGCAGTTACCCTCTCTAAATGGTTAAATTCTAAGTATAGTCTTTGTATGATCTCCACAAGCAATCTGGTATCCATGGATAATGCATTCCCATCTGCCAAAAATATCCTAGTAGTGTTTGGATACTCTTTTTTTGCCGAGTTTATATGTTTTTCAATTTCCTCTAAAGTTTTTACACGGAATTTTTTAGTCTTATACATATAACAAAAAGTACACTGATTATGGGAACATCCCACTGTAATTTGCAGTATCAGGCTATTCCCCTCACTGGGAGGCCTATATAAAGGAAATTCATAATCCATTATGATCACCCCTTTAAAAGAATAAGAATTGTACTAATTAAAATATTCAAATTCAATACTATCTCTTGATATTTCAATAGTGCCATGGGAAAAATTTACCGCAGTTTTTAAAACAGCCCTACGATCCTTCCCTCTCTATCGATATCCATCCTCTCTGCCGATGGTATCCTAGGAAGTCCGGGCATGGTCATGATATCCCCGGTTAGGATGACGACAAAGCCTGCCCCAGTTGAGATCTTAGCATCGGATATGGTGATCATAAAATCCTTCGGGCGGCCTAATTTTTTAGGATCATCGGATAGGGAGTACTGGGTCTTAGCCATACATATGGGAAGCTTCCCTAGACCTTGCTCCTCCAACTGTCTAATGGCGTTCTCTGCCTTCTTTGTATATTCGGCACCCAGGCCACCATAGATCTCCTTGACAATGATTTCTATCTTTTCTTTAATGGTGAGATGCCGGTCATAAAGAAGTTTAAAGTCGGACTCCTGTTGGGTCATCCTGATCACCTTTTGAGCTAGTTCCATTCCTCCTTTGCCACCCTTTTCCCAGACCTCACAAAGAGCGACCTCTACACCTAGCTNNTTGGTCCTTAGGACACCCTCCATGCATTTTAAGTGCCCTTATGGTTGCCACCAAGACCACCCCATCCGGTTTCAGATTTCCATAGCGGCACTTGATATTAAAGAATTTTTCAGCCCCAAGGTCCGCCCCAAATCCTGCCTCAGTGACCACATAGTCGGCAAGTTTTAATGCATACTGGGTTGCCATGATGCTATTACACCCATGGGCGATGTTGGCAAAGGGTCCCCCATGGATAAAGGCAGGTACATTCTCCAAAGTTTGGACAAGATTTGGCTTAATGGCATCCTTCAATAGTAGGGTAATGGCACCTTCCACCTTAAGGTCCCTCGCCCTAACCGGCTGGCCCCCAAGATCAAAGGCTACGACAATGTCTCCTACCCTTTCCTTAAGGTCATTTAGATCGGTTGCCAGGCAAAGGATTGCCATGATTTCAGAGGCGACACTAATCATAAAATTATCCTCCCTGGGCATCCCATTCACCTTGCCTCCCAGACCTACGACAATGTTTCTAAGGGCACGATCGTTCATATCCAATACCCTTTTCCAAAGCACCCTCCGAACATCAATTCGAAGGGAGTTCCCCTGATGTATATGATTATCGATAACAGCCGACAAAAGGTTATTGGCCGTAGTAATGGCATGAAGATCTCCGGTGAAATGCAGATTGATGTCCTCCATGGGAACCACTTGGGAATATCCTCCTCCTGCTGCACCGCCCTTTACACCAAATACTGGCCCAAGGGAGGGCTCCCTAAGGCATATACAAACCTTTTCTCCTGCTTGACTTAAGGCTTGACCTAGGCCCACTGTGGTGGTTGATTTTCCTTCCCCTGCCGGTGTAGGGTTGATGGCGGTAACCAGTATCAGCTTTCCATCCTCTCGATCCTTTATACGCTCCCATACCCTGGGTGATATTTTTGCTTTATATTTTCCGTATAACTCTAGATCCTCTTCTCCTAAGCCTAATTGCTCTGCAACCTCAAGGATAGGCCTCATCTTCGCCTCCTGAGCAATTTGAATGTCACTTTTCATAAAGTTGTTTTACCTCCTTGCATAAAATCTTTAAACGATCAACTGCTGAAATTATTTAATCGAGTGGATAAGGGCATGCCATCCATCGCGGGCAACATCGGTTTCTATTTTTCTATTCTTTATCCCCAGTTCCCTTTTTTTTACTCGTTCTTTCAAGGAATTTTTCCAAGGAAATGATGTATCTTCGATGGATTCCTTCCCCTATCTTTTCCACCTCATCAAATGCCTCCACCTTAAATGTCAATGCCTTTCCATCCACCTCCAATAGCTCTGCTTGGGCATATACCTTCATACCCACTGGTGTTGCAGCTAGGTGTCGGACATCCAGATGGGTACCCACCGTTGCATAGCCCTCGGACAGAAAACCATCTACTGCACTTAATGAAGCATTTTCCATTAGACCCACCATCATTGGGGTAGCATATACCTCAACTCCACCACTTCCAAAGGCAACGGCGGTATCCTCATCCTTAACAACAATATCCACTCTTCCCTTCATCCCTACTTTAAGACCAAAATCCATCCTATCATCCCTCCTAGAACACTTTTATCCCTAACCGGTAGAGAGTCCTCCCTTACAGAAAAGCAAACTTCCTATCAAATAAAAATAGGACTTTTTCTTATACATAAAAAAGTCCTCCCCAGGGGCGGAAAAAGGAAACCCACCCCCAAGGACGACTGTTCTATGCGCTAGCAAATATTTCCTCAAACTCAGCCCGGTCAATTTTTTCCTTTTCAAGGAGCCTTTCGGCCACCCTATGAAGTCTATTAATATTTTCCTGGAGCAGCTCCTGTGCCGTATTATATGCTTCCTCTATAATATTTCTCATTTCCTTATCGATAGCTGCAGCAACCTCTTCACTATAATTTCTGCTTCTCGCAAAATCTCTGCCGATAAATACCTCATCCTGCTTGCTTCCGAAGGTCATTGGACCTAAGTTTTCACTCATACCATATTCGGTAACCATCTTGCGGGCAATGGCGGTTGCCCTTTCTAGGTCATTTTGTGCCCCTGTGCTGACATCATCCAGTACCAGTTTTTCCGCCACCCTGCCTCCTAGCAGTCCTATTATCTCATCTAATAGCTCAGATTTTGCCATATAGTATTTTTCATCCTCAGGAAAGGACAGGGTATAGCCCCCCGCCATCCCCCTTGGAATAATGGATATTTCATGAACAGGATCTGCGTTTGGCAGTAGCTTCATTACCACTGCATGACCTGCCTCATGATAGGCAGTTAATTTTCGATCCTTTTCACTGATAACCCTACTTTTCTTTTCGGGGCCTGCGATTACCCTTGTAATGGCATCCTCTATTTCCCTCATACCTATGGTCTTTTTATTCCTTCTTGCCGCTAACAGGGCAGCCTCATTCAATAGATTCTCCAGGTCCGCACCTGTAAATCCAGGGGTGCCTCGGGCAATGGTTTTTAGCTCCACCTCTGCTTCCAGGGGTTTCCCCTTGGCATGTACCTGTAGGATCTCTTCTCTACCCTTTATATCAGGGCGTCCCACGGGAATTTGCCGGTCAAACCTTCCCGGCCTTAGCAGGGCAGGGTCTAAGATATCCGGCCTATTGGTTGCAGCCACAATGATGATTCCCTCATTGACCCCAAAACCATCCATCTCCACAAGCAATTGGTTCAGGGTTTGTTCCCTCTCGTCATGTCCGCCGCCTAGACCGGCGCCTCTTTGACGCCCTACCGCATCAATCTCATCAATAAAAACAATACATGGGGAGTTCTTCTTTGCATTTTCAAATAGATCCCTTACCCTGGAGGCACCAACACCCACAAACATCTCCACAAAGTCAGAGCCACTTATACTAAAGAATGGAACGCCTGCCTCCCCCGCGATAGCTCTTGCCAGCAGGGTTTTCCCGGTACCCGGTGGTCCAACCAACAGGACTCCCTTTGGAATCCTTGCTCCTAGCTCCAAGAACCTCCTGGGGGATTTGAGGAACTCCACAATTTCTTCCAGTTCCTCCTTCTCTTCATCCGCTCCAGCAACATCATTAAAGGTTACCTTCTTCTTGTCGTCGGTATGAAGCTTCGCCTTACTCTTGCCAAAGGACATCACCTTGCTTCCGCCACCCTGAGATTGCTGAGTAAAGATAAAGAAGAATACCACCATTAACAACACCAGAAATAGGGTAGGCAGCAAGGATGCCCACCATGGGTTTTGAACAGGCGCCTTGACCTCTGCTTTTTGGATGGTGCCTGCTATTATCGCCTCGTGTACTTCAGGTAGCTGTATAAATAATGATTGGGGAGGTATGACTCCTTCAAATTCCGTGCCATTGGTCAAGATACCCGTTACGGAATACTGATCAATCACCATTTCTTTTATATTGCCTGCTTGAATATTCTTTATTATTTCATCATAACGTAGTGTTCTTAAATCTGAAGAATCGGTACCAAAAAATTGGACCATTGCTACGATAATTACTAATATGATTAGATAAAAACTAATCATTCGAAAAAACTTTCTCAAAAACTACACACTCCCCTCAATTCTCCTATTCACACCTGTTCTACAGGGTAGTGACCAGTGTCGCTCCTGATCAGAAAAGCTTGCATTAGGACCCATGTAAAAACAACGAATTTCCCTTCTTCAATATAAAGTACTATACCATAAAAAGGGCTTAAAAACAACGAATGACCCAGGTGGATACTACAGATAGATATCCTCCTTAAGGACGCCAATATATGGTAGGTTCCTATATTTCTCTGCATAATCCAAACCATAACCCACCACGAATTCATCAGGCACTTGAAAACCGATATAATCAATGTTTACCTCCGCCTTCCTCCGTCCTGCTTTTTCCAAAAGGCTACAAACCTTTATACTTTCTACCCCTCTACCTTTCAATAACTCCATCAAATAACTTAGGGTCAATCCGCTGTCAACGATATCTTCAACGATAAGAAGATGCTTGCCCTCTATACTGGAATCCAAATCCTTTAAAATTCTAACCACACCTGAGGATTGTGTAGAATTTCCATAACTTGAAACCGCCATAAAATCCATCTCTAGGGGTATATCTATATTTTGAACCAGATCTGACATAAATAGTACGGCTCCCTTTAGAACACATATAAGTAGTAAATCCTTCCCCTTATAATCCCTTGAAATCTCTTTGCCTAGTTCGGCAATACGCTGTTGAAGTTCCTCCTGATCGATCAGGATCTTTTCTAAGTCCTTATTCACCTTGGCTCCTCCTTATGTTTTATTTCAATGATCAGCACATCCTGAGTGCTTGAATCTACTATGGCTCTCTCGTCTACCCTATATCCTGCAACCCACAGGATATGGTCCGGATTTGCTATAATGGGTATTCGGTCCCTTTCACTCCTGGGAATTTTTAAGTCGATGAAAAAATCCTTAAGCTTCTTAGATCCATAACTGCCGCTGGGCCAAAAGCGGTCTCCTACCCTTCTATTCCGAAGGACCAACTGGTCGCCCACCTTATTGAAATCAAAATATCCCTTTTGAGGGCTACTTTTTATTATACCAACTTGTTCCCTTTTCTCCAAACGGACACTACATTCCAAATCAAGCTCAGGTATATAGGTGCTTCCTCCTATCACCAATGGGTGTTGAAAAGCACCTGAGGCTTCTTCCCGCTTGTCCTTAATGATTAGGGATTGATACTGCCTCTCCACCCTGATGTTTTCCGGTAATTGCAGTACCCATGTAGTATTGTCCTCCCTTTCAAGCATCTCAAGGACTAATTGTATATGCTTATATTCAATTTCCCTTAGATTTCTCTTTACCCCTTTTATCGACCTTCGCAACATTTCTTTTTTCTCAAATTGGGACAATTCTTCAAACCATGCTATTGGTATTATGATTTCCCCATCCCTATTTTTTATATTCCTATTCCACAATCGGGTCATCTGTGAATCAATGTAATCCTGTTGTTCACGGATGAGTTCAGACATGTTTCGAAGGTTCGTTTTAAATTGGCCATTATACCCTTCTAAATAGGGGATGATTTCTAAGCGGATCCTATTCCTAAAATAGATGGGCTCTAAGTTGGTTTTATCCACCCTGGGAACCAGGCCATTCTCACGACAATAGGCCTCGATCTCCTCCCTGGTGCAATATAGTAGGGGGCGTATTACCCCGTCCTCCCGAAGGGGAGNNAAGGGCGATCCGGTCCAGTTGGTATTCTTTTTTTATCCTATGAAAGGTGCCATAACGCGCCTTACGCCCTGCCACCTCCAAGGACACCCCTAGCGCCTTACTTAATCCTGCTATATCTATCCTATAAGCCTTACAGGGGATGTTCCACTCCCGACAAAGCTCCTTTACATATCTCTCGTCGTCATCGGAATCCCTTCCCCTTAGGAGATGATTTATATGCACTACCATCAGCCTCAATTGAAGACGCTCCTCCAGGGATTTTAAAATATGTAGCAGACTGATGGAATCAGGTCCTCCGGATACCCCTATCAATACCCCATGGCCTTGCTCTAACATATGATATTTTTCTATGGTTTGAATGACCTTATCCCTCATATTCATCCGCCTTTTTACTTTTTGAGTTTTGGTATTATCTTATTCTACATTTTTTAGCATTCCCATTCAACTATTTTATAGGATAATGGGAATAGGATAGAAGCCGATGATACAAAAGAAAGGCGTGCCTCTAGCACGCCTGAGCTTATAAAAAATGCTGCTTCCAAATCCTATTCATTGTACGGTTCTTTGTAAATTTTCGCCACCAGAATAGAGGTATCGTCCTTAAATTGTCCCTGATTAAGATGGCGTGCCTGATCCAGCAGGTGCTTTGCTATCCTCTGGGGATTCCTGCTTTTCAGACCAACCAACTCCTCTATAATCCACTTTTCCTTATCCTCTCGAAAGGGGTTGGATTCCAATAGGCCATCGGTCATCATCACGATCATATCCCCATCCTCCAATTGTCTCTTGGTAAAGTCCACATTGACCTCATCCAGTATTCCAACGGGCAGGGAATGGGATGGAATGACCTCCACCCCGTCCTTCCTCTTAATAAAGGTAGAAACCGCCCCAATTTTAATAAACTCAACCCATCCATCGTATAAATCAATGATAGAAAGATCGATGGTGGAGAACATCTCATCGCTTGAACGGAGCATTAATATGGAATTAATGGTTTTTAAGGCAATATCCCTGTTAAAGCCTGCCTCCAAAAATTCCTCCAACAGGTGAATGGTGGTCCTGCTTTCCCTTGCCGCTCGTTTCCCACTGCCCATCCCATCACTTAATGCCAACATGTATTTCCCATCATTTAAAGATCCACTGGAATAGCTATCCCCTGATTCCTCCTGGGCATTTTTAGGCGCCCTTGCCATACCCACATGGACTCGATAGGTAAGTGCCTCCTTGAAGGTGGCCCTGCACTTGCCTTCATCCCCTTCCTCATAGCAGTGATGAATATCCTTCACCATTCTCCTCCCCAGTACTTGGGTTAGGATCCCTTCCATCTCCCTATGGCAGGTGTCCTTACCTCCACATGCCTCCCCATATACGGTAACCTCATATCTCCCCTCCCCATCTCCTATGACCATCACATCCTTTATAGGGATGGCATTTTGGTCCAAGGCTATGAGAATATCCTCTTCCTCATTCTTCCTAAAAAGGATATCCTTCCCCATATCCTCCCCTAAATCACGGATCACCCCAGATATTCCCTTCAATTGTTGAGAGACAAGATTCCTACTCTCATGTACCTGTCTTTTCCAATACTTATTGATTCTATAAATTTTAAACAGGCATATTAACTCCTGGGCAACCCGGTCAGGATGCAGGCAACCCTTAGTCAATTGATCCAGGTCCTCCTGCTGGATGGCATTATTCTTTTCAATTTTATCTAGTAGAAGGTACATATTTTGGTAGGTATGATAAAAACCCCTCTCCCAACATTTGGAACAAAAGGAGCATTTACTACAAACATCTCGGTTTAGTCCTTCAAGGATCCCATCCAGTTCATTTTTGGAGGAGAGCGCCTCACTAACCGACGCCTGTTCAAAACTCTTTCCAATTTGTTCAAATATCTTAGCGTAACCCCGAAGACGATCTATGGTCACATCCCTAACCCGATCCCCATACATCCTTTCCCTTTTTGCCCTATAGTCCGCTATGCCACTAAAGGAAGAAACCCTGTCTTCTACCTTGGTTGGAATAAAAAATGTGATCCCCATCCCAATTAAGATCTCCTGTATATGTATGAATACCTCTGTGGATCCATTGATGTAGAAGGTAAGGGCCGCATTTCCAAGTATGAAGCCCACCCCCACAAGAAACTTCCCCATATCTTTAAAAATCCCTGCCAACAATCCCGAGAAGGCATATACTCCTATGATTGCAGGTGTCACAAGCTCAGTTAGGCTGGTAACTACCCCCACAACGATGCCAATGGTGGCACCAGCTCCCGAACCAAGGTAGCGGGCAAACAGTAGGATAATGGCGATCCCTAATACATTCTTTAGGGAATAGCCATAGATGCTTAAACCATCCATGCCCAATAGGGTTAAAGAGATCAATATTGCCCCACATATCAATTCTTCATTGGATACAACCTTTCGTTTGATATTACTTAATAGGAGTGGGATGGCGGTCGAGTATATAAAGTAGAGAATATAGGCTACCAGACTCTCAAAAATCAAAAGGATAAAATCAAAAATGTAGTTTCCCTTTATGAATTGAAAGGCACTTCCAACAACAAATAGGGTTAGGCTGGATAGTAGAGCGGTCTTCCATCCCTTTGTTTGATCATGGGTCCATCGATCTAAAATCCAATACAGGCACGCCATGGTCAAACCAGCCCTAATGACATAGAGGGTACTCTGCACTGTCATCAGACCGGGCAGTATAGCGAGTGCTATCCAATTTTTTTTTCTTCGGGCAAGGGTATATGTCATAAACGGGAATCCAAAGGGGGAGATGCTGTGCATTATTGTGCCCCTGCTGAGAAAAAAACCAATAAGAATGAGCAATACATCCTGGATACCTATATTAAAAAGGAATCCTGTCCCCTTTATCTTCGATTTGGATCTCTCCTCCTGGTAGACTCTTTCATAGGGATTAACGATGTCTATCTTATATGACATTATTTTACCTCCAATTATAGGGTTTTTAGGCATTATAACAAGTAATGGATAAAATATTTGTCAGGATAGGCAACATGGCTACCCATAAAAATAGACATCTTATTTTGACCTTTTGACATTATTTTTGGGTTTGGGACATGCCTAAATGGTGAATCCGGTGGTAGTTAAGAGGATGGGATAAAAACTTTATGGGAATATGTAGAAAAGCAAAAAAAAATGGTGGTCGCAATAGGGCTCGAACCTATGACCCCCTGCTTGTAAGGCAGGTGCTCTCCCAGCTGAGCTATGCGACCACTTCTAAATAAGATATGAATTTGGTGACCCCTAGGGGACTCGAACCCCTGTTACCGCCGTGAAAGGGCGGTGTCTTAACCGCTTGACCAAGGGGCCAGAAATAAAAAAATGGTAGCGGCGAACGGATTTGAACCGCTGACACTACGGGTATGAACCGTATGCTCTAGCCAACTGAGCTACGCCGCCATGTGTATATATTTTTGGTTGCGGGAGCCGGATTTGAACCGACGACCTCCGGGTTATGAGCCCGACGAGCTACCTGACTGCTCCATCCCGCGTTGTAAGTGGTGCCGGGGACCGGAATCGAACCGGTACGATCTTTGGAGGATCGCAGGATTTTAAGTCCTGTGCGTCTGCCTGTTCCGCCACCCCGGCAGAACCATTTCTAAGGGACAAAACTTATTATACAATATACCGGATGTTTCGTCAACTGATTTTGCCTTTTATTTTTTTCCATGTCATCATGCCTAGAATGGAAGGATCGTTCCCACAACAAAAACAGGCACCTCCATACATTCGCTTTCCTATCAACTAAAAAACATCCCCCTGGGAGGAATGTTTTAATAATCAGCTAATATATAAATATAATTCCCTATTAGACATGGCTTCTTCTGTAACTGCTACGCCTTTTAGAGTCCATATTCTTTTTCAATGATTGCTGTCTTTCCTCGCTATCCTTCAAAAATTTTGACAACTGATCCTCAAAGGACATAACCTTGTCTTGATTTTGATCCTGATTACTCCATTGGTAGGTATTTTTGGTACTACTCTTTTTAGGCTGTGCCTGTTTAATGGATAGGCTGATCTTTCCATCGGGATCTATGGATAGAACCTTTACTTTTACCTTGTCCTGTTCCTTTAGATAGGAGTTTATATCCTTTACATAGTTGTTTGAAATCTCGGATATATGCACCAGACCCGTTGTCCCCTTCTCTAATTGAACAAAGGCACCAAAATTTGTAATTCCAGTTACTATACCTTCTACCACCATTCCTACCTCAACCGGCATATTGTAGAAATTCCTCCTTAAACATTATAATACTAAAAGTGTTTCCACCACTTTTAATCTCATCATATTATACTTGAATAACTATATTTGGTCAACCACCAATAGGGGATCCTTAGTATTCAGAACCCCTCCTAGGGATCATCAGAACCCCCTACTTCCTTTTCAATATATACCTTTTCATCAGGGTATACTAGTCCAAAATATTTCCTCGCCATTTTTTCTATATATTTATCCGATTGGGCATTCTCTACCTGCTCTATAAGTTGCTGTTGGTAGTTCTTAGACTCCTCTAATTCCATCCTAAGTTCCTCCCGTTTCGCCACCAATTCTCGATACTGGATCTCCAGGGAAACATAGTGATATACCAGGTAGCCGAGCATCAATATTAAGAGAATGATACTGCTTTTTTTAATCCTTTTCCTTTTTCTCCTTCTTTTATAGATCTCATTAGTTTTTGTGCCCATGCCCATCACCTTTTCCTAAGCTATCCATGGTAGGATTTTTTGAATATCTCCGTTGCTATAGATATTCTACAAGATTTTTCCTTTTCCTTCTTTTGTCAGGAACCTTTTTTCCCAAAGTACTTTTTATAGCGACGGAATTGACCCATGATGACCCCGGGTAGTTGAAAATATTTTTTTAGCCTTGTCTTAATATTCCTACCCATGTAAAAAATTCTCAAATAGGGTCTATAAAAGAGATGGTAAAGCCATTTTATGGGGAATAGAAGAATGTTCAACAGGTACCCGATTAGAATGGTTAGCCCCCTCAATATGTATAGGATAGTTCTTCGGATCAAGCTGCTTAACAGCCAAAAATATAGTACCCAGCCCAGGGCGAAGCCCAGGAGGGTATAGACCCTTATTTTTCCGTCATTGCTGTAGAATAGGATTCCCAGGATAATAATGATAGCAAGGAGCCAAAAAAACAGGTCGGTCTTTCCTCTCCCCTTAAACCTCGTATTTTGCCTATTTAAAAGGATGTCCATCAAATCATAGATGATGCCAATGATCAGGCCCCCATAAAGGGTAAACAGAAAGATATAGAGCTGAACATATATATTTTCCTCCATAGGTTTTCCCCTCCAACAGCATATACTCTCTATATCCTATGTTCAAAGGGCATGCTTTATATCCTGTTTCTGCCCCCGATATCCCTTCCCCTTCCCCCTAGGAAGACCTAAAATTATTTGAACATCCTACCTAAAAAGCTTCCCCCCTTACTCCTTAGATCTATATTTTCACTATAGGTAAAGGATATGATATTTCCGGTGATGTTTAAATTAGACTGTTCCACATTCAAATTATTGATGTGAAGATCCTCCCCATGAATGGTTAACAGACCAAGCTCAGTTTCTAATATAACAGTATCCTCATTGAAACTGTGCACATCCCTTATTCCCTGTAAGTTTAGAACCTTTCGATCTAATAGCTCTATTCTATGACCATTGGTCCTTGGTAAAATCCTATCCTCCATATATGCAACCCCCTTTTCAATTCTATACCATTATATGTGGACTAGACCTGCTTTATTACTTATTAAAATGAAAAAGAGAACCTTACAATGGTTCCCTAAACAAAAAGACTAACCTTTGGACATATCATCAGAAAGTGATACCCTATCTGAATTGAAAGATAATCCCCCCGGAGTGTAACACCGGTCTATCAGATCGCCTTTGAGGATAGGTTTATAGCGAATTAGCGAGGTGCTTTTCCCAATAAAATACTTTACGCCGAAGCATCTGAGCAGTAAACCTTCCTCAAAGGCATATAAACTACTTAAACAGAAGGATGAGCCTCAAGGATTCCTCATCTAAAAGTAGCAGAGCTACCTCAGCTCATATAACAGAACTTCATATTAGTCCCAGAGTTTTACCAGGCTGACATCCTTAAAATAATGTTTTATGATCTCTTCTGCAGTCTTCCCTTCCTTGGCCATACCATAGGCTCCCCATTGGGACATACCCACCCCATGGCCGTATCCTTTCCCGCTGATCACTACCCTATCCCCCTGTACCTTGATTTCGCTTATTAAGGTGGATTTCATTTTCATACTTCCTATAGCTTTTCTAAATTCCGGTGCCGACAGGCTCACATCACCGATCTTTAAGGTAACAGCCCTACCCGAGGGCCCCTTTTCCCCAATGCTAATGCTATCTACACTCTTGATTCCTCGACCTACCTTATTGGCAGCCTGAATGACCTCAGCCTTTGTAAATTCTCCTGTCCACTGGGCATCATCCTTGGGCGCCTCTTCTGAATCCGGGGAATCTACCACCTGTATATAGGCAGGTTCCTCATCCTCATAGTTTAGTCCTTCCTTTGCACTGGCGGTTTTTCCACCGGCATGGGAGTGAAACCATGCTTTTATATATTGCCCATTGTAGACGGCCACCATCCCTGTTGTATCCTGTACTGCCTTTTTCAATCTTTCATTGACCGACCCTTGGTCCCACGCCTGGGCTTCGGCAATATCTGTGGATACATCAGCACCTTCATACTTGGAGGTCTTGTCGGTTAGAAATTCCATGACAAAGGTACGTGCCAAAATGGCCTGCGCTTTCAATGCTTCCTCCGGCCAATCATTGTGAATTTCTCCACCTAGGACCCCTGTAACATATTCCTCAATGTCAATCTCCTTTTTTCTCCCCTCCTCCACCACATAGACAACCACATTGCGATTATTATGCAGCTGTTTGGGAATGGGCGGCTTTTTCACTTCCTCCCTTTGTTCCTCCTTTGGAGTCTCCTCCTCTACCCTTCTTTCCTGATCCCTTGTACAAGCAGAAGAGAGGAAAGAAAGGATCAGAGCAATAATTAAAAGAATGATCGATCTTTTATATCTCTTTTTCATACTTTTCCCTCCTTATTACCCTTAGTATTGGATAATAGGGGGAATAATAAAGTTCCAATTTATGCTAGTCAAGATTCCGATACATTTCCCTAGATTGGTCCTTGGTGACATGCTCAGAGGTATCCAATACCTCGATTTTAAACACTCGATTCCCAAGGCTAATGGTTAAAACATCCCCAACTTCCACCTCGGTACCTGCCTTCGCCACCCGATCATTGATGAGTACCCTGCCGGCATCACATGCCTCCTTGGCGACCGTCCTCCTTTTAATAATCCTGCTATTTTTAAGGTATTTATCCAGTCTCATAACCTCACCCTTTAGAGTTTTTAACTATTATAACATATTTATTCCAAAATAAAGGCCCTCCCAGATTGACCGGGAGAGCCCATAGGGAAATTTACATTTGTTTTAAATCATCTGCGATAATGAGATCTGCTTCTGTAGCCGCCTTTACATCCTCCACCGTTGCCTCGGGTCCTAATTCTTTAAGAACCAGGCCCTCCTTTGTTACTTCGATTACTGCCATTTCTGTAACTATCAGGTCTACTTCTCCGGCTGCTGTAAGGGGAAGGGTGCACTCCTTGAGTATCTTTGGATTTCCCTTAGCTGTATGTTCCATTGCTATGATGACTTTCTTGGCTCCGGTTACAAGGTCCATGGCGCCACCCATGCCGGGTACCATCTTTCCGGGGATCATCCAATTGGCAAGATTTCCTTTTTCGTCTACCTGTAAGGCGCCTAGAACGGTAGCATCCACATGTCCACCTCGAATGATGGCAAAGGACATGGAACTATCAAAGAAGGCTGCACCGGGGATTACTGTAACTGGCTGTCCACCTGCATTTACTAAATCCTTATCCTCTTTACCTGGCTCTGGAGCAGGTCCAATCCCTACGAATCCATTCTCGGATTGGAGGGTAACTTCGACTCCCTCAGGGATATAGTTAGCTACCATTGTAGGAAGTCCGATGCCTAGATTAACGACATCTCCGTCCTTTAACTCCTTTGCTACTCTTTTTGCAATGGTCTCTCTTATCATCGCCTTATCCATTATTCATCACCCCTTACGATATAGTCAACAAAGATGCCTGCTGTCATTACGGTTTCTGGTTGGATCTCCCCTACTTCCACCAATTTTTCCGCCTCCACGATTACTGTTTCTGCGGCGGTAGCAGCAAAAACATTGAAGTTTCTCGTTGCTTTTTTATAGAAAACATTTCCTTTTTTGTCTACAATGGATCCAAAGATTAGGGCTACATCTGCCTTTAATGGTTTTTCCAGTAGATACTCTTTCCCATCTATGGTGAGCTTTTGTTTCCCTTCCTCTACCACGGTTCCTACTCCTGTGGGTGTCAGCACTCCACCTAGCCCTGCTCCACCGGCACGAATCTGCTCGATCAATGTTCCCTGGGGTACAAGAATAACCTCGGTCTCTCCCTCATTCATCTGCCTGCCTGTTTCAGGGTTGGTGCCGATGTGGGAAACAATGGCTTTCTTCACCTGTTTATTTACGATCAACTTTCCTAAGCCTACATCTGGAAAAGCGGTATCATTGGCGATTAGGGTTAGGTCCTTAACTCCTTTCTCAACCATGGCATCTATGATTTTATGGGGATTCCCAACGCCTAGAAAACCACCGATCATTACTGTCATTCCGTCTTTTATATGTTCTAGCGCTTGATCCATAGTAACAACTTTGTTCATAAAACATGCCTCCTTTGTAATATATTTTATCTCTCTACGATAACTGCTGTACCTTGACCTCCACCGATGCATAGGGTTGCTAAACCAAATTTAGCATCCCTTCTTTGCATTTCGTAGAGTAGAGTGATTAGTATCCTGGCTCCGGAAGCTCCGATGGGGTGACCCAATGCAATGGCACCGCCATTCACATTGACGATATCGGGGTTAAGCCCTAGATCCTTCACCACCGATAGGGATTGGGCTGCGAAGGCTTCGTTGGCTTCTATAAGGTCTAAATCTTCTACCTTGAGATTGGCCCTCTCTAGTGCCTTTTTGGTTGCCGGTACCGGACCATACCCCATGATCTTAGGATCTACCCCTGCTGATGCATAGGATTTAATGGTTGCCATCGACTTCAACCCTAATTCTTCCGCCTTTTCCTTGGCCATGACCACTAGAATTGCCGCTCCATCATTGATTCCTGAAGCATTACCGGCGGTCACTGTGCCATCCTTTTTAAATGCGGCTCTTAGTCTGCCCAACTTCTCTATGGTAGAGCCATGTTTAGGATGCTCATCATCAGCAACGATGATGGGATCCCCCTTCCTTTGGGGCACCTCTACTGGAACAATTTCTTCCTTGAACTTACCCTCCTTTTGAGCTTTTTCTGCTCTTAGTTGACTTTCAAGGGCAAATTGATCCTGTTCCTCCCTGGATAGTTCCCACTGCTCGGCGATATTCTCTGCCGTGATACCCATATGATAGTCGTTGAATATATCCCAAAGTCCATCATGTACCATGTAGTCTATAATTTTGCCATCCCCCATCCGCTGACCCCATCTTGCGCCGGGCATTAAGTAGGGAGCATTACTCATGCTTTCGGTTCCGCCTACAAGAACAACATCCGCATCCCCTAGCATGATGAATTGAGCTGCCATGCTAACCGATCTTAGCCCAGACCCACAAACCTTATTAATGGTTGTAGCTGGTACGGTTTCAGGTACCCCTGCACCAAGGGCAACCTGTCTTGCGACATTTTGTCCCAACCCTGCGGAGAGTACATTGCCCAGGATGACCTCATCAATCATCTCAGGTTGTATGCCAGCCCTTTTGATGGCTTCCTTTGCGGCGATGATCCCTAAATCAACCGCGGATACCTTCGCCAAGGATCCACCAAAGCTTCCTATAGGTGTTCTAGCTGCGCCTACAATTACTACCTCTCTCATTGAGATTCCTCCTTTTTTGTAATTTTTTACTTACATCTATTATATATCTTTTTTGTATAAAATTCAAATGTTGCAAATTTCTGTAAAAAATTTTTAGCCTTAAGAAAGAAGGGATGATATCCCCTCTTCTCTTTTAACCCGCTGTCCAACCACCATCAATGGTGAGCATGGATCCGCTAATATGTGCCCCAGCATCCGAGCATAAGAATTTGGCAACCTCTCCAATGGTCTTAGGTTCGATTAGCTTCTTCACAGATGCCTTTGCTAACATAATCTCCTCTATCACTTGTTCTTCTGAAATGCCATGGCTCTTGGCCTGATCGGCAATCTGACCGTCTACCAAAGGAGTCCGAACATAGGCTGGGCAAATGGAATTTACGGTAATGCCATAGGGTCCCCCTTCCAGAGCAGTAGTTTTAGTTAGTCCTCCAAGGCCATGTTTTGCCGAAACATAGGCTGCCTTAAATTCAGAAGCCACCAATCCATGGATGGAATTTAAGTTAATAATCCTTCCCCAGCCCTGTTTCTTCATGGATGGCCATACATATTTGGTCAAAAGGAAAGGAGCGGTTAACATTAGATCCATCATAAAATACCATTTATCCTCTGGAAAATCTTCTATGGGAGAAACTGTTTGAATTCCTGCAACATTTACAAGTATATCCACCCTTGAATGCTTTTCCAATGCGAAATCTACCAATGCTTTGCAATCCTCTTTTTTGCTAAGGTCGGTTTTTAAGTAGTCCCCACCTAATCTCCTTGCTTCTGCACTTAATTTTTCTTCATTGATATCTGCCATTACAACTTTAGCACCATCATTAGCGAAAACCTCTGAAATAGCAAGTCCAATACCACTAGCTGCCCCAGTGACAATACATATCTTATCTTTTAGCATCATTAAACCTCCTAAATTTTTTTATATGTAAAACCTAGACAGGTTCTACTATTTACTAGTAGGATCAATCCCAAATCCCCGGAGAATCCTGCAGGATAACAAGGATAGATACTACTGTTATTCTATTGTGCAAATTTTGTGCCAATCCTATACAATAAAGGAATGTATCTTCAAAAATTATACAAAGCCTTTATTATGGCATCTTAAAGCTGGGTATGATCCTCTAAAATCACCAGGGGAAAAATATCTCAGAAATAAAAAATCCTCCTGTCTGTATATAAATCCTAACAACCTAAGATCAATAGGGAAATAATGTATTGATTTTTGTACAGTAGAAAATTTTAATGTTTATTTTTGTAGGTCTATTTATACACAATATGATCCCTCCATTGGCAAAAAACATTTTCTTCCTTTGATCTATATAAGCTACTTCCTTTTTCATACGATTATTACGATTATGTAATGTAAAATCAAAACTACCCGCTAAGCGGGTAGTTTTGATTTTACTCAATCTCTATTCTTTTTCGGTTTTGAGCACCCTTCTCCTTTGGAATACGGATACTTAGAACCCCATCTCTCAACCTTGCCTTAATGCCCTCTGATTTTGCTTGATCTAGGTATATACTTCTGCTCATGGAACGAGTTCGTCTCTCCCGGTGGATGTAGTTCCTATTCTCCTCCTGAATTTCCTCCTCTCTGTTTACCGAGATATTCAACCTCCCATCATTTAAGTCCAAATAAATTTGCTCCTTATTCACTCCAGGTAACTCAGCTTCAACGAGATATTCATCCTCTTTATCCTGAACATCCACCTTAAAAGTCTCATAGGGAAATCCCTTGAAAAATGGCATGTTCTCGAAAAAATCGTCCATCATATTATAGAATCCTCCCATGCCACTATGGAAAGGACTTCCACTTCTCCGATTAAAGGGAACCAATCTTGACATATAAACATCTCCTTTCTTAAAATTATTCGATTTTTTGTTAGCACTCTCATTAGGTGAGTGCCAATCCATTTATTTATTATATACCATATCTTTTGTATTATGTCAACTAATTATTCTTGATAATTTTTACATTCTATTAAAAATTTGTTATTAGTAAGGTTCCCATGCACAAGTTCTACTCATACTTCCCCTTGATTCCCTATAAAATCGGTTAGTGGGTCACCTAGCTTGTTTTAAAAAATACTGTTCCTTAATAAAACACTTTTTTCCGTGAATTTGTAGGTTGTTTTTACCTCAATATTTAGTAAGGGATCCCCAGCTTAGTGTATGTAAAGAAAATTTTATGAAATACTAAATCAATAATTTAGAAATGGAGGGAATAAGATGTCCAATCATAGGAAAATAGTAGAGTCATTGAATCAATTAATAAGTGGGGAGTACATGTCCATTGAGGCATTTAATGTTTATATTTCAAAACTAAATGATCCCAGTGTGGCAAGAAAATTTCAGGAGATTCAGGACCAGCATCGTGAAAATATCAAACAATTGTCCCATTATATCCATGAACTGGGCGGACAGGCGGAAGAGAATACCGGCTTTAAAGGAACCATGGCACAGCTGAAAATTCGTATGCAGACCTCTCCCCACATCCCCTCTTCGGACTATATTAAGAAGGCCATCGAGGGAATGACAAAGGGAATTGCCATGACTGAGGAGCTCCTTAGGGGTGACTTGGATCCTTCCTCCAGGGAGTTGGTGGGTCAGGTATTAGAAAGGGATCGCAATGCCATCCAAGAGTTAAGATCCCTCATAGAATAGATCAACGAGTTCGCCATTTTCCCAAGATGTAAGACTATCTAAAAGAAAATCAACCTCCTAAAGCTGTTTAACGATCCTATACAAAAGTACTATTTTTTTATTAATATATTGTATTTAGTCTCCGAATATGTTACTATGTATCCATTGTGTAAACAATTGTTTTTGGACTGAGCACATTTTAGGTGGTGGTAATTTGAAAATAGGACTTTTAGGATTGGGTACAGTTGGTTCCGGTGTCTACGAGATTATTAACCAGAAAAGAGGGAATTATTTTGCCCAATCAAAGGATGAGGCTGTTATAACCAAGATCCTGGTAAGGGATCCTCATAAAGAACGAAATATTGATATCCCCTCGGATATCCTTACCGAAAATTTTGAGGATATTTTGAATGATGAGGAAATTCAGGTCGTGATCTTTGTCATGGGCGGCATGGAACCTGAGTATACCTATATGCTTCAAACCATGAAAAAGGGCAAGCATGTGATCACAGCCAATAAAGCCGTGGTCTCCGAACATATGGAAGAGCTGATAAAGGTATCCAAGGAGAACAATGTACACTTCTTATTTGAAGCAAGTGTTGGTGGAGGGGTCCCTATTATTTCATCCCTGCATCAAACTCTGTACATCAATCGGATCAGTGAGATTAAAGGCATCTTAAACGGGACCACTAATTTCATCCTTAGTAAGATGGCATATGAAGGATGGGACTTCCATGATACTCTTATAAAAGCTCAGGAGGTAGGTTTTGCAGAGGCTGACCCTACCGCGGATATCGAGGGCTTTGACATTTCCAGAAAGCTCTCCATCCTATCCTCCATTGCTTTTGGTGCCCACATAAGGGATGAACATATCTATAAAAGGGGTATTAGAGAGGTCGAGCAATTCGATTTGAAGATCACCCAGGACATGGACTATATTTTAAAGTATCTTGCCCATGCCATCCTTCAAGATGGCAATTACTATGCCAGTGTGGAGCCTGTCCTGCTCCCTCATACCAATATAATGAGCAATGTAAATGAAGAGTTCAATATCATCTCCATCCATGGGAATATCATCGGTGAACTCAATTTCTATGGTAAGGGCGCCGGTAAGGATGCTACTGCAAATGCCGTAGTAGGTGATTTGCTCTACATCATCAATAGCGGATCCCGCCGACAAGAGATCACATTGAACAACAAGGATCTTAAAAATGGAGGAATTGATTATTTTAAGGGTAAATATTACTTAAGGGCAAACACCCATACCCATGAGCAGTTCTCATGGGTGCTGGATTCCATTGATGCCTACTCATCCATTAGTCAGATGGGCTTTAGAAATAAAAAAATCTATGGTATTACCCAAGAGCTATCGGCGAACCAATTTAACCAACTAGCAGAACGGATCGCCTCCAAGGGTATACCACTTTTCTACGCAAGGATTCATGAATAGTTTGGGGGATAAGTATGGCGCGACTCATTGTACAAAAATTTGGTGGTTCAAGTGTAAGAGATATTGAGAGGATAAAGAAGGTTGCTCAACACATTATAAAAACTAAGCAAGATGGATATAATGTGGTGGCAGTGGTTTCAGCCATGGGAAATACCACCGATCAATTATTAAAAATGGCGTATTCCATAAGTGGCAAACCCCATGAACGAGAGCTGGACACCCTACTATCCACCGGAGAACAGGTCTCCATCTCCTTGCTGGCGATTGCCATTGAAAGTTTAGGGGAGGATGTCATTTCCCTAACCGGAGCCCAGTGCGGCATTATAACATCGGATAGGCACAAAAAAGCTCGTATTGACCGAATCAATACCAGCCGGATCCAAAGGGAGTTGGCAAGTGGGAAAATCGTCATTGTCGCTGGTTTTCAAGGGGTCAATAGGGAGAATGATATCACAACCCTAGGGAGAGGGGGCTCGGATACAACTGCCGTTGCCCTTGCAGCAGCATTAAAGGCAGACCTCTGCCAAATATATACTGATGTTGATGGGGTGTATACGGCGGATCCCAGGATCGTTCCTGAAGCAAAGCTGATACCAGCCATTCCCTACGATGAGGTTTTAGAATTGGCAAGTTTGGGTGCTAAGATACTACACCCAAGATCCATAGAGCTAGCAGGAAAATTTAAGGTTCCCCTTGAGGTGAGATCTAGCTTCCATCAGCTTCCGGGGACCGTAATAAAGGAGGATGTGGACATGGAAAAAGTTTTAATTAGGGGGATATCCCTGGATGAGAATATTGGAAAAATATCAGTGCTAGAGGTGCCTGACAAACCAGGCATTGCCTTTAGGCTATTTAGCTCCTTGGCAGCTGCGGATATACATGTGGACATGATTGTACAAAATGTGAATCGCAGCTCAGTGAATGATATCACTTTTACGGTGGCCTTGGAAGAGTTGCAGGAAGCCTTAGAGGTGGCGCAAAAATTTGCCTTTGAGGTAGATGCACAAAAAGTGATCTATGACCGAGGGGTGGCAAAACTTTCTGTTATAGGTACCGGAGTAGTAGCCAATGCTGAGGTTGCCTCCAAGTTTTTCCAATCCCTCTACGAGTTGGGAATCAATATTCAAATGATCAGCACATCCGAAATAAGGATATCCTGTATCATCGATAAGGCTAGGGGAAAGGAAGCCATGAAGTATATCCATAGAAAATTTGACATGTAGGACAAAAGAAGATCCTCCTTGTGAAACATTCACAAGGAGGATTTATACTTACTTATTTACTTGCTCCTTTAGGGCTTTCCCTGCCTTAAATACAGGTGCCTTGGAAGCTGGAATGATCATTTCCTCTCTAGTCTTTGGATTTCTGCCCTTTCTTTCTGCCCTTTCTCGAACTTCAAATCCGCCAAAACCTACTAGTTGTACTTTCTCCCCTCTGCTTAGTGCCTCTGTTACACTTTCTGTAAAGGCATTTAATGCTTTTTCTGCATCCTTTTTAGAAAGCCCACTTTTCTCAGTCATGCTTGCAATTAATTCTGCTTTATTCATTCTTTTTCCTCCTTTGTATCATTTAGGATAAATGATTACCTTTTGCATAGTAGAACCATTGAATCTTATGTATCCTACTATACAATTATCTTACCTATTTGCATATTCTATCTTTTTCCTGAAAATCCTTCTTTTCAACCATAGTTTTTATCATTTTTCTTAAAAATATGTACTTTTGACTGATTCCACAGTTCATCCAGCTCCTCCAAGGTCATTTCCTCCAACTTTTTACCTAATTTATGGGAGCTTTCCTCCATATAGGAAAAGCGCCGAAGGAATTTCTCTATGGTTTGACCCAGTGCGAGTTCGGGTTGGATTTTTAGGAATCTGGATACATTCACAATGGAAAATAGAAGATCCCCCAACTCCTCAACGATTCTTTCTTGCTCCTCCTCCCCATGTGCCTTCAGAAATTCCTCCCATTCCTCCTTTACCTTGGATAGGGCACCTTCAATATCATCCCAGTCAAATCCCACATCAGCTGCCTTTTTTTGAACCTTGTACGCCCTCATCAAAGCAGGCAAGGAGCTGGGTATTGCCTTTAATACTTGGGATTGAGTGGTCATCCCTTTTTCTACCTTCTTTAAGGCTTCCCAATTGGTCATGACTTCATGGCTGGAAGATACCCTGGTGTTTGAAAAGATGTGGGGATGGCGATGGATGAGCTTGTCACATATCCCCCGCACCACATCGGAAAAGTTAAATTGCCCATTCTCCCCGGCGATCTGCGCATGAAAGACAATCTGAAGTAGTAGATCTCCCAGCTCCTCCTCCAAATCAACCATATCATTTCGCTGGATGGCATCCAATACCTCATAGGCCTCCTCTATAAGGTGTTCCCTTAGGCTGTGATGGTTTTGCTCCCTATCCCATGGGCAACCCTCCTCAGATCTCAAGGTCGCCATAATGTCTAATAGGCGATCCAACTGTCCATCCGAGCGATCCTCCATCTGAATAGGGGGAATATAGATGCTGGTCAAATGGTCGATCCAATTCAGCCTGTCCAACTCGTATAAAGGAAGGCGCTGGACCCTTTCCTCACCCTTTACCCCAGCAGCCCTTATCACCCAAATGATGGTATCATCCTTATAAAGCTCCATAAGCCTTAACTTAACATCCGATGCCACCAATGGGCTATATACCTGGGCAATAATATTCCCCATCCTTGGATCGCAGGATTGAGTAGACAACTGAAGGGCATCTAATATCTTCAATCCATGGATAGGATCAATCCTTAGGGCATGGATGATGGCATCAATAAAGCTGATGGCAGGCAGGATATCGATGTTAAGGTCAGGATCCTGGACCCTTAGTAATCTTTCCACGCTTTCTTCCGCCACCAAAGGGTTCCCCGGAACGGCATAAACCACCTCCTCCTTCTCCTTGGCAAGGGATAGTAGTTCGTGGGCGATTCTTTCATAGACCTCCTGGAAGTCCTGGTATTCCTCATAGACCCAGTCAAAGGTCCTATAGTTAATCCCTAACACCTTTAAATGGGCCACCACTGGATGGTGTTCGGTGCGCAAATAGACATTCCTGGCACTTTTTAACCGTTCTAGAGACCCCATGGAGAGGTCATTGGGATCCCCTGGCCCCAAACCTATAATAGTAATAGTATTCATTATTTTCTTCTCCTCCTAAGTAGCCCAAGCTTGGATAGGGTGGGGGTGATCCTACTTCCACCCGGAATTAACTCTAATTCCTGCTTGGTGATTCCCCCATTTAACAATAGCACGATGAAGTAGATGATGGCGCCCATGAAAATGGATGCCAGGGTAGCCATACTATTGCCGAGGGGGGGCTCTATTTTCCTATAAATAAATAGAACTGAAATCCCCATTGCCACACCGGCGATAATGGGCTTGAGAAAGGTTTGAGGGATGTTAATTCTTACCTTAGTGGCCCTCTTAACAGCTCTGTAATTCAGGTAGGCAGCCACCCCGTACCCTACAATGCTTCCAATGGCAGCCCCTCGGATGTTGAGGCTGGGTATGGAAACCAGGAAATAGTTGATAAAAACCTTGATCACAGCTCCTAATAATAGGTTCTTGATTGGAATGATTAACTTTCCTAAGCCCTGGAGTATACTCTGTAGTGTAGTGGTTAGCATCACAAATATCACACTATAGCTCAGGATGGCTAGTATACTCCCCCCACCTGCCTCCGAGAATAGCAGATCAATGATCGGCTGGGATAGGGTAGATAGGCCTATAGCTGCAGGCAGTGAGATCAGCATTACAGCACGAATACCTAATTCTGTTCTCTCTTGCACCTCCCTGCGATCCCTTAAGGCAATTGCCTCGGATATGGCGGGAACCAAACTTGCCGCCAAAGCCGTGCTTAGGGTAAGGGGTACATTGACAAGGGTTTGAGCCTTCTGGGTCATTTGTCCAAAGAGAGCTGCTGCCTCATCCATGGTGAAACCAGCCACATCCAGTCGTGCCGGAACCATTGCCGTATCAATGATGCCCATCAATGATGTTACAATGGCTGCGATACAGGCTGGAATAGCGATCCTTAACAGTCGATAAACAATCCTTAAGGTGGTCTCACTTCTTCCCCTTTGGGATTTCCTAATTCGATAATGGATCCACCTCTTTTTAGATAGATAGAGCAGGATTAAAAATCCACTCCCTGCCATGGCACCGGCCGTTGCCCCAAAGGAGGCACCGCCCGCCGCTTGTGGAATTCCATAGGCATTAACCAAATAGACGGCTAGCCCCAATCCAAAGATCACCCTGGCAAAGGATTCAATTAGTTGGGAGATGGCTGTTGGCGCCATAATCTGTAGTCCTTGGAAGTAACCTCGGAATGCGGACATTAGTGAGACGAAAAGGGGGGCAAAGGCAATCCCCAACAGGGAATAATAGGTGTCTGGGTGCCAATTTAATACCTCTATGATCACATTTCGAAAGGCGAATAGAATAAGGGATGATAGAGCACCGATTATAATCAGTAGGGTCAAGGCAATCTTAAATATCCGGTGCGCCTCCCGATGGTTCCCTAGGGCAACATGTTCGGATACCATTTTAGAGATGGCTAAGGGTAAGCCAATGACTGAAATAGAAAGAAAAAAGTTATATATGGGGTAGGGGTACCCATAGAGGCCTAAACCAATCTCCCCTATATATCGTTCCAAGGGAATTTTGAAGAAGATCCCCAGAAATTTCGCTAGAATAGCTCCCACTCCTAGAATGGCAGCCCCTCTCAAATAGGATTTTTTGCTCATTAACTTTTCCTCCCACCTACGGGCATATAATTTCCTAATGAAACAATACTATTATATCAAAAACTATGGGGAATTAGTATAGGGTCCCTACGCAAATAAAGTAGTACCCAATCCTTGGATACTACTTTATTCATTCCTTAAAACTATTGCTCCATCTGTTTGCCTAAAAAGTTTGCAGCCGTTTCTGCAAGCTTTATCTCGATCTCACCCATTTTTACCTTTTCATCCTTTGAGGCAAGGACGACGGCACCAATGGCATCCCCATAGGTTACAATGGACGCTATGACCTGGGATGTAAAGGGGGATTCCCCCTCCTGGTCCTCCACTATGTTTACGGTGCTTTCGTTGGTCTCTAGAAGGCTGGCTTTTTTATCATGGATCATTTTCTCCAATTCCTTGCTAAGCCTTTTCCCCATAAACTCCTTCTTGGTAGCACCCACCACTGCTATGATATTGTCTTTATCCGAAATACATGTAATATGTCCGGTTGCCTGCTGTAATGATTCCGCGTATTCCTGCGCAAAATCGCTTAATTCGCCGATGGGAGAATACTTCTTTAGTATGACTTCGCCTTCTCTATCGGTAAAAATCTCTAGGGGATCACCCTCACGAATACGCATAGTCCGCCTTATTTCCTTTGGTATAACTACCCTTCCTAAATCATCGATACGTCTTACAATCCCCGTTGCCTTCATTTCCTATTTCTTCCCTCCCTCTGTGTATTTTCTTTAAGTCAAATTTAGTATTAAACTTTTTTGACATAAATATACACTGAAGGAATGAATTAAAAGTATTAAAAGTTAAAGTTTTTTAGGATAGGCCTTTACTTCAATCTTCTCCTTTAACTGGTTATAATGTTCTAAGAAGGCTTCCTGGGCAGCATTGGACTCTAGCTGAGCCTTAATACTGTCCTTAACCTCATCCAACTTTTGTACCTCTTCCATATTTTTATCTTCTACCTTTATAACATGGAATCCATTAGCGGTCTCAACCACATCACTAATGTCACCAGGCTCCAATGCGAAGGCTGCCTCAGAGAATTCCGGAACCATCCTTGTAAAGGTGAACTCTCCCAGATCCGCTGCCTCCCGTATCCCTTCTTTATCACGATATTCCTCCATCAGGGCATCAAAATCCTCGCCATTCTTCGCCTTTTTCTCAACTTCCTCGGCTTGTTCCTTGGTCTCAGCAAGGATATGCTTTGCCTCCACCGTGCTGGGGTCAAATTGTTTGATGTTTTCCTGATAGTATTTGGAGACCTCCTCATCGCTTACCTTGATATCCTCGGTGAGTTTCTCATACAACCCGACGATGTATTCATTACCTATCAAATAATTCTTTAGGAAATCCTGAAATTCCTCTGGGGTAATCCAATTCTCTTCAAGGAATGCCCTATAATCCTCCTCCCCTCCAAAGTCCTCTTTTATGGAATTGATAGTATTTTCCACCTGGTCATCCACATCAACATCCTGAATCTCGATGTTCTCACTTTTGGCAGATTGTAGCAATAGATTGTTTTCGATAATAACATCTAATATTTGCTCCTTTAATGGTCCTAAGGTGTCATCATCGGTGGGGAACTCCTGCCCCTGCACCTTCCAATTTAATTTTTCTATGGTAAGGTAGTAATTAAACTCCTGCCATGTAATTTCCTGGTCTCCAACCTTTGCCACCACCTGTTTTTTTATAGCTTCTGGATTTTTCTGAACCAAATTGCATCCCGAAATCATGATGATGGATAGTACGACGATGGCTATTGCCAACACTTTTTTCTTTCCGTCAATTCTTATCAAAATTTTCACTCCTCAATTCTTAAACTTGACCACTCATTCTATTATACAGAAAGCTTTCAAACTTGCAAAACCTTTATTTTTTCTAATAATTCCCTTATTTTCATCAGGTGCTGATCCACTAAGGGGGGGAGGGTTAGTGCAATATAGGGCTCCTCACTGGCATTGATCATAATATTTCGACCATATTCCTTAATCAGCGGACCAATGGTTTCCATGGGGATAAAGTCCTCCTTTTCCATATAGAAGTATACCCACTTCTTTTTTTGCTTGATCAGATGGATTTTTAGTTCCTGTGCCATGGACCGGATAAGGGAGATCATCAAAAGATTATTCACCGAATTGGGTAGGTCGCCAAAGCGATCTTCGATTTCCTCCTGGAGGTCGTATAGCTCCCCCATTCCTTGAATGCCCATCATTTTTTTATACATTTGGATTCTTTGACTCTCCTTTGGTATATACCAATTGGGAATGAAGGCATCCACCTGGAGCTCCAAAGTAGTCTCCCTTTGAATCTTTTGGGGAATTCCCTTGGCACGATGGACGGCTTCCTCCAACATTTTGCAATAGAGGTCATAGCCAACCGATGCCATATGTCCATGCTGTTCGGCACCCAATAGATTTCCCGCACCGCGAATCTCCAAATCCCTCATGGCGATTTTAAAGCCTGAGCCAAATTCAGTGAATTCCTTGATGGCATGTAGCCGTTTCTCTGCCACTTCGGTCAGTACCCGATCCTTCTCATAGGTAATATAGGCATAGGCAAGACGGGAGGACCTCCCCACCCTACCCCTTAGTTGATACAGCTGTGATAGACCCATGGCATCGGCATTGGTAACAATCAAGGTATTAACATTGGGCATATCCAGCCCGGTTTCTATAATGGTAGTGCATACCAATACATCATATTGCCCCTCCACGAAGTTTACCATAGTATTTTCCAAACTATGCTCGGACATCTGCCCATGACCGATGGCGATCCTTGCCTCGGGTACCAATGCCTTTAGATCATGTGCCCGCCTTTCGATATCTTCCACCCGATTATAGACATAGTAGACCTGACCCCCTCGATCCATCTCCCGTAGGATGGCATCTCGAATCAAGGTCTCATTGTACTCCATCACATAGGTTTGAACAGGATATCGCTCCTCAGGAGGCTGTTCAATAATGCTCATGTCCCGAATGCCCACAAGGGACATGTGAAGGGTCCTAGGAATAGGAGTAGCACTTAGGGTGAGTACATCTACATTCTTCTTCCATTGTTTCAATCGTTCCTTATGGCCTACCCCAAAACGCTGTTCCTCATCAATGATCAATAGGCCCAGATCCTTAAATTGGATATCCCTTTGGAGGATGCGATGGGTGCCCACCACAATATCCACCATGCCATTCCTTATGTCCTTTAGGGTCTGCTGCTGCTCGGCAGCCGTCCGAAAGCGACTTAAGATACCAATCCCAATGGGAAACCCACTAAATCGTTCATTCATGGTGTTATAGTGCTGTTGAGCCAGAATGGTAGTGGGCACCAGAATTGCCACCTGTTTCCCATCCATAACTGCCTTAAAGGCAGCTCTCAGGGCAACCTCGGTTTTGCCATATCCCACATCCCCGCACAGAAGGCGGTCCATGGCAATAGGACGCTCCATATCTCTCTTGATCTCCTCCACTGCCTTTAGCTGATCCTGGGTCTCCTCAAAGGGGAAGCCCTCTTCGAACTGTCTCTGCCATGGGGTATCCTTGGAAAAGGCAAAACCCTGTATGGATTGTCTTTGGGCATAGAGCTCTATAAGCTCCTGGGTCATGTCCTCAATTGCCTTTTTCACCCTCCCCTTTGCCCTTTTCCATTCACTGCCTCCCAGCTTATTCAGCTTGGGCGGCCTGTTCTCAGCTCCTATGTAGGGCTGTATCAAGTGCATCTGATCAGTGGGGATAAAAAGTCTATCCCCTTGGGCATACTTTATGTTCAAATAATCCCTTTGTACGCCTTCCACCTGGATTTTCTCCAAACCTAAGTAGATCCCGATCCCATGATTCTCATGAACTACATAGTCCCCAATATTTAGTTCCACAAAGGATTGGATCCTTCTCTCCCTTTTCCTCTTTGGGGTCCTATCCCTTCTCCTATCCTGGGCAAAGATCTCCTGATCACTTATAATGGCTGCCCTGGCATCGGGGTAGTCTACCCCTCGGTCTAGGCTACCCTCTAAGACCAACACCTCCCCCCCCATGTATCTCCCGATAAAAATCCTTGCTAAAGACGGCGGGTATTTGGAGGTTGGTCAATTCATCCACCAGCTTCTTAGCCTTGCCCTCACTTTGAGCTAGAATGATAACGGAATAATTCCTTCTCCTCCACTGCTTGATTTCATCCGCCAAAAGCTCAAGTTTACCATGAAAAGGGTGCATGGATCTGCTGGTAAAGGAATAAATCCTTTTAGGGCGAAAGGGATCACTCCTTCTTAAGAGGGCTTGAAAAATACAGAGATCCTTTTGCTCCATCCCTTGGGTAAGGGTGTGGTAGTCAAAAAAAACATCCCATTGATCGGGCTTGACCTCCCCTTTCTCCAATAGACCCTTAAAATCCTCCTGAAATTCTAATACCACCCCATCATACTTCTCTTTGATCCTGTGGGGTTGATCAAGAAAGATCAGTGGGTCCTGAGGAAAATATTCCAAGAGGGAATCATAGGAGGATGGGCCATTGAATGCTTCCCGGGTAGGGGAAAGGGTAAAGCGTTCCACCTTATCAATGGACCTTTGACTAAGGGGATCAAAGCTTCGGATGGAGTCGATCTCATCGTCAAAGAATTCCACCCGATAGGGCGATTCCTGGGCCATGGGATAGACATCCACAATGCCTCCCCTCACATTGTACTGTCCCGGACTTTCTACTTCCTCCACCCTTTCGTAACCATTCTGTATCAGGCAGTCCTGGAACTCTTCCATCCCTATAATTTGACCCACTTCAAAGGATTTCCAGCCCTCAGAAAACTCATCCTTTGGGGGCAGTTTCTTCATGAGGGCTTGGATGGATACCACTAAAACTTTCTTCTCCCCCGCCTCCAATGCTCTGAGTATCCTTAACCTCTCAATGGAGATCTCCGGGCTATAGGCTTCTACAAAATAGAACAGGGTGGGTTCAGCTGGGAGGTATCCCACCTTCTGACCTAAAAAATAGCTTAGGTCTCCATAGATCTTTTTTGCCTGATCATCACTATGGGTTACCACCAAGGCATGCCTCTCTAAATCCTCCACCAAACCATATACAACATGCGCCTTTGATGCATCCCCCATCTCATGATATACAATGGGGCTCTGCCCAGTCTCTAAATCCTGCATGCCTTGAAGATAGGTTGGAATACCATGGAGTATTTGAATGAATATGGATGGATCCTTCAATTTCTCCCACCTCCTGCATTTCTTCAAACAGCTTTAGCCCAGAGTTTTCCCCTGGGCAAGTTATGGCCTGGTTGCAAAATAGTTCCAAGTACCATGGATTACTGTTGCAACCAGTATGGCTGCAACCAAACTATGGGTCCATAGGTAAAAATAATGGGTTATGATGCCAAATATGCCGTGACTGATCATGCTCATCACCGCAGCAAGGCAAGCCATGCCCTTAATCCTCCCATGAAAAAAATCGTAGATAGCTTCAATGATGCCGAATACAAAATGCACCCCCGGTAGCCACCCGCCAAGAAGGATGGCAGCGGTAGTTTTAACTAGTTCCTCAGTGAGGGGTACTAGGTACACGATTGCCTGCTCCCTGGTAATCTTCAAAAACAGCCTATTGATAATATATGCCGCCAGTGCAGCCCCCATACCACCGACGACCTCTCTAATAATCCTCATTTATGCCTTCCTTTCTAGGTCGTAGGTAGAGGCCATTAAGCCAGCCCCTTGATCCATCCTCATCCATTGAATTGATTCATGGCTTCATCGATACCTTTAAGAATAAAGCATTCAGTAGCCTGGGATGCTCTTATCACAGCCTGTTTGATTTCCTCCCTTTCCTCCCTGGGGAAGGGCTTTAATACATAATGGGTCAGATCCTGTTCCTCAGGATATCCAATCCCGATGCGCAGTCTTGGCATATTATCATCCTGCAACTGGTATATAATGGATTTCATTCCATTATGACTGCCAGCACTTCCCTTAGGCTTAATACGGATCTTCCCTACATTTAAATCCACATCGTCGTAGATAATTAATAGTTTGTCCATGGGGACATCATAGTATTGGACAATATCAAGCACACTTTCCCCACTCAAGTTCATATAGGTTTGGGGCTTGACCAGCATCACCTTCCTGCCCTGTATAAAATCCATGCCTATCAATGCCCTATGTTTTAACCTTTTCACCTCAATATTCTTCCATTGTGCAAAATAGTTGATGACCTCAAAGCCTATATTATGTCGGGTACCAGCATATCGGTCCTCTGGATTTCCCAACCCCACGATTACATACACAAAAAACCCCCCTAATTCCCTATTGGTTTTACAACCATCCGGGCGTCCTCCCTTTCCAAATGCTCGGTGGTATCCTTCCATGTTCTTTGTAATAACTCATAATCCCCTTGGCTGATTAAAGGATCCTCCTGATAGTTTGATAGGGCGTCCTCCACAGCAAGCACACGGTATTGGAGCTTCCCATCCACATTGGATTTATCCACCCAGGTCGGGATGTACTCTACCCTTTCCAAGCTTGTCCTACCGGTTTCAAAATTCTTTTGAAAATATAGTTGTAGGATCAAACCACTATCCCTGTATCGGTCCCTTTGATTGGATACAAAGTTCCCCAAAGAATAGATGAGAAAGGCCTCCTTCTCCTCCCCATCCACGGTGGTTACCTGTCGGATTTCCATGGGCTGTATCACATGGGGATGACTTCCAAGGACTACATCCACCCCCTGGGTCAGGAGAAAGTCCACTAACTCCTTCTGTTCTTCACTTTCATGCCTCTGATACTCATTGCCAAAGTGAACAGAGACTACGATAAGGTCCACATTCATATCCTTTGCCCTTTGGATATCCCTCTCCATCCTCTCATGATCAATAAGGTTCACAAGATATGGTTGGTCATCAGGTATAGGGATCCCGTTGGTTCCATAGGTATATGCCAAAAAAGCGATGGAAACATCCCTAATATTTTTTATAAGCACCCTATCCTGCTCCTCCTGGGATCTTGCGGTCCCAGTATGGTCTAATCCTTGGGCATCTAAATAATCCAGGGTGCTTTTCACCCCATGACTTCTTCGGTCTAAGGAATGATTATTGGCAGTAGTAATGACATCAAAACCGGTCAATTTTAAAGCTTCAGCCATCTGCTCAGGGCTGTTAAACATGGGATATCCCGAATAATTCTGCTCAGCACCTGAAAGGGTTGTTTCAAGATTTGCTATAGCAATATCCACCTCTTCAATGTACTTTTTTATGGGCTGAAAAACTGGAGCAAAATCATAGCCCTGATCCCCTCCCACATAAGCGGCTTTTATTTGTGGTTCATGAACCATAATATCCCCCACTGCTCCAATGCTAAACTCCTCTATCCTCGGTGGTTCCTCTATGGGAGGAGGTGTAATTTCTTCAGGTTCACTGTCATTGCTATTTAAATTGCTACAACCCATCCACAGGAATGTTAAAAAAATAATTCCCAAGAGGATAAAAAACTTTCTTTGGCCCGCTTTATCAGGATTAACCATAATAAATCCCCTTTCCATATATTTTCATTCATTGTGAATATTTTTAGTAATACATAGCAGTCCTAACAACTCTTTGCACAAGTATAACACAATCCTATAAAGAAAATATATAGAAAATTCTTCGTTAAAGGGAAGATTCATAGCTGAGAGAAAACTCATGAATCATTTCCCTGGCCCTATTACTAGGTATGGCAAAGCCAATCCCCTGGGCCTTATCTGAAGGGATATGGAAGGTGATGATGCCGATGACCTCCCCACGATCATTCAACAGAGGCCCCCCACTATTCCCCGCATTGATGGCGGCATCCGTCTGCAGTAGTACCATATTTTTTCCACGGACCTCCAGGGAACGATCCCTTCCACTAATGACCCCAACACTTACTGATCCTGGGAGCTGTTCTCCCAATGGGTTTCCAATAGCAATGACTAATTCCCCCACCTTTACCCTATCCGAATCACCAAACTTGACAGGTCGGAGGTCCAAAGATCCCCCATCCTCTAATTTTAGGATTGCCAAGTCCTCCTTAGGGTGCTCATAGATCAAACTGGCATCCCTACTCAATCCACTCTCCAGTACTACCCGGATGCTGCTCGCCTTTTTTACAGCATGGCCGCTGGTAATGATGTAGCCCTTGGGATGAAAGATGATGCCCGAAGCCCTGGAATGTTTCCCCCCATAGACGCCCTCCACAATGACAACACTGGCCTTGCCCTCCTTTACAATGTCCACAATGGATCTCTGTGTCTCTGCCTCCACCGAAGGGCGGCTGGTATAGGTATCCGGCCCATGAAAAAGTAAGCCGGTAATGAGTCCACCACCAAAAAAAATAATGCAAAGCAACCCTAACCATCGATTCATTCCTGCCAGAAACAAGCCCTCCCCTATACAATAATCTATCCTTATTCCTATTGTTTCCTCAGGAATGAAAAAAAGCCAGGTAATTCCTGGCTTAATCAAATAGCTTACTTACTGAAAGTCCTTCATAGATTCGAGTGATAGCTGAGGCAAAAATTGGTGCCACCGAAAGGGTAACAATTTTATCCGATCTTTTTTCTTCGGACAGGGGAATGGTATTGGTTACCACCAATTCCTCAATGACCGAATTTTCAATTCGTTGGATGGCGGGGCCGGATAGGACGGGGTGGGTACAGGCTGCATAGACACATCTTGCACCCATATTCAAAAGTGCCTCTGCCCCATTGGTTATGGTCCCTGCCGTATCAATAATATCATCGATTAATATTACATTCTTGCCCTTGATATCACCTATAACATTCATCACCTCAGAAACATTTGCCTTGGGCCTCCTCTTATCTATAATGGCTAGGGGAGCATGCAACCTTTCGGCAAAATTTCTAGAGCGTGTTACACTTCCTAAGTCCGGTGAAACCACTACAAGATCATCAATTCTTTTCTTGGTAAAATATTCAGCCAGAATAGGTATGCCCAATAAATGGTCCACCGGCATATCAAAGAATCCTTGGATCTGTGCAGCATGTAGGTCCATAGTAAGTACTCGATCCGCACCAGCAGCCGTAATCAGGTCGGCTACAAGTTTTGCTGTAATGGGGTCCCTTGCCCTTGCCTTTCGATCCTGTCTCGCGTATCCATAGTAGGGAATCACTGCGTTGATCCTACCTGCCGATGCCCTCTTTAAGGCATCGATTAAAATAAGCAGCTCCATTAGATTGTCGTTGACCGGAGCACAGGTGGATTGAATAACAAAGACATCCTTGCCCCTTATGGATTCGTTGATCTTCACCGTTATCTCCCCATCGCTAAAGGTTCCGATCTCTGTTTTTGTGATGGGGCATCCTAGTATCTCAGATATCTCCCGGGCCAACTCTGGGTTTGAATTTCCAGAGATCAATTTTAAGCCCTTACAGCTTGCATTCATGGTTGTTACCCTCCTATTTATCCTTTGAATCTTTTTTATTTATCCCTTTCCAATCCTCTTTAACCACCTGTCTTGCCCTGGCTATGGCCAAAGAATATGGAGGTACCTCGTTGGTAATGGTGGAACCGGCAGCAACATAGGCACCCTCCTTCACCTCAACAGGCGCCACTAAATTAGCGTTACACCCAATAAAGGCATTATCCCTTACAAGGGTTCGGTGCTTGTTCTTCCCATCGTAGTTGACGAATACCACTCCACAACCCACATTGACGCCTTCCCCTACATCTGCATCGCCGATATAGCTGAGGTGGGATGCCTTTGAATGGTCCCCTATGGTTGAATTCTTCACCTCAACAAAGTCACCGATCTTAACATGTTTTCCAATGATACTTTTGGGTCTTAGATAGGCATAGGGTCCTATCTTTGATCCTTCATCGATCCGGCTCTCTAAAATAGTAGAGAACTGGATCTCTACATTATCCCCTATTTCAGAGGAAACAATTCTGCTGTTGGCACCGATGGTACAATTCTCTCCGATCCTACTTTTCCCTTCAATCTGAACACCCGGGTACAGGGTAGTATCCTGCCCGATCACCACATCCTTATGGATGTAGGTAGTTTTTGGATCCACCATGGTTACTCCCTGTTCCATCCAATATCGATTGATCCTCTCCCTCATAATAGCCTCGGCATCGGCTAATTGTACCCTGGAATTAACCCCCATGATTTCTTCCGAGTTCTCCAGGATGTAACCTCCAATAGCACAACCCATAGTATTTAAAATACTAATAACATCGGTAATATAGTATTCCCCCTGGGCATTGTTATTGTCTAGGCGGTCCAATGCCTGAACCAATAGCTGGGCATCAAAATAGTACATACCTGAATTGATCTCCTTGATCCTTAGCTGCTCCTGGTTGGCATCCTTGTGCTCAACAATAGATGTAATATTACCCCTCAGATCCCTAATAATACGCCCATAGCCAGTAGCATCCTCTAATCGGGCGGTAAGCACAGTGGCATCAAAATGATGTTCCCTGTGGTACCGGATCAAGGCCTTCAAGGTGTCAGAGGTAATCAAGGGTGTGTCTCCATATAGTAGGAGGACACCTCCCTGGTAATTCTGGAAATACTCTTTTGCCTGTAGGACGGCATGGCCGGTACCCAATTGCTCCATTTGGTAGGTATAGTCCACGCCTTCCCCTATGGATGCCCTCACCCTCTCTGCCCCATTGCCTATGACCACAATGGTACCATCTACCTGTAGTGCATGGGCTTGCTCTATGACATGTTCTAACATGGGCTTACCGCAAAGTTCATGTAGAACCTTAGGTTTCTTTGACTTCATCCTGGTTCCCGCCCCTGCTGCCAGTATTAATGCCAAGGATCCATTTGAATTTTCCATCCTATCACCTTACTTTTTTATGATTTATACACTATTCCATTCATTATTATATAGCTTTTACCTCCTCTTGTATACACCAACTAAAAAGAGCGCATNNGTAAGATTTTCATAGGATAAAATAACACTCCTATCACATAAAAAAGGAGCCATCGCCCCTTTTTTACTCTGTTACTGCAACTGCGCTCTGTTCTACATTATTTTCATACTCATTAAGTATAGCCGTTTGGATCAAACTTCTGGTTTCGGAATTAATTGGATGTGCTATATCCTTGAATTCACCCTCTGGAGTCTTCCTACTGGGCATTGCGATAAATAGTCCGTTCTGGCCCTCAATGATCTTTATGTCATGAACGACAAATTGATCATCAAAGGTCACCGAGACAATCGCCTTCATCTTCCCCTCCGTGTTGATCTTTCGGATACGTACATCTGTAATTTGCACGTTGCTCACCACCTTCCAAAGTCTAACCTTCCCACTAAAAATTTTGAATTAGTTATTTCCTTACTATGGTATTCTTCATTTATTCCAAATTTCCTTCTAAAATAATAAAAAATTCAGAATATATTTGGTTTTTTTGAATATATGTATTAAATTTGGGCTTTTTTTGGGTCCGCCTATTACAAACCCAATAGATTTGGGTTAGGTGTAATATGAAATTTATTATTCTCAATATCCATACTCTCTAAGTTCAATAGGGAGATATATTCCTTAACAATCTTATTTTTAGGTTCCTTGGTGGAAATAAGCACTCCGATCCCTACCACGGCCCCATCAAATTCATGGACGACCAGGTCGGTCATTCCCTTGGCGGTTCCCCCAGCCTTCATGAAGTCATCGATAATCAGTACCCTTGCCCCACGTACCAAGGCCCTTCGGGACACCGACATGGTCTGGATACGGTTACTAGATCCTGATACATAGTTTATGCTCACGGTAGAGCCCTCGGTCACCTTGCTATCCCTGCGGATGATCACCAGGGGAACACCCAACGCCCTTGCAGTCATAAGGGCAATGGGAATGCCCTTGGTTTCCATGGTCATCACATAGTCCGCATTCTTCTCAATAAACTGAGTGGCAAGGATCTCACCGATCTTAGAGGCGATCTCAGGTGAAAAGATAATATCCGTCATGTAGATAAATCCCCCGGGAACCATCCTTCCTTCCTCTTCCAACCTATGACAGATATCCTGTAGAAAGTTCAAGGCATGGTCCCTACTGATCAGGGGCAAAAACTTAACTCCCCCGGCGGCTCCCGCTACTGTCCTTAGAGTTCCTAATTGTAGTTCCTCAAGAAGCTGCTTAGCGATAACGATATCTTCGCTGATGCTGGATTTTGCGGCGCCAAAAAGATCGCAAAAATAGTTCAAAGTAATAATTCTATTGGGTTGATCGCTTAGGATCTTAATGAGGGCACCGATACGCTCCACTCTTTTTCTTTTTCTCTTTTCCATAGGTACACTCCTCAATTCCGAATGTTTTTCTCATTATTTTTTATTTTATTCATATTTTTTATATTTTGCAATAGAATTATAATATCTTTATTATTTTTATTGGCTTATGCTATAATTTAGGAATGGGAAAGTATTAACTTAATTTATACTAGAAAGTGAACATTCGGTTATAATCTAAGTAAAGGTAACCACCAAACTTAAAGGAAGGGAAGTTTAGCATGGCAACAGCAGTAGAAATAGATCTTTCAAAATATAGTCACATTCATTTTATAGGAATCGGTGGTATTAGTATGAGCGGACTGGCCGAGATCCTATTGCATAATGGCTTCAAAGTTAGCGGGTCGGATATCCAAACCTCCCCATTGGTCAAAAAATTAGAATCCAAGGGTGCTATCATCTATATCGGTCATAGCGGGGATAATATCAAGGATGTTGACCTAGTGGTCTATACAGCAGCGGTAAAGGAAGACAATGAGGAGTTGATCTGTTCCCGTAAGCGGAATATTCCTACCATTGAAAGGGCAAAGTTCCTAGGAACTATCATGCAGCACTACAAAAAAAGCATCGCCGTTTCAGGAACCCATGGAAAAACAACCACCACCTCCATGATCTCCATTATCCTAGACCAGGCGAATTTCGATCCTACCATCCTGGTGGGAGGGGAATTGGATAACATCGGGGGGAATGTTCGGGTGGGAAAGAGCCCTTACTTTATTACCGAGGCATGTGAATATGTGGAGAGCTTTCTCTATTTTACCCCCTACATCGGAATCATCCTTAATATAGAGGAGGACCACCTGGATTATTTTACTGACATCGAACATATCAAGAAGGCCTTCTACAAATTTGCAAAACTAATACCCCAGCATGGTCTACTCATTGCAAAGGGTGATAGTGAAAATATCGCCTCCATCCTAAAGGACCTAAATTGTACCATTGTCACCTTTGGGACCTCCGATCATTGCGATTGGCAGGCTAAAAACATCTCCTTTGATGGGATGGGGTTAGGGAGTTTCGATGCCTTCTATGAGGGCGAAAACATCGGTCATTTTAAATTATCCGTCCCGGGAGACCATAATATTATCAACTCCCTATCGGCAATTGCCTGTGCCTACTATCTGGATATCCCCATTTCTACCATACGGGATGGTCTTCGTTTGTACAAGGGGACCCATCGACGCTTTGAACTAAAGGGGAAGATTAAGAATATCTCCGTCATCGATGACTATGCCCACCATCCCACCGAGATCAAGGCGACCTTGTCGGCGGCTAATAGGATTCCCCACCGAAAGCTTTGGTGTGTCTTCCAGCCCCATACCTATACCCGCACCCTAACCCTACTGGATGAATTTGCTACCGCCTTTCAAATGGCAGACGAGGTCATCCTTGCAGATATCTATGCAGCCAGGGAGAAGGATCAGGGCCTTATCCACTCAAAGGATCTTGCAGCTGCCATAAACAAGGCCGGGCAAAGGGCGAATTATTTGGGGGATTTTCAAAGTATACTATCCCATCTATGTTCCAGAGTTCAGCCTGAAGACTTGGTCATCACCATGGGTGCAGGCAACATCGATCAGGTTGGAAACCTCTTCCTTATCGAGTTGGCAAAATAGAATAAATACCTTCAATATTTAACATAATAGGGTCATAGGATATGACCCTTTTTTGTTTAACCAAAATCCTACCGGGTAAAGATTACTTGAGAACACTTATATTGAAGGGAGTGAAGGTTTTTGAGCAGTTTTCAGACACTTGGAAAGTCCGTTGTAAGACATGATGCTCGAGATAAGACTACAGGTGGTCAACTCTATGTAAACGACATGCATTTTCCGGGACTTCTTCATGCAGCATTAAAACTCAGCACCCACGCCCACGCTCGCATCAAATCCATTGACACCAGCAAGGCAAAAGAAGCGGAAGGGGTACAAACCGTCATCACCGGGGATGATTATCCCATCACCCTAGGTCTCTACATGGGTGACAAGCCCCCATTGGCTCACAAGAAAGTGCGCTATTACGGAGAGCCGGTTGCTGCGGTCATCGCAAATACCGAACAGCAGGCGAGGGCAGCCTTAAATCTTATTAAGGTGGAGTATGAGGAACTACCCATAGTATCTTCGGCAAGGGAAGCCATTAAGGAGGGTGCCCCCCTCATCCATGAGGATATGTCCAAGTACATACATATTCCCGCTGTTATCCCTGTGCCCGGCAAAAATATCTCCAACCACACCAAGATACGAAAAGGGGATATCCAGGAGGGTTTTGAAAAAGCCGATGTTGTCATCGAGGCATCCTTTGCCTTCCCCCCTAGTGATCATGCGGCTATGGAGACCCGATCTGCCATTGCAAGCATCAATGCCAACGATGATATTACGATCTACTCTACAACACAAGCGCCCTTTATCGTCAAATCCCTGTTGGGCTTTAACTTCAAGATCCCCATTGGGAAGATCAATGTGATCGCTCCTCCTATTGGTGGTGGATTCGGAGGTAAGGCAGGACTGCAGATCGAAGCTTTGGCTTATATCCTTTCCCACTCAGTAGGGGGTAGACCGGTAAAGCTAACCAACACCCGCGAACAAGATATGATTAGCTCTCCGGGACATATCGGGTTGGAAGCCGATGTTAAGCTGGGGTGTACCAAAGATGGCGAATTGGTTGCCGCAAAGCTTACCTACCTCTTCGATGGGGGTGCCTATGCGGATTATGCTGTAAATATTAGCAGGGCCGCAGCCATTTCTTGCACCGGACCCTATCGCATTCCAAATGTCTGGTGCGATTCCTATTGCGTCTATACCAACCATCCCTTTGCCACCGCCTTCAGAGGCTTTGGTCACATAGAGCTCGCCTTCGCCATTGAGCGTTCCATCGACCTGTTGGCAGAGAAGTTGGGAATGGATTCGGTGGAATTCCGATTAAAGAATGCCATTGTAGAAGGGGACACTGCCCCTACCCTCAGTCGACTGGATGCCAATACCGGGGATCTTCCCGAATGTATCCGCAGGACCGCCTCCATGATTGGTTGGGAAAAAGGCAGCCGTAAGGAGGTATCCCCAAATAAGGTCATCGCAAAGGGTATGGGGTTGCTATGGAAATCCCCCGCAATGCCAACCAATACTGATGCCGGTGTTATCCTTACCTTTAACGAAGATGGTAGTGTGAATCTACAGACAGGGGTGTGCGAAATCGGACAGGGCACCCATGTAGGGCTTGCTCAAATCGTGGCAGAAAAGTTCAAAATCGACACCCATCAGGTCCATATCGTATCCGATGTTAATACTAAAACAGCCCCCCATGACTGGGCGACTGCCGCAAGTCGAGGTCTTATGATGGGAGGAAGGGCAGCCATAGAAGCTGCAGACGATGCCATCGCCCAACTAAAGAGGACGGCCTCCATCGTACTTCGTTGTCCCCCTGAGGACCTAGAGGTAGCCCATGGGAGGGTATTTTTAAGGGATGAACCTCAGATCGGGCTTCCTATGAAAGATGTAGCACTGGGCTATATCTATGAGAATGGGAATGCCATCGAAGGACAGGTCATCGGTAGAGGCCGGTATATCTCTAGGCGCCTATCCGGCATTGATCCTGAAACCGGTGAAGGACATCCTGAGTTGGAATGGACCCTGGGAGCCGAAGCAGTTGAAGTGGAAGTGGACCTTAGCGATGGATCCTATAAGGTACTCAAAGCTGCCTGCTGTATGGATGTGGGTACTGTGGTCAATCCCAAACTTGCCCATTCACAAGTGGTAGGTGCCATGGCAATGGGCTTGAGCTTTGCACGCAACGAAGGTTTTCAGTTCAATAATCGTGAGCAAGTCATCAATGATGACCTTAGAAGCTATAAAATCTTGCGCTATGGTGAAGAACCCGAATATTTTGTTGAATTCCTACAGACCCCCCAAGGGGACGGTCCTTTCGGTGCCAGGGGGCTAGGAGAACAGGGAGTGGTAGGCATGCCCGGAGCACTATCCAATGCCCTATCCAGGGCTATCCAAAAACCCATAAATGTCCTGCCCCTAACTCCTGAAACAATTTGGAGAACCATGAAGGAGGTTGAAAAATGATACCCTTTGATTTTCAATACGCCTACCCCGAAACGATAGAGGAAGCTGTCCAGGCGTACCAAAACCTAGATGAGGAAAAGCTTATGCCCATCTACTACGGCGGAGGTACCGAGATCATCTCCCAGGCAAGAAAACAGTCCCTGACCACCAAGGCCATCATCGACCTGAAGGGGATCCCTGAATGTAGGGAGTTGGGTGAGAAGGACGGTCAGCTCATATTCGGTGCCGGGTGTACCCTTACAGAGGTCGTAGAAAGCGAACTCTTCCCCTTCCTGGGCAGAGTATGCCGGCCCATTGCAGACCGAACCATCCGAAACAAAATCACCATTGGGGGAAACATCTGCGGTCGACTCCCCTATCGGGAGGCTATCCTTCCCCTGCTCATTGTAGATGCACAGGTGGTCCTTGTCGGTCCCGAAGGCGTGCGGGAAGTCCCCGTCCAGCAAGCTTTTAATAAGCGTCTACTACTGAACAAAGGGGAATTCCTCCTTCAAATTAAAGTGCCTAAGGAAGCCCTAAACCTACTGAATTTCAATCGGCGAAGGGAAAAGCAGACTGCGGTAGACTACCCCATCCTCCATCTTGCAGCCGTCAAGGGCAAGGATGGGATCTCAGTCTCCTTCAGCGGAGTTTCAGCCCTTCCCTTCCGCTCCCTGGAGGTGGAAGAAGTATTGAACCAAGGGGATCGACCCGTCCAAGAACGAGTCAGTAATGCCATAGAGGCATTACCCCTACCGATAAAAGCTGACCAATGGGCATCCTCAGACTATCGTAGGGCACTACTGGAAAAAGCATTATTCGAAATGTTTGCGGAATTGGAGGGGGTAAGCATATGAAACAATTCGGTGAATATGCACAGATTACTTTAGTGGTAAATGGCGAGAAGAGAAGATTAATGATCCGTACAGCGGACACCCTGCTTCGGGTATTGAGGGAGAACCTAGGCTTAACAGGAGCAAAGCCCGGATGTGAGAACGGTGATTGCGGCGCCTGCACAGTCCTGGTAAACGGCATCCCCATAAAATCCTGCTTAACCCTTGCCGTTGAGGTGGCCGATCAGGAAATTACCACCATCGAGGGTCTAAAGGATACCGAGATACAGAATGCCTTTATCCAGGAAGGGGGATTCCAATGCGGGTACTGCACCTCAGGCTTCCTTGTGAATGCCTATGCCCTCTTGGAAGCCCAGCCGGATGTCGATGATGAAGGAGCCAAGGAGTGGCTTCAGAGCAACCTGTGCCGCTGTACTGGCTACGAAGGCATCAGTAAGGGCGTGAAAGCCGCCCAGAGGGAGATACTAAGTAATAAATAGTAGCAACTTTTCAACCCTTGAGGATTGTCTTTCTGCTTAGATAGCTTCGCCGCTTTTTGAATTATAGAGTTAGGTTAAAGCGGCTCGCTAATTCGCGAATAAGACAAAGCCTCAAGGCTTTTTTTAGTATGAACATTTTTTAAAATACATATCTATATGACAGAGATGTTTCATAAAGCGACGACTTATTGCTCTTTTTTCCACAAAAAGTTTTATTCAAGAAAAAGAAAAGCCATACCGGAGGAGCGTATGAAGTCATCTCCGTCTAATCGAATTTTTAATAATCCCCTCCTATTTTGGAATACTACAGGTAAGGAGGGGTGATCTATGCCTAAGGATAGAGAAAAAGATCGGTTTAAAAGTTCCCAGGGAACCGGCAACCTAGATGAGGGCTGCAATGAACCTATCATGCTTCCCTGGACCGATTCGGTGTCCACAAAGCCAACCCAATACACTTTAAAAAAGAAGAGGAAGGAAAGGATGGCCAAGGTTAAGGATTAGAATGTTTCCCATAAAAAAGCTAGCACCTGATTTTATGGATCCTATGGTGCTAGCTTTTTATGTCCACTGCTAGTGGGTAAAGGTATCATTCAATACCCTGCTATTCTTTAATAATATAATAAGGGGATAACCCAATCCATAGCAGGCTATGGTTTGACCAAAACCTACCCAGAGTATATTGATAAAGTAGGGCAATCCTAGGGTATACCTTAGCACAAAGGGAATGACGATGGCATTTACTATAATGGAGGGTAGTGGAACAAGTCGTTTGTCCTTTATTTTGCTTGTTATAATGGCAGCCAATAGGCTTGCCCCGCTACCTAGGATTACATCCACCATCCCTAAGGGACTGTTAAAGTTGGCGATAATACAACCGATGGTAAGCCCGGGTATAGCAGCGGGTGTAAAGTAGGGCAGTACGGTAAGTGCCTCCGAAACCCTTATTTGTATGGCACCATAGCTTATAGGCGCCAATGCCATGGTCAGTGCAATATAGATGGCAGCGATGATTGCCGCCTGGGTCAAATAGCGTAACCGCTGATGCATTCCTTCATCTCCCGTAGTTTTATTTATAGACAGGATTTTGCGAACTGTCTATGGTAAGTCCTCAAATCCATAAACATGGACTGGAGAAGACTGCATACCCCATTATAATATGATTGCCCCCCATTGGCAAATCTAACCTAAAAGATCGATCAAACATTTTTTGTACTCTAGAAACTCCGTTGTCAGCATCATCCCCTTCTCCCTGGGTCGGGGGAAATCAATCTTCAATTCCTCTAGAACCTCAGCCGGCCTCTGGGATAACACATAGATCCTGTCCGATAGATAGATGCCCTCATCCACATCATGGGTGATGAAGAACACCGAGGGTTTAAAGGTATTACAAATCTCCAATAACCAATCCTGCATCTTGGCACGATTGATGGCATCCAGGGCTGCAAAGGGTTCATCCAGCAGCAAAATATCGCTGTCAATGAGCATGGTGCGAAGCAGTGCCGCCCGCTGCCTCATCCCACCGGACAGCTGATGGGGATAGGAGTGTTCAAAACCCTCCAGTCCAAAGATGGGGAGGAGGTCTCTAATTCGATGGATACTCTTTTCTTTGTCCATCCCTTGGATCTCTAAGGGAATCCTTACATTATCCAAAAGGTTCCTCCAAGGCATGAGGAGGTCCTTTTGGGGCATATAGCCTATCCCCTTGTCATATTCTTCAATGGGCTTTCCTTCTATTTCTATTATGCCTCCATCACGCTCCTCTATTTTAGTCAATAGGTGAAAGATGGTGCTCTTCCCACAACCACTTGGTCCTATGATGGAGACCAGTTCTCCGGTATATAGGGTCATGGAGATGTTCTTTAATACCTCCAGCTTATCCTGCCCATCCACAAAGTCCTTCCGGACCTTCTCTAAAAAAATTTTTCTCATCCTATCCACTTCTTCCTAGTTATTTGGGAGAAATTCATTGGTAAACGCCTTAGAACTATCGATGTTCCTTGATATGAGATCCCTTTCAAAAAGCCAATTGGTATAGTTATCCCATACTTCCTTCCTTTGCCATCCCCAAACTTCAGCGTCCCCTTGGTACCTTGTGCTCAGCCATTCCTGACTCGCCTTAACCAGCTCCTCATCCAGCTCGGGTGCATATTTCAATAGGATCTCAGCCGCTTGCCCAGGATCCTCCATAGCAAGCCTATAGCCCTTGGATGTCGCCTCCATAAACCTCCTCACCTGGTCAGGGTTTTGTTGGATCTTCTCTTCATTGGTGATCAGCACCGGGGTGTAATAATCCAGGTTCTCGTCCTCCTTGCCTAGATCAATATAGTTTAGTTCAATCCCCCTGAGTTGTGCCTCTATCCCTGTCCAGGCTTCAAAAATCCAAGCAAAGTCAATGTCCCGCTCACTGGCAACAAAGAAGTCGGTATCTCCACTGGTGATGATTTCTACCGTCTCCACATCTCCACCATATTTCTCCATCAATGCCTTTAGTGTTGCATGCTCAATGGGAGAGCCCCATCCACCGTATTTCTTCCCTTCAAAATCCTTAGGGGTTTTGATCCCCTTCTCCTTTAGGGATGCAAAGCCTGAGGTGTTATGTTGGATGACCGCAGCGATAGAAAGAATGGGTACATCCTCCACCCTAGCTAAAGTGACCTGTTCCTGATAGCTTACCCCATAGTCCGCTTGTTTGGATGCAACAATTTGCTCCGCAGTACCTTCGGAGGGTTGTATGATCTCCACATCCAGCCCCACATCCCCATAGTAGCCCAGGTCTTTAGCCACATATAAGCCGGTATGATTTGTATTGGGGGTCCAGTCTAGAACGACAATAATCTTTTCCAGGCTATCCTGCTCCCCACTACCATTCTTACTGCTACAGCCAAATAGTACCATTGACACCATAACCATGATCAATAGTAGAATACTGACCTTTTTCATAGATCTCATCCTTTCTTTCTAGTTGCTAGTTTCTAGATATCAGTTGCCAGTCTGTTTCCTGACCCTTACATCCAACCCTTCAGGAATATCCATGGTTTCAAGCATTAATTCCTACTCCAGGGCATCATCCTTCTTCCTACCACCTCCACCAGTTTAAATAGACCAACACTCAGAATGACCACTAAAAAGATGGCTGCAAAGAGGTCTGCCGTCCGAAAGGAACTCATAGCCCTTGTCATGTAGATTCCCAATCCTTTTTGAGCCCCCAGCCACTCTCCAATGACAGCACCCATGATGCTATAGGTGGCAGCGATCTTCAGACCGGCAAAGAAGGAGGGTAGGGAGGAGGGCCATTTCACCTTAAAGAATATCTGCCAAGGCTTTGCCCCCATTACCTTCATGAGGTTGATTAATTCCACATCCACCATGGATAGACCCTCTACCACACTCACCGATATGGGAAAAAAGCATACGATGACAACCACCACAATCTTAGGCAGGCTGCCAAATCCTAACCATATGATGATCAAAGGGGCTATTGCAATAATGGGAATGGTCTGGGAGACCACGAGGATAGGATATAGTATGTTCTTAAGCAACCTCCACTGATTCATTATAATGGCAATGAGTAGGGCAAAGGCAACCGAGATAATAAACCCCACCACTGCCTCGTAGATAGTGGTCCAACTATGGGATAGAAGTATACCCTTGGATTCCATCAAAGAGAGCAGTATATCATATGGGCTTGGAAGAATATATTTTGGTATATCCAACAGAACGGTCATCCCCTGCCAGATGGCCACTAATATTATAATGGCCATAGCCGGTCCAAACTTTTCACCCTTCCAGGTAATTCTAAATCCGGTATTTTTCAATTTTTTCATCCATGGTCACGCCCTTTGGTTTATAATCGATCTTAATGACGGAAATTACTCGATCGGCACCATTCTCCACACAAATCTGCTGACAGTCCTTTACAATTTCCAATAACTCATCCAGTTCCCCCTCAATGGTCGTTTCCATGGGACCCACCTGATATTTCAGACCACTTCGTTGAATGAATGCGATGACTTGATCCACCACTGGATAGATCCTTTCCTCTGGTACAACAGGTAGTACCTGTAAGCTGAGGTTTACCTTTGGCATATGTATCCCCCCTCCCTTTCAAAAAATGTATGGCAATTTATACCCTGGTTTGGAACCAAACAAAAAGCTGCTACCTGATTGGGTAACAGCATAAAAAATTTTTTTATTTTTTCCCTACGCTGGCATTATCCAGATCAGGTCAAGGGTCGGAATGCAATCAATTCCCTCTCAGCCGGATTCATCCAGCTCCCCTAATGTATTCACTTTTAATTATATTATATTCTATTTTCCTAAATAATGCAAAGAAAATAAGTTTTCCTAAATCAGCTTTCGGACTTCCTCCAATGCCCGATCATAGTTTGGATGGTCGGTAGCCTCCTTTACATATTCCACATATTTTACTGTATCATCCTTGTCTAGGATGACCACCCCTCTCGCCAAAAGTCTTAACTCCTCGATGGCAAATCCATAATTTTCACCGAAGGAAAGGCGGCGATGGTCGGATAGTAGCCTTACCTTATCAATACCTTCCGCGTCACAATATCTCCCCTGGGCGAAGGGTAGGTCTACGCTAAAAGTCCATATCTCAACTTCGGGTAATTTCGCAGCCTCCTCATTGAATCTTCGAGTCTGGGCTGCACACACCCCTGTATCTATCGAGGGTACCACGCTAAATATTCGTACTTTCCCACTACCGTCCTTTAAGGTAACCTCCTCCATAGCATTATCTACTACTCTAAAATTCGGTGCCTTCGTTCCTACCTTAACCTCCGGACCCAAAAGGGTAACGGGAGAACCCTTCATGGTTACAACATTCTTCCTTCTTTCCATACCACTACCTCCTATAGCTCTCTAAGCTGGAATTTGTTAATACTTATACCCCTGTTTCCTCATAATAATCCACCGGAGTTGATTTGCCTCCCCTTAATTTGTATTATTTATTGGGATATACTGGATAGTCATCAAACTAAGGAGTCTGTACATTTGATTTCAAAAGACTGCAACGATTTTTAGAATATGGTATGATAATAATACCCAGTATATGTACATCAACTTATTTTTCAGACATCCTGTTTATAACATTTCTAAAATGAACAAAGGGGTGCCATTATGAAGATATCTGGGACAAATAGGATAAAGAACGATTACCCCCCAACTTCCCTTTCCAGGATTAAGGGAAAACCCAATCAATTTTCCTCAGAATTTAAGTTTTCCAATGAAAGGGAGAGAAGGGAAAATCTTAAAAAGTTGCTTTCAAGGATTAATATAAAGGGCAGACAAGTAATCTCCAGCAAAAGCATACGGGCTGTCAATGAGTATAAGTCCATGATCCAGGAATATCTTTCCCTACTGCTTCATCAGGGCTTTTGCATAAAGAAAGTGGACAGTCCATGGCACGGGATGGACTCCCTTAGGATTGTAGAGATCATAGATAAAGAGTTAGAGGAGCTTAGTCATCTACTTTTAATGGAAGAAAAGGAAACCCTAGCTATAATAAATAAGGTGGATTGTATCAACGGGATCCTTTTAGACACCTATCAATAAACATTGATACCTGTCCCTAAAGCAAAGGATGCTTCCCGACCCACACTAAGCAATAAAGAAAAGAAAGGAACATTGTAATGAGCCACAAAGCAAAGGGCATAATATTTATTATTTTGGGTGCTGTATTCTTCGGCTTTATGAACACCTGTTTTAAGCTGGTGGGTGACCTTCCTACCATGCAAAAGGTGTTCTTCCGAAATTTTTTTGCCTTTATTCTCTCCTTCATCCTACTGGTAAGAAAGGGTGAGCAGATAAGGAGCAAAAATTTTAAATTCGTCCTACTGCGATCCATACTGGGATACCTTGGGATTGTTACTAATGTATATGCAGTCTCTAAGTTGATGCTCGCCGATGCCAATATATTACTAAATACCAATCCCTTCTTTATCATTGTATTTTCGGTCCTATGCCTAAAGGAACCCCTAAAGAGGTACCATATCCCTACACTGCTCCTAGCCCTTTTAGGGGCAGTACTGGTCATCAAGCCCCAATTTAACTATACCATCATACCCTCCCTGATTGGACTGTCTGCCGGTATGTTTGCAGGCAGTGCCTATACGACGGTACGCTACTTAAGTAAGTACGATAATCCCCAAATCATCGTCGTCTATTTTTCAGGGATCTCGGTCCTTATCACCATCCCCTTTTTAATTTTTGGACCATATATTCCGCCTACCCCTTTACAATGGTTGATACTGCTGGGGGTCGGAATTTTTGGGACCATAGCCCAATTCTTTATCACCTATGCCTATCGCTATGCTCCTGCAAGCGAACTGTCCATCTATAACTATGCACAGATTTTGGTTACCCTGCTTTTAGGTATGATTATTTGGCATGAGATCCCGGATGTATTGAGCATCTCAGGAGGTGCCCTAATTGTGCTTGCAGGTTATATTAACTATGCTTATAGCAAGCGTGAAGAATATGGGGAGAAGTACAAGTCGGAGGTGATGGAATGACGGAATATGGCTTAGTGCTCAGCGGAGGCGGTGCCATGGGCTCCTATGAGATTGGCGTGTGGAAGGCGCTCAGGGAACTGGGTATTAAGATATCCGGTGTTGCCGGCACTTCGGTAGGTGCCTTAAACGGTGCCATGATCCTGCAGGATGACTTTGAACTGGCACAGGAACTCTGGGAGAGGATAACCATAGATCAAATCATCGATGTGGACACCGATCTCTTAAAAAGGGGCTTATTAAAATGGACCAAGGAGGACTTTGCCCTATTCTTTAGCCTGTTCAAGGATTTTATAAAAGAGGGCGGCTTTGATACCACTCCCTTGCGTCAGCTCATAGAGAGCAACATCAATGAAGAAAAAATACGAAGATCCCCCATGGACTTCGCTATTAACACCTATTCCCTGACCGATAGAAAGCTCATTGAGCTATACCTACATGAGATCCCCAGGGGGGAATTGGTCCCCTACCTTATGGCAAGCGCTTGTTTAGTGATATTCAAAAGAGCGGAGATCAATAGTAAGAGATACATTGATGGGGGCTATTTTGATAATGTACCCATCAACCTTTTGGCAAATAGGGGCTATAAAAACTTAATCGTAGTGGAGCTAATGAGCCTATTTAAGAGGCAACCCCCTGAAGTGAAGGATCTGAATATTATAAAGATCAAAAGCACCCAACCCCTTGGTGGGATATTGGAGTTCGACCCAAAGAGAGCAAAGAAAAATATACACCTGGGCTACGAGGATACGATAAGAGTGTTCACTAGATATTAGTTGCCAGGTACTAGATCCTGGGGTATTCCTATGGGATGAGGGAATACCCAAAGGTCTATCCCCTATCCCTACAATATCGGTGAAAATAGCCTTGCAAAGGACTCCATGATCTTATGGGATAGGGGCCGCTTCTTAAACTCCGATAGGTCTACCTGAGTACTCTCCCTTAAATCCTCATAGAAGTCCTTCTCCAAGCGCTCTACCACATCCTTATTGTAAATGAGGGCGTTGACCTCAAAATTTAATTGAAAGCTTCGAATATCCATATTTGCTGTTCCTACCGAAGCAATAATCCCATCCACCAATAGAATCTTCCCATGAATGAAACCCTTATTATAGAAATAGACCTTAACCCCTGCATTGAGCAATTCCTCTATATAGGATCTGGATGCCCAAAAAACCGTACGATGGTCGGGTCTGTCTGGTAGGATGATCCGCACATCCACCCCGCTCAAAGCCGAGGTCTTTAATGCCATCAGCAGGCTTTCATCGGGTATGAAATAGGGTGATTCAATGAAGATCCTATCCTCTGCGGTGGCAATGCTAGTGAAGTATGCCTGCTGGATCCCCTCCCACTCAGAGTCAGGACCACTTGCCGCAATTTGGATAAGTTGCTCCTCCCCATAAACATCATGTTCCGGAAAGAGCATCTTATAGTCATCCACCATCTCACCGGTGGCATAGTACCAGTCCATTAGAAAAATATATTGGAGGGCATAGGTCGCCTCCCCCTCAATTTGAAAATGGGTATCCCGCCAGAAACCCAGCTTTGGACTGCCTACCCAGTATTCATCACCTACATTAAGCCCACCGATAAAGCCAATCTTACCATCCACCACAACAATTTTGCGATGGTTTCTAAAGTTCAACTTACTGTTGAGGATGGGGATCTTAACAGGTAAGAAGGGGACTACCTCTACTCCCGCCTCTTTTAAGGAGTTCAAATAATATTTAGAAAGCTTCCTACTCCCCAGTCCATCATAGATAAAACGAATCTTTACCCCCTGCTTTGCCTTCAGAATCAATAGCTTTCTTAGGATATTGCCAATCTTGTCATCCTTAACGATATAGTACTCAAGATGCACATGGTGCCTTGCCCTATGGATAGCATTAAAGATGGCACGGAAGGTCTCCCGCCCATTGGTTAGCACCTTTGAACGATTGTTCAGGGTAAAGGGTGATTTGGAGTTTTGCAATAGGAGGGAGATCAGCTTCTTTTTTTTATAGATATCCTGATCATAGAAGCTATTGGCATCTTGAACCTTTTGAAACTGAAAGGCGATCATCCGATCCAAATCCCTTTCATCGATGATATCCTTCTTTTTGAATAATCGCTTTTTTCTAAAATTTTGACCAAAATAGATGTAAATCACAAAGCCAAGGATGGGAAGTAGAATGAAGAGCAGGAGCCAAGCAGCGGTCTTAGAGGGTTCTCGATTCTCAAAAAAAATGATGATAACAATAAATACAATAGTAATGAGGAAGATACTAGAAAGAACGATGCTTAATGTCAAATTGTCGAGAAGGCTCCTCAGGGATATCCCCGAGGGGAAGACTAAAAATAGTTGATTAATCTCCACCGAAATACCCAACCTCCATCCTAATACATTTTATAAGTCAATTATTCCATCTTCTTTATAAAACTAAGAATAGGAATAAAGAGGGCTATGTTACTAGCCCTATCATATCATACTGCTGTTTTTATGTAAATTTTAACACCTTCGCTATTTGGACCTTATGCGGTGAAACACAATCATCCCACCCACCAATAGAATAAAGACCACTACACTTATTTCAGGGATACTATGTTCTTCAATAAAGGCGATAGACCGGTATAGGTTCCCCCTGAAAAGGTATCCCAACCAGAGATAGAGGCCGACCCAGGGCAGGATGCCAAGATAGGTGAATAGAAAAAACTTAACCAAATGGATTCCTGCCATCCCTGCCAAATAAGATATATAATTTCCAAAGAAAAAAGGGCGGGATATACATACAGAAGCATCCCCATATCTACGAAAAGTATCCTCCACCTTATGGATGCGTTTCCTGGACAGTTTAAGGGTTTGTACTAAAAATTCCACTAGATTCCCCTTAAGACTTCTCCCAATATAGTAGGGGATGATGGCGGCCAATGAGTAGAAAAGGGCACCTAAAAAAGTGGCGAGCCAAATATTCATACTCCCCTTATAGATAAGAAATCCGATGATAATAAGTACGGCAGAGCCTGGAAATGGTATGGAGGCACCTTCCAGCATGGCACAAAGTATGACTGCTATATAACCATATTTATAGATCATGGGAATGACCGGAATAAGAATTTCAGTTAACATAGGACCCACCTATCCATCCAAAAGGATTGTTCTATCGAGAATATAGACGAAATATAGAGTCAAAATATTTCATACTTTTTATATTCATCTTCTTCCTATAATATCCCTTTGATGCTGATTTAAAACAAAGTAATGACCTACAGGCGGAATCGGGCAAGAGAGATCCACTCCTGTTTTTTATTTAAATATGTATCCATAATACATGATATAATAAATCAAAGAAAGTCATCAAGAAATAAAGGAGGATTCTATGAAAGTACTAGTATGTAATGTTGGGAGTACCTCTTTAAAATTTAAACTTTTCCATCTTCCCAATGAGGATTATATAGTGGAAGCGAAAATAGAGAGGGTGGGAAGTCAGAGGGACGGAATTTACTCCTACCTTAATATCCCTAAGGGGATCTCAATAAAGAAGGAAAAACAGTCGGTACCAAACTATACAGTCGGCATACAAATGTTTCTAAGGGATCTATTGGATAGTGAAAAGGGTGCCGTCCAGAATTTAGAGGAGATAGAAGCTATTGGGTTTAAAACTGTGCTGGCAAAGGATTACTATGGGGTGCATGAGCTTTCCCAAGAGGTACTGAGAGCCATGGAGGAGTACCTCGTCATCGCTCCAGCCCATAATGGTCCCTACCTGGAAGCCATCCGTCAATTCAAAGAGCTTCTTCCGGATACTCTTTTGGTGGGTGCCTTCGAAACCGATTTCCATACCACCATTCCCCTGGAACGAAAGCTGTATGCCATCCCCTATGAATGGTATGAGGAATATGGGATCCAAAAAATGGGCTACCATGGGGCCTCCCATCGATACATATCCGATCAGGTGAAAGCCATGGCAGGGAAACACTACCGATTAATATCCTGCCATCTGGGAGGAAGCTGTTCCCTATGTGCCATACTGGACGGTAAAAGTGTGGATACTAGCTTTGGCCTATCCCTACAAACAGGAATTCCCCACTCCAATAGGGTAGGAGAATTGGATAGCTATATCATCCCATTCCTTCTTGATAAAGGGTTAAGTATGGAAGAGATACTTGAAGGCTTGGAGAAGCAGGGTGGATTATTGGGTATCTCAGGAGTGAGCGGAGATATAAGGTTCATCCAAACTGCTGCCGAGGAAGGTAATCCAAGAGCCAAGCTTGCTATCAATGTCTTTGTCAATAGTATTATCCGCCATATTGGCTCCTACTATGCGGAGCTTGGAGGTCTAGACTATCTAGTGTTTACCGGGGGCATTGGAGAGAACGCCTATGTTATTCGAGAAAAAATCTGTGATCAACTTTCCCACATGGGCATCCATTTAGATCCAAGAAAGAATAGGGAGACCAAAGCTGGCGGAAGGATTTCCAGGGAGGATTCTCCGGTTCAAGTATATATTATTCCGACTAATGAGGAACTCATAGTTGCAAAAAAAACCTATGA
>MTKW01000014.1_pt1 | contig 55696 bp, 53 predicted proteins | sample 1042761 | NCBI WGS metagenome assembly MTKW01 (sample SAMN06205366, study PRJNA360243) | anaerobic digester metagenome | biome: Wastewater treatment plant; feature: Anaerobic digester sludge; material: sludge; isolation source: anaerobic digester fed with sludge from wastewater treatment plant ... | reverse complement strand
AAATACCGGCAACGGCTACAGGAATTTTGCCGGTTTCTTCGGTACCTTCAGCAAGACCTCAGGCGGCTATAGCTATCTCGATGAAAACGGTATAAACTATCAATTCAATGATATAGGCCTTTTGCTCAGTATGAACGACCGGAATGATAATTATCTTAGTTTCGCTTATAACGAGGCCGGTTTACTAAACTCCGTTATCGATACGGCAGGTCGGGAATTTGTTTTCCTCTACAACGAGGAGCGGCTGGTTTCAGCTATTCTGACCCCGGGGAATAAGCTTCTCCGCTATGAATATGATGCCAATCGCAACCTGCGTTATTTCTATGACTTAAATGGTGATCGGACAGAATACACCTATGACGGGCTGGACAGAATGATATCTCTAATTGACCAAGAAGGTAACCGGCGTCTGACCAATTACTATGACAGTCAGAACCGGGTTTATCGGCAGGAGAATGCTGAAGGTTCCTACTATACCTTACAATACTATCCGGACTATACTATTGAGACTGACAATGAAGGTAATAGCAAATACCACTATTATGATGAACGCAAAAGGTTAGTTAAGACAGTCTATCCTGAAGGTGAGGTTGAGACCTATCTCTATGACGGGCAGGATAATCAGGATGTCTATTGGACCCCTAAAGGGGAAAGATTCGAATATGAGCATGACCAATTAGGTAACCGCACCCAGGTTATTGACCCATTGGGCCAACAATATAACTATACCTATGACCAATACAGCAACATCACCTCTAGTCGGAATCCCCAAGGAGAGTTAACTAGCTTTACCTATGATGACAACGGTAATCTCCTGACCGTGACCGACCCAGCAGGTAATACCACTTCCTATACCTATAACAGCAGAGGCCAGGTCCTGACTGCCAAAGATGCAGTGGGCAACTTGACCCGGTACAGCTATGATATAAATGGCTATTTGCAGGAGGTAACCGACCCGGCCGGCAATACTACCACCTACTATAACGATACCTTAGGCCGTGTAATCGGTATCAAGGACCCTAAAGGCAATTTAACTCGCCTGACCTTGGATAATGCAGGCCGTCCTTTGCATGTGCAGATGCCGGAAAATACTGTAATACATTACACCTACTATAACCATGGGAAGGTTGAATCTCAGACCGATCCCAAGGGCAATATTACCTACTACACCTATGACACCATGCAGCGGGTAAAGACTGTCCGTGATCCGGAGGGCGGAGTAACCCAATATGAGTACGATCGCAACGGTAACAGAACAAAGATAATTGACCCTGAAGGCGGTGTAACAATCTTCTCCTATGATAACAACGACCGCTTAGAATATAGTGTGGGGCCTGAGGGTGAGCGGATCACCTACACCTACGATCAGAACGGTAACTTAGCTACCGTTAAGGATCCCAGAGGTAAAGTGACCACCTATCTTTATGACTCCCTGAATAGAGTCAAGGAGGTCATAGATCCTTTGCAGAATAAGCTGCAATACAAGTATGATGAGCTGGGCAATCTGGTTGAGCAAGTATTGCCCGATGGCAATAAAGTGATCTATCAATATAACAAGCTGTCCCAGTTGGAGAAGATTATCAATCAAGAGCTGGGCGAGACAACCATGACCTATTATCCTAATGGTCAATTGAAGACCCAGACTAATGCCGAAGGAGCAACTTATGAGTACACCTATACCCCCTTGGGCAGTGTCCGGACTATCAAGGATCCACTAGGTAATATTACGGAATATACTTACGATGCCAATAACAATCTAATTGAAGTTACCAATGCCTTGGGTAAGAAGACCAGGTATGAATATGACAGCCTGAACAGACAACGCAAAGTAATCAACCCCTTAGGCCATACCAGTGAGATTATTCCCGATGCTAACGGCAATATTGCCACCCGGATTGATGCCGAAGGCAATGTGACATATTTCGAATATACGGCAACTAACAGATTGAGCAAGGTTATCGATGCCCAGGGTAACCAGACTGATTACGATTATTATCTGAATGGACTCCTCAAATGGAGCGAAGACCCCAAAGGCAACAGGACCAGCTACGAATACGACCTATCAGGCCGGGTAACCAAAGTGACAGACCCAGCCGGGCATGTGATGTCCTTTGCCTATGATGCCAACGGTAACGTAACCCAAAGAACCAAACCAGACGGCAGCACGATAACTTATACTTACGATGCCTTAAACCGTCTTACCCAAATAAGCTACCCTGACCAGACCAAGGTAAGCTATACCTATGATGTGATGGGTAACAGGAAGACTATGGACGATGAATCCGGTTTGACTTCTTACGAATACGATATTATGAACCGGCTAACCAGAGTAACCAATCCCTTGGGTGAAAGTGTAGATTATGATTATGACATTTTAGGCCGCTTGGCCTGGGTCTGTTACCCCGACGGCAAAGAAGTAGAATACCTCTATGATGAGTTAGACAGGTTAATAGAGGTTCGGGATTGGGCCAACAGAGTTACCAGCTATAGCTATGATGCTCTTGGGCGCAGGACTTCAACTGATTTGCCCGGAGAGTTGCAGGTAACCTATGCCTATGATGATGCCAACAGGCTGCTTAATCAGCAGAATTTGGGTCCCAACGGACAGATCCTTACTGCCTTCAATTATGAATACGATAAAAATGGCAACAGAGTATCCGAGTTAAAGGATTATCGGAACGAAGAGCAGAACAGTATTACCTATATCTACGACAGCCTGAACCAATTAGTAGAAGTCTTGAACAACTATGGCGAGAATATCAGCTACCGATACGATGCAGCAGGAAACAGAATATCCATGACGAAAACAGAAGGTGACAAGGTAGAGATTACCAGATGCGAATACAGATGCCTTATATAAGATAATATCTATAAAATAAAATATTAAATAGGGGGATAGCTAATGCTGAAAAGAATATTAGCGATATTATTAATAGTTACTATTGCTCTGGTTTTGGTATCGTGTTCAGTTAATGAAAGAGAATATACAGATATTATCAATATGATTGAATCATATAAGAACGAAGTTGAAAAAAATATTAAGAATTATGAAATTAGAAATGTTGAATATATGGATGTTTCAACTGAAGGAGGAGCAATTATTGGTTACTATGAAGAAGAGGATCTAAAATACGCAGAAGTAACAATTTGTGGAGAAATGGGAAGAGTACATTATAATTATTATTTCCTCTCCGGTTCAAATATTTACTTAATAAAAAATGATGTAAGGTATGATAAGCCTTTCTATATCGAAGGGTATGAAGAAACAGAAGAAATAGTCGAATACTACTTTAGAGAAAATGAGGTATTTTATGTTGATAATAAGAAAAAGCTACTTACTAATGTGGACGACAACAAAGATTTCTTAGTTGAGCTAGAAGATTTCAAGAATGCCTTAGATAATGCAACAGAGAAGGTAGATAATGCAGAATTAAATGAATATGCATCTGAATATTTCAAGGATGATATTTCAACTTTAAGATATGAAGGACAGTTTGCATTCGATGATTATTATGAAGAAGAAGTAAGAGTTAACATGAAGACAGTTGAAGAACTAGAGAGTAGTAGAATATTCCAATTGTATCTTGACCCTATTCAAGGTGTTCCAGAAGAAAGATTAGATTTAGGTTGCTTTTATGAGACTGGAGATACAATCTATAAAATAGAACCAACAGAAGAAAATCTGGCAATGATAAAATCAAAGGGGAGCTTGCCGGAGGATAGTATTATTGTAGCCCAGAACTCAGAGCTACCAGATGCTTTAGGAGAGGATGAAGCTGGATTTCATTATTATATAGAGATTGAGGAAGGTCAAATAAAATTTCACTCATACAATAACTTAGCTGGAACAGGATATTATGAGGCTTTTACATGGGAAAAGGGTGTTGGACTTGTATTTTATCAGTCAGGATATGGTGCTGAGCGTGATTCTATTCAAATAAAATTAGTCTCAAATAATTAACGAATTGTAAAAAAACTTGCTTGATTTAACAATTTTTGTTATAGTGTTAATACTTTTAGCAATGGCTAAAAGTATAGAAAAGAAAGAAAAGGAGAGTAGAGTTGAGATGAGTAAAGCTGAGATGACTAAGATTATTTTGCCTGAGGAGAAGGTTCCTAAGTATTGGTACAATGTGCAAGCGGATATGCCGAATCCCATGGAGCCCTACTTGCACCCACAAACGAAAAAGGCTCTGGAGCCTAAGGATTTGGCCCACATATTCCCTCAGGCTCTTATTGAACAGGAAGTTAGCCAGGAGAGGTATATTGAGATACCTCAAGAGATTCGAGAGATCTATAAACAATGGAGACCATCCCCGCTATATAGAGCCCATCAACTGGAGAAGGCCTTGGGGGTTAACTCCAGGATATATTATAAGTATGAAGGGGTTAGTCCCGTTGGTAGTCATAAGCTGAATTCGGCTATTCCCCAGGTTTTTTATAACAAAGAGGCTGGGATTAAAAGATTAACTACAGAGACTGGAGCAGGACAGTGGGGCACAGCCTTATCCTTGGCTTGTCAAATGTTTGGCCTTGAATGTACTGTCTATATGGTGAGGATTAGTTTCAAGCAGAAACCTTATCGTCGTACTCTTATGGAGACTTATGGAGGTCAATGTATCGCTAGTCCCAGTAATCTAACGGAAACGGGCCGCAGGGTTTTGGTGGAACAACCGGAGACCCCAGGCTCCTTGGGTATTGCTATTAGTGAAGCTGTCGAAGATGCATCTTTGCGTCCTGATACTAATTATGCTTTGGGTAGTGTCTTAAATCATGTCTCACTTCATCAGACCATTATCGGGCAAGAAGTAAAGCTGCAAATGGAAATGGTGGATGATTATCCTGATGTAGTTGTGGCTTGCTGTGGTGGTGGCAGTAATTTGGCCGGCATTGCCTTTCCTTTTATTCCGGATAAGTTAAAGGGCAGCAAGGTGCGTTTGCTGGCGGTAGAGCCTACGGCTAGCCCTAGCTTGACTAGAGGAACCTTTGCTTATGATTATGGCGACCTAGGTGGTCTTACTCCTTTGATGAAGATGTATACTGTGGGTTCATCCTTCACCCCGGCCGGAATTCATTCTGGGGGCTTACGATATCATGGAAGTTCACCTTTGGTCAGTCAACTGTACCATGATGGTTTAATAGAAGCTACGGCTGTAGAACAAACGAGGGCTTTTTCTGCGGCAGTTCTCTTTGCTAGAACAGAGGGTATTATACCTGCTCCTGAGTCTTCCCATGCCATCAGGGCCGGTATAGATGAAGCTCTACGGGCTCAAGAAGAAGGAAAGAGCCTCAGCATTGTTATTAATGTGAGCGGTCATGGTTATTTGGATTTGACAGCTTATGAAAGCTATCTGTCAGGAGAAATGAAGGATGTCCAGTTGTCTGATGAGGACATAGCTCAAGCTATTGCTAAGTTGCCAAAGATTTAATATTTTGGGCTTTGCGTAAATCAGATGATATGAAGTAAATAGATTGATCAATAGCTGCCGATTTCATTCGGCAGCTTTTCATTGTGAAAAAAACAAGGTTCCCGGGTACCCATCAGCAATCTCCGATTGCGTTGATGGGTGGGGTTCTTATTATGAAAATAACAAGGTTCCCGGGACCCATCAGCAATCTTTGATTGCGTTGATGGGTGGGGTTCTTATTTAGGTGCCATTAGATAGGGGAAGTAGGGTGCACTTCACATTAAGCTAAGCTCTTTATTTACGCTAAATATTCTTTAGGGTAAAAACCAAGGGATGTAAGCTAGCATATATAATATTAAGTCAATAGAGGGATGAAGAATTGTCGGAATATGCTACAATATCTATAATGAACCATTGGGAGATGTAATTGCTCAAAGAGCTAAAATTATTAGCGAATGGTGTTAATCAGGGGGGATGTTGTTTGAAAATTCAATTTTGTGGTGCTGCTGGAACTGTTACAGGCTCATGTTTTTTAGTTACTACGGATTCAGCCAAATTTTTACTTGATTGTGGAATGTTTCAAGGCTCGAGAGCATTAAAAGAGAGAAATTATGGAGATTTTCCCTTCAATCCTGAGGAGATTGATTTTGTTATACTTTCCCATGCCCATGTGGACCATGCCGGTCTTTTGCCGAAGCTATACAAGAAAGGGTTTAAGGGTTGGACTTATGCTACTAAAGTTACCCGGGAATTATGTGCAATTGTCTTACCGGATAGCGGCTATATTCAGGAGATGGAGGTTGAAAGAAAAAACCGCAAGCTGATGAGGAAAGGCGAACCTTTATTAACGCCTATTTATACAGCCCAGGATGCTCGGGATTGTCTAAAGTATTTTAAATCTGCTGAATATGAGGAAGCTTTTGAACCAGCTCCAGGGATTAAGGTGGTTTTCCAAGACGCAGGTCATATACTAGGTTCAGCCATAACTGAACTTTTTATTGAGGAAAATGGCCGTAGCACAAAGATTGTCTTTACCGGGGATTTAGGCAATACCGATCAGCCAATTGTCGAGGAAAGAACTAATATTGACGAGGCTAATGTGGTGATTATGGAGTCTACATATGGTAACCGTTATCATCTGGAAACAGAAAACAGAGATGATACTTTAGCCCGTATTGTCAATCGCACTTTAAAGAAGGGGGGCAACCTGGTTATCCCTTCTTTTGCAGTGGAGAGAACCCAAGAATTAATCTATAATCTGAGAAAATTACAGACAGAGGGCCGAATCCCTGTAGTCGATATTTATATTGATAGTCCAATGGCTATTGAAGCAACTAAAGTCTTTGTGGCCAATACTAAATATTACGATCAGGAAGCCCAAGAAATAGTCAATAATGGTGGAGTAGAGGCTATTTTTTCCGGGCCGAATATCCATTATGTACTCACTCCTGAGGAGTCAATGATGGTTAATAGAATCAAAAGCGGAGCAATTATTATCTCAGCTAGTGGTATGGCTGATGCAGGCCGTATCAAGCATCACTTAAAGCATAATCTCTGGCGTAAGGAAAGTACTGTTCTTTTTGTAGGTTACCAGGCCGAAGGTACTTTGGGTCGAAGAATTCTTGACGGTGAGAAGAAAGTGCGGATTCACGGAGAGGAAATCGCTGTTAAAGCTGATATTGAGATAATTGATGGCTTTTCTTCCCATGCTGATCAAAGTGGACTCTTGGATTGGCTGAGTAATTTCAAGACTAAGCCGGAACTTGTCTTTTTGGTACATGGAGAGGAGTCTGCCCTTGAGACATTGCAACGTCTAATTATAACGGAGCTTGGTATTAAGACTGAGATAGCCAGTCTGGGAGAGGTCTATGATCTAACCAAAGGATTTGCTGAGCTGCCAGCGGAGGAGATGGAATATGCTCAGGCCTCCAATAAAGAAAATGTTCTTGAGGCATTGAATAGGCTGAAATCAATGGTTCAAGAAATGGTTAAGGCTCCGGATAGGGATGTACGTGGCTTACAACGTATACTGGCTAACCTTTATGAGATTGAAAGAAATATTGAGCGAATGGCTTAACAAAATTTACTGTAAAGAAAATGTAGGATTATCCTTGGCAGTGTCGAAATAAGAGCTAGGCTAATTAAATAATATTTTATGAAGGAATGGTCGCTATGGCTAAAAATTACAAAATTCTCGGTATAGTCTGTATTATTGCAGTAATAGCAGTTGCTGTTTTTTATTTTGGAGGGACCGTTCTTTCTGGAAAGACGGCGGAGGCTTTACCGTCTCCTGGGACTAATGAAGATGGGAACCAACCTATTGATTCCGAACAGAATCTTGAACTGGAGGAACCGGAGATACCAGAGGTTACCGAACCGGAGGATAATAGACCTACAGAAAAGAAAGCTGTTAAGGTCAAGGGTATTTATATGACAGGTGTAGTTTTTAACTATCCTAAATTTTATAATCAACTGGTAGATTTAGTGGAGCGTACTGAGTTAAATGCTTTGGTAATTGATGTGAAGGATGATTCTGGTTTTTTATCTGGCCCACTGCCGGTGCCATTGGCAGAGGAGATTGGTACGCCATACCATAAGGGTATGGATGATCAGGAGAATATTCTGCAGTTGTTAGAAAAGGATATTTTTCCCATTGCCAGGATTGTAGTTTTTAAGGATCCGGTTTTGGCTGAAGGCAGACCTGATTTGGCATTAAAGAATAAGTCGGGTAATATCTGGCGTGATAGAAAGGGATTAGCCTGGGTAGATCCTCATAGCCAAGATGTGTGGCAATATGCAGTAGATGTAGCCAAGGAAGCTGCCAAGATGGGTTTTCGGGAGATCCAGTTTGATTATGTTCGCTTCCCAACTGACGGTGATGTGAAGAACGCAGTCTATCCCTTTGCAACTGGCCAATCTAAAGAAGATGTAATCTTAGAATTTTTGGAATATGCTAAGGCTGAACTAGAACCGTATAATGTCTTTATATCTGCCGATGTCTTTGGCTTAACAACTCTTACTTTAGACGATATGGGGATGGGACAAAAATATGAAAAGATAGTTACAGCAGTGGATTATATTTGTCCTATGGTGTATCCTTCCCACTACGGAACCGGCAATTATGGTTTCAAAAATCCCAATGCTCATCCTTATGAGATTGTAAATATGGCCTTATTGGATGCGCTGAAAAAGTCTGAAACTGTGGGTGCTGAAGCTATAATTAGGCCTTGGTTGCAGGATTTCAATTTGGGAAGCCCCAAGTACGGCCCTGAACAGGTACGGGCTCAAATCAAGGCTACTTATGATGCTGGTTTGGATGAGTGGATCCTCTGGAATGCAGGCAATAAATATACGGAAGCAGCTTTACTTCCCAATGAGTAATAAGAACCCCACCCGTCAACGCAATCGGAGATTGCTGACGGGTCCCAGTAACCTTGTTGTATTCACAATAAAGAGGTAAAGGCATAGGGAAGAAAAGGGGACCTTTCAACTGCCAGTCTTCTGATGTTTATTGTTTGCCGACGGGCAGTCGAATTGTCCCCCTTGTCTTGTTCAGGCTCATCTCCAATGTCTCCTTTTATCAGACCTCTTGACTAAAATGTTGAGGAAGGGCTAAGCTAGGTTTATGGTAACAGTGGGGATGAAGCTCCACAATCCATTTTTTATTGGTATTATAAGTGATGTTTTTTGTTTTTTCCCCTTTTTTAATGAGGGAACCGCATTTTAAGCAATAGACTTCCTTGGCTGCCTGGCCATTAGTGATGGCTATTTCTGTGTTGGACCATTTTTGCCAGCTTTTCCAGCCGCTTTTACATAATTCTGCTCGGCTGTCAAAATCAGCGACGATCCATTTAAAAAGGCGATGGAAACCAAAGGCGTATTTGGCGTGCTGTACAAAGTTTTTTGGTAAACCTAATTCTATAACATATTGGCTGAAGGATTCTTCTACCTTTTCTTGGAGTGGGCCTTCTATTTTAGTGCTTTCCCATTGATAACCTTCTCGGGTGAGCCAGTGTCTTAGTTCGTCGAAAATATAACTACGGCAGACCCGAATCGGTTCATCTGTAGTGACCTTTAATTTGTGGAAGGCCTCCTGGATGATTTTTATTACATAGAGCTGATATTTCTTTTCTTGAAACTGGGGTTCCTGAAATAAGCTTAAGGGAATCAAGTCAAAGATATATTCTTGTGTTTCGCTGCGGAGAAGACCGATTCCGGTACCTCCGATTAAGCTTCCGCTTCCGGCATCATCTATCTCAATCATTATTTCACCTCTGTTTTAGTATGGATAGCGGCCGCCTTTAATATTAACCTTTAGGCAAAATCCTATATTAGAAGTTAAAACTGCCAGATAGAAAAGGAATAAATTGCGATCTTAAACTTTACCAAGTATAATGTAGATAACTTACGCTTTCAGAATAGAGAAAATATGCTTTCGTAATTATAGGGAGCGGTTAAGGGAGGCATACTGTTGAAATTTGAGTTTATTGATGGAGAACTTTGGGGCAAGATGATAATTGCCGCCAGTAAATATCTTGAAAAACGTAAGAGTATGGTAGACTCCTTGAATGTTTTCCCTGTACCAGATGGTGATACAGGAACTAACATGAGCTTAACATTAGGTTCAGCTGCTAAAGCAGTAACGCAAAAAAAAGAATCAAAAGTAGGTGATTCTGCCAATACAGTTTCCTATGGGGCTCTAATGGGAGCAAGAGGAAATTCCGGGGTAATCCTTTCTCAATTATTGTCTGGTTTTGCTAAACTGGCGGATGGGAAAGAGATTCTCGGTGCTGTAGGTCTGGCTGAAGCTCTTGACAGTGCAGTACAAACTGCTTACCAAGCAGTGATGAACCCTGTAGAGGGTACTATTTTAACTGTCTCCAAAGGGGCTGCCCAAGCTGCGGCAACAGAAGCCGCTAAGGCTGAGGCCACTGTTACTACTGTTTTGGAGGCTGCTTTAAATGGAGCGAAAGAAACTTTGGCACTTACCCCTAGTATGTTGCCTGTCTTAGAACAAGCGGGAGTAGTTGACGCTGGAGGACAAGGCTTCGTCTTCATCTTAGAAGGGATGTTGCAGGTACTTAACAGTGAGGAGGATCTGGAAATTGAGTTTGAACCAGTAGCTCCGGTCCAACAAGCCACTGCTGAATTTGATGTTGTACCAGAAACATCTATTAAATATCAGTATTGTACTGAGTTTCTTCTCAAGAAGAAGGATGAGGATTTGCAATTGGATGCCATCAGAAGCTTCCTCAGTGATAAAGGTGATTGCCTCTTAGTTGTAGGTACTCCGGAAACGACCAAAATACATATCCATACTAATAATCCTGGTCAGGTCTTGGAGTATTGTGTTGAAAGAGGGTCCCTGCATGAGATTAAAATCGATAATATGAGTGAGCAGAACCAGGAAATGCAGATGAAGGCCAGAGCTGTTAAGCATATTGGAATAATTGGGGTTACAATGGGAAGTGGTCTAGAGGATATTTTCAAGAGTTTAGGCGTTGATGTCGTTATCAGCGGAGGCCAGACTATGAATCCCAGTACTCAAGATTTTCTAGATGCTATCGATAAGGTTTTGGCCGAAGAGGTATTGATCTTGCCGAATAACGGGAACGTTATCCTGGCGGCAGAGCAGGCAGTAAAAGTGGCTAATAAGCCCGTACAAGTTGTAAAGACCCGCAGTATTCCTCAAGGGATAGCAGCCTTAATGACCTTTAATGGTGAAGTTGACTTAGAGGAAAATGCTCAGAGGATGCAGGAAGCTAGTCAGCAGGTGGTTACAATAGAGATTACCTATGCAGTTAGGGATGCCCAGTATGAGAGCCATGAGATTAGTAAGGGACAGATTATGGGCTTAGTCAACAATAAGTTAGTTCAGGTGGGTGACGAGGTTAATCAGCTTGTGGAAAACCTTGTGGCTGAACAACTAAATGATGATTATGAGCTAATGACGATTTATTACGGAGAAGATATTAAAGAAGCAGAAGCTAAGCAATTAGTAGAAGATCTCTCCGAAAAATATCCTGACGTGGACTTTGAATTACATTATGGTGGACAACCTTTATATTATTATTTGATATCATTAGAATAGAGCAAATAAAGATTTAATCTGTCTGAGATATACCTATAGAAAAAACACAGGACAAACCTGTGTTTTTCTTTCCATATTCTATACTAGCTGGCCAATGGATACGCAGTTAGTTGTCGGTGTGATAGGAGGTGGGTTTGTGTCGGGAATAGATATTGTAGTGAATAGTCTGATCTCAACAAGAAAAAACTTAGAGGTTCAGGACGCCCGAACCAGTGAGCACCTTTCTGTAGGTGATAAGTTAGAGGCTCAAGTTATCGCCAAGGAAGGAGATAGTTTTTTGCTCCAATGGGCGAAGGGGCTTTTTCAGGCTCAATCAGATCTTGAACTAACGGTTGGTGAAAAATTATTCCTCTTAGTGACGGAACAAAAGGACGGTTGTACTTTCCTTAAAATGCAGCTTCCTGAAAGTTATGAGGAGTATCAGCAGGGAAAAAAGGGAAAAAATGGCGATCAAGTGCAGAAGGATAGTGGGCTAGCTAATTTATCCCTCATCAAACCTGACGCTAAGAATATCAAAGGAGGTCAATATTTACAAGGTCGGGTTCAGGCCTCAACAGAGGACCTCTTGTTAGTCAATACCAGGGAGGGCGTATTGACAGTTAAATCAGCTAATCCTCTAGCAGTTGGGACAGAGCTAATATTGTTAGTTTTAGAAAATCCCACAGATGAAGGTGAAGCCCAAATACAACTGTGGCCGCAGTCAACTGAAGGAACTAATAAACCTGAAATTGCTAAAATGACGCAGCAAACCGGTACTCAGACGAATAATCTATCTAATCTATACAACGACAAGGTAGAGATTATTAATAATCGGACTGGTGATCTACAAACGCCTAATGCTCAAGGCTCAAGCCCACAAGCTCTTGGTAATCAAATTAGGGATAGCCAAAGCACTCCTATAACCATCAGTCAGACTGCCAATACTCAGGCCCAAGAGCCTCAAGCTGTAAATATTCAAAGTATTAATGCTGAGAATATAAATACTCAAATGATCAATCCCCATTCTACATTATCCCTGGGTAATTCGATAATGGCTAAACTTTTGTTGGAAGGTGGAGGCGGGCTTCTGCCTGGGAGTATCGTTACTGTTACTGTCAAGGACAAAGCCGGCCAGTATTACCTTATAGAGATAGAGGGAAAAGAATACTTTTTGGAATCTGATACAGAGCTGTTGGTAGGAGGAAAGCTACAGCTTATGACCAAGGAAACTGTAGGCAATAGAATCAGTCTCCAAAGGCCTCTACCCCAGCAGGGTAGGCATGACCAGCCGATAGAAAAGATTAAACCCTTGGCTGCCAGATATGGCTTTCAAGGCGAAAAGGAGATTAGCCAGCTAGTTGAAAAATTAGCTCAGTTACCGGTAGATCCGCAGACAGCAGTCCGTTATCTCTTGGACCCTCATCTTGCTACAGCTGTGATTATCCCTGCTCCCCAGAAGGAGCTGGAGGAAACGAAAATAGAGGTCAAGAAGTACAAGGAATCATGCAACGGGCAAAAGGTCTGGGAGGTAAGTCTAGATCTTGATTTTGCTCAACTGGGCTCTATGGAGATCGTGCTTAAACTTATAGACGGTAAGATATATACTAGGTTATGGGCTAAAGAGCCTTCCACAGAGCTTTTATTGCGTGAAAGGCAAAAGGAATTAACTGCATTATCTACAGTAATTGAAATTGTCGCCGCTCAGGCTGGACCGTTGATTCCCAGGGAACCTACGGAGAATATCGATTTGAAGGTGTGAGGGAAATGGCTGAAAAACGTCAGGCTGTAGCCTTGCAATATGATAAAGCTAATGCTAAAAAAGGGGCTCCCCGGGTTGTTGCAGTAGGTGAAGGCCGGTTAGCTGAGAAGATTATTGAAATAGCCCAGGAGCATAATGTGCCTCTTTATGAAGATGTGCAGGTAGTAGCTCGTTTGGTTAAGGTTTCCCTTGGTGATGAGATACCAGCAGAACTATACCAAGCTGTAGCTAAGATTCTCTTTTTCCTTTATCAATTGGATGAGGAAAAGCAGCAAAGCAAAACATCTTCCAGATAAATGAATGTTCACAACACAGCGGACAGTCCCCTTGTCTGTTAGGACGTATAATGAAGCATAACGAGAACCAGATTACCGATTGCTCACCTGGAAATGTCTAAACTCATACCTTAAGAATTAGCTTATCGGTCTAAATTCGCCGTCCGTGGCTCAATTCTCCCTACCCGGCACGTCCTGTGCCGGATTAAGCATTCTTGCGGTATTTCGTTAAGACATTTTCGCCAGGCTTGTCAAAGGTAATCCTGTTCTCGTTATGCTTGCATTTTCTCCAACAAAGGATAACCGTCCGTTGCGTTGCTTTCTGGGTGATTTTTATTGTAGGCTTCCAACCAACAGATTTTTCACCAGTTCCTCGTCGGGGTTAACATAGACTGTATGCTGATTGTTATAGTTAACCATGCCGGGTTTGGCACCTTTTTGTTTCCAGACATGCTTTCTTAAGGTGTAGTCTACCGGCACCTGGCTGGAATGACGAGCCTTGGAATTGTAGGCGGCTAAGATAGCAGCTGCTTCCATGACCGGATCCGGAATTGGTTTATTCCCAGGATTTTTGATGATGACATGGGAACCAGGTACATTTTTAGTATGTAACCAGGTATCCTCTTTTTGAGCCATTTTCATGGTTAAGAGGTCGTTCTGCTTGTTATTTTTACCGAAATAAATTTCCCAACCTTCATAAATTATCTTGCTAGGCTTACTAGTTTCCTGAGAGGAGCTAGTCTTGCCCTTCTTTTTTACAACAGGGGCTTTTAAGTAGCCGCTTTCCTGTAATTCTTGTTTAATTTCTTCAGCCTCTACCTTTGTTGTTACATTATCCAAGGAGGCTAGCAGACTTTGTAGATACTCAAGCTCTTCTTGGGTATCGGCTAGGTGAATTGCGGCTTGTTTTGCAGCATTACGGGCTTTTTGGTACTTCTTAAAATAATAATTTGCATTATCCATAATAGACAGTGTGTCATCTAAAGGGATTGTTATCGAAGCACCTTCAGGATCATAGTAGTTTACCACTACAGCTTCACTGCCAGGAGAGAGTTGATATTGATTAGCTGTTAGCAGCTCGCCCCAGAGTCTGTATTCTTCTACCCGTTCTCCCTCAAGGATTGATTGGCTTTGAAGAACAGCTTTTTTTTCACAGCGCTCGATTTCTTTTTTAATAGTTGAAAGCAAATTGCCTTTGATTTGTTGCAGAGCATCACTGCGTTTACGGTGAGAGTAGAAATAGTCTAGGGCTTTATTCATAGTGGACATAACTTGGCGGCTTTCGCTAGTAAAGTTGCTCAAGGCTATGGCAGAGTATGTAATAAATCGCTCATTTTCTTTTATTATCTCAGGATGAAACACTCCTTGTTGTATGGCTTGAGCCGCAGTGCTAAAGGCTTGCCAGAGCATATTTAATTCATATTCGCCACAGAATTCTAAGGGCAGATTGGGCTCCAAATTGGCCCGGGAAATCAACTCTGCACAAGTCTGAGGTCCGAAGCCGGCAAAAAGATTCAGATAAATCTTGGATAGTTTCTGCTGCAAAGGCTGATTAAGAATCTTACTTTTGAACTCTTCCTCTCCAATCTCCCAGGGGAGAATTTTGTCTTGTGGAGGGGGAGGAGTGTAAGTTAGGCCGGGCAGTATTTGGCGGTAACTGCTGACGCTTAAGGGTATTCGCCTGATTGAATCAATAATTGTTTGTGTTGAGGGATCAAGAAGGATAATGTTACTGTGTTTTCCCATTATCTCTACGGTTAATTGTCGCTGTACAAGATCCCCTAATTCATCGTAGCTTTCGATGGTTATTTCCAAGATTCGTTCTAATTCAGGTTGATTTATAGAGATGATGCGACCGCCTTCTAAATGCTTACGCAGGACCATGCAAAATAAGGGTGCTTGAGACGGATTTTCTCTAGCTTGACTAGTCAGATAAATGGCTGCTTCCTGGGCTGAACTAGAAAGAAGCAGTCGGTAATTCCCTCCTTTTTGTCGTAAGTGGAGAAGTATTTCCTGCTTAGATGGTTGATATATTTTATCTACACGAGCTCCTGTTAGTTCTTGCCCTAACTCTAAAGCAATGGCTCGCATGACGATGCCGTCGAAGGACATAAGGTTACCTCCCGGATGTTATTCAGTAATACTTTAGTTGTTGTATTAATAAGTATAACTTATCATTTTCGGCAGTCAAAGGGAATAGAATTAATAAGTGAAACTAGCCAAAGGGAGGATCACCATGGAGAGAAATGCTTGGCATACTTTGAGTACCTCAGAAACTATCCTAGAGTTTAAAACCGATCAGAATAAGGGTTTAGACCCGTCTGAAGCTGCACGCCGTTTAGAATTAGTGGGACTTAATCAGCTGATCACTAAAAAGAAAATCTCTCCGTGGGCAATCTTTCTAGGCCAATTCAAAGATATTATGGTCTTGGTCTTAATTGGGGCTACGATTATCTCAGGTATTCTGGGTGAATATGCTGATGCTTTGACTATCTTAGCGATTATTATAATTAATGCCGTCTTAGGTTTTGTCCAGGAGTATCGGGCGGAACAGTCTCTGGATGCTTTGAAAAAAATGGTCGCCCCGGAGGCTAATGTGGTTAGGGGCGGTATAACAATGAAAATACCAGCTAGTCAGATTGTGCCCGGGGATATTGTACGGTTGGAAAGTGGAGATATCGTGCCAGCGGATCTGAGGGTCTGTGAGACAAGTCAGCTGGAGGTTAGTGAAGCGGCCTTAACCGGTGAATCTTTACCTGTAAAGAAAAATGCGGAGTTAGTCTTGGAAGAGAAAGTCTCTCTAGGAGATAGGAAGAATATGTGCTATATGGGTACTGTAATAACCCGGGGTAAAGGGCGAGGAATAGTAGTAGATACTGGAATGCAGACGGAAATGGGACAAATCGCTGGTTATATTGAGCAAGTTGAGGAGGAACAAACTCCCTTGCAGAATAGGCTGGCTCAATTAGGAAAGTGGTTAATCGCCTTCTGCTTTTTGATAGTCGGTGTTGTTGTCGTGGCTGGAATTATCCGCGGTGAAGCTCTGCACCAGATGTTCCTTACAGGGGTAAGCTTGGCAGTGGCTGCTATCCCAGAAGGCCTGCCAGCTATAGTTACAGTCGCTCTAGCTATCGGGGTTCAGAAGATGGTAAAAAAGCAGGCAATTGTCCGTGCTTTACCTGCTGTTGAAACCTTAGGTTGTGCCACTGTAATCTGTTCTGATAAGACAGGGACCTTAACTCAGAATGAAATGACTGTCCGTCGTTATTTTTTAGGCGGTGAATATCTTGATTTCAGTGGTGAAGGTTATGATCCTAGAGGTAAGATCAGTTTTGCCCAGGGCAAGAATCCGGACCCTTTGCTAAAATCTGCAGTGGAAAAAGCTTTTAGGGTGGCGGCTTTATGTAATAATGCTCAGCTTCAACGTGACAAAATTGGGATCGGCGGCTTGTTCCGTCGGCCTAATGAGGGAAGTTGGGGCGTAATAGGTGATCCGACGGAAGGTGCTTTATTAGTTTCAGCAGCCAAGGGTGGAGTTTGGCGGGAAGTTGTGGAGAAAGAAGAAACGAGGGTTTTAGAGATTCCTTTTGATTCAGAACGGAAAATGATGAGTGTCGTGTATGCTTCTAAGCAGAATGGAAGTAGGACCGTGTATAGCAAAGGAGCCCCCGATATACTGTTAGAACGGTGTGCAAATGTATTTTGGCAGGGTAAGGTCCAAAAACTATCGCCTCTTATTAAGAAGCAGATTATGCAGGCTAATGATGAGATGGCTGGCAAGGCCTTGAGAGTATTAGGTTTAGCTTATAAAGAGCTTGAGCCAAAGTTGAGTATGGAAAAAGAAGAAGTACTTGAAAATGATTTGATTTTCTTAGCTTTAGCCGGAATGATCGATCCACCAAGGTCTTCTGCAGTTAAGGCAATCCGGACCTGCCGCAGTGCTGGTATCAAAACGGTGATGATCACAGGGGATCATCAAAATACAGCTGTGGCTGTAGCCCAGGAGCTGCGTATTTTGAATACTGAACGAAGCAAAGTACTTAGCGGGATGGAGTTGGATCAGCTTAGTGATGCTCAATTGAGGAAGATGGTTAATGAGATATCTGTCTATGCCAGGGTTTCCCCAAAGCATAAATTAAGGATAGTAAAAGCTTTGAAGAATGCGGGACATATTGTGGCTATGACTGGAGATGGAGTCAACGATGCGCCGGCTGTCAAAGAGGCTGATATTGGAATTAGTATGGGTAACACAGGAACTGATGTGACCAAAGAAGCCTCAGCCTTGATTTTAGCTAATGATGACTTTGCTACTATTGTTGCTGCCATAAGAGAGGGTAGAATAATTTACGATAATATCAGAAAATTTATCCGCTATCTCCTTTCCAGTAATGTCGGCGAAGTCTTGACTATGTTTTTAGCTACAATAATGGGCTTGCCTTTGCCTCTGATGTCCATTCAGATTCTGTGGATGAACCTGGTTACAGACGGCTTGCCGGCTATGGCTTTAGGCCTTGATGCAGGGGATCCGGATATTATGGAGCGTAAGCCCCGTCATCCCCGGGAGAGTATCTTTGCTCATGGTTTAGTTCGTAGTATTTTAGTTAGGGGTACGATAATTGCATTATCGACTTTAACTGTCTATATTTTAGGATTTTTCCTTGGTGGTAAGGATTTGCACCTAGCTAGAACTATGGCTTTTACAGCTTTAATTTTTTCACAACTCTCTTATGTTTTTGAATGTCGTTCAGAACGTTATTCCATTTTTCAATTAGGATTCTTCACTAATATTTATCTTGTGGGAGCAGTAAGCATATCTGTAATTGCTCAGTTAGCAGTCATCTATATTCCTTTCTTGCAACGAGTTTTTCATACGGTACCGCTGAATCTGTACCATTGGAGTATAATAATTATCTTTGCTGTAGGTAGTTCACTCTTGCAGGGAGTTTATCGTACTGTTAAAATCATGAGCAAGAGTGAAAATCGCTACATAGCAAAAGAAAAGGTTTGGTTACAATGAAATTTACGAAAATGCATGGTCTTGGTAATGACTTCATCTTGGTTGATGGTTTTAGCGAAAAAATACCATCTGATATAAATAATGTGGCCTTAAAACTCTGCCATCGCCATTTCGGCTTGGGGGCAGACGGACTTATTATTGCTCTGCCTTCCACCAAAGCTGATATCCGCATGAAGACCATTAATTCCGATGGCAGCGAAGCTGAGATGTGTGGCAACGGGCTGAGATGTTTTGCTAAATTTGTCTATGAACGTCAGCTGATCTCTCAAAAGAAATTTTCTGTGGAAACCTTAGCCGGCATTATGGGACCGCGCTTGATTATTGAACAGAATAAAGTAACCGGCGTAACAGTAGATATGGGAGAACCTAGCTTTGCTAGGTCTTCTGTGCCTATATTAGGTGAGGGCGGACAAGCTCTAAATGAGCCTTTAAAGGTATTGAACCAGACTTTTTATATTACGGCTATGTTAATGGGGGTGCCTCATACTGTGGTTTTTGTGGATGATTTGGCTAATTTTCCGGTGGAAAAGTATGGCCCAGCTTTAGAAGACCACCCAATATTTCCCAGGAAAACTAATGCAGATTTTGCCCAGGTGCTATCTAGAAATGAGATTAATTATCGTGTCTGGGAGAGAGCCGCGGGTCTTACTATGGCCTGTGGTACCGGTGCTTGTGCTGTATTAGTAGCTTCAGTATTGAATAACAAGACAGAACGTCAGGCTAAGGTGCATCTGCCCGGTGGCAGCCTAGAAATATCCTGGGCGGAGAATAATCATGTCTATATGACAGGCCCAGCGGTGACAGTTTACTCCGGTCAAGTCTTAGAAGAAAGCTTACTCAGTTGATCTGAATAAGCTAAGGTTATTCAAAGATTGGGTGAAAAGCTTGTTAAGGAGAAAAGGGACAATAATTAAAGAAAAATGAAGGAAATCCAGCAAAGAAAGAGAATAAATGATTTGGTTTACTATTAATAAGCTATGTTAGGATATACTATTTACATGGTATTGTTAGGTGAGCCGGTAGATGAGATTTCGGAGGTAGAGACATTGCTTAGAAGTATGACTGGTTTTGGCAGGGGAGAGTATACTGGTGAGTTAAAACAAGTAGTAGCTGAGATTAAGTCAGTTAATCACCGCTACAATGAAGTTTTAGTAAAGATGCCCAGACAATACAATATTCTTGAGGATTCTGTGCGCAAAATTGTCTTAAATTATGTCACTCGGGGAAGGATTGAAGTCTATCTAAAAATTGAGAATGTCAGTCCTCCAGAGCGTCAGGTTCAGGTTGACAAAGACTTGGCCTTGGCGTATTATAAAGCATTGAAGGAATTGGCTGAAACCACCAACGCCACTGAGGATATGGGGGTAAGTAGTCTAGCTCAATTACCGGATATTTTAAAAGTGGCTGAGCCTGAAGAGGATATGGCTAAGATCGAACAAGAGATTTTACAAGCTGTAGAAATAGCTATGTCCAACCTGTTGAAGATGCGGGAAGTTGAAGGCCAGAAGCTACATGACGACCTAATTAAGCGTTTAACCATCATTGCTGAGTTGAACATTAAGGTTAAAGAGCGTAGTCCTTTGGTTGTAAGCCAATATCGTGATAAACTTCAGGCCCGGCTTCAAGAATTATTGGACAGCGGGCAAGTTGATGAAGTCAGACTTGCTACAGAAGTAGCTTTTTTCGCTGATCGGGCTTGTATTGCAGAAGAAATCGTCCGCTTAGATAGTCATATCGATCAATTCAAACAAATTTTACTGGAAGATAACCCTATTGGCCGGAAGTTGGATTTCCTCTTGCAAGAAATGAATAGAGAAATAAATACCATAGGTTCCAAAGCCAATGATCTAGAAATAACCCAAGATGTGGTTGAAATGAAGAGTGAATTGGAAAAACTACGGGAACAAGTCCAAAATATCGAATAATATTGGGAGGTCAATATGGAAATAAAATTAATCAATATTGGTTTTGGCAACATAGTAGCGGCCAATAGGATTGTTGCAATTGTCAGCCCTGAATCTGCCCCAATCAAGAGAATTATCCAAGAAGCCAGGGATAATAGTAGGCTGATCGATGCTACATATGGTAGAAGGACTAGGGCAGTAGTAATTACTGATAGTGATCATATAATCCTTTCAGCAGTTCAGCCGGAGACTGTCGCCCATCGTCTTGATTCCAAAGAAGTTAATCAAAATGAAGAATCGGTGCTGTAGGTCTTAATTATGACTAGTATTAATGATGGCTTACTTATTGTAATCTCTGGCCCTTCAGGGGTGGGAAAAGGCACGATATGTAAGGAACTACTAAAAAGGGTTACTAATATAGAGTATTCTGTCTCGGCAACAACCCGCCGACCCCGTCAAGGAGAGATAGAGGGCAAGGATTATTTCTTCTATACAGAAGAAGCTTTTAAAAAATTAATTCAAGATGATGAACTTCTAGAATGGGCGAAGATTTATGACAATTATTACGGTACTCCTAAGAAATATGTAGATGATTTGCTTAAGCAGGGCAAGGATTGTATCTTGGAAATTGATGTACAAGGTGCTATGCAGATTAAAGCAAAGAAACCAGAAGGAATCTTTATTTTTATTCTCCCGCCGTCTCGTGATGAGTTGGTACGTCGGATAACTTGTCGGGGTACGGAGAATGGAGAAGAAATTGCCAAACGCATGAATAAGGTTAATGAAGAGTTAACTCACTTGCCTGAATATCACTATGTGGTTGTTAATGAGGATGTTGACGAAGCTGTTTCAAAAGTTGAAGCGATAATTACAGCGGAAAGATGTCGTACAGAAAGATTTTCTGAATTTTATGAGGAGGTGACCAAAGAATGCACCAACCTTCCATAGATAATTTAATGGATAAAATGGATTCCAAATACGCTTTATCAGTAGCAGCTGCTAAGAGAGCCAGACAAATTACAGATGGAGCAGAACTTCTACTCGATGAAGAAACTCAAGCCAAGGGTGTCGGTAATAAGGCTGTTAGTATAGCTCTCACTGAAATTGGCGAAGGCAAAATTGAAATAGAAGCCCCCCAAGGTGGGATTAAATAAGGGGTAATTAAATGATGTTTAAGGATAAAACAGTAGTTCTAGGGGTTACAGGGGGTATAGCTGCCTATAAAGCCGCAGAGCTGGTAAGCAGGATGAAAAAAGCCGGAGCTCAGGTTATTTGTGTTATGACTGAGTCGGCTAAGGAATTTATTTCTCCGCTAACCTTGCGGACTTTATCGCAAAACCCTGTCTATAGTGAAATGTTTGCTGAACCAGTCCGCTGGAATGTAGAGCATATTGCTGTGGCCGATCAGGCCGATTTATTTTTGATCGCTCCGGCAACAGCCAATATTCTAGGCAAAGTATGCCATGGTATTGCTGATGATTTTTTATCTACAACTATCATGGCTACAAAGGCACCGGTTCTTTTTGCACCGGCAATGAATGTGAACATGTATCAGAACCCAGTGAACCAGGCTAATATCCAGCGGCTTACTGAATTAGGATATCATTTTGTAGGACCGGGAACGGGGATGTTGGCTTGCGGTTACGAAGGACAAGGCTGCTTAGCTGATATTGAGGATATTCTGGAGGCGGCTGAATATTTGCTGGTTAAAGACAAGCCTCTTTTAGGGCAAAAGTTTTTAATCACAGCCGGACCGACTAGGGAAGCCCTAGATCCTGTTCGTTATATAACTAATCATTCCAGTGGCAAGATGGGATACGCCATAGCAGCCCAAGCTAGATTACTAGGGGCTGAAGTAACTCTTATCAGCGGACCTACTAACCTTAGAGCTTATAGTGGTGTTAATGTAGTGCAGGTTCAGTCAGCCCTGGAAATGGAACAGGCTGTTAGAGAGCATTATTCTGAGGCTCAGGTAGTAATTAAAGCTGCGGCGGTTGCAGATTATCGTCCCCAAAAAGCCAGTAGCCAAAAGATAAAAAAACAAGATGGCGAACTGATCCTGGAATTAGAGCGTAATCCTGATATACTGGCTGGATTGGGAAGTGATAAGGGTGACCGTGTGTTGGTAGGATTTGCCGCTGAAACTGAAAATGTTTTAACAAATGCTACTGAAAAAATGCAGCGCAAAAATTTAGACTTAATTGTGGCTAATGATCTCACGGCTAGTGGAGCCGGTTTCAATAGTGAAACTAATATTGTTACTTTCATTTGGTCTGATGGTAGCTGTCGTAAATTGGCCCAAATGAGTAAAACGGATGTAGCTCGGGAACTCCTGGGTGAAATAATAAAAATCAAGAGTGAGAAGGAGTGAGATCTTAAATTGGTCAGAAAGCTATTTACTTCCGAGTCGGTTACTGAAGGACATCCTGATAAGGTGGCCGATCAAATCTCAGATGCGGTATTAGATGCTATCTTAGAAAAAGATCCTATGGCAAGAGTTGCCTGTGAAACAGCCATTACAACCGGATTAGTGCTGGTTATGGGTGAGATTTCAACTAATTGTTATGTGGACATCCCTAGAATTGTACGCAGTACTGTTAATGAAATCGGTTATACCAGAGCCAAATATGGTTTTGACGGGGATACATGTTCAGTCTTAACTGCTATTGATGAACAATCAAAAGATATCGCTATGGGTGTTGATAAGGCTATGGAAGCCAAAACCGGCGAAATGAGTGATGATGATATTGAAGCTATTGGTGCCGGTGATCAGGGTATGATGTTTGGTTATGCCACTAATGAAACCCCAGAATTGATGCCGATGACAATTTCTTTGGCTCACAAAATAACTCAGCGCTTGTCTGAATGTCGCAAAAAAGGAATTATTCCCTATCTTCGTCCTGACGGAAAATCTCAGGTTACGATTGAATATGAAGACGGAAAACCCCGGCGGATTGAAACTATTGTTGTTTCAACACAACATAGCCCTAGTATAGAAGTAGAAAATATCCGGGACGACATGATTGAAGAGGTTATCCTGCCAGTACTACCTCCTGAGTTTGTAGATCGGAATACTCGTTATCTAGTTAATCCAACTGGTAGATTCGTTATTGGTGGTCCTCTAGGAGATGCCGGCTTAACTGGTAGAAAGATTATTGTTGATACATATGGTGGAATGGCTCGTCACGGAGGCGGAGCTTTCTCCGGCAAGGATCCTACGAAGGTGGACCGGTCGGCTGCTTATGCTGCCAGACACGTGGCTAAGAATATTGTAGCTGCCGGTTTAGCAGATAAATGTGAGATCCAGTTAGCCTATGCTATTGGCGTGGCCCGTCCGGTTAGTATTATGATTGATACTTTTGGTACTGGAAATATAGACGACGAAAAAATTGTGGATGCTGTTAAAGAAATCTTTGACCTCCGTCCAGCTGGAATCATTAAATCATTTGATTTACGTCGCCCAATATACAAACAGACTGCTGCCTATGGACATTTTGGCCGTCCTGAGCTAGACCTTCCTTGGGAGCGCTTAGATAAAGTCAAAGATTTAAAGAGCTTCTTTAATCTAAAATAAAAACAGAATTTTTTAGACTTGAAGGCATGTTTAGACATGCCTTCTTAGTTTTATGTTATAATTAAATAATGAGAATTAATACTAATTATTGCGAAGGAAATGCCATGTATTGTGATGTATTACTGTTACATCAGGCAAGTAATTATGATCAAATATTGACTTATAAAATACCGGCTCACTGGACTGGTTACCAAGTGGGCCTAATGGTGTCTGTGCCTGTTAGGCAGGATAAACGGAAAGGGCTAATCTTAAATCTTTCTGAGGTCAAGCCTGATATTCCCTCTATAAAAGAAGTGCTGGAAAAGCTGTATCCTAAACCGGTTGTGACAGCTCAGGGAATTGAATTGGCACGTTGGTTGAGCTATTATTATGCTTGTTCTTTGAATAAAGCCATTGCTTTATTTGTGATTCCTCAGATTAGGCAAAAGGCACAAAAAATCCTTAAACCCGGTCCCAACTTTGCAAAAAGAGATCTCTTACTGGGGCCAGACGAGGAAGCAGTTCTAGCCTTGGTTAAAGAGTACCCCGACGGGGTGTCCCGTGCTAAATTGCTGCAGAAACTAGGTGTTCCGGGAGATCAAGCCATAGAGTTTTTACTAAAATCGGAATACCTCTGCTTAGATAAGATTTTTTTGCCACGGGTACAAAAGAAACAGCAATTGCTAGCTAAACTGACGGAAGAATGTCCAGCAGCTGATGTTTTAGCAGCTAAGGCTCCACGGCAGGCTGAGATTATTGAGTATTTACAAAAAAAGGGGCCAACGACCCTGAAACAGTTAAAATCCGATCTAGGAAATGTAGATTACTCAGTCAGCTCCTTGGAGCAGAAGGGATACTTAACTATGACTGCTGTAGAGGAGCTAAGGGATCCTTTGAGCATCACCTTAAAAAGCAGTCGCCCGGCTGAATTGAATGAGGAACAAAAAGAGGCTGCTGAGAAGATAATCGGCAGTATCCGGGAAGGAAAACAAGATAAATGGTTATTATACGGAGTAACTGGCAGTGGTAAAACAGAAGTCTATCTCCAGGCTGTAGAGGAAGCCTTAAAATGTAGGAAACAGGTACTATATTTGGTTCCGGAGATTTCATTGACACCCCAAATCTCAGCCGTTTTATTAGAGACCTTTGGCGAGCAGGTGGCAGTCCTACATAGTTCACTGTCTGCAGGAGAAAGGTTTGATGAATGGGAAAGGATCAGAGAAGGGCAGGCCAATGTTATCGTAGGTCCACGCTCTGCTGCCTTTGCACCTTTTCGTGACTTGGGTTTAATTATTGTAGATGAAGAGCATGAAAGTACCTACAAACAGAGTGAACCTGATCCCCGCTATGATGCCAGGACAGTGGTCATAAAATTAGCCGAGATTTTTCAAGCCGTTGTAGTAATGGGTTCGGCAACGCCATCTTTGACGCGGCTCTTGGCAGTGCAACGTGGTGAGTATAAGCTACTCCGCCTTAACCAAAGAGTTGCTCAAAGATCAATGCCTAATATGACTATAGTAGATCTAAAAAATCAGTCTGAACGTAGCCAGAGCAGTATTTTTAGTCAAACTCTCTATACAGCTTTAGAGAAGGTCTTAGCAGATGGGGAGCAAGCTATCCTTTTCATTAATAGGCGGGGATTTAATACTTACATTTTCTGTCATGAATGTGGAACTTCTCTTAGCTGCCCACATTGCGCCATAACCTTGACATATCATCAGGCTAAAAACAAATTAGTCTGTCATTATTGCAATTATACTAGGGTTTTACCTAAACAGTGTCCGTCTTGTGGTAGTAGGTTTATGCGCTATATTGGCAGCGGTACTGAAAGGGTAGCCCAAGAAGCAACCCGACTTTTTCCTCAAGCTAAGGTGCTGCGCATGGATGTTGATACTACCAGACAAAAAGGTAGTCATACTAGAATTCTCAAGGAGTTTCAAGAAGGTAAGGCTCAGATTTTAGTGGGCACTCAGATGATTGCCAAAGGATTAGATTTTCCGTCTGTAACATTAGTAGGAATCATTAATCCTGATACCCTTATTAATATGCCGGATTTCCAAGCCGTTGAGCGGGCTTTTCAATTGCTAACTCAGGTTGCAGGTCGTGCTGGCAGAGGAGATATACCGGGGGAAGTAATAATTCAGACTTATAACCCTGAAAATTATCTATATCCTAGCCTAGTCAGATATGATTATGATTCTTTTTGTGAAGGGGAAATGGCTAACCGTTCCTTGCTGCAATACCCTCCTTATACCATGTTGGCTCGAGTATTGGTTAGCGGAATTAGGGAAGAAGGGGTCAGAGACAGGGTAGAAAATCTGGCCAAAATGCTTAAAATAGAAATAGAGAGAAAACAAGTGGATGTTGAAATATTAGGCCCTAGCCCTGCTCCAATTAGTCTGATTAAGAATCGCTATAGGTATCATCTGATTTTAAAAGGCAGTTCACAGCCAATTTTGCAGGAATTAGCTCTATATTTACGAGAGCAGTTGCAGGCTATGTCGGAGGAACCACGGGTTATCATTGATCCGGAAGCTCAGAACTTACTATGATTTCGGTTTCTCCTAGGTAATTGGCTGAACGCTGAGGGTAAGAAAAATACGAGTATTATTAGGAGGATATACTAAGATGGCTGTCTATCAAATTGTACAAAATGGTGACGAAGTTCTCAGAATGAAAGCGAAGGAAGTTAAAGAGGTTAATGACAGTATTAGAAAGCTGCTTACTAACCTGAAGGATACAATGTATGATGCTAACGGTGCTGGTTTAGCGGCTCCGCAGATTGGTATTTCTAAACGTGTAATTGTAGTTGATGCGGAAGATGATTTACTGGAGCTGGTTAATCCGGAAATCATTGAATGTGAGGGGTCTTACGTAGATGTGGAAGGCTGCTTGAGTGTTCCGGGCTTAAGTGGAGAGGTAGAGCGGTCAATGAAAGTAAAGGTAAGAGCCTTAGACCGTGAAGGCAAGGAAGTGGAGATAACCAGAGAGGGTTTAACTGCCAGGGCACTACAGCATGAAATTGATCATTTGGACGGTATTCTTTATATAGATAAGGCAACTAATATCAGAAAAATAGAGCAGGAATGATAAGATGAAAAAGCTTTCAATACTATTTATGGGTACACCAGATTTTGCCGTCCCTTCGTTACAAGCATTAGTCAATGAAGGGCATACTATTCAAACTGTAATAACTCAACCGGACCGTCCCAAAGGCCGTGGCCAAAAATTAGCTTATTCTCCAGTGAAGGAAAAGGCTTTGGAATTGGGACTACCGATTTTTCAACCACGCCGGATCAGAGAGCCGGAGTGCGTAGCGAAAATTAAGGAGTTGCAGCCAGATCTTATCTGCGTAGTTGCTTTTGGGCAGATTCTGCCAGCAGATCTCCTGGCAATTCCTAAGTTTGGCTGCATTAACGTCCATGGCTCATTGTTGCCAGCTTATCGAGGAGCAGCGCCTATTCAACGAGCTATCATGAATGGCGAAGATAAGACCGGAATTACAACTATGCTAATGGATGAAGGCCTGGATACTGGAGATATGCTTTTACAGGAAACTGTGGAGATTACTCCGGAGATGAACTCTGGTGAATTACATGATATCCTGGCTGCTCTAGGAGCAAGATTAGTTGTGGAAACTGTGAGATTATGGCCGGAGCAAAAAATACAGGCCATTCCTCAGGATGATGAACTGTCTTCCTATGCCTCTATGTTGCAGAAGGAAGATGAGAAGATCGATTGGAATTGGGAAGCAACGAGGATTCATAATCAGGTGAGGGGGCTGGCTCCTATCCCTGGTGCATATACAATATTTCGGAATCAAAAGCTCAAAATACGTGGCAGCAGAGTAATTGAAGTAGATAATCGGGGAGAACAGGCTGGAAAGGTTCTAGAGCTAAGGAAGGGTCAGGGTTTTGTAGTCCAATGCGGACAAGGAAGTTTACTGGTGACGGAGGTGCAACCGGTAGGTAAGAAGACAATGCCTGCTGATAGCTTTATTAATGGTTATCGTCTTGTTACTGGCGAGATATTAACAACGGAGGGATGAACAAGATGTTTCCATACTTTTATTTCGATCCAACAATGATTATCTTGCTGCCGGGGATATTATTGGCCCTATATGCCCAATACAAGGTAAAATCCACATATTTTCATTATACAAGGGTGACTGCTTCCAGCGGGGTAAGTGGAGCTGAAGTAGCTAGAAAAATTTTAAATTCCCAAGGTCTTGATGATACAAAGGTGGAAATGATCCGAGGTGAACTATCAGATCATTACGATCCCCGGACTAATACGGTACGGCTGTCTCCAGCTGTGTATCAAGGTAATTCCTTATCTTCACTGGGGATAGCTGCCCATGAGACTGGTCATGCAGTTCAGCATGCTACAGGATATTTGCCTTTAGGTATTCGTAATAGCTTGGTACCGATAGTTAATTTTAGCTCCCATCTGGCTTTTCCCTTATTTTTTATAGGATTGCTATTTAGCTTTCCTGGATTGCTACGGGTGGGGATTTATCTCTTTGCCGCAGTTGTGCTCTTTCAGTTAATAACTCTACCGGTAGAATTTAATGCTTCGTCAAGAGCTTTGGCTATGTTGCAAAATCAAGGTTTTCTTGAAAGTAGCGAGGTTAAAGGTACCAGAGCCGTCTTAAGCTCTGCAGCCTGGACTTATGTAGCCGCAGCTTTAGTGGGACTCCTTAACCTCTTAAGGTTATTGGTTCTTTCTGGAGCGTTCAGAAGAAGGAATGACTAAATGAATTCACGTAATCTGGCCTATCAGGCCTTGTTGGAGATTGAAAAAGGGGCTTATGCCAACCTAGTTCTTGATGAATACTTGCGGGAAAATAAACTATCTGGTCCTGAGAGGGGCTTAGCTACAGAGCTTACTTATGGTTCAGTGAAGTACAAGCTGCTCTTAGATTGGCTGATAGGTAGGTTAGTAGCTAAGCCTGGCAAATTGAAAATAGGTCCTAGGATTGTCTTGCGGATGGCTTTTTATCAGCTTTTATTTCTGGATCGGATCCCGCCTTCTGCAGCTACTAATGAAGCTGTTAAGATGGCAAAAAAGTATTTTAATCCTGGGGTTGCTGGCTTAATCAACGGTGTTCTCCGAGGCTATTTGCGTGACCCTGCCAAGGTTAAGTGGCCGGTACTAGAAGATGATCCTGTAAAATATCTATCAATTAAGTATTCCCATCCTGAATGGATGATAGAGCGCTGGTTGAAGCGTTATGGTCACGAGAATACACGCCAGCTTTGTGAATTTAATAATCGCCCAGCTGATCTTTGGATTAGAACTAATACTTTGCTTATTAGTCGAGATGAACTAATGGCAAAATTAGAGCAGGAGGGTTGTCAGGCTGAGGTTAGCCGGAGAGTACCAGAAGGGATTCGCTTAGTGTCTGCTCCGCCTCTTACAAGCTTAGAGTCTTTTCAAGCCGGTTATTTTACGGTGCAGGACGAAAGCTCTATGCTAGTTGCTCATGCTCTTAACCCTAAGCCGGCTAGTAGAGTAATTGATGTTTGTGCTGGACCGGGAGGTAAGACTAGCCACTTAGCTCAATTGATGGATAATAGGGGTCTTATTATAGCCTGTGACATTCATCGCCATCGGTTAGGCTTAATTGAAGATACAGCCCAGCGTTTAGGGATTGGGATTATTGAGACCCGCCTACAGGATGCTACTAAATTAGAGGTTGCTCCTGGAGAGGAATATCCCTATATCCTGGTGGATGCACCTTGTTCAGGTCTAGGTGTCTTACGACGGAGACCAGACTCTCGTTGGCGCAAAAAGCCGGAGGATATAGGTGATTTGGCTGCTCTGCAAATAGAAATTATGAAGAAGGCTGTAAAGACTCTGCAGCCTGGAGGCTGGTTAATCTACAGCACTTGTACCATAGAGCCGGAAGAGAATAATGAGGTAATTACGAAGATAACTGCACAATATCCAGAAATGGAACTTATTGATTTGCGTGAGAACATGCCTTATCAGGCTGAAGGTCCCCAGGAGGAAGAAGAGCTTTCCGCTGGAATGAGGCAGTACCTGCCTTTTGCTGATGAGATGGAGGGTTTTTTTCTGGCAGGATTAAGAAAAAGGTCAAATTGACTATACTATTATCGAGGTGAGAGAATGCCTGCTTTATCCACTGAGTTGAGGGGTCTAACCCTAGACGAAGTAAAATCAATAGCTAATTCAATAGGGGAAAAGCCTTATCGTGGATTGCAGGTTTTCCAATGGCTTCATGATAAAGCCGTACGCAACTGGGAGCAAATGACTAATATCAGCCCTAAGGTGCAGGAACAGTTAGCAGCAAAGGCGAATATTTATCCTTTAAGGTTATTACAGGAGCAAATTAGCCGTGATGGAACCCGAAAGCAGCTCTGGCAGCTTCGGGACGGACAGGCTATAGAAAGTGTACTGCTACATCATGAAGGTGACATAACCCGTAACAGATATACTTTATGTATCTCCACTCAGGTTGGCTGTCCCATGGGCTGCGGCTTTTGTGCCACGGCAAAACTAGGTTTTATACGGAACCTATCCACGGCGGAAATTGTTAGCCAGGTTTTGGATACCACTGCTTATCTGCGTCAAACCATACCGGATTTTAAAATTAGCAATGTAGTATATATGGGGATGGGTGAACCTCTTTTAAATTTGCCTGCTGTTTTGAAAAGCATTAAAATATTAAATCATAAAGACGGTCAGAATATCGGAATCAGAAGAATAACCGTTTCTACATGCGGACTAGTACCGCAAATAGATGAGTTAGCGGCGGAGAAACTAGATTTGGTTTTGGCCATTTCTCTTCATGCTCCGAATAATGCCTTGAGAAATAAGATTATGCCTGTGAATAAGCAGTATCCGCTGGAAGAATTACTGTCTGCCTGTAGACGCTATGTAGCCAAAACGGGACGGCGGATCACAATGGAGTATACTTTAATCAAGGATTTTAATGATCAACCCCAGCATGCCAGAGAATTAGTTCAATTATTATCTGGTTTAAATGCCAACGTTAATCTGATACCTATCAATGAGAGCAGTGTGGTGGCAGAGACTTTGGGTAAAAAGTTCAAGCGGCCAATGCGAGAAACTGCTATAATATTTAAGAAAATATTACAGGATGCCGGTGTAAATTCCGTGATTAGGGAAGAAAAAGGACATGATATTGACGCTGCTTGTGGTCAATTAGCTGGAAGCTTCCAATCACGATGATATTGATATAATTTTTCTATAGTTGTAGTTGAGCATCGAGGTGTAATGATTTTGTATGTAAATGCTTTATCTGATGTGGGACTGGTTAGAAAGGACAATGAGGATAATTACCTGGTATCGCCGGAAAGAGGACTTTTTGTGGTTGCTGATGGCATGGGCGGTCATGTGGGCGGGCAAGTTGCCAGTACTCTGGCAATTCAGATCGTTGACGAGTCTATTACTCCTGCTCAGCTTGAGACTTTCCAACCGGATTACCTGCTCTTACAAGCCTTAGAAAAGGCCAACACTGAAATCTATAGTCGTGGGAAGCAGGAACAGTATTATGGCATGGGCACCACAGTAACAGCAGCTTTATTTCACGGGGAACAGGTCTATGTGGCTCACATCGGAGATAGTCGGGCCTATTTGTTGCGGGATAAAGAGCTGACTCTGCTTACTCAGGACCATTCACTGGTTAATGAATTATTTCAAAGTGGCAGTCTGACTCTTGAAGAAGCTCAAAATCATCCGCAGCGGCACGTATTGACTCGTGCTTTGGGCACCGAAGAGAAACCGCAAATTGATATCTTCAGTACAGCAGTCCAGCCAGGGGATTTATTAGTCCTTTGTACTGACGGCTTGTATAATCATGTCCCGGAGGGGGACATTCTTAATGTTATCTTGGAGACTAATTTTGACTTAAAATTAGCTGTCAATAATCTGGTTAACTTAGCCCTGGAGCGGGGTGGCAACGATAATATTACGGTGGCATTAGTCCAGTATGAATAATTTTTTCTAGAATATCTTTGTTGTGTGTTATTGTGTTCAGAAAACAAGAGATAAGGGGGTGAACTGGTGCACAATACTCTGTTAGGGAATCGCTATGAAATTCAAGAACAAGTCGGCGGCGGTGGAATGTCTTTGGTCTACCGAGCTAAGGATATTTATCTTAATCGAACTGTTGCTGTGAAGATTTTACGGGAGCATTTAACTGGCGATGAGGAATTTGTGGCTCGTTTTAAGCGCGAGGCACAAGCTGTGGCCAGTTTATCTCATGAGAATATAGTCAGTATTTATGATGTAGGTCAGGAAGGCTCTATCTATTATCTTGTGATGGAGATGGTCGAGGGCCAAAATTTAAAGGAGATTATTCGGGAGCGTGGTCCGCTGGATACAGCTTATGCTGTAGAAATTGCGGCCCAGATTTGTGATGCTTTAGAACACGCTCATGAGCATCAAATTATTCATCGCGATATTAAACCCCATAATATTATTATTAATGAGCAGGGCAAGGCTAAGGTCACAGACTTTGGTATTGCTAGGGCTGTATCTAATGCTACAGTAACTCATACTGGCAGCATTATGGGTTCTGTTCACTATTTTTCTCCGGAGCAGGCTAAAGGTGAGATTGCTGACGAAAAATCAGACATTTATTCGCTGGGTGTAGTTTTATATGAAATGCTGACAGGGTCACTGCCTTTTGAAGGAGAATCACCGATAAGTGTGGCCATGAAAAAGATTCATTCAGATCCTGTAAATCCCCGCCAGTTGAATCCGAAGATTGGGGAAGCCTTGGAACAAGCTATTTTAGTTGCTATGAATAAGGAACCTGCCTTAAGGTATCCAACAGCAGAACAGTTAAAGTTAGACCTGCTGTCTGCTGTAGAGCATAATAAATTACAGCATGTTCCTTTACCTAAGGATATGTCAGATGATACGATCAGTATCCCGCAGATTCACACCAGAAGAAGGGTTAGAAGAGCCTCTAATCGGAAAAGGAGAAAGGCTTTATATATAACAATTTTTGTCCTTCTGGCCATTATAGCCTTTACAGGAGGGATTTATCTTTCCGCCTCTATTTTAGCTAGAAATGAAGTGGCTGTGCCGGATTTAACGGAATTAGATGTAGATGCGGCTACAGCAGCCTTAGAGGAATTGGAGCTGTCTTTAGAAGTTGGGGAAACGATCAATCATCCTTCTATCGCGAAGGGCTTGATTCTAGACCAAGATCCGGAACCGAATACTGTAGTGAAAAAGAAAAGCGTAGTTAAGGTAAAACTTAGTGGCGGTGTTTTGCTGGTTAAGGTCCCTGATCTGACGAATTTTTCGCTACATGAAGCTGAGGAGGAGCTTGAAAATATAGGCTTATCAGTAGGTGAGGTTACTAGGGTTTATCATAGTTTGATTCCACCAGGACAAGTAATACAGCAAGAGCATAGTAATGAGAAAGAAATCCCTCAAGGGTCGACGGTTAATTTGATTATTAGCAAAGGTCCTGAGCCTGTTTGGGTTATTACTCCTTCTTTGATTGGTATGGACGTGGAACGTGCCAAGGAGCTTATTATTGATTCAGGCCTAAAGGTTGGGGTTATCCAGCCAGAATCTAGTACACGTTATGAAAAGAATGAAGTAATTCGTCAGGACCCAGGGGCGGACAGTGAAATGCTGCAAGGTTCAACAGTGAATTTGGTTATTAGCTCCGGGCCGGGTAGAACTAATGCCAAAGAAAGCGTGGTGCGGGTGGATCTCTCCTTCTCCGGGCCAGTTAAAATAGTGGTGGAAGATATGAGAGGGCGCTCTGTAGCCTACGAAGGATATCACAATAGGGGTGAGACTGTGGAGCGAGTGGTAACTTATTATGGTCAAGGATATATTGAGGTTTATGTAAACAATCTTCTCCAGGAAAGGCAGCCGGTAAGTTGAGTAAAGCAGGAGAAAAGTTAACCGGAATAATTATCAAACGTTATAGCGGATTTTACTATGTATGGGACGGTCAGCATGAGTGGGAGTGTTCCTTACGCGGAAAATTCCGCTTAACCAAACAAAGCTTTGTTCCTGGCGATCGGGTAAAGATCTCAATTGTTGATTCAGCCAAATATAAAGCAGTAATTGAAGGCTTGGAGGAACGGCAAAACGAGCTTATACGTCCAACGGTTTCCAATGTTGAGCAGGCCATTATCGTTATGGCTGTAGCTAACCCTGAACCTGATTTTTGGTTATTAGATCGGATGCTAGTAATGATTCAGGCTAACGAGATAAAACCAGTGATTTGCTTTAATAAAGTTGATTTACTGAATGCTGAAAAGAGTGAGGATAGTTTATTACAGTACTCTGATTATCAAGATATTAGTTTTCCCTTTCTTATGACTAGCTCCAAAACAGGTCAGGGACTTGATCAATTGAGAGAAATTCTGGCCAATAAGATTTCAGTCTTGGCCGGTCCTTCAGGGGTCGGCAAATCAAGTCTGTTGAACAAGCTAGAAGGCCTAACTCTCAAAACTGGAGATGTGGGGGCTAAGACTGAACGTGGCAAGCATACTACTCGTCATGTAGAGCTGATTAAGCTTTCTGGTGGAGGATTGCTGGCTGATACTCCTGGATTTAGTAATGTATATTTGCCAAAGGATATGAAAAAGGAAGAGCTGTCTCAATATTATCCTGAGTATTTATCTTATAGAAAAGAATGCCGCTTTAATACTTGTTTACACTGGGAGGAGCCTGGTTGTGCGGTAAGGGATGCTGTTGAAGAAGGTATGTTGTCTAAAGGGAGATACCAACGTTATCTAACCTTACTAGAGGAGATTATTACGGCTGAGAGGAGATTTTAAGATGGTATTACTTGCGACTTCAATTTTATCAGCTGATTTTAGTCGCTTAGGTCGAGACGTGTCCTATGTAGAGAAGGCTGGGGCTCATTGGTTACATATTGATGTGATGGACGGTCATTTCGTGCCGAATATTACCCTTGGGCCTATGGTAGTTAAGGCCTTGCGTCCTAAAAGTCAGTTGTTATTTGATGTTCATTTGATGATTGAGGAGCCGGACAAGTATATTCGGGATTTTCGTGCTGCTGGAGCAGATCTGATTACGGTTCATGTGGAGACCTGCAAGCATTTGCACCGAACTATACAAGCTATCAAAGACACTGGGGCCAAAGCCGGTGTGGCTTTAAATCCCCATACTCCTTTGGAAACAATTCAGTATATCTTGGAGGACTTGGATTTGGTTCTCCTGATGACTGTTAATCCGGGTTTTGGTGGTCAAAAGTTTATTCCTAATGTCCTACCGAAGATTAATCTTCTAAGAAAATTGGCTGAACAAAGGACCCCAGAGTTATTTATCCAAGTGGACGGGGGTATTAATAAAGACACTGCGCCACTGGTTGTGGAAGCAGGAGCGAATGTGCTGGTAGCTGGCTCAGCAGTATTCAATCACCCTAATCCAGAGCAAGCTGTAGCCCAATTATTAGAAGCTTTCTAGCAAGGTCTAATAGGTAACTAATTGTGGTGGTAGGAGGGTTTGATTATGATAGAGCAAGGGAAATGCCTAATTATCTCTGGCGGTGAATTAGAGAATCCACTTTTTTATCAGGAGCTAGTAAGCCAGATGCAATACATAATTGCAGTTGATGGCGGGGCCAGACACGCAAAGATAATGGGTTTAGAACCTCATTTGATTGTCGGGGATTTCGATACTATAACTCCTGAAGAGGTGGAGAGTTATAGAGATAAAGGTATTACCTTGGAGCATTATCCGCCGGAGAAAGATTTTTCAGATACTCATTTGGCTCTCTTAAAAGCGATTGATTTAGGATTTTCTGATATTACTATTATTGCTGCTTTAGGAGGGCGAATTGATCATTCATTGGCTAATATTATGCTCTTAGCCTTACCTGAAGCTAGAAATGCTAATGTCAGAATACTTACAGAGTATCAAGAGATTTTTTTGGTGGGCAATAGGACCAGATTGAAAGGAAAGCCCGGTACAATAGTTTCTCTCCTACCCTTAAGCCAGGAAGTTAGCGGCATTACTACAGACGGCTTGATGTATCAAGTACCTCAGCAACGCTTTGTAATGGGCACTCCCAACGGTATTAGTAATGTCATGACAAAAGAAAAGGCTTATGTTCAGGTAGAAGAAGGATTATTATTAGCGATAATAACTCACAGCGAAGGGGAATAGAACTTTGAAGGATAAATTAATTCGTGCAACGACTATGGACGGGACTGTGCGCGCTGCAGCTTGTGTGGCCACAGAATTAGTAGAAACTGCCCGTAAACAGCATAATACTGCGGCTACCGCAACGGCTGCTTTAGGTCGTGCTCTAATTGCCAATATATTCTTAGCCCTGAATTTGAAGGGCGAGGATGTAGTAACATTAAGAATACTTGGAGACGGTCCCTTAGGGGGAATTATTACTCAGGCTGATGCCAACTGCACAGTAAGAGGTTATGTTCAGGAACCGAATGTTCAATTGGATGTTAATCCCCAAGGTAAACTGGATGTTGGTGGGGCAGTAGGCAAGAATGGTTTTATTTACGTGACTAAAGATTTGGGCCTCAAAGAGCCTTATACAGGTTGTAGTGAATTAGTCACTGGGGAAATCGGGGATGATGTAGCCTACTATCTGAATCAATCAGAACAGACACCGGCTGTTGTTGGAGTTGGTGTTTTAATCGACAGAGATCATAGCTGCTTAGCAGCAGGAGGTTTCTTTATTCAGGCTTTACCTGGGGCGGAAATTGAGCTTTTGGAACATCTTGAACGTAATATTCAAGATGTAACCTCAGTATCTAAGCTGATCCAAGAGGGTATAACGCCGGAGGAGATGTTAGTTAAGGTTTTTGGAGATATACCTTATAAAATTTTAGATGAAGAAGTGTGGAGTTTTAGCTGTAACTGTAACAGACCAAAGTTGGAGGGCGTTCTTCTTAGTCTCGGTCAGGCTGAACTGGAAGACATGATTGAGAAGGACGGACAGGCAGAGCTTCGGTGCCATTTTTGTAATGAAAAATACAATTTCAGCAAAGAAGAATTACAGGCTCTTCTTGACCGTGGTAAATAACAATGAAAAAACCCTTAACACTATGGTTAAGGGTTTTATTGTCTTAGATAATTTTTTTACTAAATGGCTTTTTGTACTTTACCGGAACGGAGGCAACGAGTACAAACCCGCATACGTTTAGGAGCTCCGTTAACGAGAACCTTAACATTTTGAATGTTAGGGGACCATGTTTTCTTTGTACGAATGTGGGAATGACTTACTTGCATACCAACGCTTTTGCCTTTACCGCATACATCACATTTAAAGGCCATCCTATCCACCTCCTTATAGCCGGTGCTAGCTTGCAATTTCCAGATTGTCACTAAATCATTGTATCAAAAGCCTGACTTTAATGCAACCATAATTATACTCTAGGTCCATGTGTCTGCGGGTATTTTAGTGAGAATTACATAAAAGGTAAACGTAGGTGATCTTGATGAAAAAAGAAATTCTTGGAGTGCTAATGAAAAACCCTGGCAAATATATTTCTGGTGCGGAACTAAGTGAAAGTCTAAAGGTTAGTCGGACTGCTGTTTGGAAACAGATTAAGGTTCTAAAAGAACTGGGCTATGAAATTGAATCGAAACCCAATAGTGGGTATCGCCTAATCTCTAGCCCTGATATTTTACAGCAAGATGAACTCACCCTTAAGCTTAGGACAGAATGGCTAGGTCATAATATGCAAATCTTTGAGGAACTTTCATCTACTAATGATTTTGCTAAGACTATTGCTAATGAAGGGGCAGTGGAGGGAACGGTAATAGTTGCTGAAGAGCAAACTAAAGGACGGGGCAGAATGGGGAGATTGTGGGAATCACCAGCAAGTAAAGGATTGTGGTTTTCTATAATATTGCGGCCGTTGATGCCGCCCCAGTTGGCACCCCAATTAATCTTCGTGGCGGCAGTTGGTATTTGTCGGGCCCTACGCGGGCAGACTGGTTTGGATATCAGAATTAAGTGGCCTAATGACCTCTTATATGAAGGCCAGAAGCTTTGCGGTATTTTAGCAGAAATGAGTGCAGAGATTGAGCAACTGAATTATATAATTCTAGGGATCGGTTTAAACGTGAACCAGGAAAATGAGGATTTTTCGCCGGAGATAGTTGAAACGGCAACATCCTTAAGTTTAGCTGCAAGAAAAAAATATCGCCGGGCAGATGTTTTAGCGGAAATACTGTTTCATCTGGAGGAAGTTTATACAGAATATCAAGAGCAGGGTTTTCAGAAGATCCTAAAAGCTTGGGAATCCTTGAATTGTACTGCAGGTCGCCAGGTTAAAGTAATGACAAGGGAAGAAACCTTTGAAGGTTTTGCTGAGAGCATAGATGAAGATGGTTCTCTTTTGGTACGCAGGAAAGACGGACAATTGGAAACAGTCATAGTCGGTGATATTTCCTTGAGATAAGATGAAAAGAAGACTAAAGAGGAAAAAGCACTTCCAATCTTGGTGGAAATAATTTATACTAAGTATTAACACCAGGTGCTAATTCATTAAATATAGAAGCTAAAGGAAAGGGTGTTGGGTATGAGCACTAAGGCTAAGCTCGCAGAGCTAGAGAAGCTTCAGGCGAAAATTGAAGCAGGCGGCGGTGACAAACAAGTTGCTAAGCAACATAGCCTTGGCAAATATACAGCACGGGAACGAATAGCAAAATTGTTAGATCCAAATAGTTTTACGGAAATAGATAAATTTGTTACCCACCGCTGTTCTAATTTTGATATGGCTGATAAGGAAGCACCGGGAGACGGTGTAGTCGTAGGCTATGGCACCATTGACAACAGATTGGTTTTTGTATATGCTCAGGACTTTACTGTTTTGGGTGGGTCCTTAGGGGAAATGCACGCGGCAAAGATTTGTAAGGTCATGGACTTAGCTATGAAGGCTGGAGCTCCCATTATTGGTTTAAATGATTCGGGAGGAGCACGGATCCAAGAAACTGTAGATTCCTTGTCTGGTTTTGCGAAGATTTTTTATCGCAATACCCTGGCTTCTGGAGTTATTCCGCAGATTTCTGTTATTCTTGGGCCTTGTGCCGGAGGAGCAGTTTATTCGCCTGCTTTGACTGATTACATATTTATGGTCAAAAATGTTTCAAAAATGTTTATTACCGGTCCTGATGTTATTAAAACTGTTACTGGTGAGGAGGTAAGTCCTGAACAGTTAGGAGGGGCCTTAACACACAGTAAAATTAGTGGTGTAGCCCATTTTGCAGCTGATGACGAACAGGAATGTTTTGAGCAAATCAGGACTCTCCTAAGCTATTTACCTTCCAACAATCTGGAGGATGGGCCGAGGATTCCTTGTGATGATGACCCGGGAAGAATGGACCCGGACTTGAATACTATTATTCCTGACAGCCCTACTGTGGCGTACGATATGGTAGATGTAATAACCAAGATTGTGGACCATGGTGTTTTCTTTCAGACTATGAAAAATTATGCTCCCAATATTTTAACTGGTTATGCCCGTTTAGGTGGGAGAGTTATCGGCATTGTAGCTAATCAGCCTAAATTCTTGGCCGGTGTTATGGATGTTAATTGCTCTGATAAAGCAGCCCGGCATATTCGCTTTTGTGATGCTTTCAATATCCCCTTGGTTACATTTGTTGATGTGCCAGGATTTCTACCAGGTACAAATCAGGAGTATGAAGGGATTATTAGACATGGGGCTAAAATGCTCTATGCTTATGCAGAGGCGACAGTCCCTAAGATTACAGTAGTGACTCGCAAAGCCTATGGTGGTGCTTATATAGCTATGTGCTGTCATGATCTGGGAGCCGATCAAGTTATAGCTTGGCCTACAGCGGAAATTGCTGTGATGGGTGCTGAAGGTGCGGCCAATATAATCTTCCGCAAGGAGATTAGTCAGGCTGATGATCCTGAAGCAAGAAAAGCTGAATTGATTGCCGAATATGAGGAAGGCTTTGCTAATCCTTATCTGGCAGCCTCAAGAGGTTATGTGGATCAAGTGATTGAACCACAGACCACAAGACCTTGTCTTTTTAATGCATTTGAAATGCTGCAGACTAAGCGGGAGAATAGACCGGCTAGAAAACATGGGAATATTCCGCTTTAAAGCACAATAAGAACCCCACCCGTCAACGCAATCGAAGATTGCTGACGGGTACCCGGGAAACTTGTTGTTTCACAATAAGAAATGAAATAGTATGAAATGAGGGCTTGATATGGGTGGTAAGTTGTTTGTGGAAAAGAAGACGGAAGATCAGATTGTTGCTGTGATTATGGCAGCTATAGCAGCTTATAATCGGGAAAAGGGAAAGGTAACGATCATTAGGCGAATATCTTCGTCCAATGTGCCGCTTTGGAGCCTTTCTGGACGCCAGGAACTCATGGAAAATAAATTTTTCTAAAAGGGGGAGAAGGACTTGGCTATAAAGAAGTATAATATTAAAGTAAACGGAAAATCTTATGAGGTTGAAGTAGAAGAAATAGATGTATCATCTCTGGTAGTTAGAGGGAATACTGAGGTTCAGGCTAGTATTTCTGCTACTAGCGGAGGCAGAAAGGACATATCAGCTGCCCCAATGCCTACCACAACGAAGCCAGTGGCCCCTAGAGGGGATGAAAAAGAAATTATCACTGCTCCCTTGCCCGGAAAAATCATGTCCCTTAAAGTAGAAGTCGGTCAAGCTGTGCAAGCAGGAGATTTAATCTGCATTCTAGAAGCAATGAAGATGGAAAATGAACTCTATGCCAGTGTAAATGGTACTGTCAAGGAGATTCTAGTGGCAGACGGTGCCACAGTAGCCGCCGGTGAATCTCTAGTTATTATTAATTAAGACAGCTATATCACTCCCTTATATATGACTTGAGGATCGGCTAAGGTCCTCGTAGCCTGCTTTTAAACGGATAGCTTTAAAGGCAGGTATTTTTTTAGCTAAGATAAAGGGAAATATAGGTTTTCTAGAGAATGTATGTTCTAGATTGACTCGCCACATAAAGGGTTGAGTTGATAGAGAATATATGTTGTGAAAATCGAGAGTTTATGAGTCTAAGATTTTTATAGTGTAAGATTTTGTGAGGCGTTATTATGGATAAAATTTCGGCTTTACAATTTTTAAAAGGCATAGGGCCTAAAAGGGCCAAACGATTAGCTCAAATGGGGCTCTATGAAGAAGTAGATCTGCTCTATCATTTTCCCCGCAGATATGAGGATCGTAGTCAGCTAAAACCTCTGCAATTGCTTATTCCAAATGAAGTAGAGACTACAAAGGGTACAGTTGTAAAAACTGAGGAAATGAAACCGCGGCGGAATCTCAGTATTTTGAAGGTATTGTTACAGGATAGTGGTGGAAGAGCTACTGCCGTCTGGTTTAATCAGTCCTATCTAAAAAAGAAACTATTACCGGGCACTCAAATTATTGTTACAGGTAAAGTCAGCCGTCGATTCGGTCAGACAGAGATTGCAGTCAGTGAATATGAAGAGGTTACGGGTGAGAATTCGGTGAGTTCTGGACGGATTGTCCCTTTTTATCCTAGTACTGAAGGCCTGCAACAGAAGATTTTTCGGGAGGCTATCTATCAGATATGTCAGCAGAGGATGCCGGATTTACCAGAGATTTTTACTGAGCAGCAACGAGAAGATTTTCAACTACTTCCGTTGAAGGAGGCTCTATGTTCAATACATTTTCCCGCTGATCAGCTGGCCTTAAGACAAGCTCGGTATCGCTTAATTTTTGAAGAGCTTTATATATTGCAGTTGGCTTTGGCTGTGATTCGTCACCACTCAGATATACAGAAGGAAGGAATTAGCCATAATCCTGAGGAGAGTTTATGCGAGCGTTTCGTTGAAAACCTTCCTTTTCGGCTAACTGGAGCTCAGGAGAGAGTTATTAGTGAAGTTAGAGCAGATATGGAAGGCGAAAAACCAATGCAACGTCTGGTTCAGGGTGACGTAGGCTCTGGTAAGACTGTTATAGCGGCTTGGGTGATGTTAAAAGCTATCGGTGGAGGTTACCAAGGTGTGATGATGGCACCTACGGAAATCTTGGCCATACAGCATTATGAGGCTTTGGTCAAATGGTTTACTCCTTTAGGGGTTCATGTGGCCCTATTGACAGGTGGGTTAAGTCCTAAGGAAAAGGAGGCTACCCTAGCAGGTATAGCCTCTGGCCATTATCAGGCTATTGTGGGAACCCATGCCTTGATACAGGAGAATGTCTCTTTCGCCAAGGCTGGGGTTATAGTTATTGATGAACAGCATCGTTTTGGGGTGAGGCAAAGAGGAATATTAGAGGAGAAAAGCATCAACCCTGATGTTTTAGTGATGACTGCAACGCCAATTCCCAGGACTTTGGCCATGACTTTATATGGGGACTTGGATATCTCAAGCTTGGATGAATTGCCACCAGGCCGTAAGCCAATCATTACTTATTGTATTGCTGAAAGGGCTAGACCTAAGGTGAATGCCTTTATCTTAAAAAGATTGTCTGAAGGAGCTCAAGTGTATGTAGTCTGTCCTTTGATTGAGGAATCGGAACTAATGGATATCCAAAATGCAACGGATAGATATGAGCAGCTCCGGGATTTGGTTAAACCTCACAAAGTTGGACTTCTTCATGGACGGATGCCCCCAAAAGATAAAGATAAGATCATGCAGGAGTTCAAAGAAGGAAAGCTTAGGGTGCTAGTATCTACAACAGTAATTGAGGTAGGCGTAGATGTACCTAATGCCACGGTGATGATTATAGAGAATGCAGAGCGCTTTGGCTTGGCTCAGCTCCACCAGCTCCGTGGCAGGGTAGGCCGGGGCGATAAGCAGTCTTATTGCTTGTTAGTCACACCGAGCACTCAGCCCTTGGCTTTGGAAAGACTAAAGATAATGACTGAAACTAATGATGGCTTTAAGTTAGCGGAGGAAGATCTGCGCTTACGTGGACCGGGAGAATTCTTCGGGAATAAGCAGCACGGTTTACCCGAGTTCAAATTGGCTGATCTGGCACGTGATGGAGAGATCTTGCTTCAGGCCAGAAAAATGGCTTTACAGGTGCTTAAGGAAGATCCTACTTTGGATAAGGTAGAGCATAAGAACCTGTCTAATAAGGTTTGGAATTTGATTAAGAATATGGTCAAGTATTAAACTGTTTCTCAATAGTACTATCACATCAACAATGAGGTGAGAAGGATATCCAGAAAGTATAGAATCTTAAGAAATTGCATAATCGGAATTGTTATTTCTGCATTAATATCATTTATAACTATTGAAACGTTAATTATTAATTCAGCTCATTCCGAAGAAGAGGAGAAAATAGAATATGTTGTAATATTAGGGGCTGGACTTAGAGGAGAAGAGTTATCTCTTACTCTTTATAATCGATTAAAAACTGGAATTATGTATCTTAATCAAAATAAACAATCAAAGGTTATTGTAACTGGAGGACAAGGCCCTGGAGAAGATATTACAGAAGCAGAAGGTATGAGAAGGTTTTTAATTGCAAGAGGAATAGATGAGAATAGAATTATTATTGAAGACAAATCAACCAGCACCTTTGAGAATCTTCTCTATACTAAAAGAATATTTGAAGAACAGTTTAGTTATAGTGACAAAAAAATCATGATAGTAACTTGTGATTTTCATATTTTTAGAGCAAAGTTCTTAGCTTCAAGACTAGGGTTTGAACCCTATGGTTTACCATCGCCAAGTGTTAGTTATTTGCGACCATATTATTATCTTCGCGAATATTTTGCAGTTATTAAATCTTTTTTATTTGATTTTAAAAGTGATTAATTTGAACTATACATAACATCAATTCTCCTATAGCTCTGTGGTGAAGGCTTGCAGTCTTAAGGTTAACGGATGTAGGAAACATTACTCCGGATTATAAAGGGGAATATTAATGTATAAATACGATGACGAAAGAGAAATAGAGAGACAGTATGAAACTCTGAAGAATTGGATATACGCTGGCTTATTACTGTTAGCAATAGTAGTTATATCAATTTATGTAAATATGATTTTCTTTACAGCAGTAGAATATACAACTCATTCAGCAGTCCAGGAATATATTAATTTTAATCCTTGGAGCTATTTTAGAGTCTTTGTTCTCTTATATATTATCTTAGGAGTTCTTTCACTACTAATTCTTAAGTTAATGCAAAAAAGTGGTTCGGCAGCTAAGGTGGTTTTTCTAATTTTGGGGCTTTTTTATACAATTCACTTGTATTACGTAATTGTAGGAACGTTAGATATTAGTTTTTCAGATAGATATGTTTGGTGGATGAAATCATTGGCTATCTTGATTGATTGTTTTGTGATAATTAATTGTGTAATTCTGCTCAGGAAACAAAAGATATTGTGACTTTTTATATAATTATATAGCTTTCTGGGTTCGGCTCAGAGGCGGCGGAAAACCGGGATGTATAGGCTGTAGTAATAAGGATTCCTTTATCAAAGATAGAGACAATAAAAGAAAACGATATTATAAACGTTAGAATTCAGTATAAAAAGGACACATCAAATCGTATTTCTTATAACTTTTTGACTAGGGAATACACACTACCAACTAGAGGCCTTATTGATAAGTGATGAGTACATTTGCTAGGAAAAGGAGCATATTCTATGCCTTGGTGTCAAAAATGTAAAACCGAATATAGAGATGGGTTTACTAAATGCAGTGACTGTGGCAGCGAGCTAGTGGAAGCGAGCTAGTGGAAGCTCCCCAGCAAATAGAGGAATACCAGAAGTCTGATTCAGAAAGCTATTTAATGTCAGTTAGAGATAGAGTTGAAGCAGAGATAATTGAAGAATTATTGAAATCTAGCAGGACATAATCCTTTCCTCGATAATCCTGAAGCATTTTGTACCAGAAGTTAAATGTGTGTTAAGCAAACTATAAAGCGAAAAAGGATATTATTGGGAATTATTGAATAAAAAATAATGAACTAAGTTTAAAATAATGAGGTAAGTAGAATGAAGAGAATAGTATTTTTCATCTGTCTATTATTCATATTTGTAACAGCATGCGATGTTGGTAATAAAGAAAACCATAATGAAACAGGTATTGATGCAATAATACCAGATGGTTGGAAAATTCTTGAGAAATATCAAGGGGAATTAGCAATAGCGGAAGGTGATCTCAATAAAGACAACATTCCAGATATTGCTGTAGTTATTGAAAAAAAGATTAGTGAAGAAGAAGAGGCTCCTCCGCGAGCACTATTAATAGCATTTGGTACTAGCAACGGTTCATATGAATTATCAATTATTGCTGACAACGTTATTCTAAAGGCAGATGAAGGAGGTATTTGGGGAGACCCTTTTGATGAACTTTCTATAGATAAAGGCTCAGTTTTAGTAAGTGATTACGGCGGAAGCAACTGGAGATGGTATAACAAATATAGATTTAGATTTCAAGATGAGGATTGGTATTTGATCGGGGTAACGGTGGGTAGTTATTTTACCGGTACTCATACGCTGGAAAATGCTGACGAAGTAGACTATAACTTACTTACGGGTGATTATCATATCAGAACAACAGACGATGATGGAGAAATAATCATCAACAAGGGGAATAAAAGAAGAAAAGAGCTTATCAAACTAAGAGAATTTAACTTGGAACATCTATGGGAGTTAACGGACGTCGAAAATTGACAAAGCTAAATTTTGACACCAAGAGAATTTGTTAATAGACATTAATTCACTTGGTGTTTTTCTTTAATAGGTAGTGAAATTGTTTGATCTACTGTAGATGATAGTGACTTAGTTTAATCATATAGGAATATGAAGGGATTTTCCATATTAGTTGCGAACTATTACTTAATAGAATAATACTTGACGATAATACCCACAGAATGAAAAGCCAGCTGTGGGTATAGTAGTTACTAACATTACATGATTTTGGTAGGTTCGAGAGGAGCATTGTGATGAGAATTAGTAGTGTAATTACGAATAATCCAAATCCATTTTTAAGTGAAAATAGCAAGCAAAGTGAAGTAGGTGATTTTCAAGAAATTTTTGAAGCAAAAAATAAATCAAATAAAAGCGCCAAAGAGTTTTTGTATACCTTATCGCCTACTGAATTGGTTAGAATTCAAAAAGCCAATAATTTGGCTTGTGCAATAATAATTAATGATTTGTCCGATGAAGGGGCAGAGAATCTTTTTAATGGACTAATTGATAGAAGTAAGCTGGTAGATCTAAATAATGACGGTATTGTGGAAATCGGGGCCGCAAAGAGTTTTATTTTTCCGCCCCCTAATGCTCCGGAATCTGTAAAGAGGGCATGGGAAGAAACAACTTCAGGTCTAACTTTTAAGGAAATAGTGTTATTAAAAGGGAAGATGCTGTTAAAACAGTTTGAGGCTAACAGCTATATTGATGCAAACGGAAACTGCAGGGTATATGAACCAGGGGCACCAGGCTGGGTAAACATTTTCGGTGAAACGAATGAAGCTTATATTAAATTGTTTAATGACTTGATTTATAGAATTGATAATCCTTTAAGCTATAGAGACGAAAACCAACAAAGACTCGATCAGTTAGCTAGAGATGTATTTTCTGAAATAATTAAGCTAATTGATTAAGAATGCATTTTGTTGCTACTCTGCCATGCAGATTCTATTAACCGATGGATATATAAGGTGGGATAGAGTGAACGCATTTTTAACAGTTATTCCGAGTGCTTACAAATTCATGGATATTGCTTGCGTTATTAATGGTTTTTCCAAACATCAGCTCACTGGATTATTGTTTCAGAAGAAAGATGGTGTATTCGGAAATTCGGAGAAGAGTATATAAGATATATGAATAAAGTTGGACGTTATATTTAGATAGGTAGGAGGTTTAATATGGAGCTGAATTATCAAGAGATGGAACGAGAATTAATCGACCTATTGAACCAGCATAATCTATGGGTTTTAGCTACTTCATCTAATGATATGGTAACTGCGCGAACCATGAGTATCGTCAATATTGGGCTTAGAATACTAATGCAGACTGGTAATAATTCTGAAAAGTACGAACAGATAATGCAAAATCCTCAAGTCGCCCTTTGTAGAGATAATATCCAGATCGAAGGGGTAGCTCGCATCATAGGTCATCCCCTTGAAGAAAGAAATGCTGACTTCATTAAGCTATACAAGGCGAAGCATGATATTGCATATGAATTGTATTCACACTTAGAAGATGAAGTTGTGATTGAAATCCTACCGAGTAAGATAACGCTCTGGAAGTACATTGCCTCCAAACCTTGTAGAGATTTTATTTACCCCCAAGAAAGAATAGCAAAAAGAATATATTTAAACCAATAATACTTATCTTACTTTATACAAGCTTACTTTCACTAATTGGATTATAAAAAATAATAATGTTAGGGTTCGCCATTCATAGAGCATATAGGAGTTGATTTATTTGAAGCCTAAAGCAAGATCAAAACTCAGAATAGCTGCTGGTAAATTAGTATATACCTGGCTTAGGTATTTGACTTGGTATTTTGATTCGGTTAAGTATGCCAAAAGAAGGGAACTGGAGCTATTTCCTGAGATGGTCTACCAACATAAGTCACCTTTATTACGAAAGCTAAAAGATGTTGAAATGTGGCTTCAATACAACAAAGTTAAAAACTTAAAGATTGCAGTTCAAAAATTAAACGGAATCATCATAGAACCTGGGGAAACATTTTCTTATTGGAGACTTATTGGAAGACCGACAAGAAGAAAAGGGTATGTTGAAGGAATGGTTCTTCACTACGGTAGTTTTAGTCCAGGAGTTGGCGGAGGATTATGTCAGCTTTCCAATCTGATATATTGGATGACACTGCATACCCCTCTAACAGTAGTTGAAAGACACCGGCACAGTTATGACGTATTCCCAGATTCCAATAGGACGCAGCCTTTTGGCAGTGGTGCAACTTGCGTGTACAACTATATTGACTTACAGATTAAAAATGAAACTGATCAACCATATCAATTGAACGTGTATTTAACAGATACACATTTACATGGAGAATGGAGAACCCTCTATAAAGTAGATTCAAAATATGAAGTTTATGAGAAAGAGCATTGGATCACCCATGAATTGTGGGGTGGCTATATAAGACATAATTATATCTATCGCAAGGTCTTTAATAGGGAAGGGATACATATTAGTGACGAATATGTTACTGAAAATCATGCAATTATGATGTATCAACCTTTTCTAAGTGAAGCTGATAACTAATAGTAGAATTTATTATCAGAACGTTTCAATGGGAAATTAGAACAAATTTATTTTTAACCTTTTAATGATGGTGATAACTATGATTGTGTTTTGGAATCAAAAAGAAGTTTATAACGGATACTCATTAGAAAAACTTAATGATGTTCGCTCAACTCTTGCGGCAAACAATATTAAATATAAATATCGCACAGTTATTCGTAATAACTTTGCAAGACGAGGGAGGACCGGTTCTCTTGGCCTGAATCTAAATTATTCAAATCTGTATTACGTTTATGTACATAAGAGAGATTATAATAGAGCCTGTGCAGTATTGAGAAACACATAATTTCAATATGATCAAACTTAATAATGGTTTCCCAAGCTCCACGAATTTCCTTACAAATGCGAACTAATTATAATACTGCAAGGTAAAGGAATGATATTAATGAAAGTAGCGGCAAAACCACAACTAACAATTGAACAAAAGAAAGCAAATGTTGATTTGTACATTATCATAGGCATAACTATTTTAATACTTGCAATATACACAAGCTTTCAAGCCCAATTTAATTTATTAGCAATAGATCAAGAAATACATATATTGCTTCGAACTATAGTAATAGCCTTTATGCAGTTTGGTGTTGCGGGCCTGGGAATAGTAAGCGTTATGATTTTAAGAAAAGAAAGCTTCCAAAGTTATGTACTTAAACGCAAAGGAGCACTAAAATCAATAATCCTATCTGCCTTGATGTTTGTTCCTTATGTAGTTTTCGCTATTTTCGCAGGACATTTTAATGGATACCTCCCATTACAAAGTGTATTTATGACAAAGGAAGTGTTAGCAAGCAATTTTCCGACTAATATTATTGGCATGCTGCTTATTGCTGCATCATGGGGGTTTTTTGAGGGATTCAATTATGTGGTAATAAGCAAAAAAATCAATACTCGATACCCCTCTTCGAATAAGTGGTTGAATTGGGGAGCAATTATTTGTGCTGTAGTGTGTATTTTGATCCATGATGTTGTTGGAGTTACTGCAGAGAGTTTATTTGAAATGCTCTCTGTCTTTATAATCATCTACGGTATGTTGATGGTGAAAGAGCATACCGGTAATGCCTGGGGAAGTGTATTCATCTTTATATTCTTGTGGAATGCGTTATAGAAGGGCGGGTAATTAGTTCAATTCTATATCGGTTAGACATAGAATAAGAGCCTGTAGATAGGAAGTGGGTATATGAAAAAAGTAATTTATTACTTCTCTGGGACAGGAAATAGTTATCGTGTAGCTGCCCGAATTGCTGAAGTGCTACACGATACAGAAATCATTTCTATGAGATGTAATCCGCAAGACGTTTCAGCTGCAGATGCAGAAATAATTGGTTTTGTATTTCCCGTTTATCATTGGACTATATGTGAGGCTATACAAGATTTTATTTCTGGCTTAGAGGTCAATCCTAATGCTTATATTTTTGCAGTTTCAACCCCCAGCTTCATCAATGGTTTTTCATTTGAAGCACTAGATGAGCTTTTGCAGGAAAAAGGTGCAAAGCTGCAATATGCTATGCGGATCTTTTCCGTCGCAAATCTCTGTCTCGTTTATCCACCATTTCCCTCGCCTAAGTTGCGTATCCCAGCTACAGAACGGAGAATTACTAAGATAGCTGGCATGATTCAGAAAAAAGCGACGAATGACTATGCAAGAGCTGGAGTACTAACAAGAATAATATATCCCAGAATGATGCCAAAATATCGTGATATTCAGGCGGAAATTGATAAAGGGTTTTCTATTTCTGCTGACTGTATTTCCTGTGGTATCTGTTCAAAGGTTTGTCCAAAGAAAAATATTGAAACGCAGGATTCTAAGCCAGTTTTTTTGCATAATTGCAGTTGTTGTATGGCCTGTGTGTCCTACTGCCCTAAAAAAGCTATCAAATACCATATGCCACAAGAACAACTTGAAAAAATTAATACACCATTTACGCGGATTATGAAGCTCCCAGATCGAAGAAAGAGATATCACAATCCTTATGTATCAGCCAATGATTTAGCAGCAGATAGGAGATATATAGAGTGATAATGGACATAAGTGAAAGGAATATGGTTAACAACGGGAATAGGAGTGACTAAGTTATGAAATATGAATGGAGAAAGAATGATAAGGAACTCTATTTGCCGAAAAATAAACCGGTAATTGTTGAAGTGCCGCCAATACAGTTTTTAACCCTCGAGGGAAAAGGTAATCCCAATAGTGAAAAGTTCGCTGAAGAAATTGGTGTGTTATATTCGCTTTCATATGCAATAAAAATGTTACCTAAAAAGGGTACAACCCCTGAAGGATACTATGAATACACAGTTTTCCCTCTAGAAGGAATTTGGGATTTGGCAGAAGAAGCAAGAGGTTTAGAAATACTTGATAAAGACAGTCTTATTTACACTCTAATGATAAGACAGCCTGATTTTGTGACTAGTGAGTTAGTACAAGATGTAATAGAGAAGCAGAAACAGAAAAAACCCCACCCATTTTTGGAGAGAGTTGAATTCAAAACAATAGAAGAGGGAAAATGTGTCCAGATGTTACACCTAGGTAGTTATGACAATGAGCCCGAGACTTTCAAAATAATGGAGGAGTTCTGTTCCCAAAATAACCTGGAAAGAATCTCAAAGACTCATCGGGAAATCTACCTTTCCGATGCTCGCAAAACACCACCAGAGAAACTGAAGACAGTTTTACGATTTAAAGTAAAGGATATCATAAAATAAGGTGATCCCTCCTGTTAGTCAGCAAATATTTGAGGTGATAATAGCTCAGAAATCTCAAATCTAAGAAGAAAGAGAGGAATGAACTTTGAATATTGATTTACTAAGAGACCAGTACTGTATAGAGACAAAGAAGGGGATTGGCTTTATTCTATCGGCTACAATATTTTGGGTCCTAATGGTCCCGGTGGTTTTTTTTGAGAACAGCATCTTGAGAATTATTTGTTATTTTGCTGGGGGAGCATGTATTTTTCCTCTTGGCTTATTAATCTCAAAACTTCTAAAAGCTTTGGATTATTCTGATAAATCTTTAGGTGCTCTTGGTATGATCTTAAATGCAGTTCAATTTTTATATTTCCCAATCGTCTGGGGAGCAATATTTTATCAGATTGAAGCGCTTCCATGGTTCTTGGCAGTGATTTCCGGTGCTCATCTGTTGTCATTTGGTTGGTTATATCGAAGTAAAACGTATGTCATTTCTGCTATTGTTATTTCAATTGGTAGTGCAGTTATTGGCATTAGATTTCTCTCTAATACATACTTATACATTCCAATTTTTCAGGCCGTACTATTCTTAGTCACTTCTGCTTTTTTAGGTCTTGAGCTAAAGAAACTTAAAATGAATTATAGTAAACAAGAGCAGGAGAGTTTATTGAGAAACTGAATTGATTAAATACAGAAATAACCCACAGACATAATTTACTGTGGGTTATTGTTGTGTAGTACTCGGAGTAGATTAGTAAACTCAGACTTAGATTAACTTGATTTTTTCATTACGCATATATACGAATGCGGTTAATGAGAACCAGGCAATGAAGACAAAGGGCATAAGATAAATACTATATTCATACAAACCAAAGCCTTTTAGGACCTCGCCTACTGCAACTGCAAATAAAGCAAAGGATATCACATAAGGGAAAAAGAATACCTTTCTGACCGGCAGAAAGTATAAAAATAACATCATAGTGAAAGTCCATGCTATCGGTGTGAAAAAAGCGAAGGTATCGAAAACAGCAAATGGCCCCATATTGTAGTACTTAATAAAGTTAAGATAAGAAAATATTGAAACTACTAATACATTAGCTACGCCTCCTGTAAAAAAGCCGTAGATAAAATATTTTTTATACTGTTCTTTTGGGATTAGTATCACTGTAGCTATACCAAATATTACAGCCTTTATTAAATAGACTATACTTATTCCGATGTTCAAAAGTAATTACTCCTTTTAGTGCTGGTCTTATACATAGATTACCCTTATTTTAAGTTTTAACTGATCCAACAAATTTATTTACAAATTATAAAGGAGTGTGAAATACATGAGTAAAGTGGTAATACTGTATCAGTCTAAGTATGGCTCAACAAAAAAATATGCTGAGTGGTTAGCAGAAGAATTAGCAGGTGATTTACTTGAAACTAAGAAAGCCACAGCCGAACAGATAGCTCAATATGATGTGGTTATACTTGGAGGTGGCATATATGCTTCTGGGATTGCTGGGATATCCTTTCTAAAAAAACACTTTGAAAAAATAAAAGATAAGAAGATTATTGTCTTCGCAGTAGGGGCGTCACCTTATGATGAAAAAGCAATGGCTGCATTGAGAAAAAGAAATCTTGGAATGTTCCCGCAAATTACTTGCTTTTATTGCCGTGGCGCCTGGAATGAAGAAATAATGTCTTGGACAGATCGCACTTTATGTAATATGTTAAAAAAGCTTGTTAAAAAGAAAGATCCCAGCAGCTATGAACCCTGGGAAGCTGCTTTAATGGAAGCAATCGGTTCAAACCATGATTGGACAGATAAAGCAAATATTCAACAAATCGTAGAGTATGTACGTGAAGGCTAGTCCGATTAGGAATTTATCTACTTATATTTCAGTTATGATCGGCCGGAATTAATAAGCAGGTTTATGAGATAGCTTATAGAATAAGTAATATTTATGAAGAATATTAGGGGGTTAGTATGAAGAAGCTTCCTGTTGTCACTAATTTATGCTTATTGCTATGGTTTTTTCTAGATATGGTAGGAATGAATATTGGCGGCAATGTCCTAGTTACTAGGTCATTTAGAGATGACGGTATCTTTTTCCTTATTTATTTAGTTTTATTTATTAGCTATATCGTCAAAGAGAGAACGGGTAAATACTTACTTACTGGTTGGCTCTTTATGTGGTTATTGACCCAGTTCTTTTCCCATTGGTACTTTACTGTATTTGGTCCTTCAGAGGGGAAAATAAGCTATTTCGCTGAGACTATTAAACTAATTACATCTTCTGAAATCTATATACCTGACTTGTATCACATTGTTTTACAATTACTAATTCTTATTGCCTTAATAAGCATGCTCATTTATATCCGTAAAGTAAAAGCACTAAGAACATCAAATTGTTAATAATAATAAGGTGTTCTTGTAAAGAATGCAGGACCATATCGAAACTTATAAATGTCATTGAGGAATATCGATAAGTATGATTATCAGTGTTTCCTAGTGAGATCATAAGTTAATAAATTAGGAAGGGGATTAATAGTGAAAATTACAGTAATCCATGGACAAGGTCATAAAGGGAGTACTTATCACATCACTAGGCAAATAATTGATAATATCTCTGATACCGAGAAGGAAGTATTCGAATACTTTATGCCTTTAGATACTCCCGATTATTGTGTAGGTTGTTATCAATGTTTTGATGAAGGTGAGGAGACTTGTTCTCAAGCGGATAAAGTTCAAAAGATTGTCAAAGCAATGGAAGAATCTAATCTAATTATTATTGATTCGCCAACGTATTGTCTTGGAATGACGGGACAATTAAAGACCTTTTTTGATCATTTGGGCTATATGTGGCTTTCCCATCGACCTAAGAAAGCTATGTTTAATAAGATTGGCATCGCAGTATCCACAGCAGCAGGGTCGGGATCTAATAAGGTTACCAAAGACTTGGCACGACAAATGTTTTATCTGGGTATTCCTAAGGTATATAGATACGGTAAGAGTGTCAATGCTGCAAATTGGGAATCTGTTCCTAAAAAAATAAAAAAATCTATAGCCCGGGATATTGTAAAGCTTTCTAAGAAAGTGGAAAAAAAAGTTTGGAGAATAAAGCCGGGTATTAGATTAAGGTTGATGTTTAATATTATGCGCTTAATGCAAAAGTCTAACGATTGGAATCTGACGGACCGTGATTATTGGCAAGAAAAAGGGTGGCTCGGCAAGAAGAGACCTTGGCAGAATAAGAAGAAGCAGGTCAAGGCCTTATGATTATTGTTAGTGCCTGTCTCCTTGGTCTAAATACACGGTACGATGGATCTGCAAAGAATGCCAATAGTATACTCTTAAAATATAGCCACATGGGGATGTATATCCCCCTTTGTCCCGAACAATTGGGAGGTTTAGCAACCCCGCGTTTTCCTGCAGAAATCATCAATGGCAGTGGTATTGAGGTACTAGAAGGTAAAGCCGTAGTTAAGAATAAGCTTGGGGAGGAGGTGACAAGTCAGTTTATCAAAGGAGCCAAGCAAGTATTATTCATAGCACAGATCATGCCGGTAACAGCAGCCATATTGAAAGAAGGAAGTCCCTCTTGTGGATGTCGTAGGATTTATGACGGAACCTTTGAAAATACAACTAAAGATGGTCAAGGGATAACAGCAGCATTGTTAAGACAGAATTATATTTCTGTCTATTCAGATGAAGAATTAACAGAAGAACTGTTAATTAAAACACTGAAAATCTAGGCTATTCTATTGGAATTCTTATTTTGATAATTCCTGAATAGCTAAGACTGCAGTTGGTGTAAGATAAATATCATATTAAACTAATTTAGGACAGAAAAGACAGGGATTGAAATGACGGAATATAAAATTGGGGTAATTTCGGATACCCACGGACTACTAAGAGAAGAAGCTATAAAAGCCTTACAGGGATCTGATTTGATCATCCATGCCGGTGATATCGGTAGGCAACATATACTTGAGGCGTTAAATCAGATCGCTACTGTTATTGCCGTAAGAGGTAACAACGATTTTTATAGTTGGGCGTGGGAGATACCTACAACTCAATATCTTGAGTTTGCTGGTCTCAATATTTTTGTGCTTCATGATTTATATCAGATGAATCTTGATGCTCAAGTTGCAGGGATTGATCTGGTTATCTACGGGCATACCCATCGCCCCAAAGAAAGCCATAAAAATGGCGTTCACTACCTTAATCCAGGTAGTGCCGGGCCTAGAAGGTTTAATCTGCCAATAAGTTTGGCCAGATTAAAAGTACGTGATGGCAATATAGTAACGGAATTTATCACATTGTAAATAAGAAAAAAGTATGTCAAAATTTCTCAAGCTATAGTTAGAATTCTTATTGAAATTTTTAGAACTTTTCGACTGTTTACGACAGCTTTCTCGTACTGGATCATTTAAACTAAAAATAAATATAAGTAGGAGAGGGATGGTTGTGACTAGGATCGGAAATCTAATTTATATTGATAATAGGAAAATAGGTGAGCAAACTATTTGGTTCGACCCTAATCCAGACTTAGAGGCTTTGATGGAAAAATACGAAAACTGCAGGTTTGATGGGGAAATGATGTGTTGGATAGCTAATTTTAGTCACAATGAGTTAGAAAAATTCCTTGAATTACTCCAAAATGAGTCAGTCATATTAGCCTCTCAACTTTTAATGGCAGCTAAATAGATTTAATTAACCTCCTTAACTAAAAAGTTCAACAAATAAAAAATATGTTATAATTTACATAATATATGAGACTAGTTAGCTAAGGGGGAAAAA
>MTKW01001814.1_pt1 | contig 55985 bp, 44 predicted proteins | sample 1042761 | NCBI WGS metagenome assembly MTKW01 (sample SAMN06205366, study PRJNA360243) | anaerobic digester metagenome | biome: Wastewater treatment plant; feature: Anaerobic digester sludge; material: sludge; isolation source: anaerobic digester fed with sludge from wastewater treatment plant ... | reverse complement strand
GGAAAGATGAAGCGTCTTACCCCGGGAGGTCTCATCGGCGAGGTAGTAGTAACAACGAACGATGAGAAGTCAGCCGAAGCCATAGTAGCAGGCGAGAGCCAGTGAAGGGTAGAACCAAATGAGGTGGAGGTCAATGAAGACTACCGACCGTGACAAGTTAAAACACAGCCAACTCACGATGTGGGACTTACTGCAGGAGGCTACCGCGGAACGGGAAAGTACTGCAGGAGTGTGCGCGTCACCAAGGATGGACGAAACGGATACCACCAACAACGCAGAGCATGAGGACGAATTGCTGGAGCAAATTCTGGAGTTGGAGAACATGGCAAACGCGGTTAAGCGAGTGAAAGCCAACAAAGGAGCCGCGGGCATCGACGGAATGACCGTCAACGAACTCGACTCTTGGTTCACCGACCACGGAGAGGAACTCCTACAACGTCTTCGGGACGGCAAGTACCGTCCGCAGCCAGTCCGGCGGGTTGAAATTCCAAAGGACAACGGTAAGACAAGGCCCTTGGGCATCCCGACCGTGATCGATCGCACGATCCAACAAGCGATCTGTCAGGTGTTGAGCCCGATCTACGAGGAACAGTTCTCAGACAGGAGCTACGGCTTCCGTCCCGGACGAGGCGCGCACGATGCGTTGATGCAATGTGTGCAGCACATAACGGACGGCTACCGTTGGGTGGTTGATCTGGACTTGGAGAAATTCTTCGATACGGTGAACCAGAGCAAACTGGTTCAGTTGCTGTCGGAGACGGTCAAGGATGGACGCGTGATTTCGCTCATTCACAAATACCTTCGCGCCGGCATAATGGACAGAGGGATGTTTGAGGAGAGCGATGCGGGCGTACCCCAAGGCGGCCCCTTGAGCCCCTTGCTGGGGAATGTGATGCTAAACGAGTGTGACCAAGAGCTGGAACGGCGCGGCCACCGCTTTGTACGCTATGCCGACGATCTGCTGATCTTCTGTAGGAGCCAACGTGCGGCGGAGCGCGTACTGGTAAGCATTACGAAGTTCCTTGAAGGGAAGTTATTCCTGAAAGTGAACCGCGAAAAGACAACGGTCACACACGTCGGTCAAGTCAAATTCCTCGGTTATGGGTTCTATGTCAAGGATGGAGAGGGACAACTTCGTGTGCACCCCAANNCACCCCAAAAGCGTAAGCAAGTTGAAAAACAAACTGCGCGAGTTGACGGGACGAAGCAATGGCATGAGTATCCAAACACGGAAAACGAAGTTAAACCAACTCATCCGCGGCTGGGTCAACTACTTCAAGCTGGCGAACATGAAAACACTTTTGAATTCGCTAGACGGCTGGTTAAGGCGTCGTATTCGGATGGTGACATGGAAACGCTGGAAGAGGGTTAGAACCCGCTTTGAGCATCTGAAGAAAGCTGGGATTAGTGAGTGGCAGGCATGGCAATGGGCCAATACACGCCGTGGCTACTGGCGTGTCGCCGGTAGCTGGATTATGACCCGAGCCATCCCTAATGACCTCATTGTTCGAGCGGGATACCTGTCGCTAAGTGGCTGTTATGCGAATGCGAAGTAAAATTTGGAACCGCCGTATACCGAACGGTACGTATGGTGGTGTGGGAGGTCTCCCGGCCAAATAATGGCCGGGATCCTACCCGATTGTTTTTACGTAGTTGGGAAACGTTACGCAGAAAAAGTCCGTTATTCACCGAATACGATGAGAGTAGTGACTCCGTCTTTACCCATGTAAACGGTTTGGTCTCCACCTGCTGCACCTTCGGTGTAAAACACAATTTTCCATATACCTGTCGATGTATCAAAAAATGTATCAACTTTGTTCCACTCAACTGTACACTCGCCCCTTGCTCGTTCCACTGCATCAGAGACGCTTTTGATCTCCGTTTCAGAAGTGTTGACAAATCCGGAGGTTTTTACACCGGATGTACTATTTACATATTCTTTGCTTTCTTCTGCAAAGGAGAATTCCGGTATTTCAGCAAAGGGGTCTGCAGTTTTATTTGGATCGTTTTTCTCTGTTCTATTTGCGGGAGTATACCACGTGATAGCATAGACTTTATTAATCTGCATCGGATAACTCTCAGCAACGTTGCCATCATAGTAGACCACAACTTCATCACCAACGTTGAAACGGGTCGAGCTGTCTCTGGCGTCTATATCCACTGATACCAAATATTCACCAGTTTCGTTTTCAATCAAAATAGAATGATCATTGCATTCTTTTACGATGCCCGTGATGCTCGGTTCGTTATTGACAATGTAGTCCATGCTTCGGTTATTGCATCCGATCAAACCTAGTGCACAGACCAATACCAAAACCAACGCAATTAGTTTATTCATCCTAGTATCCTCCCCGTCAAACTCTTTTTTGTCCGGATTTATTCCCGCGAATGCTTGTCCCGGAAGGTGCCACATTTCCATTAGAGTAAACTGCACGCCCCTAGGAGGCTATCTTTTGTAATCTATTTACATTTCAAGGTCGGCATGAACTATTATATTTTCTTGTTCATTATTATAGCATCCTTTTCCTAGAATGCTTAACCCACTGTTTTTTCCGTTAAAACATTACATTTTCAAAGGCACTATTCCCAAGAGAAGGGCAAACCGGAAATTATCCTATTCTCATTTTTAATATGTCAAGATTTTATCCCGGAACCGAATCGGGTAGAATAATAATTAATAAGTGTTATGAAGTCTCGATTTTGACGAAAACAGCGAGACGAAGGGGGGCAATGTGTCTCCTCCACATAAAAGTGAGGCGTAGACGCCCTCAACTGCACGGATTGATTATCCCATGTGTCTTTGTGGGATCAAAAGAAAATGCCGCTACGGTGCTACGACTTTAGCGGACATCATTTTACAAGGAGATATATATGAAACTTCCCTTTCAGATGAATTTGGACGGCAAGGTTGCCGTCGTCACAGGCGCAGGCGGTGTGCTCTGCGGGATGTTTGCAAAGGCGCTCGCCGCATGCGGTGCGAAGGTTGCGCTGCTGGATTTAAACCTTGATGCGGCACAAGCGGTCACGGATGACATTATTGAGCAGGGTGGCGCTGCAAAGGCGTATCAGTGCAATGTGCTCGACAGAGCGAGCGTTGAGGCGTGCCGCGAAGCGGTGTGTTCGGATCTCGGTGATTGCGACATTCTCATCAACGGCGCGGGCGGAAATAACCCGCGTGCCTCCACCGAGAAAGAGTATTACGAGATGGACGATCTGGATGCAGGTATTAAGACTTTCTTCGATTTGGATCAGGGTGGCGTGGAGTTCGTGTTTAATCTGAACTTTATCGGCACACTGCTGCCTACGCAAATTTTTTCTAAGGATATGTTGGGTAAATCAGGTTGTAACATTCTCAACATCTCGTCTATGAACGCATACACCCCGTTGACGAAGATTCCCGCATATTCGGGAGCCAAAGCGGCGATTTCTAACTTCACGCAGTGGCTCGCGGTGCATTTCAGCAAGGTGGGTATCCGCGTCAATGCTATCGCGCCCGGGTTTTTCTCGACCAAGCAGAATGAGGCTCTGCTTTGGAATGAGGATGGTACGCCCACCGCGCGCACGGGAAAGATTCTCGCCGCCACTCCGATGGGCAGGTTCGGCGAGGCAGAGGAGCTTATCGGCGGACTGTTGTTCTTGCTTAATAATGAGGCTGCATCGTTTATTACAGGCGTCGTGTTGCCCATCGACGGCGGATTTTCCGCGTATTCGGGAGTGTAGCTGCGACCCTAGGTCTGCTTGCCAAGATATCGGGGTTTTCCGCGTATTCGGGAGTGTAGCTGCGGCCCTAGGTCCGCTTGTCAAGATATCAGGGTTTTCTGCGTATTTGGGGGTGTAAGGAACGAGCTGTTTCTGAGACTGACACCGAAGCGGGCACGCCCCTTTGGAACTGTGTACGGTGGCGGAAGCATCCGTATCTTCGCGAACATGCGGAGCATGCGCTGATTCTGCCACCTGTTTTTTCGCGTTTCTCTTAACCAACGTGTATTAAATTGACTAATCTGTACGATCACTTGTGGATCACGTTTTCGAGCGCTGTTTTCCTGAACATTCCGTCACGTTCGTGCGCTAGGTTGTCGGGAAGTATAATATGCGCAAGCGGGCCGTTCATCGGCGAGAGAAGTGAACGCCTGAACAAGAAGGCCTGAACCCGAAACTCCAAACGAGCATCAATTAAAGCGATTATTACTGCAAGTTAAATTATTAGAATGAAATAAGTTCAGAAAAATACAATGATAAAACTTGACAAATAGAACAGAAACACCTATATTGAAAAGGTTGGATGCTGTCAAAGTGTTCAAAACACACCTGAAAAGGTGAAATATTCAGAGGCTGTGTATCGATTAAAGTAATAATTGTAAGGTGTTAGGGAGATGAAAGGCAATCTCACAGAGAACACACAATTTGGAATACCCTTTGATCGATACCGTATTAGCGAGGAGGGCTAAGAATGTTGTATCCCATTAGTACAAAAACACGGACTGTCCAGGACTTAAATGGCGTTTGGAAATTTAAGCTGGAAAATGACAGTGCACCCAATGATGTCAGCACACCATTGGAAACGACCCGCCACATGGCCGTTCCAGGCTCGTTCAATGACCAAGGAGTAACGCGCGATATTCGCATGCATATCGGTTATGTCTGGTATGAAAGAGAGTTTGTCATACCGGATTTCCTCTTGGATCAAAGAATCGTTTTGCGTCTTGATGCGGCGACTCATGAAGCCGATGTTTACGTCAATGGAGAATTTGTTGTCTTTCACAAGGGCGGCTTCGTACCTTTTGAAGCAGAAATTCAAGATGTTATTCAACCGGGACGCAATCGCGTAAGTGTCAAGCTGAGTAACCGCCTTGACTACACCAGCCTGCCGGTCGGCAATTATTCGGAAACAAAGACCGAAGACGGCAAAATCGTGCGCAAACTTTCAGAGAATTTTGACTTCTTCAACTATGCGGGATTGACTCGGTATGTTCGTATCTATACGACGCCGAAAACCTATCTGGAAGATATTGCCATTTCCTACGACGTCGACCTGGACGCACTTACCGCGGATGTAAAAGTTGCGACGACCGGAGTCGGCGATTTTGATCAAGTGAAGGTGACGATCCTGGACGCCGCCGATTGTGTGGTGGGAGAAGGAGAGGGAGAAACCGCGCTCATACCTGTGAAAGACGTTAAGCTGTGGCAGCCTCTCAACGCCTATCTCTATAAAGCGCGCGTAGAGCTTTGTAAAGCGGGTGAAGTTATCGATGTCTATGAAGAGGATTTCGGCATTCGCACGGTTGAAGTCAAGGGCATTCAATTTTTGATCAACGGCAAGCCATTTTACTTCAAGGGAGCCGGCAAACATGAGGATACCTACATCAACGGCCGCGGCATCAATGAAGCATACAATATTGCCGACATCAATCTGCTGCGCTGGATGGGAGCCAATTCATTCCGTACGTCCCACTATCCTTATTCAGAAGAAATGATGAGACTTTGTGACAGAGAGGGTATCGTCGTGATCGATGAGTGCGCTGCCGTCGGTATGTTTGAGGGCTTCAGCGTCGACTCGGCGAGCGGCATGGCGGCTAAATCGACATGGTCAGTGTTAGATACCAAAGAAGCGCATGAGCAAGCGATGTACGAGCTTATCAAGCGCGACAAGAATCACGCCTGTGTCGTGATGTGGTCGGTCATGAACGAGCCCGATTCCGCCGGACCAGGCGCGCGGGAGTACTTTGAGCATATTTTCGATTATTCGCGCAAACTTGATCCGCAGAATCGCCCCTTTACCTATGTCAATTTCCAGATTTGCGGTGTTGATAAAGATGTCTGCACAGATTTGGTCGACGTCATCTGCCTGAACCGGTATTATGGCTGGTATTGGGACACCGCCAATTTTGAAAGTGCCGAGAAACACCTGATCGAAGATTTTGAAAAATGGCATGCTAAATTCCCGGACAAGCCGATCATGTACTGCGAATACGGCGCGGATACGGTGGCAGGATTGCACGCGGTGGATGACATTCCTTTCACCGAAGATTATCAGGTCAAATACTACGAAATCAATTCCCGCGTCTTCGACCTCTACGATTTCTTTATCGGGGAGCAGGTGTGGAATTTCGCAGATTTCGAGACAAAAACCGGTATCAACCGCGTCCAAGGCAACAAGAAGGGCATCTTTACCCGAGCGCGCGAACCGAAGGCAGCTGCTCGTCTTCTGAGAGATCGCTGGCTCAAGATTCCCGATTTTGATTACAAAAAGTAAGACTAAGAGCCAAACATAGTTGACTCAACGATTACATGAGATGGAGTAAGACGTATGGCTAAAGCAAAGCAACTCACAGGCAAAGAAATGCTTGCGGAGAAAAAGAAGTTTAATGTGTTCGATATGATCGGCGGTATTTTTAAACCGATCCTGATCGTTATCATCGGTGCGGGCGTGCTGCAGGCGGTGCGCGACATTCTGTTGCAAGTCGGAGCGATCTCCAGGGTGAGCAGCAGCTACATCTTTTTGGATGGTCTGGGAAGTGCAGTTTTTTACTTCCTGCCGATCTTCCTGGCGATATCCAGTGCTAATGTCTTCAACGCAACGCCGTTTTTGGCGGCTTCAGTGGCAGCTTTCCTGCTTTTCCCCAACATAACCAATATGTTCAGTTGGGCAAATAGCGTAGGTTGGAACTTGACGTTGTTCGGCAAAATTCCCATCACCTATGTTAAGTATGAAAGCAGTGTTTTGCCCATTATTCTGATTGTCTATTTTCAATCCAAGATAGAACCGCTGCTTAAGAAGGTTATTCCCGATTTGGTGCGGTCGATTTTATTCCCGGTCTTGACGATGTTCATTACGTGTATTGCCGGCATTATCATCTTGGGTCCGTTGGGAACCTGGGTGGGCGACGGATTGGCTTTCGTCATTACGTGGCTCAACACTCGGGTGCCGTGGTTGGTGCCGACATTAGTAGGGGCGGCCAGTCCTTTCCTTGTCATTACCGGCTCGCATTACTCGCTCTTCCCCGTCGCCACGCAAAATCTGGCGCAGCTGGGATACGATACGGTGCTGATGCCGGGAATGATGGCCTCGAATATTGCGTTGGCGGGTGCCTCTTTCGCGGTTGCCGTTCGGGCTAAGCAGAAGTCTTACAAGAGCTATTGCGCTTCTTCAGGTATTACTTCCTTCTTCGGTATTTCACAATCCTCTCTATACGGTATTGCGATTCCGTTGAAAAAACCTCTGATCGCCTCGGTGGTCGGCGGCGGCATTTCCGGTTTTTATGCCGGCATTACAGGCATAAAAGCGCAGAGTTTCGTGACGCCGGGTCTCTTGTCGCTGGTGGGTTACTCTTCGCCGACTTCCAACTTGGTCAATGCGGTGATCACTATCGTGATCGCTTTTGCGGCGACCTTCATCGTGACCTTCATCATGGGCTTCGAAGAGCCGAGCAAGGAGACGGTCAGAGAGTTGACCGGTGAGCCGATCAGCGAGAGTGAAAAAGAGGAAATTCTGCAGAAGGCCGAAGAGTTGGAAGCCACCGCCAGAGAAGCCGAAGAGGCATTGGGCGATGCCGCCATGGAGACTACACGAGCCACGATTGCCCGCGGGGCCACCCGTCTTGGCGAGGCGACCGGTTTGGTTTCCCCACCGGAAGCGGAGACCGGAGAGGAGGACGATCAAAAAGGAGGCGATGCATAATGAAACGATTGTGTGCGCTTCTGCTGCTACTTGTTTGTCTCCTGAGCCTGGCAGCCTGCAAGAAAGGCGGTGAAGACAAGGTCTTTACCTCTTTTGTACCGCCAAAGACAGCCTCTGTCCATGAAGACATTCAAGTGGATGAGACTAACCACGTTACCATCGTCGATACGAAGACGATTACACCGAATCCGGACAAACCGGACGAAAAGATTTTGATTGTGACCTACGATTGGAAAAATGATTCCAAAAGTCAGAAGATCACTCATGGCAGTTTTCTACTGACCGCCAAGCAAGACGGCGCCACATTGCAACCGAATCTAAAACATGTGGATGACAAGTTTTTGTTGGTAAAACCCGTACAAGGTGGCGAGACGTTGCAAGGCATTCAACAGGGCTTTGAGCTTTTATCCGACAATGAGGTCACCTTATCGATCAAAGGCAACATGTTTGCCGTCTTTATTGATGGCGTACCGAAGAACAGTTACGCTGTTGAAGTGCCGGTGCAAGTCCATTAGTGTTCTAGGCCGTAAGTAGGTCTCGGAAAGGGAGCCCGATTGATTCGAAACATTGAGTCAATCGGGTTTCCGGTGTTACAGTGTTTATTGGGCGGTTGCGCCTGACAACTCGACCGCCTGTGTCTGCACCGGTTCGTCGGGTTCGAATCCGGTCAATGACATTGTAGATATTTTGCATACGTTCAGCCATTCAAGCGAAACGCTTCCGTTGGCGGACGCATTGACGAGAGGTACCAGTGCCTGAGTTGTGCGTTAGCTTCTAGAGTTGGAGAGCAAAAATGAAAAAATTCATCGATGAAAACTTTCTGTTGCATACGAAAGCGGCGCGGACGCTGTTTCATGACCACGCCGAAAGCATGTCGATCATTGATTTTCATAATCATTTGAATCCGCAAGAAATTTACGAAGACCGCCAGTTTTCCGACATTTCGACCGTGTGGCTGGCACATGACCACTATAAATGGCGGGCACTGCGCGCTTTCGGCGTGCCGGAAGACCAAATCACCGGAACAGCGGACGCGTTTACGAAGTTCTCGGCCTATGCCAGGATGATGCCTTATACCATCGGCAATCCGCTCTTTCACTGGACTCATTTGGAGCTCATGCGCTACTTCGATATTGACGAGGTTTTGACTGAAAAGAATGCACGTGCCGTCTACGTTCGGTGCAATGCGTTGCTGCGGTTACCGGAATATTCGGTGCGCAATCTTCTGCTCAGGATGAATGTCGAAGCTTTGTGTACGACTGATGACCCCCTGTCGGATTTGCGGTACCACAAGGCCTTGAGAGAAGAAGGGTTCGCGGTTCGCGTCTTGCCGACTTTCCGTCCGGAACGAGCGATGGCTCTTGAAAAAGAGGACTTTGCCGATTATATGGCTGAACTGGCAGCTTACGCGCCGCAACAAAGGATTCGCGACATCGAAGATGTCGAGGCCGCCTTACGCGATCGCATACGCTATTTCAATGACTGCGGCTGTCGCATCAGCGACCATAGTCTCGAGAGCGAAATGTTTTCTCAGGCGGATCCCGAGCGCGCCGATGCCGCGTTGCGGAAGGCATTGGCGGGTGAGACTCTCAGTGTTGAAGAGAGATGTGACTACAAAGGATATCTCTTGTCTGTTCTGGGCAAAGCGTATCATGAGTTGGATTGGGTCATGCAGCTGCATATCGGTGCCTTGCGCAACAACTCGGAGCGAATGTTCATCCGCCTGGGCGCGGACACCGGTTATGATTCAATAGACGATTTCAACTACGCGAGGCAACTGTCCGGCTTGTTAAGCGCATTGGATTTGGAGGATCAGCTGCCGAAGACCATTCTCTACTGCCTGAATCCCAAGGACAACGCCATGATGGTAACGATGATGGCCAACTTCCAAGGCGGCGGACAACGCGGCAAGATGCAGTTTGGCTCTGCGTGGTGGTTCCTGGATCAGAAAGAGGGTATTCTCAATCAGCTGGAAGCGTTAGCCGGAAACGGTCTCCTTGCCAATTTTGTCGGCATGGTGACTGATTCGCGCTCTTTTCTCTCTTTCTCGCGTCACGAGTATTTCCGTCGATTGCTCTGCGATTACTTAGGGCAAATGTTAGAGCGTGGCGAGTACCCGTACGAGTTGGATTTTGTGGGGAAAATCGTACAAGATATCTGCTACAGCAACATCAAAGCGTATCTGTTTGGCGAGGGGTAAAAGCCGAGGTCTCGTAGTAATACGCGCTGGCGATATTGAGAAGACCGGGGAGCACAGATCTCCGGTTTTTCTTATGCATACGCACTACTTCCAATATGAATTTATCAGACTGCGCATTTTTACTCTACTTGTTCGGAGCAACCGTTCAGATTCTCCATGAAGTATTCGTTAGACCGGATCAACTGACGATAGTAAGTATCGTAACTTGGACTTATTCGCTTGGTCCGGAGCAAAACATCATCAGACAAGAGGGCGAGTGTATTGGGCTTGCTTACTAAAAGCTAACACCGTTCCAACAATGAATGGAAAAAAACAGTACAAAACTCCTGTCGCACGATCTCTTGAATACCGATAAGCAAACTGGTAATTAACATACAATATTGGAATCAGTCCGATAATAGGAATCAAAGATGTAATGAAAAGCATTACCGGACTATACCCCATTGCTATTTTGTATCGAGTCCACTCGCCATAAATGGGAATTAAAGCTTTCCATCCTTTTTCGCCGGCTTTCTCAAACAGTTTCCAATTAGCGATTGTCATCACAAGGATCATCACAAGAAATACCAGACAAAGAACGAAAAAGATCAACAATAGAAAATATGGAGGATCGTAATTGCTTTCCGGCATTTCAACCGGTCTTCGAAGAACTGCATTGATCAAAAACATAGTCTTATCCCTTCTTAAAGACTAGATGGATTCTTTTTAAATTCCCTTTGTTGAAAACAACGTTTGTTAAGCATTATTTATAGAATCAGATTAACATACTGGCAATGCTATGCATCGCTAGATCACGTAAATGTAAACCTCACAGCAAAAGATAAAACGTTAGAAATCCCGTTTTTACGAACGTAAATTGTATTGAGCAAACAGGCATCTCTATTGTGCTCCCTTTCTCTCTTTCACAAATGGCGGTGCCTGCGTGTACCGCGGATACAGTTTTTCAGTACAAATTGATTATTTGCACAGGGAAGGTTGCGCTGAATCCCCTATCGGTACTGTTTGCTCCCTTAGAGGAGCTAATCTCTTCTCCCTAGTCGCAATTTATCGAAGTAAATTGAAAAAATGTACAGAGAAGGATGTGACAGAGGTGCTGATGTGCCGAAAAAGAGCGTTGAAAGTGCAAATTTATGTAGCACGGCGCCGGCACACGCCTGATGCGCAGATCTGAGCAAGGTAATTCTTGGGGAAATGAGATTTTCTGGCGTTACGGATGATCTCTTAGCCTGCCCTAAAGCTTTTAGGCTGTTGAGTTGAGTAGATATGTAAGTGAATTAGAGTCGAGTTGGCTCATGATGGCGCTTTTGTTAAAACTAAAGAGTGATTTGGGTGCCGGATTAGTCGATTCCAGGCTGTAAGGTAGATTCTATACATTTTGCGGGCGCCGGGAAACTGTGGCGCTTCTCGCCAATGAATTTTTCGAAAGCGTGAACGAATACTGTACCCTTTTTTATTCAGCAGATCACGGAGGGCGACGAAGTTTTCGAAATATTTTCTTGCGCGGATGTAGATGCGTTTTCCTATCAGGCGAACAAGCTGGCGTGCCAAATTTTTAAAGGCTTTCAGGTTGCTAAGTTGAGTGAAGCCCACTGACACAACTCGATAACCTTCAGCCTCCAGATGAGCGGCACGTTCGCGGTCTTTTGATACGGCTGGAGCACTGCTGTGGTATTCTTCACTATCGTATTCGATGTCGAGTTTTCGAGAAGGAACATATAGATCGGCAAAATAGGTTTTGTTGCCCCTATTCAAGACGATTGGTTCGTTGAGGACAATTTCTTTAAAACCGCAACCTCCGAGCGCGTTGGGTAAGCGAAGAAACATATAGAGAATCGACTCCATTGGAGAGCGCGAGTTGTTTTTAAGATAGCGGATGGCGCGGAGCGCTTTTCTCCTTCCTCGATGTCCTCTTAGTTCTTCCGCGCAGGCTCGCAATTCTTCGACGGTGCATCGCGGACGACCGCCTTCTCTGTAGGAGCAGATTTGAAGGCCGAGGTATATCAATTCGTGAATGTTGTAGTCAAGCGCGACTTGGAGAAAGACGAGAGGGAGGGTGCACACTTGGCCTTCTACATATTTCTCAGCACCGGGGATGCGGCAAGTGTGTATTTTGGCGCGATCGGGGCGATACAGGGGTTTGTCGGTAAAGATAACGTACTCTTCTGGGAAAATCGCTTCGGATGGTTCAATTTTGCCACGGATTGCCGGCACGCCCCAATAATCGAGCGCGGGTTTCCCGTAAAGATATTTTTTAACGTAATCGCCCATAACCAAAGTCTAATGATGAGCTCGGGGTAATTATGAGGTTGTTTTGGCCTTCAGCGCACGCTCGCAGTCAATTTGTCAAAATTCGAAAGCATCTCGTCAAGCATCTCCCATATTTCCTATGAAGAACAAATGGTTGATCAATGATCCTTTAAGTTTTGTGTGGTCAGTATTGTATATGCAACTACGTAAAAGGGGCAGTGCGTGGGGGTAAAGTTCATTGTGACCGACTCGAAAAGGGAAGCGTGTATAGAGGGTAGCAATAATTATTAATCGAGGCTGATCGTGTTTTCTAAGTTTTCTCTTATTTGTAGAGGAGTGTAGAGTCTTGTCGTATGGTAGGATTTTTTTAGAAGAACAATGATGGGAACATGGCAAATTCAAAACGGCACTCATCATGCAGGAAATGAAAAAGGAGGTCTTATGGCTATAAAATGCCCTTCATGCGGAGGCCACATGGCTTTCAATGTACCCACTCAAGCTTTGAAATGCAGATACTGCGACAGGGATATGCAAATCGACGATTACGATCTTGCGAATGTCGCGGAAACTGATAAAGACACCTACACGGTAACGGTATACAAGTGTCCGAACTGTGGAGCCGAGCTTTCCGCTCCGGACGATCAGACGGTGGCTTATTGCTCGTACTGCGGCGGCGAGTCAATTCTTTCAATGAAACAGGAAGAGGCGGTAAAACCTTCACGGATTATTCCGTTCAAGATTTCTAAGGAAAAGGCAGTCGAGACGTATGAGGATGCTCTAAGGTATTACCGGTATGTTCCGAAAGAGCTTAAAGAAGGTGAACATATCAACAGCTTCAGAGGGATCTATATTCCTTATCTGAGTTATGAGGTTGATGTCCCGGATAATGCTATGAAGCTGAAGGGAACATTGGACTATACGAGCGGCAAATGGGATTACCATGAGGAGTATGACATCGACGTTGAGATAGGCGGAACCATAAAGGGTATAAGCTTTGATGCGTCCTCTTCATTTGATGACAGTATTGCCAGAGAAATTGCTCCCTTCGATACGGCAGAGGATGAGGCCTTTAGAGAAGCATATCTTGCAGGGTTTTATTCGGATAAACTGACAACTCCCCCTGAGGCCTACGGCGATATGGTTGAGAAGATGGCTATCGATACGGTCTACGATGGCATCGCCGACAGAACAGGACTTGTCAAGGTGGTCCCTCCAAACGAGTATTCGGAGAGGAAAAGACAGACCGGCGTTGATGGGTACAGGCACAGGGTAGACTTGTTCCCGGTTTGGTTCCTGACTTGGAAAAACAAGGGGAGGGTGGCATATTCCGTAATGAACGGCCAAACGGGAAACCTTTCGATGGATATTCCGGTGGACAAAAAAGCATTCTTCAAGGTTTCAACAGTTGTGACAGCTATACTATTTGTCATCTTGTCGCTGCTTCCAATGTTTATACTGCCTAAGACAATCTCTTGGGTCGCTGCAGTTTTCCTTATGATATCTTCTATCGTATTCTCTAGTGAAATTTCAAAAATCTACTACAGAGAGAATCGCATTTTTGATATTGGATACGTGAATGCCAAGAAAGGAATACGGAAAAAGGAAAAGAAGAGAGCGACATCTCCTAGGAGGCAGGGTTGTCTGAGCGGGATACTGGTCGTACTCATTATATTTGCAGTATTTGCTTATTTTTTGCTCTCGGATATTTTGGATAGCAACGGGCACTTGGTTAATCCTATCGTGTACGCCATCACTCTACTTGTTCAGATTATTCTCTCTATAAGAACGACAAGCAGGGCTGCAAAAATAGAAAAGAAGACAGCTTCCATACCGATGCTGATTGGAGTCATTGTACTCGTAATAGGACTGTTGATAGGAATAAAGAATCCCGCATACGATTTTTGGTATTACGGAATGGCTATTCTCTGCTTGCTCGCCATGCTTGGGAATATGATTTCAATGATCAATTATTTGAACTATTTGACCACGAGACCGGTTCCAGACTTCTTCAGAAGGGAGGGCGCGGATCATGGGAAATAGAAAGCGATATGGAGCGATTTTTTTGCTCGCGGCTGTGCTTGTGTTTGTTTTCATAATGCCCGCCTTCGCGAATGGAGATGCAGTATTAAAGTACACTGCCGATAACGGCAATATGGTCGTAATCGATGATTCTGCCGAGCTTCTCACTGAAGGGGAAAGGGAGCTCTTGCTCGAGAATATGAAATCCGTGACAGAGTATGGGCATGCCGCCTTTGTCACCATCAACGAAAATGACATCTCTGCGGAAAAATACGCAAGGAACAGATACTATAAACTTTTTGGCGAGCAGTCGGGGACGCTCTTTCTGATAGACATGGACAATAGAATGATTCAGTTCTACTCGGACGGTAAGTTTGCAAAATCGATCAATAACACGAAATCAAACGAGATTGCCGATAATATTTATAAATACGCTTCCAAAGAGAAGTATTTTGAATGTGCAAACGAGGCTTTCAATCAAGTTCTCATAGTTCTGAAGGGCGGGAGGTTGTCCACACCGATGCGGCATGTGACGAATGCTCTCATGGCTGTATGCCTCGGGCTCCTGTTGAACTTCCTGTTTGTGGCATTTAACAGAATGAGGAAAGTATCGATAAAGAAGATTGACAAGGAGCAGGTGATTGAAGGCGTCGGCTTTAGGGCAAGAACCGATTTTGTCAAGAATGTAAACTCAAAGATGATCTCGCAAAAAAGGAAACGCCACACTGAGTCATCGTCCGGCGGCGGAGGCGGTGGCGGAGGCGGCGGAGGCGGCGGAGGTGGAGGGAGCTCCGGCGGTCACTCGTTCTAGCGCTGACGGATATTAAAAGAACCGGGGAGTAAATCTTTCCGGTTCTTTACTATTTTTTGCTCCATTTCTTCTTGGCTTCTTTTTTGAACTGTAAATAGAAATGCCCTTCATCGATTGAACTATCCTGTAGGGAAAGCCCGCAAGCGAGACCGCGCTGAATGATCTCCTTTAAGCTTTGAGATTCGTTTTTCACGATACCGTAAGTAGCCGATATTATTTTTCCGCAACAGGGAATCTCGATTGAGACAATATGGGGGGCCGGAAACGCCGTTTGGATTTCCGTATCCCAGATGTACAAACCGCCACCTTCCTTCAGAACACGCGATGCTTCCGCTATCGCCCTATCCTGCGTATCTTTCAACATGTACATAAGGGAGTAGAAGAAGGTCGCGTTATCGAACGAGTGATCAGGAAATGACAAATTGGTGGCATCCATCAGTCGTTTTTCACAGCAGTCAGGCGCTTCGTCCAATTCCTCCTGCCGGTTGTCAATGGCAATTACCCGGTTTCCGAAAAGCTGTCCGATAACTCCCTCGCCTCCGCCGCCGATGTCGAGAATGCTACCGTGGATGTTTTGTTTTATCTCCAGCCTCATTTTTTACCAACCTTTTCATGTTGCTTATGTCTTCGGCATCTCTCCGGCAAACGCGTAGCGAATTCCTGCGATACCGACGAGATCATTAGACGTTGTTCAAATTAGGTCAAAGAGAGCACACTCATAGTCTTTGACATAGTATCTGATATTTTTCCTGCCCTTCTGAATGATTGTGTGTCCCTCCGCTTCCAGTTTTTCTTTTTGTGCCATTGCGCCGCCGGGATATTTTTCGTTTAATTCGCCATTCGCTTTCAGCGTCCTCCAATAAGGAGTTTTGTCATCTGTCCGTTGATGACTTGCCCAAGCGGCAATAGAGACGAAAACACCGGCCGTAATTGGCTCCGTAAAGTCGGCGCCTGATTTCATCGCAAAATACTCGCGAATTTTTCCGACCGTGATCACTTTTCCGAACGGTATCATTCTCATGACGGTATCGTAGTCAATGGGAGGAGCGAAGTACATTCTGTCCCCACCGTACTTTTCGATGCTTGCCTTATCTGTAATCGTTTGAAATTTAGGCATATCTTTCGGGTTATGCAACATAGCGTTAAAATCTTTCGTGTCTTCATTAGCCATGATAATCACCTCCTGCCCCAAGAATAATGACAATACCTAGGCCATGCAATGAGACGGTTTGGATTATTCTGAAAAATTGCTGTTTCTCAATCAAAAATCACTTTAAGACTTTTATAAAAAATTCATCCTTGTTCAATGCTGAGTACGAAGGGTCTCGCACATATCCTTGACGGATGTAAAAGTCCTGCGCGGTATCGGTTAGCGTATTTTCCCTAATTTTATTTTATTATCCAATTCCCACAATGCAGTCCTGTTGCTGTCGTATTTGAGTCGTTTATACGCCGTGTCATAGTCAACCCATTCGTATTCCGCATGTTCCTCAGACACTTGTAGTTTCAAGTTTTCAAGCATGACGGCGAACGAGTACTCCGGAATGACCAGACAATCTTCGCCCCAGTGTTTTCTCGCTTCTTCAAAGCAGAAAGTCGGGATGCTGCACATGGTGTCAAGAGGAAAATAAGAGCTTCTCAGGTCTATTTTGGCTTCCTCGTAAGCCTCTCGCTTAGCCGTCATGATGAACGATTCATCCTCATCCTCACCGCCGCCCGCTATGAATTGCCACGCATCGCGATCGCTTCTGCGAAAAATACAGTACTTGACTTGGTCGTTTGTGATGTGAAATGGAATAACTAAAACCTGATATTTCGCTCTTGCCATTTTATTCTCCTCTAAATTCCATCGAACATCTATCTTAAAAAAGAGATGACTCCCGCTTGTTCCAGTGTTTTCATGCCAAGCGAACGGTAGAAGCCATTGGCTCTTTCATCCGCCATGTCCGTGTTGACTTGAACCCACCTGACGGAGGCGTACTTGTCAAAGACGATCTTCATAAGTTGCCTTCCGAGACCTTGTCTTTTGTGTCCGTCATCGACAAGGATGTCTTGAATAATAACCGCATGTTCGCCATCTCCTATGCATCTGATAAACCCGACTAATTTACTGTCATCAAAAACGCCTAGCGTGTAGAGTGAATTGTCAAACGCATTTTTTAACCTGATATCGTCGTTGAGGTATGCTGACCAAGCCTCACCTCTGTAGAGGTTTTTGATTTCTTCCAGTCGTTCTGAGCCGATTTCTTTGAAATAAATCATGGATGTTCTCCCGCGCTATCATTGGATTTGTTCGTCAGGTACATTTGCGATTTGCAATTTAAATAATCTTGGGTTCATCATTTCACAATACTGGCCGACATACAAGGAGGTAGCCCGTGCAGAGTATACTTAATGACACGATTAAAATCGCTCAAGTTTTGCCAATAAAACCACACCTCGGATTCGTCATAGTAGGTGAAAGGGGCTTAAAGCGTGGATAATGAGAGCTTACAAGAAAAATTCATAGCTTTACAAAGTGGCGATCAAATTGCGTTTGAAGAACTCTACGATCACTTGAAAACGCCGATATATACGATTATCCTGCGCATTACGCGGGACAGGTCGTTGTCGGAGGACATTTTGCAGGAAGTTTTTCTCAAACTCTATCAGTTGCCACCTAAACCCCCGATCAGAAATCCTCGCGCTTATTTGTTCCGGATGGCGCGCAATTTGGCAATTGATAACGTGAGGAAGCTCCCGCAGTACGCAAATTGGGAGAGTGTAGAGAATATTGTGTATCTTCCGATTGAAGATTTCCTTGACGACTGGACCGCAAAAATGGATATTGACCGCGCTATGAAAACCTTGCCTTTGCAGGAATGTCAAATCGTGTCCTTGCGCATCAATGGCGGGCTAAAATTTCGGGAAATATCCGATGTAATGGACATGCCGTTGGGAACGGTTCTCTGGAGATACCAAAAGGCGATCAAACAATTACGTTCTATTTTGTCCGGAGGTGCAACATGAAAAAATTACTAGCATTATTAATAGCACTCACGTGCATTTTATCTTTATCGATAGCGGTGATGGCAGCTGATTCAAACAGCGATTCTGAAATTGAGGGACAGGAGCCGTTGCTCAATCATGCTACTTATGAGAATATCGTTTCCCTGTATGAACATTGGGAAACAAACGGGTATCCTGATTATGTCGGTTTTGTTTACAGCACAGACGGAAGTGAAAACAACCTTACTGTTCTCCTTGTTGACGACGATGGTACGGCAGAAAATCAAATTCGCAGTATGCTAATAAGCGATTCCGGCCTTTCCTTTGGAAGTGCGAAATATTCATACAATGAGTTAATGGCGATTGCAGACGAGATCTCCTCTGACTATTTAGGAAAAAATAACCTCTTCTATGGTCTCGGAGTTGGTTGGGGGGGAGTAGGTGACGGAGCACCAGGCTTTGGCGAAAGCGGAAGAGAAGCACGCGTTGTCGTCATGTTGGATAAAAGCATTTTCCCCAAGTATACAAAACTGTTCGAGAATCTCTATGGTGACAAGGTTGTGGTATTCGAAAGCGAGGCTTTCGAGCGGGATGATCTGAGTGATTTAGCCGATGACAAAAACGCAGGTTTGTTATGGTTGCTGATACCGATGACGCTTTTGGTCGGAGTCGGCATTGTATTTGCCATTCGCACCCAACGCGCTCCTGCGATGCAAACGGTGACAGGCTCCGTTGTCACACAATCTGCTCCTGTCAGCAGGAAGCAGGTGGTAGAGGCGGTTAAAGGCAGTAATTTTTCACCTAGGGATGAAGTGTTTGAGTCGATTTTACGCAAGATAGACAAAGAGGATTCTCAGTAACCCGTTCGCCGGTCATAACCTGACAAGCTGTTCTTTGGGTGGCTGAACTAACTATTTAAAAATGTAGTAAGGCTGGACGACGGTTTTGAAACTATTTCAAAGCCGTCGTTTGCTTTTCTTGTCTAAGAAATTGTAACGGTATGCCAGAATAAATGAACGAATGGACGGGTAGTCGTTTCATAGATCGCCTGATTTATGGTAAAATCAAGAAAATACAGTTTGCTTTATTTACTTGATTTAGAAAGGAGTGGGATTATGAATTTAGCAAAAGTTTCTTCCAATGGTCAAATTACCGTACCGCTTGAAATACGTCGTGCACTAGATCTGAAGCCTGGTGATAAGGTTCTCTTTATGCGTAACGAGATGGGGCAAATCACGATCGGTAACGCTTCGGCTCATGCCGTTTACAAGGCGCAGACTGCTTTTGAAGGAGCAGCTGAGAAAATGGGCGTTGTAAACGATGGGGATATTCAGGCTTTAGTCGATGAAGTTCGGTATGGAAAATGAGAATACTGGTCGACACTAACATTTTCATTTCCGCCATTCTCTTTCCAGACTCTAAGCCTGCCAAAGCCCTTCTTAAAGTATCTGAAAAACATAAAATGGTTTTTTGAGAGCAGAATCTTAGCGAATTTCGGGAAATTATTGAGCGAAAAGCACCCGAATACCTGTCGGACGCGGAAGTTTTACTTTCAGAGCTTTCTTATGAGCTGCTTCCTGCTTCTTACCAGTCGGGAATGCGTATTCGAGATCCAAAGGATCAACCGATTCTAAATGCAGCTATTCTTGCAAATGTCGATTTGCTGATTACCGGAGACAAAGATTTTCTTGTTTTAGATCTAGAGCAACCTCGTTGTATAACAGCAGCTCAATTTCTTGAAGACTACTAAGTTTCCCACGATTCCGTCGTATATAGGTCATTATTTTACTGATTAATTTCGGGCAGTTTCAAAATAGAGCATTAGTTGTCCCTCTATAAACTCCAATCTGTCCAAATACAATCCTACATAGGGATTATGCACTGTATTGGTGGTTGACTCATTGACTGCTCACCGACCCGCCAAAAGAACGGGAGCATTTGCTCCCGTTCTTTTGGTCGCTTACGCGCGTGGTGGGGGGAAGGGGGGTTAGATTGCCATCGCTACGCGAGCACCCTCGTAGATGGCTTCGAGCGCGCTGCGTGCTTCTTTGGCGTCACCGATGGTGTAGACCTCGGGAGCGAGATTTTCCTTGTCGGGGAATTTATCGACTGGCTTGGAGCCTGCGGCGACGATGATGGTATCGAAGCCTTCAAAGGCCACCTCGGAACCGTCTTTCTCGGCATAGAGGACGCCGTCTTCAAGTCGCGTGACCTTGGTGTTGACGTATACCTCGATACCGTGCTCGCGGAAGCGCTTGAGCAAGGAGTCGCGCACCGTCATGTAGAGGTCGCCCGCGATGGCTGGAAGCATCTCGACAACGGCTACGCGCTCACAGTAATCTTCGCAGAATTCCGCCGTTTCGACGCCGACCATACCGCCGCCGATGACGAGAGCGCTTGATGCCAACTGAACCTTTCCGCAGAGAACATCGTTGGCCTGAACCACGTTCTCGGCGCTGTCAAAGCCGGGCAAGTTCAGCATGATGGGCACGGCGCCTGTCGCGTCGATGAAGACGTCGGGCGCTTCCTGACGAACGAAATCCGATGTGACTTCACGGTCAAAGACCATATTGACGCCGTTCTTCTCGCACATGTAGAGATAGTGACGCAGGACGCGTGTAATCTGCTGCTTGAAGGGAGGATAAGCGGCGATGAGGAACTGTCCGCCTGCTCTGTTGCGGCTGTTCTTTTCGTAGAGCCAGACATCGTGGCCGCGTTCGGCGGCGACGAGTGCGGTATAGAGACCGCCGACGCCTGCACCGGCGATGAGAACCTTCTTTTTCTCTTCGGCGGGGCCGTACTGGATTTCCTCGCGGTTGTTGGAGAAGGGGTTGAAGATACATGAGACGCCCCAGTCGCCTTCTTGCAACGTATCGTGATCGTTAAAGCTCATGCATCTCTGCGTGCAGCCGATGCAGGGCGTAATCTCATCCACTCTGCCTTCTTCCATTTTCACCGGCAGGAAGGGATCGGCGATGCTTGCGCGTCCGAGACAGATGAAGTCGGCGTCGCCGCGCTCGATCGTATCTTCGATCATGCGGGGGGTGGCGAGACGACCGGCCAAACCGACGGGGATATCGACATACTCTTTGATACGGCGAGCGCCGAACCAGTTCCAGCCCTCATCGTAGTCGGACGGCGGAACGATCACGTCCCAAGCCGCATAGGTGCCGGCGGACACATTGATGGCGTCGCAGCCCGCTTTTTCCATGATGCGGCAGAAGGCGATCGACTCGTTTTCCGGGAGGCCGCCGACACGCCCTTCGATCGTGTCGACACGGCAGATGATCATGAAGTCTTTCCCGCAGCGCTCACGAATGCCTTTGACGATTTCGGTATGGAAAAGTGTGCGTCCGTCAATATCGCCGCCGTATTTATCGATACGCTTATTGGTGCGCGGGCTGAGGAATTGCAATCCCATGTATCCGTGGGCGCAATGGAACTCAATGCCGTCAAATCCGGCGACATGACAGCGCTCGGCGGCCGAAATGTAGGATTCCACCATCTCGTCAACTTCTTTAGTCGTCATCTCGTGTACCTTCTCCCGATATACGGGTGAAGGCAGAACGGAAGGCGAATAGGGTGTCTCGCCAATCATGGGGGACAAGGTCTCGCGACCGGCATGATGGAGCTGGACGATAGCTACGGCGCCGCTATCTTTGATCGCCTTGGCAAGGTTTTTCATGCCCGGCAAATAGATGTCGTCGTATAGTCTCGGCTGGCCCGGCATACCCATGCCGCGATGATCAATAGCCGCGATCTCCGTAATGACCATGCTGTAACCGCCTTGGGCGCGGTAACCGTAATAGTCACATGCCATCTTGCCGATGGTACCGTCATCTTCACACATGGCGGAATCCATGGCGGGAACAACCAAACGGTTCTTGAGCAAATGGGAACCGATCTGAAGACTTTCGAAACTCTTGGGGAAATGCATTAAGTGCTCCTTTCACTTTAGCTGTGCGACAGCTATGAACGATTCATTACACCCATATTTTATTGATAGCGTCTACTTTCTACCATGTCTCGTTTTCCAAAATAACACAACTCTATTGTGCATATCGCCTAATAACGTTAAAATAGATGCATGAACATGCAGAATCACGCTATATCAGACGATACACGACTATTTGAAATCTATCGCGACTTGCTGAATAGTACGCAAGCAGACTCAATTTTGGCAATTTTACAAAGCGCCTACCGGATATTTGAAGCGCCTCTTGTTTTGACTAACGATCGTTATCGCCTCATTGCCCAATGGCCCCGTGAGCCTATCGGAGATGATGTCTATGATAGCCTCCTGCAAGGCACTTCTCTCTCGATCGATTTAGTTCACCGATATACGCAGGAGTACCTCTACGATAAAGAGTCGCCATTTGCCCCCTTCTACGTGAATGAAGGGATTGGCGGATCTTATCCGCGCATATTGGCGGAAGTCAGCACTCGTTCCGCCTCATCGACCGGATCGCTTGGACATTTCGGTATTCTCTTGGGAGAGCGAGAATTGCAGAGCTGGCATTTGGAAGCCGCAGATATACTGGCCAAGATATTAGCCATTTTCTTGAGTTCGCACGGCATCATGGGCATAAACACCGTAAGCTCTGCCAATATCCTTTACGATCTGTTAGATCCCGCTCTGCTCAGCAGTGACTTTGAAAGCCTCAAGCGCGACTTTCTAAACGATTTTCCCTTGCCTTGGCAAATGCTCTTTGTCGACTTGGCAGCCGGTACGGAACTTAAAACGTTCGCCCCCGTGATTGTTGCGGATCTGGCACGGCGATTCCCTCATCTCGCCATACTCCACGAGGGGTATGAGCTGGTTATCTTGTCGGGAAATCACGGTGACAGGAGTGTCGGCGGAGAGAGGGGAAATCCGGTTGCTGAGAAAGATACCGAAAATAGCTGTTTGCGTGCTGCGGCTATTCTTGAATCACATGGCTATTCATCCATCGTGTTGCCGCCCATCTATGTCGCGAACAAGATACGACATATGAGAAGTTTGGCTCGACTGGTTCAAGATTACGTCAATTACGTAGGTTTGAATGAGGAAAAGATCATCCGCTACGAAGACTTGGCGGGCGGTCCGTTGTATTTCCTTTTGGCGCAACACCCTGCGGCCTCGGGGATGTGCCATCCGGTGCTTGACCGTCTCCGGCTCTACGATGAAGAAAATGGAACGGACTATTATCGCACGCTTAAAACTTACTGCGCCAACAACTATCGAAATGCCAAAACAGCCTCAGATCTGCACGTCCACCGCAACACGCTTCTCTATCGGCTGGAACGGCTATCCGATCTTTTCAGTCTCGACCTCTCACAGGACCGGCTGCTGCCTGAACTTAGTATCAGTTTTCGCATACATGAACTTCTGCCCGGCAAAATGCCATTGAAGCTATAATTGTACGAAGATTATATTTCAAGCTGCTTTTCAACCGGTGGCGCGTAGGGGTTCCTCACCCCCGCCTGTGCAGGAACAACGTCGGAAATTTTCAACCGATGGCGCGTCTGGGTTCCGCTCTATTGACGGAAGGTAATTCACGCGATCGGACAGGCTCCAATCAACTACACGAGCCGGCTAGTGCCATTATTCTTTCTCCAAAAGCTTTTTATTGCTTGTATCGATCGCAAGTGCTCCAAAGGGAGCCGTGGCGAAGATCGAAAAACGGCGACCGACAATATGATTTTTCCGTGCCTAGGTTAGCTAATCACCTTGCGTTTATCAATGACGAAGAGCGGTCGGCCTTGAATCGGCTAACCGCTCTTTTTCGGGGGCATTCTATGCAAAAACGGACGAGCAGGCAAATGTTACGCCCGTTTTGCGTACTTAAACTTATAGAAGAGACGCATGGCCAAAGATTCCCACCGGGGCAGGGGCGCCGTACCGGCAAGTTCCGCGATGTTGGCTGCCCGGGCATTTTTCTCCAAGACGGCGCGCACATTTTTCGCATCGGCGATGCTCTTGCCGTAACAGATGGCGGCACCGCGGTCCGGGTCAAAGATGACATCGGCGGATCCGCGACGTTGACCGGCGCTGACACCGCAGATCTGGGCGAAATCGTCTAAATAGGCCCTTAGTCGGCGGCTAAGCCACGGTTTGACTTCGGGATCGGTCGATACGGCGATAAATTCACTCGATGTTGCTTGAAGTGTTCGAGCGAGGTTTTCTTCCTCTTTGGTGTCATTGTTGATGTCTTCTCGTTGCTCCGTTTTGCGACCGAGTCGTTCCTCGTATACTTCAACGGCAAAGCGCTCCAAGTCCTCTGCGAGGCGGATGCAGTCTGCCGCCGTTTCCGCAAGGGCAAAAGCTCCGTGCCGCGACATGAGGATGATTTTTGATTCGCTTTGGGCAATCGAATCACCCATATTACTGTGTAAAGTCTTGCTGCCGGGTAGGCCGTAGCCGCTCAAGGGGATGCTCGTCGTACCCAGAAGAGATTGCCACTTTTCCGGTACGGCGATATCGCTATCGAGAAGAGAGATGGCGGAGGCATACACTTGGTGTGTATGTGCTGCCACTCTTATCGAAGGAAAGCGGTGATAGACCAAGGCGTGCATCGGCGCCTCGGAAGAGGGTTTGCCGGCATCCTCGTCCAGAACCGTAGCGTCCTTAACAGTAACTTTGACGAGATCGGCAGGGTCCATTCTTTCGTATGCTCGCCCCGACGGCGTGACGACGAATGTATCTTCGTCGAGACGACCGCTGAAGTTGCCCCACGTGCGGACGACCAATCCCGTCTCTAAGAATTTTTTCGCCAGATCAACGACGATCTTTCGGACGTCCCGCTCATTACCTTGTTGCATGTTCTATTTCTGCCGATCCAGCTTGATTACATTGGCAAAGACGCGGTCAAAGGCGGCAAGCGCTTGATCGATCTTGTCCTCCGTATAGGCGGCGCTTGTGTAAAGCCTGCTGCCCGCCAGCGTAACGAGTCCCTCCGCCATGTAGGCGGCGCCCATATGTTCCATTTCTGCTTTGCGGACGGATGTCTCGTGCAAGACCTTGGGAATGTTCCAAGGTTTCATCCAATCGACGGTGAAGTGCATCGTGCCGACTGTTTCAAGGTGACAGATGGAACCTTGATTGAATGCCGCGAAGGGCAGGTTATGTTTTTTGATGAGTTGTCTAAGTCCCGACGTGAGGCGATCGCCCATGGCGTTGGCTCGATCGCAGGCATTCGTCTCGTAAATTCGCTTTATGGTGTAGTATCCCGCCAGGGCGGAGAGAGGCGTCGCCGCCATGGTGCCGCCGACGAGAGCCTTCTTCACTTTGTCGCCAGTCTGGATGCCTGCCGCCAAGTACTTGCGGTACTCTTCCTTGCCGCCTATGCCGCCTGCGCCGGGGTAGCCGCCTCCGATGACCTTGCCGAAGACGGTCAAATCCGGTTCGACGCCCATGATGCTCTGTGCTCCATGCGGTGAGAGACGGAAGGCCGTGACGACTTCATCGAAGATGAGGAGGGCGCCGTATTTCTCACAAAGCTCGGCGACGCCCTTGACAAAATCAGTACTGATCGGCCGCGTGCCGCTCTCGGGTCCGACAGGCTCTATCATGACAGCCGCCGTGCCGCCGCGCAAAGTGTTACGCTTCAGTTTGCGTTCGAGTGATTTGAGATCGCCCGGGAAAAACTCATCGATGCCCTTAAAGATAAAAAGAGGAACACCGTGAGCTTGGGTGAACTTGCTGCCCGGAATGCGGATGCCGTAGGCGTGCTGGTCGCTCCAGCCGTGGTAGGCGCCGCCCATCTTCAAAACGTGTCTTTTCTTCGTTGCAAGTCTCGCGATGCGGATGGCGACCATGCAGCCTTCCGTGCCGGAGTTCAGAAGGCGCAGCCACTTGACGGAGGGAATCAGCTCCGTTACCAGCTTGGCGATGTGGTATTCATATTCGTGAAAGAGTCCGGTTGACGGTCCACAGGTGTTGAGGAGGTTGATGACTTTCTCTCTGACCTCGGGAGGGTTTGAGCCCAAGACGACGGGACCGCCGGCCTGCAAGAAGTCAAAGTAACGGTTGCCGTCCAAGTCCTCAAGGTGAGCTCCCTCCGCCTTTGTGAAGACGAGCGGAAATGGGTGGTTAAAGGCTAGATTGTGCTGGACACCGCCCGGTATATAGTTGATCGCTTCTTGCAGCATGGCATAGCTTTTCTTGCACTTTTGCCCGAAATATTCCTCTTCATACTTTGCCAAAGCATCCGGCGCGACGGAGTAAATAGGCTTCTTGATTAATTCATCCAGTTCTTCTATGTGCCGCTTGACAGTCGCGGCGCTTAAGTCCACCATGCAGACCTCCTTGTTGTTGAGTGGTCACTCAATACGAATTTATCACGAGTATTTGAAAAATGCAAGAAATAATCAAAAGAATATTGGCATTTTTTAGTTAAAATGGTAATATTAGACGTGAAAATTATTGAGTCTTTACTCAATGTAATCCGGCTTCACTAATCTAATTTGAACGGGGAAGAAGTATGAGGACTTTTGTTAATGAGAGTTTTATGCGTTTAGACGCGGAGAAGCGCGAGCGGATCATCAGGGCGGCCGTCCATGAGTTTGCCGATCGCGGTTACGAGCTCGCCAACACGAACCGCATTGCCGAACAGGCTAAGATCAGTGTCGGGTCGCTCTTTCACTACTTCGATACAAAAGAAAATCTTTTTCTCTTCATCGTGCAGTACGGCTCCGCGATCATTGAGCACTACACGGGACAGGTAGTAGCAGATGAGAAGATGAGCGTTGCGGAGAAGATTGAGTTTTTGGTGCGCTTGGCCGTTAAGACGACTCGCGAGGAGAAGACGCTGATCCGGCTCTACCATGAGATGTCTTCGCTCGGCAATCACGACCTCATGTCAAAGGTTCCGCAGAGTCTCGAGAGTTTTACCGCCAAGCATTATGCGAGGATGCTCGAAGAAGGGCAGAGAAAGGGCGAGGTCAGACAGGACTTGGACGCCAGGCTGGCCGCCTTTGCCATGGACAATATTCTTATGGCGCTGCAGTTCGCGTACTCCTGCGACTATTTCAGGATCCGCTTTCAGATATATAACAACCCTTGGATTGACCAAGAGGAAAATGACGAGAAGGTCATTTCGGAAACGCTGAAGTTTTTGGGAGGCGCTCTTTTAGTGCCGGAGAACGAACGGAGGGAAAGGCAAGCATAATTTTATCCGGGCGATGTTTGCCGCTTGCGCAAATTCCGAATGAATGGAGGGGAAAAGTCATGATTATTCTGGCGTATGACGTTGGCACGACGGGCGTCAAAACGTGTCTGTTTTCTTTGGGGGATGAAGGAAGCAGGGAGGGGACGTCGATACGGATGTTTGATTCGTGCTTTGCCGACTACACTCTGCGCATCCTGCCGAACGGCGGGGCGGAGCAAGATCCGGATGAATGGTGGGACGCTCTTTGCCTGACGACGCGACAACTCGCCGATCGTTGGCCTGAGGAGTGTGCAAGGATTGCAGGTATCAGCTTCTGCGCCCAAGCGCAGAGTCTCGTGCTCCTCGACGAATCGGCTCGAGCTGTTCGCCCTTCGATGAGTTACATGGATCAGCGCTCGGGCGGTGTTCGTCGGGCGCACAGCGGGAGCGGACCGAAGATCGCCGGAGCCGGCATACCTTTTCTTTTGCAGAGCCTTTACCATACCGGCGTGGTTGCCGGCAGCGATAAGGACCCCGTCTGGAAGTACATCTGGGTGAAAGAAAATGAACCTGAGGTCTATGCCGAGGTTCACAAGTGGCTCGATGTCAAGGATGCTCTCGTCGCCAAGATGACAGGCCGCTTTACCATGAGCAAGGACTCGGCTTTTGCCAGTATGATCATGGACAAGAACAGGAAACCGCCGCAGTTCAGTTCCGTCCTGATGAAAAGACTCGGCATTCCCGCGCGCCACATGCCTGAGATCGTCAATTCAACAGATGAAGTGGGTACTCTTCTTCCGGAGCCTGCGGCGGAACTCGGACTTCATCCGGGCATACCTGTTTTTTCCGGCGGCAGTGATGCCGCGCTCATCGGTGTGGGTGCCGGCTGTGTACGTCCCGGCATGACGCACGTCTATATGGGCACATCGGGCTGGGTATCCACGGTGACTGAGAAGAATACGGTAGATACATCGGCTATGATCGCTTCCGTTGTCGGAGTTCAACCAGGTCTTTACAACTACTTTGCCGAGCTCGAGACGGCGGGCAAGTGCCTCGAATGGGTACGCGACCACCTGGCATTGGACGAGATCAATATTTACCTTGAAAAACTCGACGTAGCCGAGGATCCGAGCTCCGAGTACGAAAGTCTCTATGACTATCTTTCCAAGGTCATTTACGAAACGGCAGAGGGCTCGGGAGGCGTAATCTTCACGCCATGGTTGCACGGAAACCGCTGTCCCTTTGAGGACGCCAACGCGCGCGGTATCTTCTTTAACATCAGCTTGGAAACGGGAAAGACGGAGCTGATCCGCTCCGTCGTCGAAGGCACCTGCTACCATATGCGCTGGTTCTTAGAGACGATTCGGAAAAAGATTAAGACGGAGAACACCATTCGCTTTGTCGGTGGCGGAGCCCTATCCGGTGTCACTGCCGGTATCCTTGCCAACGTCCTCCAGTTGCCTGTAGAGACAGTACCGGAACCGCAGAATGTCGGCGCCGTCGGCGCCGCTCTAGTTGTGGCTGCCGGTCTCGGTCGTATCGGCGACTTGGCTGCCGCCGAGGCATTGATCCGTCCGGACTGTGTATATCATCCCGATCCGAAGTCCCGTGCCGTGCACGACCGCAACTACGACGCATTCATTCGGCTCTATGCCGCGAATAAACATCTATTCCGTCACCTGAACCAAGCTCGCTGAAAGGAAGGCCATTCCCATGTCCAAGTCTTCTCAAGATAATTCTGTTCCGCAAAACGCTACAGCACAGCAAGAGATTTCCTCTTCGCAAGACGCTCCGCTCAAGTCGCGCGAGTCCCTGTTCCAAGCCATCAAGTTTACGATCCTTTCCCTGTCGGCAGGGGGAATAGAAGCACTCTCTTTCTTGGGCTTGGATAAGCTGACTGCCCTCTCTTACGACGCCAAGCATGTTATTTCCATCGTGCTGTCCGTTCTCTGGAACTTCACGTTAAACAGGCGCTACACGTTCAAGTCAGCGAACAACGTGCCCATCGCCATGCTGAAAGTGGGTATTTTCTACGCCATCTTCATCCCTGTGACGGCTTGGCTCGGTCAGTTAGCGGCGGGAGCAGGTATCCACGAGTACATCGTCAAGGCAGCTACCATGATCTTGAATTTCGTCGGTGAATTTCTCTGGTGGAAACTAATCGTCTTCCGAGGCAGTGAAAATACGAACAAACTTGCGCGTGCTAAGCAGAAAACTATAGCGGGGGATCGAGCCGACAAGTAGGCAAGAATAGTTTCATTTACTTTTGTGCGGTCCGTTTTTCATAAGCCTGCATGAAGACTCTCTCGATCTTTTCCTCTGCCGCACTGAAATTTTTCGGCCATGAATGATACCCATGGGCGCGAGCTTCCGTGCCGTCGGAAAGCTTAAGTTTCATGGAAAAACTCTTTCCGTCAAGAACGTGCTTATTGCTTTTGTCAAAACCGTCCCAGCGGAGAAGATCGTAATCAATGATGATCGTACGCAGTTCTTTCATGATCTCAAGATCAGTCTCAAATTCAACGGTATTCTCTTCCGGCTCGTCGTTGGGACGGACGGTAACAAGCGCTTTATCTCCAACCGTCTTTGCGGCAAAGTCATAACCGCTGTACTTCCTCATCCCCCCACCGGTAGAAAAGCTGAACTCCGATACGTCGGCGATATCATCCGGTGTTTGGTGTCGAAGTGTCGTGGGGGGATTGTCGTTAGGATCGCGAGAACAGCTGAGAGCAACCACTACAATGACCGCAACGCAGATGACGATACTGATAATTTTTCCAATAGGCATCGTTTTCTCCAGTTCTTGTCTTTGAGGGCATTGTTCAGGACATCTTGATTTTATCAGAACACGACTCTCTATGAAAATATCACCCTGCCGGAAAGAACAGTGAGGCAAAAGTAAATATTTATCTTAATCAACTTAATCCGTCGCCAAAAACCTATTCGTGTTCTCGCAGATACCAATTGGGAGCCTTCGGGTCATGACCATAATTTTTAAGGTTTTTATCGACTCTGAAGGTTAACAGCCTCGCAATGATTCCGCTTATGATTTTGCCGGGAGGTGATTGCGCCTGTTCATACAAAGAGTCGGGCGAGGAGCGACCCTCCGCGATGTGTCGGATGAACTGATCGAAAGCCGGTACGATTTTCTTACGATTCATGTGGTGTTCTAAAGGCTTGCCGTCCAATATGGCGCCCCCGCCCAACACAAAACCGCCCTGCCACATAAGTTGATTCTGTTCTGCGAATAATTGGAGGCAGGTCAGTCCATGTCGGTGAGTGTGGATGTATGGCATCCCTCCGTTAATGACCCCGTAAAGCTTCTGCCCTGAAAATCCGCCTGCCAAAGAGGCTGCCTCAAGCAATTCAATCAGCCTTGCCGGATAAGTGTTGATGTAGCATGGCCCGGAGATTACGATCGTTACAGCATGCTGCATGGCGAGAAGCAATTCATCCGGTTCGCCCTTTTGAGGCAGAAAAACGACTTCGCCGCCAATGTTAGCGTGGATGCGCTCCAAAAGCATGGCGCTCGTTCCTTTGCGCCTTGGGCTGGCGCAAAGGAGCAATAACTTTGACTTATCCATGGGCAATCTCCTCGACGATATTGTCAATTGAAGCCTTGTTTGCTCCGGCATCAAGGATAAATGCTCTTCCGTTGACGTTCATGATTTGTCGGTTTTCTTTGTGAAGAAAGAAGAAGGCTGACCGTTCCGTTGCACTTAGCTCGTCGCCAATCCCCACCATGTAGTAGTTCATGCCTTGACCGCTCATACCCTTCACTATCTCGCCACTGTTGATTCTGTAGCGAGGATCGCCCAAAGCCGACATGCGGTCCATCACCTTCTTGATGTGATGACCGACACCGCCAAACACGACCGGGGAAACCAGCACAAGCGACCTGCAAGCCGCTATTTTGGGGAGTATCTGTTGCATGTCATCCGGGATGACGCAGCGACCATACGTTTTTCCGCTGCAACTGCTGCAGGCGGTACAGGGCTTTATATTGAGTGTGTTGGCAGCGAAATGCACAACGTCAGCGCCTGTAGCACGGGACACTGCTTCCGCCAATGTCGTACCCCAATTTTCTCTACTGTCATCTGAAATAATCACGATCATACGCTAATCTCCTGCTTGCCGATATCTTGTTCGATGGCCCGCAAATTCCGGTATAATTGATCGAGCACCAGCCGTGCAGTTGCCAAATGCTCGTCGGAAATTCCCTCAAACAAGTTATCCATAAATCGACTGTTGCTTTGCCGATATTTCTGTTCGAATACTTCAACTTCTGCCGTAAGGTTCACGAGCGTTTTGCGTAGGTCGGTTCCATCCTTTGCCAGGCTTACAAGTCCCGTCGATTCCAGCCGCAACAGCAACCGTTTCATGTTCTGACGCGACGTTCCCACAAAATCAGCCACTTGAGAAATAGAAGGGGAGGGCTGCAGAATGCTGGCGCCCAACAAGGCGAACCATTGTTTCCACGTAATTTCTTCAAAGACACTGTCGCCGACCGTTTGCATACGGTTGGAAAAAGCTGCAAGCATGCCGAAAAGGTAATAGCGATCCTCGATGCCTTCCAGATCAATGGTCATGAGCGTATTGTCCGGTTTAATGCATTTCGGTTTCATGGGGCAATTCCAGTTTTCAATGCTTCCAACACGGCCGTTTTGACTATAACGCTTGAGGCCGTCGCGCCACTGATGCTGTCAATATCAAGACAATTTGCCTCAACAATTTTTTCGCACAGTGTTTCAGCGCCATAACCCGGCCCATGGCCATGTTTCAGTAGTTTCACTTCTGTGATCTGTCCGGCATGCACTGTTACCTCGACCTGCGCATTAACCAATATCGCTGACGCGCTTCCTTGATAGGTGCCGTCAGGCAAGTTGGAGATTTCGATCACGCTGAAGTCTTGCTTGGCAAATTCAGCAACCTTACGGCCCGTCAAAAAGAAAACGGCGGCGCCGGATATCAACAACAGAACAACGAGTCCTAGCAGAAGCCATTTGATTTTCATAAAAATCTCCTCCTCAAATAGGTAATATGTTACCTATTTGAGGATAAATTGACGCAGTTACTATGTCAATCTGTATGGGCGCAAGAACGGAGTTCAAAATGTAAATTCTTTATGAAATGATGTAAAAAATGTTTGACACCGAGAAAGAGCTCATGGTATTGTGTGTATAGTTTCTTTTACATGATGTAAGGAAAAATTGACATGCTAAAAGATAATTAAAAAATTCCACCGGGGCAAGGGGTATAACATGCATAATCGTACGAAGGTAGCCATTCTCTCAGCCGTTTCCAATTTGATTTGGTTCATCTTGACTTTTATATGGAATTATTACCGGATAGCGCCCCTTAAAGGAGAGGTATCGGCTAAAGCGTGGGGCGTTTATTTTCTGATGTTATTAGCTGGTTTTCTTGTGTTGACCATGCTCAGTGCAATTCTGATCATGACGATGGAAAAACGTGCCGGGGGTAAAGGTTTTGAAGAAAAAACAGATGAGCGCGACCGACATATCGAGGGTTTTGCCATGAAGACCTTTGGCGGGGTATTTTTTCTCTCTTTCCTTGTTTCCGCCTCTCTGTTGGCATTTGGACTGGGGATTCGTGTCTTCTTTTATAGCCTCGCTTTTATGGTATTGCTTGCCGACCTTTCCATGTGGATCACTTACATCATCGGTTACGAGAGAGGACTGTAACCATGGGGAATAAAATACGCATCACAAATAACATCCGTACTCTTCGTTTTATGGCCAATGAAATGACGCAGCAGCAGTTGGCGGACTTAGTGGGGGTTACGCGTCAGACCATTCTAGCCGTGGAAAACAGCAAATACTCCCCCTCTCTGGAGCTTGCATTTGCCATCGCCAAAGTCTTCGACAAGCCTCTGGAAGAAGTATTTTCGTATGAGGACGAGTAAAAAGGCGGTAGAAACAATGAATAACTTGACGATTAACTTGCCGAGTCGGATGAAGGCAGCTCTGGCAACACGCTATGGCGGTCCTGAAGTGATTAAAATCCGGGAAGTTCCGTTACCGGAGCTAATGCCAAATATGGTGATGGTGCGTGTCGAGGCAGGCGCCGTCAATTCAGCGGATGTCAGGACAAGGGGATTGCAGGCGGATGAGCCGATGAAAACCTTGATGCGGTTGGTACTTGGGTTTTCCAAACCCCGTCGCCCCATTCTGGGCACGGTTTTTGCCGGAACCGTCGTTGCCGTAGGAGATGACGTTACGGCTTGTAAAATTAATGATAAGATCTTCGGCGCCACACCGGGGATGGGCTTTGGTTGCCACGCCCAGTATGTGGCCATTTCTCAAGACAGCGCCTTTGCGCTTATGCCGGAAGGAGCAGACCCGGGTGACATCGTCAGCCTCGTCTTTGGCGGAGCGACGGCTCTATATTTCCTTGAGAAAGCCGGGGCATCTTCCGGGAAGAATGCCCTGATCTACGGAGCTTCCGGCGCGGTAGGCAGTATGGCTGTACAGGTCGCCCGCAACTTGGGTATGCGTGTGACCGGGGTTGCCGGCGGTAAGAATGAGGACTTGGTACTCTCATTGGGTGCGGAAAAATTTCTGGACTACACTCAACCTGATTTTAGGCTTCCCCTGTCGAGCTATGACTTGGTATTTGATGCTGTGGGTAAACTGCCTAAGAAAGTGGCGAAACAATCGCTCAGGCTGGGAGGCGTTTATGCCACCGTAGGTGGTATAGGTGTGTCGAAAGAAACGAAGGAACACATGAAACGCTTGGCGGATTGGTACGTATCGGGCAGTCTCCGACCTGTCATTCAGGAACGTTTTGCTTTTGAGAACATCAGGGACGCTCACCGTGTCGTGGATACCGGGCATAAACGTGGCAGCGTTGTTTTGCTAATGCATCAGGAGGAGCGAATATGATTTACGATGTAATCCTCGTGGAACACGAGCTCTTTCTTGTTGGCTCGAATCATGCGGAACACGAGCTCTTTCTCATTGGCTCGAATCAGGAGGAACGATCATGATTGACGATGTGATCCCTATGGATCCCCGCCGTGTTCAGCTTGCTGTTTGCTGGGTGGTTCTGGTACTAATCTATCTTTTGGGAGATGTGCTCCGTTTGTACGAAAAGGGGCAGGCGGCCGCCATAATTGACGGAAAGCCCATGACTCAAATACATCTGATGTTGGCCGCCATCCTGATGATAATCCCTATTCTGTTGGCTCTCGGTATGGTGTTTTTGCCTCGTGAGGTCGCCAAATGGTCAGGCATCGTCGGAGCCATAATCCTCTTTATCATCAACATCGTCGGTGTCGGCAGCTACAGCGGACTATTCGATCGAATGTTGATCTGCCTGAGTTTGGCGCTAAATCTCTTTACCGCGGTGTGGACATGGCTCTGGTAGCGGAAAAGAACTATTAGATCTATCAAGGCTTCACAGCGGACGTTACCGGTTCAAGCATGCGATGATCGGTTCCAGATACTTTTTGTCTGTCCAATCGCAGTTCTCGTCACCCGCTTCCACAAGTGCCTTCTCCCAGACTTCTAACGTCGAAGGATCTTTTTTTAAAATGACTTTGAACAATACCCGGCACATCGTACGGTCAATCAGGGTCATTTCCTGAAGATCCCAAGCCCCGCGGCAATAGAAGAGGGGGATGCCCGACAATTCATCCTTAAGATTATTGGCGGATAATGTACGAAAGGCTTCTTCATCGTAAGGTGATGCTCCGACGCAGAAGATAAGCAATGTCTTTTCTTTCAAAACATCATAGTGCTTCTTTATGAAAGACAATCCGGCGATTCCGGAAGCGTAAATGCCTCCGCCTAATATGAGAACATCATATTTCAAAACATTCTCGATCGTGGCTTTTTTGATGTCCAGAATAGGGAATCCCGTTTCCTCGGAAAGCCACTCGGCATATTTTTTCGTTGCGCCATATTTTGACTGATATAAGATGATCCCGTTCATACACGCGCTCCTTTGATGACAAATGCTGACTTCATCCTCATTGTAGAACGATGGACTACATCCTGACGTAAAGAATCTGTTTCTTTTCAAAGATTTTACAAACAATTGCCTTGACAGTTTGAACGCTGTTCAATATAATTGAATTGAACGTTGTTCAAGTAAGTGGAAATACGGGAGGCCATTATGGAAAAAGACGTGCAAGATCACTCGGATATAAAAGAAAAGATCATCGACGCGACCATTTCGCTCATCGAGAGCTCTGACGGATTGATTGAAAACATTACTATGCGCGCCATCGCTCAAAAGGCCGATGTCGCCGTCGGACTTATCAACTACCATTTCACTTCTAAAAAGAATCTGATCGAAATTTGCGTACAACGAATCATTTCTCATGTCATGAGTACTTTTCCCGGCACGGAGTATGCCGCGGATGGAGAAATCGTCGACGAAAAGCGTGGAGGTGATATGGCGTCCTTCACTTCAAGCGTCTTTACTTTTTTGATCGATCACCCCGAGATCTCAAAAATTTCCATGCTAAGTGATCTCTCGCATCCGGACATAAAGAGCAATTCTTCTGTGAGCTACAGGGCCATCTTGAAGGCGATTCCCGATACGGAGTCTGAGGACATTCGTAAGGTAAAGGCATTCATGCTCTTGTCTACGATTCAATCTGCCTTTTTCAATCGTGAAACGAGCGAGATGCTTTTGGGATTCAATCTCAACGATAAAGGCGATTATGGTTATTTTTTCCGACTTGTAACGGGAATTCTGAACATCACATAGAAATACTCGAGATGCATTTCGAAAAAATTGATGATTGAGAACAGGAAGGATTATAGATGATTGAGAAAAAGAGAAAGGTAAGAGGCGGAAAGATGAAATGGCTTTTATTTGGTTTCTTGGCGGTGATTGTCCTTTATCTGTTGATTCAAGGCATACGCTGTATGATCGGTCTACGGAATTCTCAGCAGAAACTTAGTTCGTATGAAGTCGGTACGGCCAACCTCTCTTACGGCGCGATGACATATGTCGATGCAGGTGAGGGCGAAGTAATTTTGTCTGTTCACGGTCTTTTCGGCGGATACGATCAGGCTTATGACAACGTTAAAAACAGAATATCGCAAAACCGCGTGCTCGCGCCGTCGCGCTTCGGCTATCTCGGTTCCGACGTTCGAGGTGAGGGAACTCCCAAGGAACAGGCAGCCGCCTTTGAGGAATTGCTCGACTATTTGAACATTGACCGCGTATTTGTCTTGGCGACGTCCGCAGGAGGCACCCCCGCCATTCGTTTCGCGCTCGATTTTCCGGAGCGCGTCAAGGGGCTGATTCTGTATTGCTCCGCGATGCCGGTGAACGAAAAACCTGACACGTTTATCGAATACCAAGCGCCGCCCGAGCCGCTCTTGTCCGATTACGCCATGTACTTGATCAGCCCGCTCATGCCTCCTTTGATGAGCATGCCCGCCTCGACGGTCGAGGTGATCCAGCCCGTCGCTGAGCGGAAAGTCGGAGTTGTCTTGGACGGCAAGTTCACTAATCCCGATATGGAGAGAAATTATCACGACTATCCGATCGAAGAAATGAAAGTTCCCGTACTGATTCTGCATTCGGAAGACGATGCCTTATCAAGTTTTGAAAAGGTGAAAAACGCCAAGAATCGCTTTCCCAATCTTACGCTCGTTACATTTCCCGATGGCGGCCACATGATGAAGGGACACAGCGCGGAAATTGATCGGGCGCTTAACGATTTCTTGAACTTGAATCGGTAGTAAGTTAGGGCGATTAATCGCTGTAGACCAGAGGCTGTCTCAAAACCGCTAAATAGTAGCGGGATTGAGATAGCCTCTTTCCTTTTTCGGAAACGGAGAACGTAGAATCCAAAAAATCGATATAAACTGCAAAATTGCACGCCGGCGTGGGGCGTCTAGAGAAACCGGTCTACGTCGAGTACAAAATTTCGATATAAACTGCAAAATTGCACGCCGGTGTGGGGCGTCTAGAGCGATCGGCCTACGTCGAGTACAATAATTCGAAATAAACTGCAAAATTGCACGCCGGTGTGGGGCGTCTAGAGCGACCGGTCTACGTCGAGTACAATAATTCGATATTAACTGCAAAATTGCACGCCGGCGTGGGGCGTCTAGAGCGATCGGCCTACGTCGAGTACAAAATTTCGATATAAACTGCAAAATTGCACGCCGATTTCAGGCATACGGAGAGACCGGCTGACGCGGTGTACAAAAAATCGATATAAACTGCAAAATTGCACATGGAGCAGTTTTGAGAAAAATACCCGTGCTCAGTCGTACCGTAAACCCACGTTCCTAAGATAGATGTCGCCCGCTTCGACTAGGTCGAATAGAAAACTGATTTTGCGTATGTTGCTCGTATCGAACTCCTTATTCTTGAACGTCATTTTAGATAAATCGATGGAATAACGTTGAAAAACTGCTTCTCTTGACATTCCCATCTTGTCGATCGGCCATTTAACGAAATTGCCCTCCAGCATGGGATAAAGTGTCCCCAATTCGCTCAACGACAATGTTACTTTTTGGGCGTTATTATCCTCAAGCTCAATCGTAAAATCGGTCAATTCGTCACCGACATTGAACTTCGCGGGCTTTTTATCCGCTACAGAAAAGACGATTTGACTTGCTTCAGCGGTAGAGAAATCATCGGGCAGATAGATCGAATAAGAGGGATTTTTCCCACTCTCAGCGTCCCATGCCAAGTTGACGGCTTTATATGCGTTTTGAACGATTGAGCCGTACTTCGTCTCGACGATTTCTTCTTTCCATTTGCTTAAATTCCTGCCAATGATCGTTGCACCCGGCAGGCTGGCGGAGGAGGGATCGACATCTTCGCTAAAATCGATAATGGACGTCGTGCGTGCATCCCAATAGTCATTTATGTAGATCGTCTCCGGCAACCAATTAGCCGCGTATTGCGTGTTTTGGAAAATGTCGACATAGTCCGATTTGTTTTTCATGGACGCGTCCAAAAAGGCCGATACGAGCACTTTCGTTATTTGCTCCTGTTCATCTCTCGGTATTAAATTCGCTTCGTTCAGGATCTTGCTTCCCAACCCAAGCGAATCATTCCTTCCCCAAATAGAATTGAACTGCCCGTGATTGGCACCGTAGACGTAAACGGACGCTTTGAAGTGGTCGTTTTCTTCCGTGTAGCGCACGCGGTCGTATTGGTTGTAGCCCATGAACGTTGATATGTCCATATCGTGGGAACCCTGAATGACGAGATAATCGACATCTTCAGGTTTGATCGGTTCTCCGCCGGGTAGATACTGTCCGTCCACACCTGCCAAGGAGATTAAAGCTTTGATGTTGAAATTGTAGTCAAACGTTATGTTCGGGTTGTCCGGAAAACTTTTCATTTCATTAAAAGAATGAGCGATCGCGATCGCTTCACCTCCTCGCGAGTGACCGATCAGGCCGATGTTGTCCATATCGATCTTCCGATGAAGCGGCGCGTTTTCCGTCCTGTTCCATTCTTCAAACAGGGAGAGGTGTTCCAACAATAGCCAACCTCGGCATGCATTATCGTTCTTGAGTGGCTGTAAAAAGATTCTGTCGTCGTAAAGAGATATGTTCAGGAAGTTTTCATCGACTGAGGCGACGATATACCCCCTAGACGCCAACAATTCAGCTAAGTAATCGTATCCCTGATCCGAATATTCCAGTGCCGAATGATTGCCGTGAACGATCAAGATTAAGGGGAACGGACCGTCCTCCTCCGGGAACCACACGTGCCCGTTGAGCGGCAGTTCGTCAGGACCGAAGCCAAATCGCCTCGTTCGCCTGTTTGACCAGCCGTCGACAAAGTCCGTTCCGTCGACGGAGCGGGTGACTAACGAATGATCCTGATTAAAAACTTCCCGATACGTGTTTTCAGCTCCGTAAGTTAGATTCCTTACGTAAAATGCACCCGGCAACGATGGATCGTCTCCGTCCAAAGGCTCAACGATCCTTTTTTCATGACGCAGGAACTCCAACATGCCGAGCGAACCTGTACCCGGAACGATCAAACGGACTGCTACAAAGATCAGAAAACACGCACTGAGTATCAGTGGAATATCTCGTTTAGCTTGAAATCGGCGTGTATGTCCTTTTCTTCTCTCACTTATGCAGGTGTAAATCCAAGCTCCCGTGATCGAAAAGCTGAGGATGCAGAGGATTGGTAATGCTATCATGACAACAGGATGTGAGTAGAAGACCGTAACTAAAAGCACAAACGAAGCCAGACCGGCAAAAACAAAAAAGATAGGCAGTTTTCTCGCAAGGTGAACGAAGAAAGTGAGCGCTAAGGCCACAAAGATTATGATAAAGAATATTTGGAGCCCGCCTTCTATGACGTCGATCACGCCTCCGTCTTTTAAAAGGAACCATGATTGAATGAAATATAGAAGGGAGCTTACGACGAGCGTTCCCAAAATTGCTCCGCGCCAAGCGGGAGAAAGCTTTTTAAAACCGGTGAGAGGATTAATTTTTGCTATGAAATTGCGTATTCGCTCTTTCATTCTCTTTCGGGGTATCCTTTGATGTATGAGTGATTATGTTACATATTCTTGAATCGACGTCAGCGGCATATTCCCAAGTCGTAAAAAACCTGTAAATTTGCCGGACAAGTGATGTCTCTTTCTTGTTTTTTGTGCGTTTCCTCACTTTGTGTCGTGTTATTCGCGACGAGATTTTTCTATCATGTGCTCATCAGGAGGTTAAACAATGGACACGAAGAAGATTGGCAGATTTCTAAAAGTATTAAGGAATGAGAAAAACATGACGCAGGAGCAATTGGCGGAACGCATGTATGTCTCAGGAAGAACTGTCTCTCGTTGGGAGACCGGAGCGAACATGCCGGATATCACGATTCTCTTGGAACTTTCTGATTTTTACGATGTTGATATCAAGGAGATCCTTGATGGCGGAAGAAAGGAGCAACATATGGAAAAAGAAAGAAAAGAAACGATTTTGAAAGTGGCGGAATACAATAAGGAAGGAAACAAGCAATTGATAAAGAGAGCGAGGATACTGTTTATCTTTTCTTTTATCGTCTCTCTCATCAACCTAGTCATTGAAGCGCTTCATCTAAAAGGGGAGGGGTTTTGGTATGATCTCGCCGATTTTGTTCGAGGTTTTAATGATGGCTTCGTTCTCGTCTTGCTGGTGATAGGCATTCTTTACACCACGAATCGCCTGAACAAACTCAAAGAGATCAAACAGAGGATTCTCAAAAGATCGTAAGAGGCGTAGGCTCAATCGCAGCGCTACGAAAAACCGTGTTCATCCTTAGAGAGTCGTAAACGCCTATCCAACAAGCGGGCCCGCAACGATACTAGCTTAAATCAGTTTATCTTCGCTTGATGAAAGTCGCGTTCACCGTATCATTTTCTTGTGAAATGATTTTTAGGAATATTTATTTAAATTGTTTTGCCGACTTTACTACTGTTTCGGCAGATAGTTGTCTCGGAATCATTTATTCACCTGCTAGGCATCATCGTATTATCTCTGTTAGCGACGCTTTTGCTCGATGCGGTTGTCAATCTTCATTTTGCGTTTGGCTTTCTGGAGCACGCGCCAAAGCCTCTTCTGACAGTTATTATCGCATCTATGATTACCATGCCGATACCTGCTATAGGGAGTATAATTATCATGAGGAGGTCGTGATTGATATGCCGTTTTTGTACTGTGAGGATTGTCAGTTAGTTTTTGAAGGTGACCGATGCCTTGTTTGCGGTAGCAAAAGTGTCAGGGAACCTCTTCCGAATGACCCCTGTTTTCTCTGTGAAAAGCAGATCATGTGGGGCGAGATGTTAGCGGAGGCTTTGAAAAACAACGGTATTCCCGTCATCCTTAAGAAACATATGGGGATGGGGATGGCATTGAAAGTGGGGCCTATATCGGAACGTTGTAAAGTCTATGTGCCCTTTAATCGTTTAGACGATTCCATGAATATTTGCGAGGAGCTGTTTTCGTCGGATGATTCCCCGTGATAAAAGGCAGGTATCCGATTGATTGTCCGGGCTCAGTCAAACACGTAAAGGCTGAATAACTGTATAGCGCCTTCTTTATAGTCATAGTCCATCCCGCATTTCTCGGCTAAGTCTTTCACGTAAATGCAGTAAGCCGACATGCAGGAATATTGTTCCTGAGGAAATTTGCATGGCTTAAAGTCTTTGATTGCACACGGAGTGCACAAAGAGCAAAACGACGCGCCGACCATAAAACCGTGAAAACCTTGCCGCTCCAGTCTCTCGATCACGTTGAATGTATAAGTTTTATGGCTTTCTTTTGCGGGATTAACGAGAGCGTCATCCAGCCAATCCGTTACATCCCAGACTGTTTGCAGCACTAAGGCTCTCGTATGTTTCAGGATTCTTTGCCTCATTTCTTCAGGCGTACCACAATAGGGAGGACAAGAATAGTTGCTACTGTACTGGCCGCAGAGATTTTCTTCGCAATACGAACGAAAAGAAACATCGAACACAATCCTTGATGTGTCGATTACCGATGCGCGGGAAAACCCCTCTTCGATTGCCACGTCAACTATTTGATCTGTTGTCATTTGATTTTCCTCTGCCCGTATCATATCGCTTTTGGATGTTATGGATACGTCACCGAAAATATCGCTTTTGTTTTCGTTAAGAAAATTAATCAGAATTTTACTTTGCTCATACTAAAATACTACATAAACATAGTATCCCGTCATCTATTCTTTGAGAGAAGAGGTAGTTAAGAGTGGGAGGTCTAATTTATGAAAGAAAAACAACTTAAAGCAACGCCGGGTATGCCGGTGCTATTGATATCCATCGTGTTGTACCTTGTGGCGATCGGTTTTCTCGTGCTTGGCGGCATTCTATTGGAAAATGACAGAAACATTGGCGCACTGCCTTTGGCGCTGGGTATTATTTGGATGGTTGTCGGAGTTTTTCCTTTTGCCGGCCTGAAGGTGCTGAAGCCAAATGAGGCGCTCGTGTTGACCTTATTCGGCAAATATACCGGTACTTTGCGAGAAGCGGGGTTCTACTTTGTTCACCCCTTCTCAGTGGCTGTGAACCCCGCGGCTCAGACAAAACTTGGGCAAAGTGGCGACGTCAAGACAAGCAAGCAAAGCGTCAGCATTTCAAGTGAGGGTACCAAGGTGGAAGTTGACGCCGGAGGTAAACGTATTTCCCTTAAGGCAATGACACTGAATAACTCGGTACAGAAGGTCAACGACTGCCTGGGCAATCCGGTCGAAATCGGCATCGCCGTCATATGGAGAGTGGTCGATACGGCCAAGGCGGTTTTCAACGTGGATAATTACAAGGAATATCTGTCTTTACAGTGTGACAGCGCTCTGCGCAACATTGTGCGCATTTATCCCTATGACGTGGCGCCTAATGTCGACACGACAGGCGACGGCATACCGGACGAAGGCAGCCTGCGCGGGTCGAGCGAGGAAGTCGCTCGGCGCATCAAGGAAGAAATTCAGAGCAAGGTGAACGATGCCGGTCTTGAGATTTTGGAAGCGCGGATTACTTACTTAGCCTACGCTAAGGAAATTGCCGCCGTGATGTTGCAGCGCCAGCAGGCAAGCGCCGTCGTGGATGCTCGGAAGCTGATCGTTGACGGAGCCGTGGGCATGGTTCAGATGGCGCTGGAGAAACTTTCCGAAAACGAGGAAGTAAAGCTGAATGAAGAGCAGAAGGCAGCAATGGTGTCAAACCTTCTAGTCGTATTGTGCGGCAATCGCGATGCCCAACCGGTCATCAACAGCGGCAACCTAGGTTAATAAATATTCAAAATAATGTTTAAAAATTAGTATTTGCTAGATAGCGAGGACGATTTTTGGCAAGCTTAATCTTCATTTAAATGTACATTCAAGGCGGTTTTGGACTGATATAAAGCATTATCAGTTGCAAATGGTACTGTTAAGGATGAAAAGCGTGGTTGGCGACCCATGAGGTTGACAAATATATTTATTCAAGTAAAATTACATAGGAAAAATTTAGTTGTTATGCTATGCACTCTGCAAGATTTGTTTTTCAATGAGAACAAACGGATTGCCGGGAGGTTTTGTGTTTTATGAAGAAGTATCAGGCAAAATATAAATTTTTTGCGTTGTTCTTGGCGGTCGTTCTGATCATTGCTGCGACCATTGCCTTGTTGGAAGACAACCTTGTCTTACCTGCGTATGCCAAAGATGCTGTCGATGTCACTGCGAGTAATACCGATGTTGCCGAGTCACCTGACGGAGCCAACGCTGAAGATCCCCTCGATAAAACTGAGGCAGATATTGAAGCAGATGTTGATCCGGCTGAGGACGTGGAGTCTCCGACGGAGGAGCCTCCTGTAGAAGAAAATGAGACTTCAGTTTCGGAGGCTGAGGTTGATATTTTCCTCGTGCGTTTCTATGACGAAGACGATACGCTGCTCCATGAAGTGCCCTGCGCCGAGGGTAGCCCTGTGGAAAAACCGGATCAGGATCCTCAACAGGAGGGACTGGTCTTCTCACATTGGTATTTCGTGGATGAGAATTTGGAGGGTGACGCTCTTTTACCCTATGACTTTGACCAAGCGATCGTGGGAATAACTTACTTGAAGGCATACTATTTGCCTCAGCAGCAAGAGTCGCAAGCTCCGGAAGATCCCGAAGAGACAGATCAGTTCCAGAACGCGAACGGTGTGGAGACAGACACTCCCGCTGTCCGCGTGCATGTCAACATCCTGCCGGGGCAAACGATCAATTACGGTGACGAGGTTGTTTTCACAGCGGAAATTGAAGAATGCGGCAAATCTCCCCGCATTCAGTGGCAATATTCCCCTGACAATATAACGTGGACAGACATCGCCGGAGGCACGAATGCCGAGCTTGCTGTCCTGATTACTCCGTCTAATGCCGCCGGTTACTGGCGTGTGGTCGTCACGATTACCGACTGACCGAGCCTTGAGAGATATTAGGGTTTTTGGGTCATAGGAGACTAATTTCGATGAAAGCTAAAAAGAAAAAGTTTTTTACACTGCTTCTGGCAGTGCTTTTAATGTTTCAGAGTTTGCCCGTTCAAATTCTTGCGGAAAATACGGACAATACAGATAATACGATCACTTCGGACCCCGTTACCCTGCAAGGTAATCTGGGAGCGGGTGTTCTAGGCGGATCAGATCCGGTGTACCATACGGTTCACTTTAAGGACTACAATGGTACAAATCTGCTTACAGTTGATAATGTGCTGGATGGCACGCGACTGGACAGCATAGCGCCACCCAATCCTACTCGTACCGGTTACACATTTGTACAGTGGTCACCGCCGGAGACATATATCACCGGTGATACCCCAACGGTGTATACTTTCACAGCTCAGTACCGTTCTACTTACTTGTATGAACTGAATATCAAATATGTGTATGAGAACGGCAGCCCAGCCGCTCTTTCGCATACGGCAACATATACATACGGCGAAACATACAGTGTGACTTCGCCCACCATTCAGGGTTTTTATGTTGATCCTGCCGCTGATGAAACCATCACCGGTACAGCCGGAATATCGCAAGGCGGTGCTACTGAGCTGAACTACACAGTAACCTACAAGGCAAGCACGGGTACTCCTTACACAGTTGAGCACTATCAGCAGAACATCTATGATGACGAATATACTAAGATTGGAACTGCAACCGAGATGTTTTACGCTACCACTGGTTCCACGGTGACGGTCAGTAGCAAAAACTATCCTGGTTTTATCGCACAAACTCCCACCCAAGAAGCGACCATCGCTCCGGACGGCAGCACGGTTGTCAAGATGTACTATGACCGTATCAGCTACATCATCACTTTTGACACAGCCGGCGGTTCGTTTATTGCTCCCTTCCAAGGACGTTATGGAGCTTCCGTACCTCCTGTAACAAATCCCACCCGCACCGGTTACACGTTTGCAGGCTGGTCCTCTCCGATTCCTGCAACTATTACTGAGAGTACGACCATCACAGCCAATTGGACAGCACTTAGTGGTATAAATTACACACTGATATATTGGATTGAAAACGCAGATCCTAACCCCGGTACCAACATATACGGGTACACTTACCACAGCGCGACCAACCGCTCGGGTAAGGCAGGTGCCGTGATCACCCTCGCCGCGACGGATCAAATACCTATCAATCATTTCACCTACAGTCACTGCGATACCGGCAAAACGATCGCTGGCGATGGTAGCACTGTCGTCAACGTATACTATACCCGAAATTCCTATAAGGTAGAGTTTAATCTTAATAGTAGCAATGCCACACTGACCATCGGCGGGGTTACCTATACATACCCTCAACGCTATTCTTTCACAGCGAAATATGAATCGAACATCGCCGATCTTTGGCCAACCAAGACAAACATTCCGGATGTTGTTTCTGGGACGTCGACATATCGTTTTTTTGGGTGGACTTCTTCAGGTTCGACAAGTACTTTGGTCTCAAAGCGATTAACTTTTACAGCTGACCTGTTTAGTACCACTGGGACTAAAGTATACAATGCTAGTTGGTCGACAGCGGGGAATAATTACGAACTCCACTATCTCTATGAAAGCCTTACTGGCACCGGGGAGAGGAAGTTCAATAACATTTGGTTTAATGAAGACCAGGCTCTCAGGCAGCATGCCATTGCATCTGCAAATTCCTCATGGTCTGCGAAAACACTGTCCGGTTTGACTTCTTATGCTGTGGCTCAGGACAAGAACGAAGGTGGCGACGGCGACATCGACGTTTATTTTTACTACACTAGGAATGTCTATACTCTGGATTTCCAGAGCCATGGACAAGAGATCCCGGATAAAACCCGGAATCTCAAGTACGGCGCCAGCATTCTCCCCACCTATAACTTTACCCCGGCAACTCCTGCCGACTTGCCGGAACACTCCTTTGGAGGCTGGTACACCACGCCGGACTGCACACTAGGTACAGAGTTCGAGTGGGTAGATGCCAACATGCCGGCTGATAATCTACGTTTATTCGCCAAGTGGGTGCCGCCAGTGTACTTTGTGCATTTTGACTATACCAAGCCAGACGGCACCATCGTGCAACAATATGCTACCCAGATGGTTCCCCAGGGACAGAAAGCCATTCTTCCTGAAGAACCTGAGATTATCCCCGGCTATACCTTCGATGGCTGGTATTACGATGGCACCCATACGAAGTACTCCTTTGACGCACAAGTGTTTTACAACTTGGACCTCGTCGGGCACTACTTACCGAAGGACGACCGCACCTACACAGTTCGATATCTGTTTGCGGGGAGTGAGGAACAAGCTGCTATGCCAAAATATGTGACTGGACAGACAACTGGTGCCACCGTCACCGAGCAAGCGGCTACAGTACCGGGGTACTTGCCCGACGCACTAAGCAAAACCCTTACGCTACAGGCAGAAGACAACGTCATCACCTTCTACTATAGTGCACCTAATGTAGACTACACTGTACGCTACATTGAAGGTGCCACCGGTAAGGTTTTGCGAGCTCCTGTTACTAAAAACAGTCAAGGCGTAACGGTTGTGAGCGAAGAGGCTCTTGTTATCAACAATGAGCCCTACCAGATGCCCGATAACAGCTGGGTTGTCGTGGACTTCACTCCGGATATGCCTCAGAAGTCCCTCACGCTGACCTCCAATCCCGACTTGAACGTCATCACTTTCTACTACGAGTACGCTATCAAGCACCATTATGAAGTACGTTACCTAGAGAAGGACACCAATACAGTATTGGCTCAGGCGAAACATGTCATCACAGCTAAGAACGAAGTGGTCGAGCTACCTAAAACGATTGCAAACTATCGCCCGTATAGCGTTGAAAGTACTTATCCTGATCTGGTAAGAGGTAGCAGCTCCAGCTATATTTTCACTAAGCTTGGGGTTAGCGATCCCACCACTCAAAACCCTCAGGTGATCACGTTCTATTACATGCCGGAACGCATGGAGATTTCCGGTACCAAAACTTGGGTGGACCAAGACGCGCCGGAACTACGACCGCAATTCCCCAACTTGTCCCTCACCCTTTACGCTAACGGTGTCGCGCTTTCGCCCCAACCCGTACCGAAATGGACAGATAATGGCGATACTTGGACTTACAGCTATATCAACCTTCCCGCTTCCGAAGGCGGGGCAGCGCTATTCTACACCGTGCGGGAAACGGTGCCTGACAATTATGTGGTCAGCTATTCTGATAAAGGCGCTCCCGGCGGCACCAACATCACCAATACTTTGGATGGCGGTATCACTTCTTTCTCCGGCACTAAGGAGTGGGTGGATAGTATCGACGAAGTATCCGGGTATAATCCCAGGCCGAATACTTTAGAGCTGACCTTCTACCGAAAACGCTCAAGCGAAACAGTTTGGGAGAAAATGGATCCTCAGCCCGCGTACACCTGGAATACGACGGGAGCAAACACTTGGACTTACACCGTCCCTGATCTGAAGAAATATGAAGCTGGTGACCTCGTGAAGTACAAGGCAGAGGAAACTTTGCCCCTTGGTTACGAGCAAACCCTTGATAACGGCCAAAATTTCAAAAACGAAGTTATCTATACGCGTGCAAGCAAGACATGGGTCAACGGTCCCACAGCACGACCCACAATATGGCTAAAAATATACCGCCAAGTGGGAGAGAACGGTGTTCCCGAGCCTGTTCCCTATGCCTCTTTGAAAGTTCTTGTCAGTGGCGTTACCCAAGTGGAGTGGCGCGGCTTAGAGCAGACCGACAGCAACGGGAATCCCTATATTTTTTCGGTAAAGGAAGTGGATGCTGAAGGAAACTCCTTTACACCGCCAAATTACTCCAAAACAGAGAACGGTCTAAATGTAACCAATACCTACGTTATTCCCGCCGACGGTAAAGTCACGGGCACGAAGACATGGGTGAACGGCTCTGCTACGCATCCGGACCTGTGGTTACAGCTGTGGCGCAAGACGACGACCGGCAGCCCTCTGGTTGACCAACCTGTGCCTGGTGCTGAAATCATCAAAGTCAGTAAGACCGGTAATACCACCCATGAGTGGACGGGCCTTGAAACGACCGATATCAACGGCAATGCTTATACTTTCTACATCAAGGAAGGTCAGTTGGAGGGGACAGAGTTTACCGAAAGTGACCCTCCCCACTATACAGTGACCGGAAAGGGCACCCTCGACCTGACGAACACGTACGTTATTCCCACGACGGGCAAATACACCGCAACTAAAGTCTGGGTAGACGGTTTGGAGGTACCGAAGCCGGAAGTGTGGTTCCAGCTACATCGCAGGGTAGGTACAGGAACGTGGCTGCCTGTACCGGATGTTTCACCGAAACAAGTGTCGGCGACTGATTCCTATACTGTTACTTGGACCGGTTTAGAGGAGACCGATCTTGCTGGCCGGCCCTATGTATTCGGAGTGGTGGAAGGTGTTTATGACGAAGATACCGAGACCTTTACGCCCGGCAGCCCCGTTCCGTTCGTGATGACCGGTGGCGAATATACCGGTGAGATCACCAACACGTATCAGTCTCCCACGATAGCCCCCCTTACGGTGGAAAAGAAGTGGTCGTTCCCGGAAGGAGTTGACGGCGATTCTCTCAAGACCGAGGTTACGCTTAGTCTGAAGCGCTCGTTGGAGAACGTCCCTAACTCACTCGAATTGGTGCAAGACATCGTATTAGACGGCATTGTCGGCGGTCATGAGCAGAACGCTTGGCAAAGCACGATCGAAGGTTTGCCTGAGCGGAACAAAGACGGTATTAAATACGTCTACAGCGTGGAGGAGAAGGATGTACCGGCCAACTTTATTGATTCAGTCAGCGGTTCTGTTGACGCCGGTTTCATTGTTACGAACGCCTGGCAGGCGACCAGTTTCGTTGCGAGAAAAGCGTGGTCAGCGAAGGCCTATGCCAGCCAAGAGTACCCGTCGGTCACATTCCAGCTCCAGCGCAAGACAAAAAGCATGTCTCCTGAAAATGTTGGTGCCCCTGTTGTGCTGGACGGCATTCCTGACGGCACCACGCCCGACACAGAGTCCGGCGAACATACAGCTTGGACGTACACGTGGATTAACTTGCCGAAGTATTCACCATCGGACGCTCTCTACACGTATAGCTTTACTGAAACCCGTGTGGCGGGTTACACGCCCTCAGGGGTTACTCTAGATGCGAACGGCTTGGGTGGCACCATCACCAATACATTTGAGTGTATCTCGATTAACGCCACCAAACGCATCGTGATTCCTGAGCGCTATAAGAACGAAGGAATTATTCCTCAGTCCTTTATTTTGACTCTCTACCGCAATGGCACACCTTACAAGAATGTCACCCTGAACGGCGTAGCCGATACGGTGGGTGGCACGGGCGATGACGTCCTGCAGCCTGACGGTTCCGGTGAAACGGCCCCGGATGATGCTTTTATTGACGAAGCCGGGGACACGATTTACCGATGGCACTACACGTGGGAGAATCTGCCTAAATATGATGAGAACGGTGTTGCTTACGTTTACGAAGTCAAGGAGCCCAATATCCCTGTACACTACGTGCGCATGAGCGAGACGTGGGATGCTGAGAACGGTTTTGTCATCACTAACGAATACAACGACGGTGTCTTTCGCGCATATAAGGAGTGGGATACCAAGGCGGGTACGGTACCGGTGACGTTCGTTTTGGAGCGGGCAACGGTTGGCGATGAACCGCTTGACTGGACAGACATGGGGAAGAACGTTGTCCTTGACGGTATTGCTGACAGTGGAGCGGGCAGTACTAATTACGAGGAATCTCCTTGGCGCGCTGTATGGACCGGTCTTATTGCGCAGGAAGGGAACGATGTTTACACCTATCGTGTTCAAGAGTTACCGATAGAGAACTACGATATGGTCAGCAGTTCTTCGAGAGTCATTACCAATACCTCGCTGAAGACCGACATTACCGCTTCTAAGGTGTGGGTAGACGGCGAAGAAGCCAGACCCGACACAGTAACCTTGACGCTGACACGTTATAAGGGTAGCGACCTTGACACGACCTTTGGTGAGAGTGGCAGCGTAAAAGCTATATTGAACGGCGAAGCGGACGGTGAAGGTGAATTAGTTCCTGATGGAGATACTTGGAACTTCCGGTGGACGGGACTGTCTCGCTTTTATCATATAAATGATGACCGCTATGAGTATGTCTATAAGGTGACAGAGGAAGCGGACGATGTTCCTGCAAACTTTACGGTCACAAGGACAGAGGTTTCGGACACGCACACCGTCATCACCAATACGTACACGCCACCTGTTCGTGACTACTATATGAAGAAGGTCTGGGTAGGCGGCAAGCCCCGACCTTTGACGGTGCAGTTGCAACGCAGTTATGCGGATCAGCCGGACGTGGATGAGAGTTACACTCCCATGGGTCCCGGGCACACCCTTGACGGTGTACCGGACGTCGGTTTGGGGGAATACAGCAAGGCTCAAGAACTTGCGAACTGGGTGCTCTACCGTCCTAACTTGGTGTGGGCCGACAGCACAGGACGTGACTACCGGTACCGAATTATTGAGCTGACCGATCTGAGCGGGGATGGTTTCAGTTACACCGTAGCGTACAATGCCGCCGCCCCTGGAGACGAGAAGGCGCCTAACGGTGAGAACTTTGACGCTGTGGTGATCAACACCTATACGATTCCCACCGACGGTAAAGTCACGGGCACGAAGACATGGGTGAACGGCTCTGCTACGCATCCGGACCTGTGGTTACAGCTGTGGCGCAAGACGACGACCGGCAGCCCTCTGGTTGACCAGCCTGTGCCCGGTGCTGAAATCATCAAAGTCAGTAAGACCGGTAATACCACCCATGAGTGGACGGGCCTTGAAACGACCGATATCAACGGCAATGCTTATACTTTCTACATCAAGGAAGGTCAGTTGGAGGGGACAGAGTTTACCGAAAGTGACCCTCTCCACTATACAGTGACCGGAAAGGGCACCCTTGACCTGACGAACACGTACGATATCCCCACGACGGGCAATTTTACCGCGACTAAAGTCTGGGTAGACGGTTTGGATGTACCGAAGCCGGAAGTGTGGTTCCAGCTTCATCGCAGGGTAGGTACAGGAACGTGGCTGCCTGTACCGGATGTTTCACCGAAACAAGTGTCGGCGACTGATTCTTATACTGTTACTTGGACCGGTTTAGAGGAGACCGATCTTGCCGGCCGGCCCTATGTATTCGGGGTGGTGGAAGGCGTTTATAATCCGGTCACGCAGGTCTTTACGCCCGGCAGCCCCGTTCCGTTCGTGATGACCGGTGGCGAATATACCGGTGAGATCACCAACACGTATCAGTCTCCCACGATAGCTCCCCTTACGGTGGAAAAGAAGTGGTCATTCCCTGCCGGTGTAAACGGCGATTTACTTAAGACGGCGGTCACGCTCAGCCTGAAGCGCTATCCGGAGACCGATCCTAGTTCGGTTGAAAAGATAGATATCGTCCTTGACGGTATTGTCGGCGGTCATGAGCAGGAGCCTTGGCGCAGCACGATCGAAGGCTTACCTGAGCGGAACAAAGACGGTGTTAAATACATTTACAGCGTGGAGGAGAAGGATGTACCGGCCAACTTTGTTGCCTCAGTTGGTGGCACTATTGACGACGGCTTCACTGTCACCAACGCTTGGCAGGCGACCAGTTTCGTTGCGAGAAAGGCGTGGTCAGCGAAGGCTTATGCCAGCCAAGAGTACCCGTCGGTCACATTCCAGCTGCAGCGTAAGACGGACAGCATGGAGTCACCTGAAAATGTTGGTGCCCCTGTTGTGCTGGACGGCATTCCTGACGGCACCACGCCCGACACAGAGTCCGGCGAACATACAGCTTGGACGTACACGTGGATTAACTTGCCGAAGTATTCACCATCGGACGCTCTCTACACGTATAGCTTTACTGAAACTCGTGTGGCGGGTTACATGCCCTCAGGGGTTACTCTAGATGCGAACGGCTTGGGTGGCACCATCACCAATACATTTGAGTGTATCTCGATTAACGCCACCAAACGCATCGTGATCCCTGAGCGCTATAAGAACGAAGGAATTATCCCTCAGTCCTTTATTTTGACTCTCTACCGCAATGGCACACCGTACAAGAATGTCACCCTGAACGGTGTGGCTGATACGGCGGGCGGCACCGGCGATGACGCTCAGCAGCCGGACGGCTCCGGTGAAACGACGCCGGATGATGCTTTTATCGACGAAGCCGGGGACACGATTTACCGGTGGCACTACACGTGGGAGCATCTGCCTAAATATGATGAGAACGGTGTCGCTTACGTTTACGAAGTCAAGGAGCCCAATATCCCTGTACACTACGTGCGCATGAGCGAGACGTGGGATGCTGAGAACGGCTTTGTCATCACCAACGAATACAACGATGGAGTCTTCCGCGCCAAGAAGGAGTGGGATACCAAGGCGAGTACGGTACCGGTGACGTTCGTTTTGGAGCGGGCAACGGTTGGCGATGAACCGCTTGACTGGACAGACATGGGGAAGAACGTTGTCCTTGACGGTATTGCCGACAGTGGAGCGGGCAGTACTAATTACGAGGAATCTCCTTGGCGCGCCGTATGGACCGGTCTTATTGCGCAGGAAGGGAACGATGTTTACACCTATCGTGTTCGAGAGTTACTGATAGAGAACTACGATATGGTCAGCAGTTCCTCGAGAGTCATTACCAATACCTCGCTGAAGACCGATATTACCGCTTCTAAGGTGTGGGTAGACGGCGAAGAAGCCAGACCCGACACAGTAACCTTGACGCTGACACGCTATAAGGGTAGCGACCTTGACACGACCTTTGGTGAGAGTGGCAGCGTAAAAGCTATATTGAACGGCGAAGCGGACGGTGAAGGTGAATTAGCTCCTGATGGAGATACTTGGAACTTCCGGTGGACGGGACTGCCTCGCTTTTATCATGTAAATGATGACCGCTATGAGTATGTCTATAAGGTGACAGAGGAAGCGGACGATGTTCCTGCAAACTTTACGGTCACAAGGACAGAGGTTTCGGATACTCACACCATCCTCACAAACACGTATACGCCCCCTACCCGCGACTACTACATGAAGAAGGTCTGGGTAGGTGGCAAGCCCAGACCCTTGACGGTGCAGTTGCAACGCAGGTACGCGGATCAGCCGGACGTGGATGAGAGCTACACTCCCATGGGTCCTGGTCATACCCTTGACGGTGTACCGGATGAGGATTATGGCACAGAAAGTAAGGCTCGAGAACTTGCGAACTGGGTGCTCTACCGTCCTAACTTGGTGTGGGCCGACGAGGACGGTCGCGCGTACGAGTACCGCATTGTCGAGCTTACTGATCTGAGTGGGTATGGATTCACTCAGAACAATGTGCAATACAAGAAGAAAGACGAGACAGATCCTGAGGACGCCCGGATTTACGACGCATTGGTGATCAATACGTATACATCTCCCACTGACGGTGAGGCCACGGTGAAGAAGATCTGGCTCAACGGTCCTGCGGCAAAGCCGGATGTTTACTTTCAGTTATGGCGGAAGACGACTACGGGAGAGAATGATGTCCGCGAGCAGGTTCCCGGTTTAGCCCCTGTCAAGCTCAACATCGATAACAATTACGAGTATACATTCACCGGTCTTGATCAGACGGACGGCTCGGCCAACCCATATACTTTCTTTGCGGTGGAAGGGCGTTTGAATGCGGGAAACAACTTCATAACAGGTCCTCCGCCTAACTATGAACTAATCACGGCCGGCGACAGCCTGACGTTGACGAACAGGTATGTCATTCCCACGACGGGCACAGCGACTGCTACGAAGACGTGGGTGGGCGGTCCGGATGCTAAGCCGGAAGTGTGGTTTCAGCTGCTTCGCAGAACGGGCACTACCGGAGCTTGGGGTGTTGTACCCGATGCGGAGATCAAGCAAGTGCCGGGTTATATTCCGTCTACCCCTAATGCAGAACTCAGCGTCGACTGGAGCGGCCTTGAAACGACCGACATTAATGGCAACGCGTACGAGTTCGGGGTGGTGGAAGGTGTTTATGACGAAGATACCGATACCTTTACGCCAGGTGCGCCTCTAAACTATAGGGCAGAAGGTCAGATGAGCCTCGCCATCACCAACACATACGTGTCTCCCACTGACGGTGAGGCCACGGTGAAGAAGCTCTGGCTCAACGGTCCTGCGGCAAAGCCGGAAGTTTACTTTCAGTTATGGCGGAAGACGACCACGGGAGAGAATGATGTCCGCGAGCAGGTTCCCGGTTTGGCTCCTGTCAAGCTCAACATCGATAACAATTACGAGTATACATTCATCGGTCTTGATCAGACGGACGGCTCGGCCAACCCATATACTTTCTTTGCGGTGGAAGGGCGTTTGAATGCGGGAAACAACTTCATAACAGGTCCTCCGCCTAACTATGAACTAATCACGGCCGGCGACAGCCTGACGTTGACGAACAGGTATGTCATTCCCACGACGGGCACAGCGACAGCTACGAAGAAGTGGGTGGACGGTCCGAGTCCTAAGCCGGAAGTCTGGTTCCGGTTACATCGCAAGACCGCGACGGGTTCCTGGGAGGTCGTACCCGGAGCGGAGATCAAGCTAGTGCCGGATTATATTCCGTCTACCCCTAATGTAGAACTCAGCGTCGACTGGAGCGGCCTTGAAACGACCGATATCTACGGCAACGTGTATGAGTTCGGTGTGGAGGAAGGCAGGTTGGAAGGCACGACCTTCACGCCCGGCGTACCCGAGCATTATACGGCGACAGAACAACCGAGCCTGAGTATCACCAATACGTATCAGCCTCCTATTCTAGCTCCTCTTACGGTGGAGAAGAAGTGGACGTTCCCGGACGGTGTTGACGGCGATTTGCTCAAGACGGAGGTCACACTCAGCCTTATGCGCTCGTTGAAGGGCAGCGCAGATCCTGCCGTGGAAGTGAAGCGGATCAAATTGGACGGCATCGTCGACATCGATGAGCAGAACGCTTGGCACAGCACGATCGAAAACTTGCCTAAATGTGACACAAATGGCACTGAATACAATTACAGCGTCGTGGAGAATGACGTACCTGCCAACTTTGTTCTTGACTCAATCGTTGGCTCCGTTGAGGAAGGCTTTGTAGTTACGAACAGCTGGCAGACGACCAGTTTCACGGCTAAGAAGGTCTGGGACGGCGGCTATGAGGGTATGTCTAGACCACCGGTAACTTTCCAGCTGCAGCGTAATACAGACAACAGCATGCCATCTCCTGAAGACGTTGGCGACCCTGTTGAGCTTGACGGCACTCCTGACGGCACCACGCCCGGCTCAGGTTCCGGTGAGCATGAAGCTTGGATCTACACGTGGGTTAACTTGCCTAAGTATTCAAAATCGAACGAACTCTACAGGTATAGCTTTACGGAAACGCGCGTGGCGGGTTACACGCCATCGGAGGTTGCTTTTGATGCCAGCGGCTTAGTTGGCACGATTACGAACACGTACGAGTCTGTGGACATTACCGCAAAGAAAATCATTAATTTCCCTGACGGTATCCCTGCTGTCTTGCCTGAGTTTGAACTTGTGTTGCGTCGTAACGACGGTTGGGAAGACACTGTCCGTTTGGACGGTACTGCTGACGCCGTCGCAGCACACGAATCAGGCGAGCGAGCGCCCGACGATAACCCGGGTACGAACCAGCTCGTCTGGAATTACAGCTGGAAATACTTGCCCAAGAAAGATGCTTCGGGCGATCCGTTCGAATACACGTTGAGTGAGCCTAATCCACCGAGTGGCTATGTTCGTCAGAGCATCACGGGGGATATGGATACGGGCTTCATTGTCACCAATGAGCATCGCGAGAATATTTTCCGCGCATATAAACAGTGGGATACGCGGACGAGTACAGTTCCTGTGACGTTCCGGTTGGAGCAGGCGAAACTTACAGCGATCGGCGAAGTGGATGAAACTTACGGCGATAACGGCTG